>PPYF01219019.1_pt1 | contig 87050 bp, 68 predicted proteins | sample 1559871 | NCBI WGS metagenome assembly PPYF01 (sample SAMN08240021, study PRJNA423297) | Human gut metagenome, whole genome shotgun sequencing project.
AATCAGGTTGTCGGGGGTTCGAATCCCCCGTGCTTCACTCCAAAGAGACCTGAAGAGTCAGGTCTCTTTTTTGTTGTATAGGAAACTTCGTTTCTATACGGTAAAAAACGCTCTACGGGGACGCATAAGCGGTAGAGCGGAAGGAAGTCGCTTTCGCGATCCGCTGCAGGCAGAGCATGCGTCGGGGCACAAGTTTTTTCAAGTTGTATGGAAATATCTATTTGGGAGGAAATCATTATGCTGCGCAATATCGATCTGGATGAAATTTCGGATGGAAAACTGTATACAGCGGGAGATCTTGCGAAGGTCGGCTGTCAGGACTGCGAGGGGTGCTGCGATTGCTGCTGTCAGATGGGGGATACGATTATTTTAGACCCGCTGGACGTCTGGCAGCTGATGCAGGGACGCGGCAAAAGCTTTGAACAGCTTCTGGACGAAAGTCTGGATCTGCATGTACAGGATGGTGTAATTTTGCCGAACCTGAAAATGGCGGGGGAAAAGGAGCAGTGCGTATATTTGAACGAAAAAGGACGCTGCAGCATCCATCCGTTCCGCCCGGGCATATGCCGGCTGTTTCCGCTGGGACGTTTTTATGAAAACGGGAGCTTTCGATATTTTTTACAGACAAAAGAGTGCAGCAGGGAAAACCGCACAAAGCAGAAAATCCGCAAATGGATCGATATGCCGGAATTTGGTCGTTATGAGACGTTTGTGGCGGACTGGCATTTTTTTGTGCGTAGGCTGCAGGATCGCCTGATGCAGCAGTCCGATATGGAGGCAGCGCAGAGGATCAATCGTTACATTTTGCAGGAATTTTATTTCCGGGGCTGGGATGCAGAACAGAATTTTTACGATCAGTTCTCAGAACGGCTAAAAAAAGCACAAAAAGTGCTTGCATAAATCGAACATACGTACTATCATAAAACTACAGACAGAACAAATGTTCGAACAAATCAAACAAATTCAGGAACCTCTGTCTGCAGAATGGAGTACAGGATGAGGATCATGCAGGAAATGTCCCTGATGGAGAAGCTGAATATTCTGAGCGATGCGGCGAAATATGACGTTGCCTGTACGAGCAGTGGGAGTAATCGCCGGGGTGATGGAAAAGGGATCGGCAACACGGTAAACGCGGGAATCTGTCACAGCTTTTCAGCGGATGGCAGATGCATCAGCCTGTTGAAGATTCTGTTTACCAACGAATGTATTTATGATTGCAAATACTGTCAGAACCGGCGTTCCAACGACGTGCCGCGGGCGTCGTTTACGCCGGATGAAGTCTGTCGCCTGACGATCGAGTTTTATCGCCGTAATTATATCGAAGGACTTTTCCTAAGCTCAGGGATTATACAGAACCCGAATGTGACGATGGGGCTTTTGTATCAGACGATTTATAAGCTGCGCACACAGTATCATTTTCAGGGCTATATCCATGTCAAAGCGATTCCGGGGGCGGATCCGGAGCTGATCCGGCTGACGGGATTTTTGGCGGACCGCATGAGTATCAATCTGGAGCTCCCGACGGCGGAGGGACTATCGCGCCTTGCACCGAACAAGCATCGCAAGACGATCCTGACGCCGATGCGGCAGATTCAGAACGGAATTTCTGTGAGCAAACAGGAGGTGGCGTTTTACCGGCACGCCCCGGAATTCGTTCCGGCTGGACAGTCTACGCAGATGATTATCGGCGCGACACCGGAGCATGATTATGAAATTTTGTCTGTGGCAGAGAGCCTGTATCGCAAATTTGATTTAAAACGAGTATTCTATTCCGCATTTGTAAAAGTCAATGAGGATAAAGATCTCCCGGCGCTGCAGGGAGGTCCGCCGCTTCTGCGGGAACACCGGCTGTATCAGGCAGATTGGCTGCTTCGTTTTTACGGCTTTGAGGCAGGAGAGCTTTTAAGCGAGAAGAATCCGGACTTTAATCTGTTTTTAGACCCGAAGGCAGACTGGGCGCTGCGGCATCTGGAACAGTTCCCTGTGGAGGTCAACTGCGCTTCTTATGAAGAGCTTTTGCGCGTGCCCGGGATCGGTGTCAAAAGCGCCCGCAGGATTGTTCAGGCGCGCAGAAGCAGCCGTCTGGAGTATCAGCATCTGAAAAAGATTGGTGTCGTTTTGAAGCGTGCGATTTATTTTATCACCTGCAACGGCAGACAGATGTATCCACTTCGAATTGAGGAAAACTTTATTACGCGGCAGCTTCTTGGCATCCGGGAAAATCTCCCGTTTGAAAAGGATGGCGTAACGTATCAGCAGCTGTCTTTATTTGATGATCGGAACTTCGGCTACGATGGGAAGCAGCTGGTACAGCCGGAAAGCGCCTGGAGGGGCGCAGTAGGGTGAAACCGAGAACCGGGGAGAGAAGCACGGCGAGTCGAAAAAGTCCTGTATGGGGAAGGAGACGATGGCCTGATGTGGGAGAAAACGAAATGGAAGAGCTGATTCTGATATGCGAGGACTCGGTCGAAGGGATACTTACTGCAATTTATCGGATTTATGAATGGAAGCTTTGCGGCAAACGTGTTAAAATTCAAACAGGTGCATCGGATTTATGTCTGTTTGCCCAGTACCGGGAGGTAATGCCGGATGCAGAGTGCACGGCGAAGGTAGCACGAACCCTGCGGAGACGTTTCGGAGAGCAGGCGTGGGAAGCGATCAGCTATGCGCTGGCGTCAGAGGAAGCCGACAAGAGTCAGGCAGTTTATGAGACGGTTGCAGCTGGTCTGTCCGGTCGGATCCGGGGACCGCTTTTACAGGCACTTGCAGAGCCATGTATCCATCGGGTGTTTGCACTGAGCCGGAGTGTACAAAGGGTGCGGGAAAGAGTGCTTCAGTTTTTGCGGTTTCAGGAGATCACCGGCGGGATTTTATATGGGGAGATTGCGCCGGATGCAGACGTTCTTGCGTTTGTTATGCCGCATTTTGCAGACCGTTTCCCGTTGGAGAATTTTGTGATTCTGGATGAACGCAGGGCGACAGCAGGAATCCATCCGGCTGGAAAAACGTGGTTTTTGACAAAGCTTTCAAAGCAGGAGTTGGATACACTGCAGCAGACCGGACAGCAGAAGGATGAGAACGAACAGGAGATCGAAGTGCTGTTTCAGAGCTTTTGTCGGTCTCTTTCAATCCTTGAGCGGCAAAATCAACCCCTGCAGCAACAGCTGGTGCCGTTAAAGTATCGGATGCACATGACGGAATTTCAGAAAAAATAAGGCAAAAGCATGTGGAGGATACAGTGTCGTGGAGATCAAGGTTTCAGTAAGAGGACTGGTGGAGTTTTTGCTTCGCACAGGGGATATTGACAATCGCAAAAAATCCGCCCCGGACGACGCTATGGCGGAGGGAAGCCGAATTCACCGCATGATCCAGAAAAAGATGGGTTCCAGTTACCATGCAGAGGTTATGCTGCGTTATCGCAGAGACTGCGGGGAATATGATCTTGTCGTAGAGGGCAGGGCAGATGGGATTATCGATTCCGATCCCGTTGCAGTTGACGAGATCAAGGGGACGTATCGGGATTTGTCCCGGATGAAGGAGCCGAATCCGGTGCATTTGGCCCAGGCAAAATGCTATGCCTGGATGTATGGGCAGGAGCATGGAAAAGAGTGGATGGAGGTCAGTATGACCTACTGCAACATAGAGACAGAAGAAATCCGCTATTTCAAGTTTGTGTATGAGATGTCAGACCTGGAAGAATGGTTTGACAGTTTGCTGCAGGAATATCGGAAGTGGTCAGATGCAGACATTGCCTGGAAGAAACTTCGTCAGGATTCCATTCACAGCCTGTCTTTTCCGTTCCCGTACCGGGAGGGACAAAAAGAGCTGGTCACGCATGTTTATCATACGATCTGCCACAGCAGAAAACTGTTTATCGAAGCACCGACCGGGGCGGGTAAGACGATTTCGACGGTGTTTCCGGCAGTCAAGGCAGTCGGGGAAGGAAAGGCGGATCGGATTTTTTATTTGACAGCGAAGACGATTGCCCGGACAGTCGCGGATCGTACGTTCGACCTTTTGCGGGAGCGCGGATTACATTTTAAGACGGTGGTGCTGACGGCACGGGATAAAATCTGCTTTATGGAAGAATCGGAATGCAATCCGGACTCCTGTCCTTATGCAAAGGGGCATTTTGACCGGATCAACGATGCGATTTTTGAATTGATGACGACAAAGGAGCATTACAGCCGGGAAGAAATCGAGGCCTGTGCTCAGAAATATAAGGTCTGCCCCTTTGAGCTGGGGCTGGATATGAGCCTGTTTTCCGATGGTATTTTGTGCGATTACAATTATGTCTTTGATCCGCATGTCTATCTGCGGCGCTTTTTCGGAGAAGGTGCAGGCAGAGAGCAGTATCTGTTTCTGATTGATGAGGCGCATAATCTTTTGGAGCGTGGTCGGGAAATGTACAGCGCTCAGTTATATAAAGAAGATTTCTTGACCTTGAAAAAGACTGTGAAGGCATTTTCTCCTCGCATGGAGAAGCTTTTGGATAAGTGCAATCGTGAGCTGCTTTTCCTGAAACGCGAATGCGAGGACTGGTGTATCGTGGAGGAGATAGATGCGTTCGTACAGGCACTTTTGCGGTTGTCGCCCTGTATGGAAGACTATCTCGAAAATCACGATGACAGCCCGGTTCGGCGGGAGATACTGGACTTCTATTTTGAAGTCAGTCATTTTCTGCAGATTTATGAGCTGCTGGATCAGAAATATGTTGTGTATACAAAGCTGGATGAAGCTGGACGCTTTTTGTTGCGACTGTTCAATGTTGACCCGTCGACGAACCTAAAGGAGTGTCTGCAGCGTTCCGTCAGCAGTGTGTTGTTTTCCGCGACTCTGCTTCCGATCCAGTATTATAAAAAGCTTCTGGGCGGAGAGGCAGAGGATTATGAGGTCTACGCGAAGTCCGTTTTTTCGCCGGAGAAAAAGGGGCTGTTTCTGGCGGAGGATGTGACCAGCCGTTATACGAGACGATCCGACCGGGAATACGATAAAATCGCGAATTACATTCATCAAACCGTGTCGCAGCGGCATGGAAATTATATGGTTTTTTTTCCATCACACGTCTTTTTGCAGCAGGTGTATGAGCGTTATCTGAGGTGTTATGCGGTAAAAGACGATACAGAGTGTCTGGTACAGACCGAGCATATGGATGAGGCTGAGCGGGAGGCGTTTTTGCAGCGCTTTGAGGGAAATCCCGGAATGGACCTGTCCGATATTATCCATATGGAAATCGAAGTGGAGGAAGAAAGCAGTCTGGTTGGCTTCTGCGTGTTGGGTGGGATTTTTTCCGAGGGGATCGATTTAAAGGAGGACAGCCTGATCGGCGCGCTGATTGTAGGAACCGGACTGCCGCAGGTCTGCACGGAACGGGAGATTATTCAGGGATATTTCGAAGAAAACGGAGAAAATGGTTTTGACTATGCCTACCGGTACCCTGGAATGAACAAAGTGCTTCAGGCGGCAGGCAGGGTTATCCGGACAGCGGATGATGTCGGAATCGTGGCGCTTTTGGACGACCGGTTCCTGACACCGGGCTACCGCAGGCTGTTTCCACGGGAGTGGGAGCAGTTTGAGGTCGTCCGGGGAGAGAGCATCGGCAGCCGGGTGGAGAAGTTCTGGAACGACTGGTTATAGGACTATGCGTCTATCCGTCCGGTGCGCAGCCACGCGATTTCCCGGCGGTAGGGCGGCAGCAGCTTTTTTGGATTCTGCGGGTCAGGATACCAGGGCGTTTCGAGGATTTTGGGGATAGTCAAAAAATCAGGATGATGGACGATGTGGTACAGGGGTGCAAACCCGATCTGACCGACACCGAGATTGGCATGTCGGTCTTTGGCGGCTCCCTTTTCGTTCTTGCTGTCGTTGATATGGAAAACTGCGATCTGATCCTTGCCGAGGGTTTTGTCAAACTCATCCAGGACGAGATCAGGATTTGCTGTGAGATCATATCCTGCGTCGTGGACGTGGCAGGTGTCGAAGCAGACGCGCAGCCGGTCAGGAAAACGGACACCGTCATAGATTGCAGCCAGTTCTTCAAAGCGTTTGCCGATTTCGGAGCCTTTGCCTGCCATTGTTTCCAGTGCGATGCGGACCGGAGAAGGCTGGGAAAGCACTTCGTTTAAGCCTTCGATGATCTGATGGATTCCAGCATCCGTTCCTGCGCCGACGTGGGAACCGGGATGCAGGATGAGCACGTCGCTGCCCATCGCTTCTGTCCGCTCAATTTCCTTTGCGAGAAATTCAACCGCGAGGGAAAAGACCTCCGGTTTTACGGTATTGGCGAGATTGATGATATAAGGGGCGTGGACGACGAAGCGGGTAATATTGTTCTGGCGCATCCGTTCCTGTGCCTGTGGGATGCAGAGCTCATCCACCGGTTTACGTCGGGTGTTCTGCGGCGCGCCGGTATAAAGCATAAAGGTATTGGCTCCGTAGGAAAGCGCTTCCTGGACGGAACCGTCCATCATAGATGTTCCGCTCATGCCCACATGGGAGCCGATCAGGAGCGGTTGGCAAGCTGTTTTGCCAGAGGGTTTACAAAGTGGATTCATAGGTTCTCCATTTCTGTAAAGATTTTTAAACGAGTGTGTAGTTTGACCGACGGATATCAGTATCATCGATATATTGTAGCATGAGTACAGAGTGGGAGAAAGTACAAAAAGGAGAATTTCAATGTCATCGCAGCAGCTGCAGTTTTATGAACAGAAAATTATCAGCGATAAAGAGTTTCCAATCGAAGTATTTATGAACCAGGTTCAGGACAAATGCCAGTATTTCCACACACACTGGCATGAGCACATTGAGCTGCATTACGTTGTACATGGGGAGACGGATATTTTGCTCAATCAGACCAGGTATACCTTTCGACAAGGCGATCTTGCTGTCATTAACAGCAATGTCCTGCATGCCGGTTTTTGCAACGGAACCCCGGTAGAGGTGCTGGTTGTTATTTTTGAGCTGGACGAGCTGTCTGCGCAGGTAGCGGAAAAAAATATTTTGTTTCAGCCAATGATCTGTGCAGATACAAAGATACAGGAGCTCATGAGCCTGATCTATCAGGAACAGAATGAAAGAAGCCTTGGCTGGAAGCTTGCCTGTAAGGGAGCATTGCTGCAGCTGATCGCTTATCTGGTGCGCCGCTATGCAGAACAGATGTTGACGGATAAAGAGAGCTTAAAACGTCGGAAAAATCTGGAGCGCCTGAACACGGTCGTCCATTATATTGAGGAAAATTATACGGACAGCATATCAAATGCACAGCTGGCTGAACTGATCCATGTCAGCGAAGACAGGTTTAACCATCTGTTTCGGGAGAGTATGGGGATGGCGCCGCTGCAGTATATGAATGAGGTGCGTCTAAAGAAAGCCATGCATCTGTTAAAAAGCGGAAATTATTCTGCGGCAGAGGTTGCGGATGCGGTCGGATTTTCGGATTACAATCATTTCGGAAGATTGTTCCGGCGGTATTATCAATGTACGCCGATGGAAGCGGTGCGGGAATCCGAGGGCAAGAGTGCAAAGCGTCCGGGTAGAAGTGCAGGAATCAAAACCTTCGAAATCGGATCCATAAAAAAAGAAGATCCAGTGGATGTAAAATCGGAAAAAGAAAAGAAGAAATAGCAGAATCGTATGAGAGAGTAGCAAAGGAGGTCTATCTTTCTTTCGTTTTATTCATTAAAATGTGTAGCATAGAAACAAAATAAAAACAGTGATTGTTGGAAATGAATACAAAATGACGAATCTGATCAATGCTAAAGGAGGAAAATGCACATGAAATTAGGAGTATTGACGGTTGCTTTGGGCGATATGTCCCTGGATGCGGCATGTAAATTTTTGTCTGAACAGGGCGTACAGATGGTGGAGATCGGTTGCGGCGGCTTCCCTGGAACGGCGCACTGCAACGCGGCAGAGCTTCTGGCGGATGAAAATAAGCAGAAAGAGTTTTTAGACACAATTCACAAATATGGCTTGGAGATCAGTGCACTGAGTGCACACGGGAATGCAGTACATCCTGATAAAGCGATTGCAAAGAAATTCGATGAGGATCTGACCAATGCGATCTTGTTGGCAGAAAAGCTTGGTGTTCCGGTTGTAAATACGTTTTCCGGTTGCCCTGGCGGATCTCCGGAGGACAAGACTCCCAACTGGGTTACCTGTCCTTGGCCGGATGATTTTTCCGAGATTCTGGAATATCAGTGGAACGATGTTCTGATTCCTTACTGGAAAGAAAAGGTTGCTTTTGCAAAAGCGCATAACGTACATAAAATCGCACTGGAGCTGCATCCCGGCTTCTGCGTATACAATACAAGAAGTCTGTTAAAGCTGCGTGAGGCAGTTGGTCCGGAAATCGGCGCGAACCTGGATCCCAGCCACCTGATCTGGCAGGGAATGGATTTGATCGCAGTAATCAGAGAGCTTGGCAAGGCAAATGCGATTTTCCATTTCCATGCAAAAGACACCAAAGTGGATGCAATCAACACTGCAGTAAACGGCGTACTGGATACTCAGCATTACAGCGAAGAACTGACCCGTTCCTGGATCTTCCGCTCTGTTGGTTACGGTCATGGCGAAGATTACTGGAAAGCGATCGCTTCCGAACTTCGTCTTGCAGGTTATGACTATGCGATCAGCATCGAGCATGAAGACAGCCTGATGTCTGGTAAGGAAGGACTGTTAAAGGCAATCGGATGCCTGAAGAATTCCCTGATCTTTGAGGACAGAGGAAATATGTATTGGGCATAACCTGGAACCTCCGGCGGAAGTTCCAGCGAGTTACTGCGTAACCCGGCGTGTTTGCGAAAACAGTTCCGGATGGTTTTACCGAGTTGCTTTTGCAACTCGGCATATAGGCAGGGACGCAGAAGCGTCCTGCTGCGACAGAACAGAAAAGAGGAAAAGACATGAAACACAGACTTGCGATGGTCGGCTTTGGCGGAATGGCAGGCTGGCATTATGATTTGATTCAGAGAATTGACGACCTGGAAGTTGCAGGTATCTGGGATATTAAGGAAGAACGCAGAACCTATGCAGAAGGCAAGGGCATCCATGTATATAAAAGCGAAGAAGATCTGATGGCAGATCCGACTGTTGATATCGTACTGGTAGCAACTCCGAATGATGTTCATAAAGGTGTTGTCATTCGTGCCATGGAAGCTGGCAAGAACGCCGTTTCCGAGAAGCCTGTAACTCTTTGCTCTGCGGATCTTGCAGAAATGCGCGCGGCTGCGGAAAAGACCGGCAAATTCTTTACCGTACATCAGAATCGTCGTTGGGATGAAGATTTCCTGACGGTAAAAAATATCATGGCAGAAGGCAAGCTGGGCGAGATTTTCAGAATTGAATCCAGAGTACACGGCTCCAGAGGTATCCCCGGTGACTGGAGACAGGAAAAAGAGCATGGCGGCGGCATGGTGCTTGACTGGGGCGTACATCTTCTGGATCAGGCGCTGTTATTATATCCCGGCGTGAAGTTAAACACTGTTTATGCAACTCTGACCAACGTAACCAACCAGCTGGTTGACGACGGCTTTTCTGCAGACCTCGGGTTTGAAAACGGAGTGCATGTGCTGGTTGAGGTTGGCACGAGCAACTTTGTATCCCTGCCTCGCTGGTATGTATTAGGCGCTGACGGAACGGCTGTCATCCAGGATTTCGGCAGAGACGGCAAGATGGTATGTGCAACCGGCATCAATGAAGGTGATGTTGTTCCGGTCATCACGGCAGCAGGCCTGACAAAGACCATGGCTCCGAGAAGAGAGGATACCATCCGCACAGAGGATCTGCCCTGGGCAGATAGTGACATCCGCGATTTCTACCGCAATGTAATGGCGGTGATCGAAGGAAAAGCAGAGAGCAGGATCAAGCTGGATGAGGTTGCAAGGGTTATGCGCCTGATGGAAGCAATTTTCGAATCTGCAGAAAAGAAACAGGTTATCAACTTCGAAGCCTGAAAACAGGGGAACAGTCGGAGTGCCTGCAAAATGGGCGTTCCGACAGCATAGATAGAAGGAGAGGGATCCATGAGTAAAACATTACCGATTGCTGTGCAGGTTTATTCGGTAAGGGAAGAGGCGGAGCGTGATTTTGCCGGCACAATGAAAAAGCTGGGTGAGATGGGCTACGACGGTGTAGAACTGGCAGGATTATATGGAAAAAGTGCAGAAGAGATCCGTGACAGCATCAAAGCGGCGGGACTGATTGCGATCAGTGCGCATGTTTCCTATGACGAGCTGGCTGGAGATTTGGAAAAGACTCTGCAGGACTATGAGACCATCGGCTGTCGCTATATCGTAATTCCCTGGCTGGGAGAAGATCGTAGATTTGGAGCAGCTTTATATGAGGAAACGATAAAGGGAATCCCGGTGATTTCAGAGGGCTGTAAAAAACACGGCATGACGCTTCTGTATCACAATCACGATTTTGAATTTGCAAAGACACCGGACGGTACCTATGCGCTGGATCAGCTGTATGCAGAGGTTCCTGCGGATGTGCTGGGTGCAGAGCCGGACACCTGCTGGATCAAGGTTGGCGGACCGGATCCCAGCGAATGGTTGAAAAAATACAGCGGACGCTGCCCGCTGGTACATGTAAAGGATTTTCGGCGCAAAGCAGATGGCGTAGATCTGCTGGCACTGGGCGAAGGAGAACAGGATTTTCCGACTCTGGTAAAGACCGCAAAAGAGTGCGGTGCACAGTGGCTGGTTATTGAACAGGATGATCATCCCTACGGGACACCCATGGGAGATATGAAAAAGAGCCTTAATTATTTAAAAGAACTTGGAAAGGAGTCTGACATGACAAAAATTATTAAAGCAGGCGTAGTAGGCTGCGGCGGAATTGCAAACGGAAAGCATTTTCCCGCAATCAAGAAAAACGGAAAGATCGAGCTGGTTGCATTTTGTGACCTGATCAAAGAGCGCGCGGAGAAAGCAAAAGAAGAATACGGCACACCCGACGCAAGAGTTTATACCGATTATACAGAGCTGGTGAAAGAGGATGTGGACGTTGTTTACGTTCTGACTCCCAATAACGCACATGCACCGGTCAGCATTGCAGCAATGAAAGCCGGCAAGCACGTTATGTGTGAAAAGCCTATGGCAAAGACCTATGCAGAGGCAAAGGAAATGGTAAAAACCGCAAAAGAGACAGGTAAGATCCTGACCATCGGCTACCAGAACCGTTATCGTGCAGACTCCCAGTATTTAAAGAGTGCCTGCGAAGCAGACGAGCTGGGTGAGATTTACTATGCAAAGGCTCATGCGATTCGCAGAAGAGCCGTTCCGACCTGGGGCGTATTTATTGATGAAGAAAAGCAGGGCGGCGGTCCCCTGATCGATATCGGTACTCATGCACTTGACCTGACACTGTGGATGATGAACAACTACGAGCCCGCAAGCGTAACCGGTTCTACCTACCGTAAGCTGGCAGACCAGACTCAGACCGGCAATGCTTGGGGAGACTGGGATCCTAAGAAGTTCACTGTAGAAGATTCTGCATTCGGCTTCATCAAGATGAAGAATGGCGCGACCATCGTTCTGGAAGCTTCCTGGGCATTAAATTCGTTGGATGTAGATGAAGCAAAGACCAGCCTGTGCGGTACCAAAGCAGGCGCTGATATGAAGGATGGTCTTCGCATCAACCGCGTACATCACGGACGTCAGTGTGTAGAAAAACCCGACTTAGGTGCAGGCGGTGTTGCTTTCTACGATGGCACAGAAGAAAAACCCGCAGATATCGAAGCAGAAGTTTTCTACAATGCAGTAACCAAGGGCACTCCTCTGACTGTAGAACCGGAGCAGGCTCTGGTTGTTACACAGCTGCTGGAAGCAATTTATGAATCTGCAAAGACTGGCAAGACCATTTACTTTGACTGATTCTAGAAGTAAACAATAGAATGCACGCTCTGCGAGTATTCTATTGTCATGAATAAAAATGTAGATCCTGCCCGGTTGCAAGACGGTCGGGCAGGATTTTTGGGGAAAAGGAATTGCCAGGCTGCATTAGAAGGTCTGACTGGTGGATTCCTGAATAAAAAGGAGAACTGGATATGACATTGGGGATGATCAGCTGGATCCATGAAGAGGATTTTCAGCGGGTAAAAGCAAAAGGACTGTCCTTCGTAGAACTGGATGTTAATGACAGAGTGAAGGAATTTTTGGATGCATTGGAGCAGACAAAGGAATATAGCAAAAAGTACGATCTTCCGGTAGCGGCCATCGGACGTTGGGGAAGTGCCAGAATCGATGAAAACGGCATCCGTGAGGAAGAGCTTGCAATAGAATACAGCCTGATCGATGCGGCAGCAGAGCTTGGCACTGGTATTTATATCACCGGCTGCAACTATGTAGACAGCCTTTCTTATTATGAAAACTGCTCCTTTGCCATTGCATATTTTGAAAAGCTCATCGCATACGGCAAAGAAAAGAATATAAAAATTGCAACCTACAACTGCCGCTGGAATAACTTTGTGTGCAATGCGGAAGCATATAAGATCATTCATGGTTATTTAAAAGACCTGTATATCAAATATGATACCTCCCACTGCATCAATGCAGGCGGCGATTATCTGCAGGAGACAAGAGACTGGGGCAAGAGATTTATACATGTGCACTTAAAGGGCGCTGTAAAAATCGAAGGCAAGGTATATGACAACCCGCCCGCAGGCATGGATCAGACCGATTGGACCTCCTTTATGGGTATTCTGTACGGCTTGGGGTATGACGGCGGCCTGAGCATCGAGCCGGAATCTGCATACTGGCATGGTGAGCTTTCCGACAGAGGCGTTGATTATACAATCCGGTATTTCAGAAATATGATGATTTAAGTACAAACAATAGAATGCACGCTCTGCGAGCATTCTATTGTCATGAACAAAAGGCCTTTGAAAATGTTCTTAGGATAAGAACGCCTTCAAAGGCTCTTTTTATTGTATAACGGACTGCAGTCTGGAGGAAGGTGCAAATGAAAAGCAAAGAAGCGATAGAGAGACATATCAAAGAGCTATTGTCAGAGATGACAGTGGAAGAAAAGCTGGATGAGCTGGATCCGAATATTATGGGGATCGATTGGGAAAAAATCGAAGAACCGATGCGCAGGGAATGCCTGGAAAAACTGGAAAAACGGCGGGCAGATGCAAGAGTTTATAATGCACTGCAGAAATATGCAAAAGAACAAACACGTCTGGGAATTCCGTTTTTGTTCCATGAGGAGGCCCTGCACGGGCTGCATCGCCGTGACGCAACGATCTTTCCACAGCAGCTGACTCTTGCCGGTGCATTTGAACCGGCACTGTGTGAGGATATGGGGCGGATGGTTGCGGCAGAGACCCGCGCGAAAAATATACATGAGGTGCTGGCTCCGGTGCTGGATCTTGCCCGCGACCCAAGATGGGGGCGGACGGAGGAAACCTACGGAGAAGATACCTATCTTTCCTCGAAGCTTGGTGCCGCGGTTGTGCGGGGATTGCAGGGAGAGGATCTTGCAACCGACCATACAGTAGCGTCAGAACTGAAGCATTATACCGGCTACGGAAATCCGATCGGCGGATTAAACTGTGCACCGACTACAATGGGACGGCATGATGTATTTTCCTATTGCATGCCGGTCTTTGAGGAAGCATTTGTAAAGGCGGGTGCAACGGATACGATGTGCTCGTACAATTCGATCGATGGTTTTCCGGTTGTATCGGATCATGAAATTCTGACAGACGTGCTGCGGGGAACCTATAAAATGCCAGGCTTTGTACGCTCTGATATGACGGCGATCATCATGCAGCATACGGCGCATCACAGTGCAGCAACGCCGAAGGAGGCACTGCAAAAGGCGGTCAAGGCCGGCGTTGACGTGCAGTTTGCGGATTATTCTCACGAAGAATATCGGAGACTGATGAAAGAAATGCTTGCAGACGGCAGCATTACGATGGAGGATCTGGATACCTCGACTGCCCGGGTGCTGCGTGTGAAGGACATGCTCGGACTGTTTGAAAATCCTTATGTGGATGAGACGCTGGAATCTAAGGTGGTACACTGCAAGGAGCATCAGGACAAGGCATTGGAAATCGCACAGAAAACCGTTGTCCTGTTAAAAAATGAAAATAATATGCTGCCGCTGTCCAGGAGCATTCGGAAAATAGCGGTGCTTGGACCCAACGCAAATCTTCCGGTTATGGGCGATTATTGTATGGAGCCGGATTACCATGCAGTAACACTGCTGGAGGGGATCCGGGAGGTGCTGGGCGTTCCGGCGGAGAATGTAGAGACAGCTGCCAATGCCTCACATCCGGAAATTGTCTACGACAAGGGCTGCAATATTCTGGGTGCAGAGATCAAGCCGCTGGAGCGATGGTGGTTCAATGCAAAGCCGCGTCCGGCGGTGGGTATCACGGAGATCGATTACGGTTTTACAGCGGAGTATTTTAACGGTGCAGATTTTTCGGGAGAACCGGTTCTGACGAGACTCGATCCGCAGATCAACTTCAACTGGATCTACCATGCTCCGGATGATAAAGTAGATTCCAGACAGTTCTGCGTCCGCTGGACGGCAACGATGTGCAGCCCGAAGAGCTTTGAAGGAAGGATCGGGTTATCCAGTCCGGACAGTATGCGGCTGTATATTGACGGAGAACTTGTTATTGATGGCTGGGGAGAAGATAAGGAAGCAAGCCAGATGGTTCCGTTTTTCTTTGAGAGCGGCAGAAAATATGATGTGCGTGTGGAATTTAGAAATGATGCGAGAGGCGTGCGGGTGATTTTCGGCTACGACCACGGAGAAGAAACCATCGACCGTGCGATCCGGTTCGCAAAAGAAAGCGATCTGGCGATCGTGGCACTTGGGGATTCGACAGAAACCTCCGGAGAAAATTTTGACCGGACGACGCTTAACCTGCCCGGAAAGCAGCTGGATTTTCTGAAAGCAGTGTATGAAACGGGTACCCCGGTGGTGCTGGTCATGAATACGGGACGTCCGGTTTCCTGTACCTGGGAGCAGGAGCATATCCCTGCGATTCTACAGGCAGGCTTTAACGGGGAAAAGGGCGGACTGGCAACGGCACAGGTTCTGTTCGGGGATGTGAATCCATCCGGACATCTGACAATGAGCTATCCGCGCAGTGCAGGCCAGATCCCGTGCCACTATTCCCGTAAACCTGCAGGCGGGCGAAAATACGTTGAGATGGACTGGAACCCGCTGTATCCCTTCGGATATGGGCTGTCCTACACGACATTTTCCTTTGAGAATCTGAGGCTGTCCGCTTCCGAAATTCATGGGGACGAATCGCTGGAGGTACTGTTAGACATAACGAACACAGGCAGCCGTGCCGGAGCAACGGTGGCGCAGATTTATGTCGATGACCATTATACATCCGTGGTGCGCCCGATTATGGAGCTGAAGGGATTTCAGCGCGTGGAGCTGGAAGCAGGAGAGACAAAGACGCTGCACTTTACACTCGGATTTGATGAGCTGCGCCTGTTGGACGCTTCCTATCACTGGGTGGTGGAACCGGGCGACTTCACAGTGCTCGCCGGGGCGAATGCCGGGGATCTGCCGCTGAGGGCGGATTTCAGGGTAGTGTGAGGACTGGATAAGCACTGCCCGGTCTTTGCAAAGACTTCAGGTGAAAACTTCATAAGAAAAACGGGAACTGCCGGAAAACGATTTCCGGCAGTTCTTTTTTCCGCCTTTCTTCCAAAACCCCCTTGACGCTTCTGGAAAAAGAAGTATAATTACTTCAAAAGTGAATAGTTCAAAAATGAAATAATTAAGGAAGGAGAGTCGACGGATGAATCTGAAAATCGAGTTTGCCAGAAAAATGGCCCTTGCCTATACGGCGGTATGCAGACCGCTGTGCCAGGAAATGAAGCTGCCGCAGACCGCCTTTGATATCCTGATGTTTTTGTACAACAACCCGGAGTATAAAACGGCACGCGATATTGTGGAAATCCGTAACATCAAGGCGAACCTGGTTTCGGTAAATGTGGAAAAGCTGGTGCAGGACGGCTATATTGAGCGGCAGGCGGTGGAAAAGGACCGCCGCAAAACGGAACTGATCTGTACGCAAAAGGCGCTGCCGGTTCAGAAACGGGGCAGAGAGCTGCAGCAGGAGTTTGCAGAGCGGCTGATGAAGGGCTTGAGTGACGAAGACCAGAAAAAGCTGGCGATATATTTTTCACAGATGGAAAAAAATCTGGATCAGATTATAAAAGGAGACGAAAGATAAGATGCAGTTACTGATCACAATATTGGTTACATTTTTTGCGGGAATGGGCGCAGGTCTTGGTACCGGCTTTGCGGGGATGAGCGCAGCGGCGGTCATCAGCCCGGTTCTGATTACGTTTCTTGGGATGGATCCGTATATGGCGGTCGGCATCGCGCTGGCGTCGGACGTGCTTGCGAGTGCGGTTTCCGCTTATACCTATGGAAAAAATAAAAATCTGGATATCCGAAACGGACTGATTATGATGGTAAGCGTGCTGACATTTACCGTGGTTGGCAGCTATGTTTCCAGTCTGGTTCCTTCCCGGACGATGGGCAGCTTTTCTGTGTTTATGACGCTTTTGCTCGGAATTAAATTCATTGTACGCCCGGTTATGACAACCAAGGAGGCAATGCAGGGCGTTTCTGCGAAAAAACGCGCGGTGCAGTCGATCGTCTGCGGGCTGCTGATCGGCTTTATCTGCGGCTTTGTCGGTGCTGGCGGCGGCATGATGATGCTGTTGATTCTGACCTCCGTGCTGGGTTATGAATTAAAAACTGCAGTGGGAACGAGCGTGTTTATCATGGCGTTTACGGCATTTACCGGATCGGTTTCGCATTTCGCCATCGGCGGTACGCCTGACTGGATGGTGCTGATCCTGTGTATGGTATTTACGCTGCTGTGGGCGCGGATTGCGGCTGTTTTTGCCAACAAGGCAACGCCGAAGACCTTAAACCGTGCGACCGGTGTGATTTTAGTCGTTTTGGGGATCGCGGTCCTCGGGTTTCAATTCTTTGCATAATAAAGAACGGTGGGATCACGATTGCAGCAGGTACGGCGTGATGAAGATCGCGATTCAGATTGCGTGAGAGATTCTGTTTGTGATACAATCAAAAGAGAAACGTAATTTCAACCGTGATTTCAACGACGACCCGGAAATGAGGAAACCTATGGAAACCAGAACAACTACCCCTGTAACGACGGTAATGGCGCTGCTGGAAGAAAAACTGCGGCAGCAGGTGAGGCAGGAAAAGCCGCTGCTGGTGGCGATCGACGGACGCTGTGCTTCCGGAAAAAGCACACTGGCAAAAGATCTGCAAAAGCAGCTGGACTGCAACGTGATCCACATGGATGATTTTTATCTTCAGCCCCATCAGCGCACGACCAAGCGCCTGCGGGAGCCTGGTGGAAATGTGGACTATGAGCGGTTTGAAACAGAGGTGCTGCAGCCAATGCTCACAGGAGAGGCATTCTCCTATCGCCCCTATGACGCGCACGCGGTCTGTTTTTTGCCCGAGGTAATAGTTTCTCCGAAAAAGGTGACGATCATCGAGGGTTCCTATGCCTGTCATCCGAGACTGCGCAGAAGCTATGACCTGCGCATTTTTCTGACGGTTGACCGACAGGAACAGCTGGAACGGATTCGGAAAAGAAACGGAGAAGAGCGGGAGGAAATGTTTGAACGGATCTGGATTCCGTTGGAAGAGCGTTATTTCTGGAAAGCCGGCGTGGAAAAAACCTGCGATATCAGTCTGGATACGACCGGACTGTTCGAGGGCTGAGCGCGGCTCGCATTTGATTTTTTACGAAATGAGGAATCTGAAAGATGAAATGGATGGTTGCATCAGATATACACGGCTCTGCAAAGTATTGCAGGGAGCTGCTTGACGCATATGAACGGGAAGAGGCGGATCGGCTGCTTTTGCTGGGAGATCTTTTGTATCATGGTCCGCGCAACGATCTGCCGGAGGAATATGCCCCGAAGGTGGTGATCTCCATGCTCAATGCGAAAAAGAATAATATTTTGTGCATCCGCGGAAACTGCGATGCGGAAGTGGATCAAATGGTGTTGGAATTCCCGATTCTGGCGGATTACTGTATGCTCGACCTTGGAACGAAACTGGTGTACGCCACACATGGTCATCTGACGTCGGCAGAGCAGCTGCCGCCGCTTCGGGAGGGCGATCTGTTTTTGCAAGGGCACACGCATGTGCCGATGAATGAGGTAAAAAACGGGATTCGCTGCATGAATCCGGGATCGGTGTCGTTGCCAAAGCAGGACAGCTGGCGCGGATATATGATTCTGGAAATAAATCAGGCGGTCTGGAAAGAATTGGATGGAACGATTCGGGAAATGGTTGAAATTTAGTTTTTTTGCAACCTTAAGAATTTCATCATCCGGATTTTATTTTTCCTTTATAAATTTTAGGACATTTTTAGGAACTGGACATAACGAGGACACATTTATTCGGTATTCTATTTTACGGATAGATGAATGACTCACTATCTCCCCCCTCATATAAACACAAAACGGCAGCCCTCCTATCCTGGCTGCCGTTTTGTGTTGTCGTTTTTCAAAGGAATCCGTCCAATTGCCTTGACGGTATATGGGAATCCCGTTAATATATTCAAAGAAAGAAATGTCCGTGACTGTTTCAAATACATGTAGAAGAGGAAGAACCGATGAATAACTGGAAAGATGTAAAAATTGCACCGGAATTTAATGAACAGGGCGTAGCCTGTTATCGGCTGACCGGAGCTGATTTTTTGAATGAATACTATATTATTTCGGAGGCGGAGACGAGAAAGCTGCTCAACACGCCGGAAATCGTAGGCTATGAGGTCTATAACTGCCTGATTTCTTCTACCTCCCAGATGCTGTATTATCTGAAGGAGCAGAAAAAAGTGACGACGGCAAATATCCTCTCCATCCTTAGGGGTGCGTTGAACTATCCGTTGGAAGAAAGCTGCTACCGGGAGCATATCCGTGTGCATGACATCAGCTTTTTATCCAGTGAGCGCGTGTTTGAAAACGAAGAAATCGCCGGATTGGAAATCAAATACAGCAAGCTGACGATGGTGCCGGACAGCACGCTGATGATCGGTGATATCATCGCAAGCGGCGAGACGCTGATCCACTGCCTGCGCTATGTGACAGATTTTTACCGCGAGCACGGCGCAAAGCTGCGCAACATCATCATTTTTACGATTGGCGGTACAAAGGGGATCGATATTTTAGAAGACCTGACCCGCGATATCCGCGAGTTCTGGCCGGAATTTGAAGGCTTTATTACGGTATATTATGAAGGAATTTTTGCAACCTACCAGGACAAAGGCGTTTCCGGCATCAATCTGCCGGATGTGGACTTTTACTGGAAGGGCGGCATCGTTGCGCCGGAATTTCGCCGGGAGACGCTGTCCATGTGCAGCCCGCTGTTTGAAAAGTGCATCATTTATGACGGTGGCGCAAGACGCTATGAGATCCATGAGCACGTGGAAGAGGTGCTGGAATTCTGGGAGGGTATCCGGGAACGCGCAGACCAGATCGATTTTCCGAAGCTTCTGGAAGAAAAGCTCGGCTATGAGCTGCCGATCAGCTATGAGGACTGGATTGCAGCAAACCACTACGGCTTAATCCGCCCGGAGGACGCCAGATGGCTGTATCGGCAGGAGCAGGGCTATGTCGAAAGCATGAAAAATGTGACGGTGAAGGAACTGGCGGAGCAGAGAATCGCAGAGTTCACCGGTGCGTTGAGAAAATACATTCTGTAAGGAAACCGTGGGCGCTTATTTTTCACACAGCTATTCATGACAATAGAATGCTCGCAGAGCGTGCATTCTATTGTTTGTGCCGCAGGCGTCACAAAGTAGCTATGATCGCAGAGCCGAACTGGACGTTCGCCCCGCGATTCCTTCGGCGCAAAGCGCCTGCGGAATGGAGATTTTTATGGAAACAAATCAGAATATCAGGACAGCGACGTCATCTGATCTGGACTGTGTTGCGGCGGTGGAGGCGGAATGCTTTCCGGCGGCAGAGGCGGCTTCGAAGGAAGAATTTGCAGAGCGGATCGCGGCATATGGCAACCATTTCTGGCTGCTGTTTGAAAACGGAAAGCTGGTGTCCTTTGTGGACGGTATGGTGACGGATACGCCGGATCTGGCAGATGAAATGTATGAAAATGCAGCGCTGCACGACGAAAACGGTGCGTGGCAGATGATTTTTGGCGTCAATACGATTCCCGAATGCCGCAAAAAAGGCTACGCGGGTCAGTTGATTCGCTGTGCCATTGAGCAGGCAAAAAAAGAAGGGCGCAAAGGGCTTGTCCTGACCTGTAAGGACAAACTGCTCCATTATTATGAGGACTTTGGCTTTGTCAACGAGGGTGTTTCGAAATCGGTACACGGAAATGTCGTTTGGTATCAGATGCGCCTGATGTTATAAAAATTTAACAAATACTTTTCTAAAATCCATGATTTTTTGACAAAATTGTTGTATACTGATGATTGTGAAACGCAGAAAAACAGATCACTCAGAAATGAGGAGTTTTATGAACGACGAAGAATACTACAATTTTGTGAGGCCTTATGCGGATGCGATGCAGATGCTCCTGACCCGGCTGGATGTGCTTAACCACAACCTTTACGGTAAGTCAGACAGCCGTCCGATTCATTACATCCAGAACCGGATCAAGAAGAAAAAGAGTCTGGAAGAAAAGTTGATCCGGCGCGGAAAAGAACCGACCGTAGACAACGCTAAGGACTATCTGCAGGATATCGCCGGTGTCCGTATTATTTGTTACTTTGTGGACGATATTTATAACCTTGCCAAAAGCTTAAAGCGGCAGGCTGACCTGATCGTGATCCGCGAACAGGACTACATCAAAGCGCCGAAACCAAATGGATATCGCAGCTATCATCTGATTGTCGGCGTTCCGGTCTATTGCATGGATGGGATGGAATATTTTCCGGTAGAAGTACAGCTGCGGACATTATCGATGGATTTCTGGGCAAGTATGGAACACCGCATTTCTTATAAAAAAGAACGGGCGGATAAGGAGGAGCTGACAACAGAGCTGTTAGGCTACGCAAACCAGCTGCAGGAGATCGAAAAGAGCTTCGAGAGTCATAATGAAATCGGTAAATTAAAAGAACCGGAGAAGATGGAAAAAGATGTGGCAGAGCCGAAGAATACGGACAGTCCAATCATTTCATAGCGAAAAGGAGAACAGACATGGAAAAGAGAAAATTTGGAAAGCTCGGAATCGAAACATCACTGCTTGGCTTTGGCTGTATGCGTTTTCCTGCCACACCGGACGGCAAAATCGATGAGCCGAGAGCAGAGAAGCTTTTGGATCGTGCCATCGCAGCAGGTGTCAATTACATCGACACCGCGTATCCGTACCATAATGGTGACAGTGAACCGTTTGTCGGCAAAGTGCTGCAGAAATATGACCGTAATTCCTTTTATCTGGCAACAAAGCTGCCTGTCTGGGCAATTGAGAGTGTAGACGATGCAAAACGCATTTTTGCAGAACAGCTGGAGCGCCTGCGCACAGATCATATCGATTTTTATCTGATGCACGCAATGAGCAAAGAGAGATGGGATAAAGTGAAAGAACTCGGAATTGTGGAGTTCTGCGAGCAGTTAAAGGCAGAGGGCAAAATCCGTTATCTGGGCTTTTCCTTCCACGATACCTACGAAGCATTTGAAGAAGTGCTGCGCGGCCGTGACTGGGATTTCTGCCAGATTCAGTATAACTACATGGACACCGAGGAACAGGCAGGGGATAAAGGCTACGCTTTGGCAGAAGAGCTTGGAATTCCGCTGGTGATCATGGAGCCTGTAAAGGGCGGCAGCCTTGCAAACTTCTCTGATGATATCAATGCAAAGTTCAAAGCGATGGATAAAGATGCCAGCATCGCATCTTGGGCATTTCGCTGGGTTGGCAGCCATTCCAATGCAAAGGTGATCCTGAGCGGTATGTCGAATGAAGAGCAGGTTGAGGATAATCTGAAGACCTTCTCGAACTTTAAGCCGCTGGATGAAGCAGAAGAAAAGATGATTTCTGAAATCGTATCAGATCTGCAGAGCAGAGTACAGAATGGCTGTACCGGCTGTCGGTATTGTATGCCGTGCCCGGCTGGCGTAAACATTCCGCAGAACTTCGCACTGTGGAACAAATACCACATTTACGGAACCTACGACCATGTAAAAAATGCATGGGAAAAGGATTTGAAGGACGAAGAAAAGGCGAAATGCTGCGTGAAGTGCGGAAAGTGTGAAAAAGTCTGTCCTCAGCATCTCTCCATCCGCAGGGATCTGGAGCTTGCACAGAAGGATCTGGACAGCGCGGCAGCGGCACAGGAGTAAGCGGACTGCAGTAGCTGCGGCACAGAAATGGGCGGACAGAGTTACGAATAAAGAGCGGTATCGTTTTTATAGACAAAATGGAAAGCAGGCGAATTGCACAGCTATAGAAATGTAGCGATGCAGTCCGTCTGTTTTTGTTTTTCGGAACACTATTGTTGTGTATGTTTCAATTTTGCAATGTATAAGGCTGATTTTGAACTTTGGAAATGAAGAGGAATCTTATATAATAAAAGCATAAATCCTGCAGCTGCATTTTAATTGCGGAAGCGATGTTCTTTCCGATACTGGGACGGATTTTGACCGTTATACTGGGTAAATGCCTTGTAAAACAGGGATGGGTCGCTGTATCCGCAGTCCTGTGCAATTTCCTGGATCGGGCGCTCCGTGAGCACCAGAAGACGGGAAGCTTTTTGCAGTCGAGTGATCGTCAGATAGGTATGGGCGGTAACGCCGATTTCCGCTTTCAGCCGTCGATTGATGTAGGCGGCGGAATAATGGAACTGTTCTATCAGCGTCTGGGCGGTGACGGATTCCGATGCATGCTCGGTCAGAAAATGCATGACAGAGGACGTCAGGAACGTGTAGGCGCTCTCCTGTTCATACAGGGTGTTGGAAAGGCGCAGAAATTCGCTCTGGATATCAAACGGATTTTGCGGCGCCTGATGAAACAGACTGCAGAGCTTTTTCAGAGACGGAAGTAACAGCGGTGCAGAAAAGGTTCCGCGGATCGGCAGCTTGATTCGATGGAGCAGATCCTGCGTATAATCCGCCTTGAAATGGAAGTAATAATACTCTGCACCGGGGCTGGGACGATCCGCACTCTGCAGCAGATTTTTACGTTGAATATACCACTCGCCTTCCTGGACACTGACTGAAACGTCGTCTTCGATAAAATGCAGACTGCCCCGGAGCATAAAAATCAGAACGAAAAAGTCTACGATCCGGGAGATGTGATATTCGTTCGGTTCAAATTTTTTATAGTCGCAGTCAGTCAGATAAGGCATGGGAGCAGGATTTAGAAAAATGTAATCCGTATTCATCAAGGAAATCCTCCGAAGCGAAAGATTGCGCAGGCAGCCTGCCAATTCAAAAATGCAAAAACGGCGCACGCTAGTTAGGGGTAGAATTCTACTGACAGTATAGCATAACGGAGGAAAAAGAAAAGAATACAAAGGGAGGGAAAGAAAATGAGAGGTGCAAAATATCGTGCGCTTACTGCGCAGCAGATCAAACCGGAGGGCTGGCTTTTGCGGCAGCTGGAAATTCAGGCGGAGGGGCTGAGCGGACATCTGGATCTGGTATGGCCGGATGTACGGGAGAGTAAATGGATCGGCGGAGATAGGGAAGGCTGGGAGCGCGTACCGTACTGGCTGGACGGTTTTATCCCGCTGGCATATCTGCTGGACGATGAAGATCTGAAAAAGCGTGCAAAAAGATATATCGATGCGATTCTGACAGCCCGGAAGGAAGACGGTTGGATCTGCCCCTGTGAGCCGGAAGAGCGCGACCGCTACGACCTCTGGGCGGCATTTTTGATCTGTAAGGTTCTGGTGCTGTATCAGGACTGCAGTGGGGATGAAAGGATTGAGGAAGCGGTATACCGCACGTTAAAGCAGCTTCTTCCTCATATTGCAAGAAATACGCTGTTTAACTGGTCGGCAGCACGCTGGTATGAATGTCTGATCCCGATACTGTGGATGTATGAGCGCAGACCGGAGCCCTGGCTTTTGCAGTTGATGGAGCTGCTGGATGCAGATGGTATCGATTACGAAAAGCTTTATACCTATTTTGATTTCCAAAAGCCTGCTTCGAAGAAATACTGGACGCAGACAAACCATGTGGTAAATACCGCCATGGCATTTAAGAGCCGTGCACTGATGTCCTGTCTGACAGAGGAAGATCCGGATGAGTTCGCTCTTTCCATGTATCAAAAGCTGATGAAATACAACAGTATGGCGACCGGACATTTTACCGGTGACGAGTGCCTGTCCGGTGATGCGCCGATCCAGGGCAGCGAGTGCTGCAGCGTTGCGGAAATGATGTATTCCTGCGAAACCCTGCTTTCCATTGGAGGAAATCCCTTCTGGGGGGATTTACTGGAGCGAGAGGCATTCAATTCCATGCCTGCAACGACGACGCCGGATATGTGGGCGCATCAGTACCTTCAGATGACAAACCAGATCTCGGCAGCGCGAATCCCGGATGCAGAGAATCCGTATAATTCCAATAATAACGAAGCGAACATGTTCGGGCTGGAGCCTCACTTTGGCTGCTGTACCGCAAACTTCAATCAGGCATGGCCGAAATTTGCAATTTCCGCAGTGATGAAAAATGAACGCGGTCCGGTTGTACAGAGCCTTGTGCCCTGCTGTGCACAGGTGGAAACACCCAACGGAACTGTTCAGGTACATATTGTTTCTATGTACCCGTTCCGTGACAATGCAGTGATTGAACTGAGCTCGGAGAAGCCTGCCGAAATCTGTCTGCAGATCCGTATTCCCGGCTTTGCAAAGAAAGCAACAGTCAACGGCAAAAAAGCCTGCCCCGGCACTTATTTCGAGCAGAACATTCTGGTTGACGGTGTAACATGCGTTACGGTGGAGCTGACCTTTGAAACTGTTTTACAGGACCGCCCTTACGACGCAAAGGTGCTGGTTCGGGGACCGCTCCTGTTCTCCCTGCCGGTAAAGGCAAAGGTGAACCGTATCGAGTATGTGCGCGACGGCGTAGAGCGCAGGTTCCCGTACTGTGATTATGAGATGCTCCCGGATTCTGAGTGGAATTATGGCTTTTACAGCGAAGCGTTTGAAGTGATGTTTGAGCCTGTCACAGACACTCCGTTTTCTGTTGAGAACCCGCCCATCAGGATCAAAGCGAAGATGGTTCCGGTTCCGTGGGAAGAAAAAGGCGGCATTTGCGCTATTTCCCCGATAGAAAGAAAAGCGCTTGGGGAGGCAAAAGACGTGCTGCTGCAGCCCTACGGATGCACGAACCTGCGCATGACGGAAATGCCGTATATCAAACAATAGAATGCACGCTCTGCGAGCATTCTATTGTCATGAATAAAAAGAAAGAGAACAGACCGCCCCTTCTGCAGTAATGGGAAAATTGCTGCGGGAGGGGCGAGTTCATGTTGCGTGATCTTATGAAAGAAGATTTGATCAAAGGGCCGCTGGATATTTTTTCTGGAGATATTGCGGCAATTATACTTTATGGTTCAGTTGCCAGAAATTCCGTTTTCTCTTTGCCGAGATTAATAGAAACATGAGATGTATTGAAATCCTCCAGTATTTTGAGGTATCATATTTAAATAAAAAGCAATATTTTAAAATTTTACATCAAAGGCTCTACGGGATATCAAAAATCTAGTATGGTAAAAAGAGAGGACAAGAAATGCTGAACATTTTTTATGGAGATATGAAAGAAGCTGTTTACAATACGGCAGGTTATTTTAAATATGATTATGAAGATGAATGGATTGTAGATCCTTTTGTAAAGAAAATGATTCTAGATGTGGACAAATCGACCGTAATGGACAGCGGGGTAATAGACAGTCCCGTTTCTGGAAAGATACCGCCGGTTGGATTATCGGGTGGGGTAAAGACTTTGATTCTTGTTAAATTCGAAAAAGATAAGGTGTTCAATGCGTCTACCTGCGGCGACAACTGTGCAAAGTGGCTGTTAGAAATAGCAAAAGAGGAGGATCGAACGATTAATCTGCGTCATTTGATGAATTTTGGAAAGAAACCATTTAAGATTCGCATTTTAAATACAGATCAGATCGTTCATTCGATGGAAGAGCTGGTACCGATAGCAGGAGAATTTGTATAACGGAGAGTTAGGGTATGAAGGGAAAGCATAGGATTGTCGTTTCAACGAAGCGACAGAAATATGAATTTGAATTACGGCGTAATTTGACGATACTTCGTGGAGACAGTGCGACTGGGAAAACGACATTGATTGAGATGATACAGGATCATGAAAATGATCCGTTAGGAAGCCCGGTAGAGTTAATCAGTGATAAAAAGTGTTATGTGCTGGAGGGCGCTTTATGGAAAGAACAATTGGCTGGAATCACTGACAGTATTGTTTTTATCGATGAAGGAAATACCTTTGTAAAAGCAGAAGAATTTGCAGGTGTCATTCAAAATACGGATAATTATTATGTTATTGTGTCGAGAGAGTCTCTTCCGGCGTTGCCCTATAGTGTGGAAGAAATTTATGGAATCCGGACTTCTGGAAAATATGGAACACTGAAGCAGATCTATCACGAGTTTTACAGAATATATAACTTAGATGAAACGAAAGGTGAGATAGAGCCGGAGGCTGTTGTTACAGAAGACAGTAATTCGGGATATCAGTTTTTTGACGCAGTGTGCAGAGAAAACGGTTTGACGTGTGAAACTCTGAATGGGAAATCCAATATTTTCCGTTATTTGAAAGTGCATAAGAATGAAAAGATTCTTGTCATTGCAGATGGTGCTGCGTTTGGTTCTGAAATGGATCGGGTTATGCGATTGATGGAGAGCAGAAAAAATATCGTATTATACTTGCCGGAATCATTCGAATGGTTGATTTTATCAGCAGGAGTATTAAAAAATGCTGCGATGGAGAAGATTTTGAAGAATCCATCTGAATATGTGGAAAGCAGGAACTATTTTAGCTGGGAGCGTTTTTTTACAGCGCTTTTGATAGAAGAAACAAAAGGAACTTATTTGGCTTATTTCAAACGAAACCTGAACCCGGTATATTTAAATGAGAGCATAAAAACAGCAATTTTATCCCAAATGAAAAAGATAAAGATAGATAGAAAAAAATAATGTTTCCCCAAAAAACATCCCCAGCGTTACCGCGATTATCATATAAACCGCGACGCGCTGGGGGATATTTTTCCAATAACAGGTATTCAAGCATTTAGCCGTCTTGCGCAGGTACAGACACCTGCAATGTCGAATTTAGCGACCAGCACTCTTCACTCACATCAGCGATGCATACTGGGACATATAGAGCTTGTAATATTCTCCTTTTTGGGCCATCAGCTCATCATGTGTGCCTTTTTCCAGGATCGTTCCCTTGTCCACATACATGATGCAGGAAGAATTTTTAATTGTGGAAAGACGATGTGCGATGATGAAGGAGGTACGTCCCTTCAGCAGTTCATTTAAGCCCTTCTGCAGGATGATCTCTGTTTCGGTGTCGATACTGGAGGTTGCCTCATCCAGGATCAGGATCTTCGGGTCAGCCAGAAGTGCACGGGCAAAGGAGATCAGCTGGCGCTGTCCGGCGGACAGACGGCTTCCCCGTTCATTTACCTGTGTCTGATAACCGTTTTCCATTTCCATGATGAAGTCATGGGCGCAAACCGTTTTTGCAGCCCGGATGACCTCTTCATCTGTAGCGCTGAAGTTGCCGTAGCGGATGTTATCCATGATTGTGCCGGAGAAAATGAAACTGTCCTGCATCATGACACCCATCTGTTTGCGGAGAGAACGGATGGTAACGCCTGCGATATCGACGCCATCGATTAAAATCCGCCCGGAATCTACGTTATAGAAGCGGCTCAACAGATTCACCAGGGTTGTTTTGCCGGCACCGGTGGGGCCTACCACTGCAAACGACTGCCCCTGGTTTGCGTGGAAGGAAACATCCTTTAAGATCGGAACGCCAGGCTCATAGCTGAAGGTAACGTGGTCGAAGGCAACATCTCCGTGGATCGGAGGCATTTCAACCGCATCCTCCCGGTCTTTGACCACAACCGGCTCGTCGATAGTTTCAAAAATACGCTCCAGATAGGAGATCGCGGTCAGCAGAGAGTTGTAAAAGCCAGCCAGCGTGTTGATCGGTGCCCAGAAACGTCCGATATAAGCAGTAAAAGCGACCAGCACACCGACGGTAATGCCGGTTTCGCCGTTGATCATCCAGCTGACACCGAGCACATAGATCGCTGCAGTTGTAATTATTGAAATGATATCGATGCTGGGACCCATCGTAAAGTTGAACATAACGGCGCGCATCCAGGATTTCCGGTAACTGCCGCTTAAGTTGTTGAAAATACCGCTGTTCACGTCTTCCCGGACGAAGGATTGGGTAACACGGATCCCGTTGATGCTTTCAGCAATGTACGCGTTTAAGTTGGACTGCTTATTGCTTTGAACCTGCCATGCAGTACGCTGTTTTTTCTTGATGACAACGATAACGATCGCGAGGATCGGAAGACCGCAGAGACATACGAGGGTCAGGCGGACATTTAAGATCAGCATGAAAACGATGATAAACACCAGGTTGCACAGGTCGGTAATGGTATTTAAGATACCGTTGGAAAGCAGGTCGCTGATGCTGTTGACATAGTTTACAACACGCACCTGAATTTTACCGTGGGGGCGGTCATCGTAGTAGGAGAAGGGAAGCTCCTGCAGATGCTCAAAGATGTCATAGCGCATGTCGTGAATGATCTGCTGTCCGATCTGGTTGGTGTATTTGATTTTGTAGCGAAGGCTGAAGGCACTGTAAAATGCGGCAAGCAGTGTCAAAAAGCTGTAAAATGCGATTCCCTTCATGTCCCTGTTCGGAATGCAGATGTCCATGACCTTCTGAAAAAATTGCGGAATCAGCATGGTAAAAGCGGAAGCGGAGAGCATCATGAAGCCGACACTGACAAACCGTTTCCGGTAAGGAATCAGATAAGCGAGCAGACGTTTTAACTGATTGAGGTCAAATTTATCTTCCAGGACTTCGTCCACATCATATTTATTTCGTGCCATGAGTTCTCACTTCCTTTCGTTGGCTGTAACCTGACGGTATTCTTCCTGTTCTTCTCTGGAAGGAAGCTCGCCGTACTGATGATGGAACGCGCTTGCATAGTAGCCGTCATTTGCAAGCAGCTCCTGATGCGTTCCGTGTTCGATAATCCGGCCGTTATCCATAACCAGGATCTGATCAGCGTCTTTAATGGAAGAAATACGGTAGGCGATGACGAAGATCGTGCACTGGCCGTTTAATTTGCCGAGCTGCTGCTGGATATAGCTTTCTGTTTCCATATCAACGGCGGAAGTAGTATCGTCCAGAATCAGGATGGACGGTTTCTTTAACAGGGCGCGTGCAAGGGAAATACGCTGCTTCTGACCGCCGGAGAGTCCGACACCGCGCTCGCCGACGATGGTATCATAGCCTTCGGGCATAGCCTTGATGAAATGGTTGGCATCTGCCATGACAGCAGCTTCGTGAATTTCCTCAAATGTACAGTTCGGACGACCGTATGCGATATTCCCTTCAATTGTATCAGAAAAAAGAAAGATATCCTGCATTGCCATGCCGATGTTGTCACGCAGATCGTAAAGGTTCCAGTCCTTGACGTTTACGCCATCTACCAGAACCTCGCCGGAGGTCGCGTCGACAAAACGGCACAACAGGTTCATGATGGTGGATTTGCCGGCACCGGTGGAACCGAGAATGCCGACTGTCTGTCCTTTTTTCACAGAAAAGCTGATATCCTTTACGATATCCTCATCATCTGCCGTATAGGAAACATCTTTAAATTCAACATTTCCTTCCATATGTTTGCGGGAAACCGGCACAGGAGGCATTTTTACAAGAGGCTCTTCCACATAGGTTGTGTAAATTTTTTCTACGGAGGTGATAAAACGGTGGGTATCATTGACCCACCAGCCTGCCATACGCAGCGGAGCGTTTAACATCCACAGATAACCGTTGACGGTTACGAGGTTACCGATTGTCATTTCTCCGGTAATTACCATCCAGCCGCCGTAGAGCATCAGGACAACGTTTAAGACATAAGCCAGAACTTCGAAGATCGGAAGGTATTTCATCCAGACCTTTGAGGAGTTCAACTGTGCGTCCATGTAGGCATCGTTTTCCTTATTAAATTTTTCAATTTCAAAGTCTTCCTTGGCAAAGGCTTTTACGACACGGTTGCCGCTGACATTTTCCTGAACGAAGGCATTCAGGGAAGAAAAGCAGTCGCGGATGCGCTGGAATGTCGGTCGAACCTCTTTGGACTGTTTTGCTGTGGTGATGGCTGTAAAGGGCAGAACGATCAGCATGCAGAGCGCCAGCTTCACATTTACCGTAAAGATCATGAAGAGCGCAAAGCAGAACAGCAGGATATTTTCGTAAACCTGATAGATAATGTAAGCAACGAAGTGGCGGATTGCTTCCATGTCGCCGGTCTGGCGGCTCATCAGGTCGCCTGTTTTTTTCTTGCTGTAAAAGGCGAAGTCCTCTGTCAGAAGGCGGCGGTAAACAACGTCCCGCATGTCGTAGAGCACGCCCTGCGAGCATACTTCGAAAATAACCTGATAAAAGAAACGCAGGGCACCGCGGACCAGCGTAACTAAAAGCAGGATGAGAACAAGCTTCCAAAGCAGGTCATACTGACCGCCCTGAATGACATCATCTACGATCATACCGGAAACGTAAGGGTTTACGATGGCGAGAACGGAAATGAAAGTCGTCAGGATCAGGCCGCCCAGAAGCTTGAAGCGGTACTTTCTGAGAAATCCCCAGAACCATTTCATTGGTGTCATATTTCCTTTTTTCCTCCCTTAAAAAAGTATCCATGGGCTTTGATAGATCATGGATAAAAAAAGTGTATCGCAAAATATTTTATTTGGAATGTACAATCTTGCAGGTTTCATGTAAAATGTTGTTAAATGGTAACTGTGAGGAAACTGAACAGTTACGTTAAAGGTTTTTGTGGGATGTTGCAGGAAAATAAAAGATAAATTTCAGGCATCCGGGAAGGAAGCTGGTGGATATGGAACGGGAAAACACGGTATTTCAGGAGGAGTTAAATCCGACCTTCTTGTTTATGTGGAAGGGAACACGTGTGGAGGATGAGCCGAACTATCACTGCCATGAGCATCTGGAGCTGTGTTATATCCAATCCGGGACAGGAAAGCACAGAATCGGCGATACGATATATGAAGTAAAAGAGGGTGACCTGCTGGTCATCAATGAAGGAGTCTATCATCAAAGCCTGGCGGGAGAGCATAAAACGCCGGTTGCGGAATTTTACGTGGGGCTGACAGATTTAAATCTGGCGGGGCTTGGGCGCAACCACTTTCCACTACCGGGGAATTGCCCGGTATTTCGTACGGAGGGAGAGCTGCAGCGTAAGCTTTCCAAGCTCTGTATGGCAATGGAGGCAGAGCAGGAGCTTTGCCGGATCGGGCGCTATTATATGATGAAGACGTATGCCATGCAAATGCTTCTTTTGCTGCTGCGGGAAGAAGAAGAGACCGGTAAGCCGCAGAAGGCCGGGGGATGCTCCTTTGAATCCGCGAACCGGAAATATCTCGTGGAGAAGATCACGGATTACTTTGAAGATCATTATGCAGAGAAAATCTCTCTTGACCGGATCGCCGGCAATATGTATCTGAGCACCTTTTATGTGTCCAGGATTTTCAAGGCGGAAACCGGAAACACACCGATTCATTATCTGATTGATATTCGTCTGACCAGGGCCTATAACCTGCTGACGCAGAATCTGGAAATGAGCATTCAGGAAATCGCGGCGCAGGTCGGCTATGAGGATGCCTATCATTTCAGCAAGCTATTCAAGAAAAAATATGGGGTGGCTCCGTCTGCAGTGCGGCGCAGGATACTATAAAGCAGCAGAATACGCCCATTCGGCTGAATACGGCCTGCCATAATTCATGACAATAGAATGCTCACAGAGCGTGCATTCTATTGTATTAACAAAAAGGAACTGGGGACAGGAGATCATGGAAAATCCGATTATTTTTACGGCGGAGATCATCGGGACGATCGCTTTTGCATCGTCCGGGGCAATGCTGGGTATCCGCAAAAATCTGGATCTGTTCGGGGTACTGGTGCTGGGACTGTGTGTTGCAGTCGGAGGCGGCATTGTCCGGGATATTATCCTGGGGCGGACGCCGCCGGGAGCATTCCGGGATCCGGTTTATGCGCTGGTGGCGCTGGGAACTTCCGCTCTTTTATTTTTACTTGTCTATGGAAAGCAGGAGATCATGACGAGCCGTTATCTGACGATTTATGAGCAGGTTATGAATTACTGTGATGCGGTTGGGCTTGGGATTTTTACAGTTCTCGGCGTATATACCGCACACGGCGAGGGTTATCACGGAATCTTCTTTTTAGTGTTTTTGGGCATGATGACAGGTATCGGCGGCGGTCTGATCCGGGATATTTTAGCGGATACGATGCCGTTTATCCTGTATAAGCATATCTATGCGATGGCGGCTTTTGCGGGCGCACTGGTGTGTGTGCTTTTGATCCATATCCATCTGTATCTGGCGCTGGCAGCAGGAACTGCGGTGGTGATTGTGATCCGGGTGCTTGCGACACATTACTGTTGGGATCTGCCGCGGCCGCTGCATGAAAAAGATGCACACACGAAAACAAAAAATCTGTCCGAAAATAGTAATGCCGACGATACTTGAGCAGAATCGACACTTTTGCTACCATGAAAAGAAATTTTGTGATAGAATTGGTAAGACTGAGCTGGAAACGTAAAATGCCGCCTGTGCGGCAAAAGGAGGACAAATGGAAAACGTAAGACGGATCTATGTGGAAAAGAAGACCGGTTACGCGGTTAAGGCACAGGAACTGAAGGAGGATCTGATCGGTTATCTGAATATGTCAGGGATCGAAGACGTCCGGATGTTCATTCGTTATGATGTGGAAAATATCAGTGATGAGGTTTTTGAACAGGCATGCCGTACTGTTTTTTCCGAGCCGCCCGTGGATATTCTGTATCGCGAGACGATCGAAATCCCTGCAAACGGACGCGTATTCAGCGTTGAATATCTGCCGGGACAGTTTGACCAGCGTGCAGATTCTGCCGTACAGTGCGTTCAGTTTTTAAAAGCGGAGGAGCAGCCGATTATCCGTACCGCAGTTACTTATTTGATTACAGGAGATCTGACAGACGAAGAATTTGACAAGATCAAGGCTTACTGCATTAACCCGGTGGATTCCAGAGAGACCGGTATGGAAAAGCCAAAGACGCTCGTAACCGAGTTTGCAGAGCCTGCAGATGTCAGGATTTTAGACGGCTTTACTACGCTGGATGCAGACGGATTAAAGCAGCTGTACGATTCTCTTGGTCTTGCGATGACCCTGCAGGATTTCAAGCATATCCAGAAGTATTTTGCAGGCGAGGAAAAGAGAGACCCTTCCATGACGGAGATCCGTGTGCTGGATACCTACTGGTCCGACCACTGCCGTCATACGACGTTTTCCACCGAACTGAAAAATGTCGCATTCGGAGATGGTTTTTACCGGGAACCGATGGAAAAAACCTACCAGAGCTATCTGGATGCGCGTGCAGAGATCTTTAAAGACCGTCCGGATAAGTTTGTCTGCCTGATGGATCTTGCACTGATGGCAATGCGTAAGCTCAAAAAAGAGGGCAAGCTGGAGGATATGGAGCAGTCCGATGAAATCAACGCCTGTTCCGTTATTGTTCCCGTTGAAATGGACTACGGCGATGGTCCTGTCACCGAGGAATGGCTCGTATTTTTCAAAAATGAAACCCACAACCACCCGACCGAAATCGAACCCTTCGGCGGTGCGGCAACCTGTCTGGGCGGCGCAATCCGTGACCCGCTTTCCGGCAGAGGTTATGTATATCAGGCAATGCGCGTGACCGGTGCAGCGGATCCTACCGTTCCGGTTGCGGACACCTTAAAGGGAAAGCTTTCCCAGAAAAAGTTGGTGCGCGGCGCAGCATCCGGTTACTCTTCCTACGGCAACCAGATCGGCCTTGCGACCGGTTATGTAAAAGAAATTTATCATCCCGATTATGTTGCAAAGCGTATGGAGATCGGCGCGGTTATGGGTGCGGCTCCGAGACGCAACGTCATCCGTGAAAACTCCGATCCGGACGATATCATCATCCTGCTGGGCGGACGTACCGGACGCGATGGCTGCGGCGGCGCAACCGGTTCTTCCAAGGTGCATACGGAAAAGAGTATCGAAACCTGCGGTGCTGAGGTGCAGAAGGGTAACGCTCCGACCGAAAGAAAGATTCAGAGACTGTTCCGCAGAGAAGAAGTTTCCCGTCTGATTAAAAAGTGTAACGACTTCGGCGCAGGCGGCGTTTCTGTTGCCATCGGCGAGCTGGCAGATGGTCTGACCGTTGATTTGGATAAGGTTCCCAAGAAATATGCCGGTCTGGATGGCACAGAGCTTGCAATCTCTGAATCTCAGGAGAGAATGGCAGTCGTTGTTTCTCCGAAAGACGTTGATACCTTCTTAGGCTATGCGGCAGAAGAGAACCTGGAGGCAGTTCCGGTTGCGGTTGTAACCAAAGAACCCCGTCTGGTTTTAAACTGGCGCGGCAAGAGCATTGTAAACCTGTCCAGAGCATTTCTGGATACCAACGGAGCACACCAGGAAACCGATGTTTTTGTAGATGTTCCGTCGAAAGAAGATAACTATTTTGAGCAGTATGCAGTTCCTGCTGTAAAGGAAGCCGTAAAAGCCGGCGATCTGAAAAAGGCATGGAAAGCGCTGCTGTCGGATTTAAATGTCTGCTCCCAGAAGGGTCTTGTAGAAATGTTCGACTCCTCCATCGGCGCAGGCAGCGTGCTGATGCCTTACGGCGGTAAGTATCAGCTGACCGAGACCCAGGCGATGGTTGCCAAGCTTCCGGTCCTGAAAGGAAAGACCGATACGGTAACGATGATGGCATACGGCTTTGATCCGTATCTGTCCTCCTGGAGCCCTTATCACGGCGCAATTTACGCAGTTGTGGAATCCATGGCAAGAATCGTAGCGGCAGGCGGCGATTTCTCCAGGATCCGCTTTACCTTCCAGGAATATTTCCGCCGCATGACCCAGGATCCCGAACGTTGGAGCCAGCCTTTTGCGGCGCTGCTGGGCGCTTATGACGCGCAGATGGGATTCGGACTTCCGTCCATCGGCGGTAAGGATTCCATGTCCGGAACCTTTAACGATATCGACGTACCTCCGACGCTGGTTTCTTTCGCTGTGGATGTTGCAAAGGAAAAAGATGTTATCAGCCCGGAATTAAAACAGGCTGGAAACCGTCTGGTTCGTTTCTCCATTCAGAAGGATGCTTACGATCTGCCGGATTATGAGCAGGTAATGGCACTGTATGCAAAGATTACCGAGCTGATGGGCAAGGGCGTGATCGTTTCCGCATACGCACTGGACAGCTATGGTGTGGCAGCAGCCCTGTCCCGCATGGCATTCGGTAACGGACTTGGCGTTGCGATTGAGGAAACGGTTTCTGCAGAGGAGCTGTTTACAAACGGCCTTGGCGATCTGGTGGCAGAAGTTCCGGCAGACCGTCTGGCGGATATGGATGTTGCTTATACGCTGCTCGGCACGGTAACGGCAGAGCCGGTATTTACCTATGGAAACATGACCCTTTCCGAAAAAGAGGCACTGGATGCGTGGAAGAAGCCTCTGGAAAAGGTATTCCCTACAAAGGCAGTCAAGGACACGGACGCAGTAGAAACCGGCCTGTATGAGACGAATCACATTTATGTATGCAAGAATAAAGTAGCGAAGCCTACCGTATTCATCCCGGTATTCCCCGGAACGAACTGTGAATACGACAGCACAAAAGCATTTGAACGCGCAGGTGCACAGGTTGTAACCCATGTATTCAGAAACCTGAGCGCAGAGGACATCCGTTCTTCCGTCGATGCGTTTGCAAAAGAGATCAGCCAGGCTCAGATCATCATGTTCCCCGGCGGCTTCTCCGCAGGCGACGAGCCGGATGGCTCCGCAAAGTTCTTCGCAACTGCATTCCAGAACGAGAAGATCAAAGAAGAGGTTATGAAGCTTCTGAAGGAAAGAGATGGCTTATGTCTTGGTATCTGTAATGGATTCCAGGCGTTAATTAAGCTCGGTCTGGTTCCTTACGGCGAAATCGTCGGACAGAAGGACGATTCTCCGACCCTGACCTTTAATACGATCAACCGTCACATTTCCAAGATGGTATACACCAAGGTGGTTTCCAACAAGTCTCCCTGGCTGCAGGGCGCTGAGCTTGGAAAAGTATATGTCAATCCGGCATCCCACGGTGAGGGACGTTTCGTAGCTCCGAAGGAGTGGATTGACAAGCTGTTTGCAAACGGACAGGTAGCAACCCAGTATTCCGATCCGGAAGGAAGAATTTCCATGGATGAAGAATGGAATATCAATGGCTCCTACAGCGCGATCGAAGGCATCACCTCTCCGGATGGACGTATCCTGGGCAAGATGGCGCACTCCGAGCGCCGCGACAGAAGCGTTGCACAGAATATCTACGGCGAACAGGATCTGAAGATCTTCGAGTCCGGTGTGGCATACTTTAAGTAAAAGGCTGTAAACAATAATTCCGAAGACCTCACAGAAGGGAGAAATCTCTTCCGTGGGGTCTTCGTGGTTATGGGGTAGTACCTTTTAAGGTAGTACGAAGATAGGACTATTATGGAACAATGCGATTTTGTGGGAGAATTTTATTCATGACAATAGAATGCTCGCAGAGCGTGCATTCTATTGTTGATAAAGGAGACACTGTATGGGAAAAGAAAAGCAGGCATTAAAACCGGATATTATCGTAAAGAATTATTGGCGCAATAAAGAACAGTTTGCTGATTTTTTCAACGCAGTGCTGTTTGATGGAAAGCAGGTTATCAAACCGAAAGAACTGGAGGATTTGGATACGGAGGAATCCTCCGTTTTGGAGCATAAAGAATATGCGGAAAGCATCGGAGCGTCGAGAGATACGGTCAAAATTCGAAAAAAGTCTACCGTATATGGCGTGGAATTTGTTATACTGGGAATGGAAGGACAGGAGCATATTCATTATGCGATGCCCATGCGGGTAATGGGGTATGATTATGCAGCTTATCAGAAGCAATATGTGGATAATGCGGCAAAGTATAAAACAGCAAAGAGCTTGACAGAAGAGGAATATCTGTCAAAAATGAAAAAGGATGATCGGCTGGTTCCTGTTATAACAGTTGTTGTTTATTATGGGGAAAAGCCGTGGGACGGTGCGGTGTCTCTGCATGGGATGCTGCATATTTCAGAGGAAATGAAGCCATTTGTCAATGATTACCGGATGCACCTCGTGGAAGCGAGAAAAAATGATCTGAAGCTGCATAATATCAACAACCGGGATCTGTTTAATCTGCTCGGTATTCTGTTGGATCGGAATGGAAAGCTTCAGGAAACAAGAGATCGGGCGATAAACTACGCCAGAGAGCATCGAGTGGAAAAGACAGTGATTATGACTGCTGCGGGCGCGGCAAACTGTAAAATAGATTATAATAAAATTGCCAGGAAAGGAGGTGCTGATATGTGCACCGTGTTTGAAGAGACGAGGCGTGAGGGGATAGCAGAAGGAGAAGCAAAAGGAATTATTGAGACTGGATATGAATTTGGGATTTCAGAAGAAGAGATTCTTGCAAGATTACAGAAAAAGCTGAACATTTCTCTGGCAGAAGCGCAGGAGTATGTAAAAAAGTTCGGCAGGAAAAACGAGGAGAAATGAACAAAATTAACTATCAAAAAGAACTGGAACACCTGATCGATAAGCTTCCGGATCATCACCGGCGGCTGTTTTTGCACAGCTGCTGTGCGCCGTGCTCCAGCTACTGTCTGGAATATTTGCGGCAGTATTTCGACGTGACGGTATTTTATTACAATCCAAACATCAGCTTTTTGGAGGAATACCGGCATCGGGTGGAGGAATTAAAACGTCTGGTGAGCACGCTGAATGAAGAGGCGAAAGGGTCTGAAATGCTGAACCAGATCGCACTTTTGGAGGGCGCTTACGAGCCGGAAAAATTTTTCGAGGCGACGAAAGGGCTGGAGGACTGTCCGGAGGGCGGAGAGCGCTGCTTTATCTGCTACGAGCTGCGGCTGCGGGAAGCGGCGAGGCTGGCGGCAGAGGGCGGCTATGATTTTTTTACAACAACGCTGACGATCAGTCCGCTGAAAAATGCGCAGAAGCTCAACGAAATCGGCAGCCGACTGGCGGAGGAATATCATGTGGCGTGCCTGCCGTCGGATTTTAAGAAAAAGGGCGGCTATTTAAGGTCCATCGAGTTAAGCCGCCAGTACGACCTGTACCGTCAGGATTATTGCGGCTGCGTTTTTTCAAAGCGGGAACGCGATAAAAGGATTGTACAGGAAAGCTGAAACAGATATACTAAAAAGCAAAGTACGAAACATGGGCTTTCGAAACGCAAGACGATCAGAAACGGTCGATGAGTCCTAAAACAGGGCGCGGATGTCTGTCAGTGCGTTGTCGATGACATCGAACTGCCAGACGCTGTGTCCGGGAATCCTGTGCTCCGTCAGATAATAATGTCCGTCAAAGGAAGAGATATAATAAGGCGTTCCGCCTCCGGCAAAGTTGTCATAAATATCCTCCCAGCTGCCGGAAGAAAGATCGTTTAAATCCTGCACGCGCAGGATCGTCGCACAATCCTGATTGCCGGTAAGGTCGGTGGAAACGGTGATGTAAAACCAGTCCTGAATGTGTGTCAGCTGGATCATGCCGGAGATTTCGGCAGGAACCGGGAACCGTTCCAGGATCTTCAGGTCCCTTTTGCGGGTGCGCAGAATCGACTGATTGCCGGAAACAAAATACAGGTCGTTGCCGTCAATTGTAAAGGAGCGGACATAAATCTGATCCAGCTCTGGCACAGAGAGAATTTTTTCGAGGGCAACAGAGGGACTGTCCGGATCGGGACGGTAAAAGACGTACAATTGCCCGGTCATGGAGCTGAGTACATAAAAACGTTTTTCCGTTTCATCATAGACGACGTAATGCGGGCGAGTGCCGATTTCGTTGAAAAGCTGGGTAAGGTAAAACTGTCCGTCCTGTTTTTCAAAGATGAGGACGCGGTTGTTTTCGGTGTCATCTGCAAGATAAACGGTGCCGTCCCCTGCGATGGTGTGCCCGCGGTTGATCTGATCGGTCATCACATACCAGTCGGTAAGTGGAGCATCCGGCGTTTTCGAGGTCAGAATCTGATTGTGATAGCAGTCCACCAGAAAATAATCGTCACCGATTTTGGTAATCTGCGTGGGGACACTTAAGGATGGCTGCACATTTTTGACAGGTTCTGAGGAAACGGCTTCAACAGCTTCCGACCAGGAGAGCACCTGAGTGGAAGCGTTTTTTATGGTTTTCAGGATCAGGGCTGCCGCTGCAAAAATCAGGACAGCGAGCAGGATCAAAAAGATTGTAAGTTTTAAATGGGATAAATTTCTTCGTTTCATGTCCCAAAGTATAGCATAACAAAAGAAAGGATACCACTATGAAAAAACTGTTGCAGGAATTTAAGGAATTTGCGCTGAGAGGAAATGTCATGGATCTGGCAGTCGGCGTTATCTTTTCCTGATGGTAAAAGGGATGAACGCGCTGGCTGGTCTTGGCAAAAAGAAGGAGCCGGAAAAACCTGCTGTGAAAATGTGCCCTTACTGCAGAAGCAAGGTTGCGGCAGAGGCAACCCGCTGTCCGTACTGTACGTCTATGCTGGAAGTGAAAAAAGAAGATAAAAAAGAAGAAAAGAAACAATAGAATGCACGCAGAGCGTGCATTCTATTGTTTACGGTTCCGTCTTCGGAATCTGTACGCCGTCTGCATCCATATAATAGGAGTGCTTCCAGAGCAGCTCGGAGACGGGAACTGGCTGATAGCCCTGATCCTCCAGATTGTCGATCAGGTCGGGAAGCGCCTGTGCGGTATAAACGGTTCCGGCATGGAACAGGAGGATAGAGCCGTTTTGGAGTTGGCGACTGTTTAAAATCCGATGGAGGATGTCCTGTGCCCCGTAGTCTTTCCAGTCCATGGAATTGATGTTCCACTGCACCGGATAACCGCCGGCTTCCTGGATGAGCCGGATAGCAGAGTTGTCATAGTTTCCGTCTTCAAAACGAAACAACGTCGTTTCAGAATCGGTAAGGCGATCAATTCGCTGCGTGAGATTTTCCAGTGTGAGGGTCTGTTCCCGGATGGAAAGGGATGCCTGCGTTGTCCACAGACCGCCGATATCGTGTCCGGCGTTGTGAATCGTACAGAGCAGCTCCGGATAGTTTTTTGCCCAGGTGTCGGAAACGAAAAAGGTGGCGTGCACATTTTTTCCTTTCAGAATTTCCAAAAGCTGGTTCAGGTCTTGTGCACTGTAGGTACAGTTGAAGGTCAGCGCGACTTTTTTCTGGTCGGTTTCGACACGGCAAATAGGCATAAATGTGCCGTTTACAGAGGCAGATGCCAGTGTTGTTACAGACGGAGGGGCGAGAAAAATGCACGCGCGGGCAAAGGCGAGGACGCCGAGCAAAAACAGGGCGGTCTGGAATGCAGACGAGCGGGAGAGACTGTGCAGAGAGGGAAAAACGGCATAGTGGCGCAGTTTATTTTGAATCAGATGAACGAAATCTCGGATCATGAAGGCTCCTGCCGGATTTTTGTTACAACTTATGAACGCAGAAAACGGAAAATCTCTATTTCACAAAAATTTCATAACCTTTTCGTGTGCTTTCTGGTACACTATAAAGACAGGCTGCAGGCGTTTGGCTGCAGAACAGAAGAGAAATGAAAGGAGACTGTTATGTTTTCCTGTATTTTATTTGACCTGGACGGAACGATCAGCGATCCGAAACAGGGAATTTGCGGTTGTGTGCAGTATGCGCTCAGAAGCTTTGGGATTGAAGAACCGGAGCTGGATCGGCTGGAGCCGTTTATCGGACCGCCGCTTGCAGAGAGCTTTATGAAATATTATAACTTTACGGCGGAGCAGGCGCAGGAGGCAGTTGAGAAGTACCGGGAGCGGTTTTCTGTAACCGGCAAATACGAAAATGTGCTGTATCCCGGAATGGGAGCGCTTTTGCATGATCTGAAGGCATCCGGTGCGACGCTGGCGATTGCATCTAGCAAACCGACCGTTTATGTGGAGGATATTCTGGTGCATTTCGGAATCCGGGAATATTTCGACATCGTGGTCGGAAGCGAGCTGGACGGAAGAAGAGTGCACAAAGAAGAAGTAGTTGCAGAGGTGCTGTCCCAGCTTGCAGCGCGGGGCGAAAGCGATCCGGATAAGATGGTGATGATCGGCGACCGCAGCTTCGATGTGGAGGGTGCGAAAGCGATCGGTGCACACTGCATCGCGGTGTCGTATGGGTATGCACAGCCGGGAGAGCTGGAAAATGCCGGTGCGGAGATCATTGTCCGGGATGTGGAAGGACTGCGAAGCGTACTGCTGGGCGGCACACAGGCAGGAAACAGTGCGCAGGCAGGAACCGGCGTGCAGGCAGAAAACAGCACGGCGACTGGATCGAATACCCTTTCAGAGCGCTACCGCGGCAGCGCTGCCAAAACGAAGACCAAATCCGGGCAGTTCTGGAGTGCTGTTGGAACCAGCGCACTGGCGATGTTTGCCTATTATGTAATCAGTCTCCTAATCAGCAGCGCAATTTTGACGGCGGTATCGGTAGTGTATGCGATCGGGCTGCAGGAGCTGGAGGGCTCTTCCTACAATTTCTGGCTGAATGTGGCTAGCGCACTCTCGACGTTCGGTGCATTTATAATCTGTTACGGAATCTGGCACAAAAAGATCCGGTTCCATTCGACAAAAGAAATCGATAAACTGTCCATCGTTCCGATGGTGATTTTGGCGGCGGCAATTGCAATCGGCATGAACGGCGTTCTGACATTGACAGAATTGTATCGGTTCTCTCCGACCTTTCAGAGGGTTTCGGAGATGCAGTTCGATACGCCGGTGTGGCTGGGAATCATTTCCTACGGCATTCTTGCGCCGCTGGGCGAAGAAATCGTTTTCCGCGGCGTGGTCTATGGACAGCTGCGCAAGGTGTTGAAAGTGCCGTATGCGGTGGTGCTTTCCGGACTGGCGTTCGGTCTGTTCCATGGAAATCTTGTTCAGGCGGTCTATGCGACCGTAATCGGCTGCCTGCTGGCGCTGGTGTATGAATGGTATGGAACGATTGCAGCGCCGATGCTGTTCCACAGCGTTGCGAACCTGTTTGTGTATGTGATGTTAGAGCTGTTGCCCTTTGGCGGCGTATTTTTAAGCGTTCCGTCCTGTGTGCTGTTTTTGGTGCTGTCAGCAGGAAGCCTGTTTTTATTGTGGATGCTGCAGGGAAAGGCGGCATTGCGGCAAAAAGGATGAGCAGAGAAGAAGTTAAGATTAGCTGGTGACAGCGCCTGCATTGCGACGAGAAGAGGATCCTTTGTGAGATGCGCTGACCCAAAAGAGCGAGGAAGCTGTACGATACAGCTTCCTCGCTCTTTTTTGACAATGGAAGGTTCACGGAGCGTGCATTCTATAACAGGACAACGCGCAGCCGCTTATCCTTATTCATGACAATAGAATGCTCGCAAAGCGTACATTCTATTGTTCATGACAATAGAATGCTCGCAGAGCGTGCATTCTATTGTTTACAGCAGCTGGATTCCGTGGGCTTCCGCTTCTTTGCGGATTTCCTCTGGCCAGATGGAGCACTGTACTTCTCCGATGTGCGCCTTGCGCAGGAAGAACATACAGATACGGGACTGACCGATACCGCCGCCGATGGTGTAAGGCAGCTCTTCGTTGAGGACTGCTTTCTGGAACGGAAGCTCTGCGCGCTCGGGACAGCCGGCTTTTTCCAGCTGGGACAGCAGGGCCTCTTTGTCTACGCGGATACCCATAGAGGACAGCTCCAGGGCGATGTCCAGAACAGGATAGTAAACAAGGATGTCGGCGTTTAATGCCCAGTCATCGTAGTCGGGTGCACGGCCGTCGTGGGGCTCACCGTTTTCGAGCTTATCGCCGATCTGCATGATGCAGACAGCGCCCTTTGCTTTGGTGATGAAATATTCACGCTCCTTGGGCGTGTTGTCCGGGAACATGTCTGCAAGCTCCTGGGTGGTGATGAAGAAAATCTCACGGGGCAGAATCTCTTCGATGTAATCATACTGGATCGCCATGTACATTTCCGTTTTGCGCAGCGCCTTGTAAACGTCGCGGACGGTTGCCTTTAAGGTTTCCAGGTTGCGGTCCTTTTTGTCGATGACCTTTTCCCAGTCCCACTGATCGACGAAAATGGAATGGATGTTGTCAGTCGTTTCGTCGCGGCGGATGGCGTTCATATCCGTGTAAAGACCTTCGCCAAGAGAAAATCCGTATTCCTTGAGGGCGTAGCGTTTCCATTTTGCAAGGGACTGTACAACCTCTGCGCGGTAATCGTTCTGCTCGAGAATGCCGAAGGAAACCGGGCGCTCATAACCGTTTAAGTTATCGTTCATGCCGGAAGCGGGATCGACGAATAACGGAGCAGAGACACGCAGAAGGTTTAAATGACGGACCAGAAGACTCTGGAAAAAGTCTTTCACCGTCTTAATACCGATCTGGGTATCGTGCAGGTTCAGGGCGGAGGAATAATTCCCCGGGATGATTAAGTGTTCCATATTACCTCTTTTCTGCCGCAGGGCGGCATATTTCAATAATCTTAGGAAGCTGTAAAAAAGTGCAGCGGACGTTGGCTTCTGACAGAAGCTCAGGGAATCAGGAATCAAACGTCTTATCGTGCAGGTACGAAACGCTGCACCAGTTAAAAATTATAGCATAAAATCAGCCGGGTGTCAGGATTTTTTTCTCAAACGCTTCTGAGCAACTCCGATTCCGATAAACACAAGCAGGCAGATCAGGCTGACGATCAGACCGGTGGTCAGACCTGCAGGGCGGTAGGAAAGCTCGATCGTGTGGCTGCCCTCCGTCAGCGGAACGGATAGAAATACACCATCATACACGTCGTAGTCTGCGGCTTCTCCGTCCACCTTCATCGTCCAGCCGGGTTCGTTTGCGATGGATAAAATCAGCCGACCGGCTTTGGTGACGTCGACATGTCCGGTCACATGGCTGGAATCATAAGAATCTACCGTAAAGGGCTGCTCAGAGAGCGTCTGCAGTGTGCGGGACAAAACTGCTTCATCCAGGCGCACAACAACGGCATTCAGCACGCTATCTTCGTCGTTGGTCAGTGTTACATGGTTGCCGATTTCGTGACGACCGAGATCGAGGATATAGTCATATTTGACTTTTTTATACGTTTTGTTGACACTGGCGGAAGAGATCGAAACGGTATCGATCTTGGAGCTTTTACAGTAAGCGTAGTAATGCCCCTCCGTGTATACATCAAAGAAAACCTGATTGCCGGATTCCTCTGATTCGATGGAAACAAAGAGCGGATCAGAGGTCGAAACAGAAGCCGCCATCTGATTTTGTACCTCGAACGGGTCGGAGGTCTCTTCAGAAAACTCAGAGGAAGAAAGATTTTGTCCATCCTGCAGGATAAATCCGGCGGGCAGCGTCTTGTTGTTTTTGTACAGGTAAACGCCGTCCTGCTCGTCGATCAGCGTGTAGAGGCTGGAATCCTCTGCATCGGAGCGGGAAAACAGGTAGCGGACATTTAAAAGCGCTGCGGAAAGCGGCGTCTGACCGTCAAAGCAGTAAAATACCTTGCTTTCGCTCATGCCCATGCGGTCGTACCAGTCCTGAACCGCCGCGTTGGAGGTGGAAGAAAACAGCGACGCCGTCGGATAGCCTGCCAGCGCACCGTCATTTTTGGTGACGCGGCTGAGCTTTTCGTAGCGGTAAAAATCGGAATCTTTTTCTTCATTACGAGCAACTAACTCCCGGTAGGCGGGAATGCTTTCCAGATAGCTGCTGCGGCTGGTGGTGGAAACGCTCGTCAGCGCCATGTTGTAGGTGGATTCAAAAGCGACCAGCGCCAGCACGGCGATTGCAATCGCACGCTGATACGGGAGGCTGTCTGCAGGCTGTTTTTCTTTTCCTTTTTTCCAGGCATAGAGCAGCAGCGCGTAGGCAGCAAGCAGGCAGGCGCTCAGCACAAAGGTGCCCTGGGTAAAGGCGTCGTCCTCCACGAGCTTTCCTGCCAGTAAAAGATAACCGAGCCCGCAGGCGAGGGAGACAAACAGCTCGCGCATGGTAAAGCCGTCGAGCTTTGAAAACGCCTCATAGCACATCAGCAGCACGAGCAGGATGTACAAAAAGGACTGACGTGCCGGAAGCGAATCCGGGTAGTTGAAACCGTGCCAGATGAAATTCAGGGTATTGACCGAGAAGCTGACGATGAAAAAGGTGCATAATACCAGTCTGCCGAGCTTTTCCTTCAGAGGGATTTTTCGGTTGACGATATAGAGCGGAATCAGGAAAAAGACTGCACTGGAGCAGAAAATATTCGGCCAGTGATCCAGACCGGTTTCCCTGGATACACCGGTCGCATGCCGCGCAATTACGTCGAAGAAGGAAAAGTACCAGTTGATCTTTTCCGGAAAGTTGAATTCGGAAAATTCAGTCGCATGCAGGGCAGCGATTTCCGGGATCAGCAGCACGGAGGCGAGACCGCCAGCCAACAGGGAAAATAAAGCAAAACGTCCGATTGCGCCAAGCAGCCTTGCGCGGAACGCTTTCCAGCCATCAGAGCCAAACAGGTTCGGCACGAGTACGAGAAAGTACAGGCACAGGAAGATGCAGACCATGATGGAAAGGTAATAGTTCGATAAAATGCACAGCCCGAGGGTGATGCAGTAGAGGCTGTATTTTTTTTCGAAGACCAGCTTTTCCAGACCGAGAACGATCAGCGGAGCGAGGACGAGGGTATCCATCCACATGACGTTCCAGTTATATGCGGCAACGAAGCCGGACATCGCATAAAATGTGGAAAAGAACAGGACAGAAAGGTCGTTTGTGTGGAATTTTTCTGTCAAAAGCCAGGAAAAGGTGAAGCCGCACAGACCGATTTTGAAAACGACCATGTAGCTCATAAATTCGATTAAATATTTTTCGGGCAAAAGGAGCATCAGCCAGTTGAACGGGCTTGCACTGTAGTAGCCGTAAAGAGACAGGTAATTGGAGCCCATACCGATGCGCCAGGAGTAGTAGAGCGGTTCGCCGTCGCGCACTTTCCGGACAAATTCTTCCAGAAAGGGGACGTACTGATGGTACATGTCGGAGTGCATGAAGCTCTGATCTCCGAAGGGATAAATGCCGTTGCCGATAAAAATCGCCATCATGGAAAGAAACGGCAGCAGGAAGGAAAAGAAACAGATCTTTTTTTTCATAAAAAAGGAAATCCTCCGCGGTTTAGTCAAAAAGCAGGTAATACTGCAGGGTCTGATAATCATAAAGCAGATCTTTTTGCTTGGATGCAGTGGTAAAGGTTCCGTCGGACAGCGTTACATGGTTGGCTGAAATGACGGGTACTTCCGTGCGCAGCTGCGACAGGAAGTTATCGTAAGCGGATTTTGGAAGCCCGGCGGCGTCCAGCGTCTTTGCCGCAAGATAGTTTGCGCTGATTTCCAGGTCGCTTTCCGCTTCGATATTGAAGTTTGCCCAGATAAAGAACGGAACCTTGTAGCGCAGCGCCTCTTCCTCGTCGGTTAAGTCCGCGTCATCTTTGCCGTTTAGCTTCCAGACCGGACGTACGACGGAATCGGCAGGCTGATGATCTCCGAAAAAGACGATCATGGTAGGCTCCTCCTGTGCTTCAAAGTAAGAAACCAGGTTCTGGATGGCGCTGTCGGACAGCCTGATCAAGGACAGGTACGCCGGAAGCAGCTTGGAATCCGAGCCTTCTACCGTGATATCGGGGGAAAAGTTGTCGTAATCCGCCCAGTCACTGTAGGAGGAATGGTTCTGCATCGTCACGTTGAATAAAAACAGCGGCGTGTCCGCCTCTTTTTCCTCGTAGAGCTTTATGATCTTTTCATAGTTGCCCTCGTCACTGACATATTTGCGCACAAGGGGGGAATCTGTGAAAAACTCCTGAAAGTGCATCTCGTCGAAGCCGAGCTTGGGATAAACGAGATTTCTATCCCAGCCGGCGGCGCGGTACGGGTGCATCGCAATCGTGTAGTAGCCGAGGGAGGAAAGATAGGAGGCCATCGAAGGCGTCTCTTTTTTCACATACTGCTGATACGGGATACTTCCATAAGGAAGAAACGCCATTGAAGCGCCGGTCAGGTATTCAAATTCTGTGTTGGCAGTGTTGCCGCCCTTGACGGAGACATTTAAGTGACCGGAAATCGTGTTATCCGCGCCGTCGAGCAGGCTGTGCACGAAGGGCATATAATCCTCGTTCGTTGTAAAATCGCCGAGCACGGACGGATCGGAAAACGCCTCGTTCATGATGACGATAATGTTCGGCTTTTGTGCATTGTCCGAGGATGTTCCAGCGGCTTCCTGAGAGCCGGTATCATAGGATGCCAGCAGCTCCTTGGCGTTTTCTGCGCTGTAACCGGAGGGCTTATCGACAGAAATGTACTGAAGCTCCATTAAAAACGCAGTTACAGTACCATTTTTAAATTGAATCGTCGTCGGAGTGAAAAGCTTGTTGTAAAGGTGAAGCTTCTGCTCGACGATGTCCTCGCTGTGCAGCATTTTCGTGTAGCCAAAGCATAAAAGACCGCAGGAAAGCGCGAGGCAGACGCGGGCAATCCGGGCTCTTTTATTTTTTTTCGGAAAGCCTTTTTTCAGGAAAAATTCCAGAACCAGAAGCAGGACAAAACAGATCAGCACGATTACTGCGGTGCGGTTCAATTTGTATTCGTAGTTGTCCGCGACGCTGGCAGCGGTCGAGATCGAAAGAATGTCCCACGGCTGGATGGGCGCGCCGCGAAATTCCAGGACGAAATAGTTTGCAAGACCGTAAATGGCGCAGAAGGCGGTTTCGATGCCGAGTGCGCGGCTGATCCTGCCGGTCAGTGCAAATAAAAACAGTGCTGCAAATTCAAACAGTGCCAGATTCATCCCCTGTATATACGGTTTCATGGTCTGGAACGGATTATGCGTGTACCATTCCAGCAGATAAAAATTCAGAACAGGGCCGATCAGCAGAAAAATCCAGGGACTGCTTTTTTTCAGCCAGACAATCCATTTTTTCATAAAACTCCTCTTTTCGTGTAAGGTAAATTCGTTTTCTGTTCCATAATAGTCAGGACTTTGAGGGATGTCAAGGGAGGAAAACGCATATATATAAGAAACAGAAAAAGCTTTCGTTTTTCTTAATAAAGTTTAAATAGGAAAAAAAGAAAGCCTATGTTACAATAAACCAACTGGAGGAAATGCGGACATGGACGATAAAAAAAGGGATCTGATCCCGGTGGCGGCGATTGCTCTTTTTCTGGTAATTATCATCGCGCTGTGCGCAGTACGGCTGCATCAGCGCAGGGAGACACGGGCAGAGATCGCAGAAACGGAAAGCACGCAGATATGGTACAGCGAGGAACAGGCAGAGTCTGCAGAATCAGAGACGAAGGACGCAGCGGATCAGACGGAAGAAACAACGGCGGGGAAAAAGCAGACGACGGAAAGGGGACAGCAGGAGGATGAGACGCTGACAGAGCATCCGGACAGCAAACTTCCCGCAGGCAAAGGGAAGGAAAGTCAGGGTACCAGGCAGGAGGGCAACCTCCGGACGGTGAGCGGAAACGATCCGTTATCCGGCGCGGAGAGTGCGAACAAGACAAACGAAGAGATGCTTCTGGAGATGTCCGGTTACTGGGAACAGGATAATATGGACGCGGTGGAGGATCTGGCAATGCTTCCCTGGTATATGAGGATGTCGTCGGATATTTCGGATGCAAACAGCTTTTATTATTATGGCGAGCGCAGCAGCGCAGGACAGCCGGACGGAACCGGAATCGCCTGCTATGCGGATAACGCCTATTACTACGGCGAGTGGTCGAATGGCAAACGCGAAGGCAACGGCAAGTGGGTGCGCTTTTACGTTTATTATGACGATGACACCACGTCGGATCGCGCGTACCGCGAGCATATGTATGCCGGAGAATGGAAAAACGATCTGCCGGACGGTGAAGGACAGGAGCATTACGAGCTGGATATGAGCAAGGCTGCCAAAAAGGAGCGCTACATCCAGAATGTGATCGGAACGTTCCGCAGCGGCTTCTACAGCGGAGAAATGTACCTGACGACGTTAAATTGGGACGGCAATCAGGAAGAGTGGAACGGCTTTGCGGACGCGGGAATCTGGAGCCCCTACGGAGCCGGTTCGAACCGCAAGGAGGTACCGGTCTGCCAGGATGTGGACGATGATAACAATTACCTTTGGCTGTCCGTGCGCGACAACAAGAATCGTGGAATCTATGAGCTGATGCCGTAAAATGCTTGACAGAAGTTTCAAAAGTTCGATATAATAATTAAGTTATACGAAAGAGAAGCGTTCGGCAGCCGAAACAACCGGCTGCCGGAGCGGTGAGCGGTCATGGCGGAATTGGCAGACGCGTTGGTTTTAGGTGCCAATGGGCAACCGTGTGGGTTCGAGTCCCACTGACCGCATGCAGGCAAATGGAAAAGAAGAGAAGGGATGCCGGATCGGCAAACAGGGATTTGAAGCTGCTGTTTTGTCGGGCGGCATCCCTTTTCGCTGTCAGGCTTTGCGGCGGAGCAATTCGTGGGATCTTTCAGAATTGAATTATGCCAGACAGCAGACAGGGCGCTGCCTGCAAAAGGAGGAATATCATGGAGGGGACTTTAGATTACAGATGGCAGAAAAACGGTATGGCGCTGGGGGGAATCGGCGCGGGAAGCGTGGAAATCTGCCAGAACGGAGAGCTGCGGGAATGGGACATCTGCAACATGGGCAAATGGGGAAGCCCGGATGTGCGGAAACAGAAAAAGCTATATGATTACGACGTCCATGTGCTGCCGTTTACAGTTCGCGCCAAGCTTGCAGGAAAAGAGCCTGTTGTACGCAGACTTTGTCATGACCGGGACAACGGCGAATTTCGGTCACTGATGTATTCGTGGTACAAAGAAATCGAAAAAATCTGCTGGAATCCGGATTTTCCGGTTTGCAGGCTGCAGTATGAGGACAGCGCGCTCCCGGTGGAAATCGAGGCAGAGTTTGCATCTCCGTTTGTACCCGGAAAAGAAGAAATCGCAGGGACGCCGGGTTTTTATGTGACCTTTACAATCGCCAATCCTTCCGATCAGGAAGCGGAGGTTTCGATTCTGGGTAAATTGAAAAATCCGGTCAACCGCGGGATGGAACATAGACGGTTGAAAAATCAGCTGACGGCTGAAAAAGGCTGCGCACAGATCGTGATGAAAAGCGATTCCCAAAAGCCGAACGCATCCAACGGAAGCCTTGCATGGAGCGTTTCTGCGGATGAGGTCAGCTGGATTTTAGGGGAATTTGCACCGTATTTTACCAATTATGTCATGCACAGCATGTTCGGCGTGACGGAGGAATCCTATCTGTTTGATTTTCAGGATACCGGAAAGCTGACAAACCTCGGGACAGAGACACTGCCGGAGTTTGGCACAGAGCTGACGGAAGAAGAAATTTCCCTGATGGATGAGCAGGAGCTGGATGCGATTTTTGAAAAGCTTTTGCAGATCGCATGCGTCAGACATCCGTATGAAAGAGTGCACCACTTTGACGAAAAGCTGCTGACGCAGCCGGAAATGAAACGGGAGTTTATCATTGCGAGCATTCGTCAGATAAAACGAATTTTTCCGGATGAAAACGGACAGGAAAACTGGGGCGATTCCGCACTTTGCGGCAGCTGTAAGCTTGCACCCGGCGAAAGAAAACAGATCCGTTTTGTGATCGGCTGGTATTTCCCGAATCATTTCGGCGATTCCGGACGCTTTGAGGGACACTGGTATGCAAAGCATTTTGCAGACGCAGGTGAGGTCGTTTCCTATCTGGATCGGGAGCGCGATGCGATACTTCCAGCGGTGAAAGAATTTTCTACATTACTGAAAAGCACGAATGTTTCAAAAGAGCTGGCGGACGCGTGGTCGGATCATTTGAGCACACTGATCAAATGCTCCTGGTGGACAAAGCGGGGCGAGTTCGGTATGTGGGAAGGCTACGGCAGCTGCGGCTTCCATACGACAGACATCACTTATCAGGGTTCATTTGGTATTCTGGCATTGTTTCCAGACCTTCAGAAAAAACAGATGGAAATGGGCGCAAAATTCCAGCGTGGGGACGGACGCGTACATCATTTCTTCACACCGGACCTATCTGGCGTGGATGACGGGTATGATCGTGTGGATATGAATCCGCAGTTCGTGCTGCTTGTGTGCAGAGATTACCTCTGGACAGGTGACAGGGAGTACCTTGCGCGGATGTGGCCGCATATCGAAAAGGCGATGGACAACACACAGCTTCTGGACGGCGACGGGGACGGTCTGCCGGATCATGATACGAGAGCCAACACCTACGATGCATGGGCGATGCAGGGGACGCCCGCTTATATCGCAAGCCTGTGGCTGGCAGCGTTAAAAGCGGCAGTGCGCATGGCCCAGGATCTCGGGGTGCAGGATCGTGCAGCAGCGTGGGAAGCGTTGCTGGAAAAGGGCAGCAAGGCCTTTGTGGAAAAGCTCTGGAACGGCAGATATTTCAGACTCTGGGCGGACGGCGACAAGCGGGACGACTGCTGCATGACGGACCAGATAGACGGACAGTGGTATGCGCGTCTGCTCGGGCTGGGCAATTTTCTGCCCCAGGATAAGATCGACATTGCGACAGACTGCATTCTTTCGGAAAATTTCAGCCCAGAATCCGGTCTGGTCAACGCCTCCTATCCGGCGCAGGCAACCCCGACACTGTATACCTGGAAAAATGTGCAGATGGAGAGCAACTGGTCCGGCATCGAATATTCCTTCGCATCATTCCTGCTGGAAAACGGCAGATACAAGGAAGCAGCTCAGATCGTGGAAACGGTCGAAAGACGGCACACACAGAATGGCAGACGCTTCAACCACGAGGAATGTGGGGAACACTACTATCGTGCGCTGGCATCCTGGGCAGTGTTACAGTCTTTGACTGGTCTAAAGGCAGATATGCCCAGAGAAAAGCTCAGCTTTTCGCCCGCCCTGCCTGAACTCACCGCGCCGTGGTTTGTGCCGGGCGCATATGGCAAACTGAGCATTGCGGATAACAAAATCCGTATCGAATGCCTGGGCGGCAGCATGAAGTTAAAACAGCTTGGGATCCGCACCGGAATGGAAAAAGCGGTGGTGACAACTACGGGTGCGGCAGCAGGCAACTGTACGGGTGCTGGGAGCGCAGCTATGTCAGAAAAGAGCCCAAACGTGGCAGCAGATAGCGCAGCATCGGCAGCAGAGAACGCAGCCGTGGCAACGGAGAAAGCCGCGGCAGTAGCAGCCTACACGCAGACGCATGCGGATGGATTTTTGACGCTGGAGTTTGCGGATGGACTGGAGTTTTGCAGCGGGATGGGCGTGCAGCTTGAAGGGGAATAATTTGCAAAAGAGGAACGAAACAATAGCAATAGAATGCACGCTCAGCGCGCATTCTATTGTTTTTTAGAAGAAAAAAACTATTTTCTACGATAAACATAATGTTCCAGACTGATTTTAGAATTGATTTCTGGAGGTAAAATTAAATGATGGAGATTAAGACCTTTGGCAACGTGTTTGACGGTGGAATAGAGTTCAGAGTCGATATCTTTTTCGAAAATTGCCAGAACCTGAGAAGGAGAAGCGGTAAGCTTTTTGATATCTTCTAAAAGTGCGGAAGAGGGAACGAATACATCATTTTCCCTGCTTAGACCAAGGCAGAAATTTACACCGCCCATCACTTTATCAACGTCATTTAAGCCGAGCTTGTTTTCGATACATTTTCTGTAAAAGTTCTTGGATTGATGCTGCAGTATTTTGCCCTCTGTATTTGTCAGTTCCAATCCGGTCAGGTGTTGGTAATTTCTCTTATGAAATATGACTTCTATAAACCGAATGGAATTATCCTGTCTTTCTCTGAAAATGATAAGCAACTTCTTATGCAAAAGGTTTTGCTGATATTGCTTCGCACAATTCAGAACTCTTTTACGTGCGTCTTCTTTTGTAAACTTCATAAATAGTTCGGAAATCCTCCATAAAGAATAACGGTTAGACTACATATACATAGATTTTCCTGAAAGATCATAAATAATAGATATGGAAAGAGAGAGCAATAGCACCATTGTACTATATACTCCCTCTTTGTGGCTAATTTTAATGTTGTCTGCCAACGACCGGTAAAATACCGGTAAAAATATCGGATTTTAGTGTTGTCCGCCAACGGTCAATCACAGGATTGACAAGCATATCAGATTTTAGTGTTAGCCCACTGGAAAAGCACGCTTTTCCTACTACTATTATTATAGGCAGAGCAGATTTTTATGTCAATAGAAATCATAAATCATTCCCAGATATTCTCCAAATACTCATTTGTAAAACTTACTTCCACCCCTATCTAATTCGATGTGGAACTTACTACCTCCAAACATCAGGTGTGGAAGTTGTACCACTGTATCCAAAGAAGTGAAAGCTCATATCATATTTGAAAAGAAAGGTGCTCCTTATAGACCTTTTAACGACTGCCTGAACAGAAAGCACTGTTTCCATTACGGCGATATATGCCTTGCCTGCGAACGTCATAAAAACCGTAACAAATGCAGTGCCTGTGGGCATTGTACAACCTCCTGTTCGGACTACTCCAAAGAGGAATGTCCCAAACTATCCAAGGCTCCCTACGTATGTAATGGTTGTGATCTGTTAAACAGCTGCACCCTTGAGAAAAGATTCTATAAAGCTCTTTCCGCGCAAAAAGAGTATGAATTGGTGCGCAGCGAATCACGTTCAGGCTTTAATCTCTGCGAAGATGAATTGAAACAGCTTGATTCCGTAATAAGTCCTTTACTCAAAAACGGTCAATCTATCCATCACATACTTGCTAACAATCAGGACAAGATTTCCTGCTGTGAAAAAACCGCTTATATTTATGCCGATAGTGGTCTTTTTTCTGCCAGAAACATAGACATGCCCAGAAAGGTCCGATTTAAGCCCAGAAAGAAAAAGTCAGTCCCTCTCAAAGTTGATAAATCCTGCAGAATAGGCAGAACCTATGATGATTATAAGCTTTACAGAATGAACAATCCTTCGCTCCCTGTTACTGAACTTGATTCTGTAGAAGGGATAAAGGGCGGTTCTGTATTACTCACCATTCACTTTGTACTTCCAAAGCTTCAACTGGCATTTTTGCGGGAAGCAAATGACTCTAAATCTGTGACTGACATATTTGATCATCTATACGAATTACTTGGGTTTGATAACTTCACCAAACTATTCCCCCTATGTCTGGCCGACAACGGAACCGAGTTTTCAGATCCTTTCGGTATTGAAGTTGACTCAGATGGTGTGATAAGGTCTCGGGTATTTTATTGTGATCCCTCTTCTCCCGGTCAGAAGGGAGCTTGTGAAAATAACCATGAATTCATAAGAAGAATCATTCCAAAATTCACGGATCTTGGGCAGTACGCTCAGGCGGAAATCAATCTCATGATGGATCACATCAATTCCTATGGAAGACCTGAACTTGGTGATAAATCACCTTATGAAATGTTTGAATTCTACTATGGCAAGGAAATATTAGACTTACTCGGTATTCACAAAATACCTGCAAATGAAATCATTCTGAAACCGGAATTATTGAAACACAAATAAAGAAAGAAGCACTCTCTTTATCTGTGTGCATTGCACACTTCTATCCTTACTTCGCTTGATTAATACAATTCTGATGAGAATTAACTGTGTCAAGGCTGCCGCAGGCACCTTTTTAAAGCTTTGGCCTTGACACAGCTAATTTCATCAGATAAAAAGTACCCCGGCGAAGTAAGGATAAAGATTTCTGCATCTGCAGAAATTTCCTTATAAACAATCAAAAGGCCGGAGTCCTACGCAGTTGGATGAGTTTCCTATCGTTACCTTAAGGGGTGGAATTCACTAACTCTTACCAGGACCACGTGAATTCGACTTCTCATTTTGATGCGCATTTTTCCGGCTTTTGGTTTATTATAGATGCTTTTTGACATAAATACCACCATTTTTGTAAGAAAAAACTTCCACCCCGTGGAAGTTAGTCCTACAAGGTGGAAGTTACCCTTACAAAGTGGAATTAACTTTTACAAGTGACGAAGGGTGTTGACAAAATATAAAAAAGTGCTATAATTTATTTCAACAATAAAAGGGAGTAGCCAGCACCGAGAGGTGGTTTGAAACCGTCACCCCGACAAGCAGCCAGGTGATAATCGATTTGCTGCAGATGTCCGTATTAAATGAAACGCGCGAGACTTTTATTGCAGCTGTCAGGCTGTAATAGAGGCCTCGTTTTTTGTTTCGTTGGAAAGGGTGTCCATAGGAAACAAAACCCTCCGGGGGAAAAGCACTTTTCCGGAAAAGTCGCCTGACAGCGACCGAAGCTATTTACTTTACGAGTCCACCAGACCGGTGGAGAAAAGGAGAATGAGTATGTTTACAGGAATTAGTTTAGGAGTTGTTGTTGCCATAATCGCAGTGATCGCGCTGCTTGGAATTATCGCTTCCGGGTATGTGAAAGCACCTCCGGACACGGCGTATATCATTTCCGGCCTGCGCAAAAAGATCATTATCGGGAAATCGAGTATCAAGATCCCGTTTCTGGAACGTCTTGACAAGCTGAGCTTAAAGCTGATCCCGATCGATGTGAAGACAGAAGCAGCGGTGCCGACGGCGGATTACATCAACATTCAGGTGGACGCAGCAGTTAACGTCAAGGTTTCCAGCGAGCCCGAAAAATTAAAGCAGGCAGCAGAAAACTTCCTGAATCAGAACACCCAGTACATTGCGCAGGTAGCGAGAGAGGTTCTGGAAGGCAACATGCGTGAGATCGTAGGCCGCATGCGTCTGGAGGAAATGGTCAGCGACCGTCAGAAATTCGCGGACCTGGTAAAGGAAAATGCCGAGCCTGACCTGGCTGCCATGGGTCTGGACGTTGTCAGCTTCAATGTGCAGAACTTTACGGATTCCAATGGTGTCATTGATGACCTTGGTATCGACAACATTTCCCAGATCAAGAAAAAGGCAGCGATTGCAAAGGCTGAGGCGGAAAAAGAAATCGCGGTAGCAAAGGCGGAAGCGGATCGTCAGTCCAACGACGCGCGGATCAATTCCGAACGGGAAATTGCCATCAAGAACAACGAGCTGGATATGCAGAAGGCGGAGCTTCAGAAAAACGCAGACACCAAGCGCGCGGAAGCGGATGCGGCATATGAGATCCAGAAAGAGGAACAGCGAAAGACCATCGAAGTAACTGCGGCAAATGCCAACATTGCAAAAGAGGAACGTCTGGTGCTCTTAAAACAGCGTGAAGCAGAGACGATGGAAAAATCGCTGGATGCACAGGTTAAGAAAAAAGCGGAAGCTGAGAAATTCGAACGTCAGCAGAAAGCGGAAGCAGAGCTGTTTGAACGCCAGAAAGAAGCGGAAGCAAAGAAATTCGAAACAGAAAAGGCTGCAGAGGCACAGCGTGCAAAGGCGGAAGCGGATCTGTTCTCCAAAGAACAGGAAGCCAAAGGTATCCGGATGGTCGGCGAAGCCGAAGCAGAAGCGATCCGCGCAAAGGGTGTTGCAGAGGCGGAAGCGATGGAAAAGCGTGCGCAGGCTTACCAGAAATATAACAACGCAGCGATGGCAGAGATGCTGATCAAGGTGCTGCCCGATATCGCAGGCAAGATCGCAGAGCCTCTGACCCAGATCGACAAGATCACGATCATTGGCGGTTCGGACGGATCAAACGGCGTGGATCAGGTAGCAGGAAACGTACCGGCAGTGATGACAAAGCTGTTTGAAACCATGAAAGAAACCGTGGGCATCGACCTTGCGGAGGTTGTAAAAGCGGGAACCTATGATGCAAAAGTGAACCGCAATATTACGATCAACGCAGACGGAGCAAAGCAGGCAGCGGAAGTGTTGAAGCAGGAAACTGCTGCAGAAGCATCGGCGGAAATCGCAGAGTAAACGGATTGGATTGTATTGAAAAACTGATTCAATTACTAAAAGTTCTATAACAGAAACTCCCGGCAAAGCCCCTGAAAAAGGCTCTGCCGGGAGTTTTTTACAGAAGCGCTTACGCGTCCTTTCCCTGCCCCTGCGGCGCATTGCGCAGGGTATCCTTCTGCATCCATTTTCCACGCTTATAATAGAGGATAAACAAGATCGATGTAATGGTCCAGGTCAGTGGATAGGAAAATGCCACTGTTGCGACCTCGTGCCTGAGGGGAACGGCAATCGTGATCCAGAGGATCCTCAGGACACAGACCCCAAAGCAGGTCAGCAGCATCGGGAAAAAGGAATCCCCGCAGCCGCGGCAGGTACCGGAAAGGATTTCGATACAGATGTAAGTGATGTAGGCGGGAGAAACTACACGCATCATGCCGATGCAGATGTTGATGACATTGGCATCGCGTGTAAATAAAAGCAGGATCGTTCCGCCGAAATTCAAAACGATAAAGCTGAGAAAAAGGCTGGTCACAGCAGCAAGACCGAGACAGATGCGGACACTTTTTTTGATACGGTCGTATTTTCCGGCGCCGAAATTCTGCCCGGCGAAGGTCGTGATGGAAACACCGTAAGCACCCATAATCATCCAGAAAATACTGTCCACTTTTCCGTAAGCGGTCCAGGCGGCGATGGTGTCGGTTCCGAAGGAGTTGATGGAGGACTGGATCAACAGGTTGGAAATCGAATACATTGCGGACTGCAGACCGGCAGGCAGACCGATTTTGATGATATCAAATAAAAGATCGCGGTGAAACCGGATTTTGGAAACGATCAGGCGATAGGAATCCTGTGTGCGCAGCAGGGCGATCAGTGTCAGGATTGCGGAGAAAAACTGGGACGCAATGGTGGCAATGGCAGCTCCGGCAACGCCCATGTCGAGGACGGCGACAAATAAAAGGTCGAGCACAATGTTGACCAGACAGGAAGCGATCAGGAAATAGAGCGGCCGTTTGGAATCGCCGACAGCGCGCAGGATACCGGAGCCCATGTTGTAGATCATGGATGGAATCGTGCCGAGATAATAAATTTTCATATAAGTCAGGGAAAGGGAAAGGATGTCGTCCGGCGTTCCCATCGCGGTCAGGGCAAAGCGTGCGGAAACAAGACCGATCAGCATAATGACAACGCCGCCTGCAATCGCCAGTGCAATAGCGGTATGAACGGAATCACTGACCCTGCGCCTGTTGTCTGCGCCGTAATACTGGGAAATGATAACGGTTGCACCGGAAGAAAGCCCGACGAAAAAGCCGACGAGCAGGTTGATAATGGTGGAAGCAGAGCCCCCGACGGAGGCAAGGGCTTCCTTGCCGACAAAGTTGCCGACGATGATGGCATCCGCAGTGTTATAGAGCTGCTGGAAAAATGTTCCAAATAAAATCGGGAAAAAGAAAATCAGAAGCTGTTTCCAGATGACCCCCTCTGTGATCTGATTTGTTGTGCTTTGTGCTGCCTGCTTACTCATAAAGTAAAATAACCCTCCGTTTAAAAATACTACACAAGGCCAGTATAGACTTGTCTGTAAAGAAACACAAGATACTATGTAAAACATCGAAAAAATGCTATACTTAGATATCGGGGTATGGAAGCAGAAGGAAATCTGTAAAAAGCAAGCATCAGCAGAAGCTGAGAAGGGGTGGAAATGAGCAAGCATGGAAATCGGACCAGACGGATTTACGGAATCATTCTGATATCGTTTGTTATCATATGGATAGGAAGCCTTTTTTTCAGATGCTGAACAATCGGCATAGTGCCTGGATTGCCAGCGAGATGATCCTGCAGCAGCTGGAGGATGTGATCGAAGAAAATAAAGAAAGCTATCAGACCCTTCTGGAAACCCTGAAGGAAGATTATACGCTGCGGGCAGAGATTGTGGCAAATCTCCTTGAAATGGAAGGAAGACTATACCAGACCACAGAGGAGTACCGGAAGATCGCAAAACAGCTGCGTGTGGACGAAATCCACATTATCAATACGGGCGGCTGTATCGTTGCAGGAACGAATCCGGAGTATTTTGGCTACAGCTTTTCTTCTGGCGAGCAAATGGGATATTTTAAGCCCATGCTGACAGATAAAAAGCTTTCCATGTGTCAGGATATGGTGCCGAACACTGCAGAAGGGAAAATGATGATGTATGCCATCGTCTGGAATTCTTCCGGTACGGCCATGATCCAGATTGGCATTACTCCCAGCCGACTGCTTGCAAAGATGAACAGTGCCAGCGTGGAAAATCTGGTTCGGCAGATGCCGATTACCTCCGGAATGAATATCTTTCTGCTAAATGCCACCACAGGAAAAATGCTTGCAACCACGCGGCAGGATGTATTGCTTTATGAGCTGCAGGATTCCGACCGGCTGGGAGAAGGGAAAATACAGGAAGGAAAGCGGTATCGATCCAGTGCGAAAATCAGAGGCAGACAGCAGTATCTGGTCTATGAAAAATATGGGGAATATGATCTTGCAGTTTCCTACGGGATTTTTGAGGCGAACCAAAATCTGATCTATGTTGCTGCGACCATGTTTCTGGTACTGGTGCTTTCTTTTTTGGTCGTTTTTTATATCACGGAGCGCTCGATCGCTGCGATTGAAAAAAATGAAGAGGAGTTAAAGCAGGCAAAGGAGGCGGCAGAGCGTGCAAATGCAGCAAAAACCGGATTTTTGTCCCGGATGTCACATGATATCCGGACACCGTTAAACGGCATTATCGGAATGATTGAAATCAGCGACCGACACAGGGAGGACAGAGCGCTGGTGGATGCAAACCGTGTAAAGGAAAAGGTTGCGGCAAAGCATCTGCTGGAGCTGATCAACGATGTACTGGAATTTAACAAGCTGGATGAAGAAAACCTTCAGCTTACAAAAGAGCCCTTTTGCTTAAAAAAGCTCTGGCAGGAAATTATCACGATCGTGGAACCCCGGGCAGCAGATAGAGGAGTTCGTTTAACGTATGAAGAACAGACAGAAGGTACAGCAGCCGGCTGTGTCCTTGGAAGCTCTCTGCATGTCAGACAGATCTTTATCAATATTTTGGGGAATGCGATCAAATATACGGATGCCGGCGGACATGTCCTGTGTCAGGTGACGATAAAGGCGATCGGGGAAAGCCGGATATCCTGCCGGGCCGTGATTTCGGATAACGGAATCGGTATGAGCACAGCATTTCTTCCCCACCTGTTCGAATCCTTTTCCCGGGAAAATACCGATGAAAAAAGTGTAACCCAGGGAACCGGACTGGGAATGTCCATCGTCAAACATCTGGTGGACGAGATGGGCGGAACCATTACGGTGGAGAGCAAGAAGGGAGTTGGAACCACATTTACGGTGACGCTCCTGTTTGAAGAACCCAAAGAACAGGAAGGTAAGAAAATCGAAGAAGGGGATGAGAGTGCTGATCTTTCCGGAATGCGTGTGCTTCTTGCAGAGGACAATGAACTGAATATGGAAATCGCGGAAACCTTTCTGACAGATGCAGGTGTACAGATCACAAAGGCATACAATGGAAAAGAAGAGGTGGAGCGCTATCTGGAACAGCCGGCAGGTACCTTTGATGCGATCCTGACCGACCTGATGATGCCGGTAATGGATGGCTACGAGGCGGTGCGGGAGATCCGCAGCAGCGGCCGTGCAGATGCCCAAAGCATCCCTATCATTGCCTTGACGGCCAATGCCTTTTTGGAGGATGCAGAACGGGTGAAGAAGGAAGGCATGAATGAGCATCTGCCCAAACCCCTGGACGTTGGGAAAATGCTTTCCGTATTGGCAAAATACAGGAAATAGGGGCTGTGACGGAAGCATTTTTGGAAAGCTTTCCGGCTTGTCAAATACCCGGTTCTGACATACAATACTGATATGCGGCAGGAAATGGGGCCTTTTCGAACATGGAAAAGATGGAGGACAAAATGCCGATATTTCAAACAGTTGCTGCGGCATGCCGCGCCGCAGGAGAAAAGTTAAGATCCTGGAAACAGAAAAAAAGAACAGACCGGCTTTGGAGAGTGGTTTTATGGGGAATCCTGTGGGCAATGCTATGCCCGACGCTAGGGGCCTGTGGGGCACAGCGGGAAGAGCTCTTTTTGTCGGAAAAGGAAAGCATAGCCTATGGGGATGGAAGCTACGTAGCAGAATCCGATGTCGAAGACACGGATCAAAACCGGGAGGCTGAGACAAATGCCGGGAATACAGACCAAAACCGCGAGGTTGAGTCAAATGCCGGGGACACGGATCAAAACCGCAAGGCTGAGCCAAGTGCCGGAAGCACAGACCGGACAGAGCTCTCCGATGCTTCTTCAGAGGAAACAAAAACCCTTGTGGTGCACATCTGCGGAGCAGTATCCGCTCCGGGGGTCTATGAGCTTCCGGCAGGCAGCAGAATTATAGACGCCGTGGAGGCCGGAGGCGGTTTTTTGCCGGAAGCGGATGAAGCATGCTGCAACCTGGCGGAAGAAATCGTGGACGGTTGTCAGATTTATATCATGACAAAAACGGAAAGCTGTGCCGACGGACAGACAGAAAAGAAAGCCGGAATCCAGACTTCGCCGGACAGCGATATGCAAACGACAGACAGAAATGTGCGAAGCAACAGCGCTACAGCTTTGGAGAACGGTCTGGTCAACCTCAACACAGCGGATGTCGCTGCACTCATGACGCTGCCTGGAATCGGGGAAAGCCGGGCAAAGGCGATCATAAGCTATCGGGAGCAGCATGGAGCGTTTGCGCAGATTGAGGATATCATGAAAATCAGCGGAATCAAGCAGGCTGCATTTTCAAAAATCAAAGACAAAATTACAGTTTAATCATAGACAGAAAGAATCCGGACAAACAGCGAGAAACGGATTGTCCGGTCGGGAAAAGGGAGAAACATGGCAAAGAAAGTTTTGGTTGTGGACGATGAAAAGCTGATTGTAAAAGGAATCCGGTTCAGCCTAGAGCAGGACGGAATGGAAGTGACCTGCGCATATGACGGAGAAGAGGCGTTGCTGTGTGCGAAAGAGCAGAAATTTGATATGATTCTGCTCGACATTATGCTGCCAAAACTGAGCGGAACCGAAGTATGCCAGCAGATTCGGGAGTTTTCGGATGTTCCGATCGTAATGCTCACAGCCAAAAACGACGACATGGACAAAATCATGGGACTGGAATATGGTGCAGATGACTATATCACCAAGCCCTTTAACATCCTTGAGGTAAAGGCGCGCATCAAGGCGATCATGCGCCGTACCTCTGCGAGAGGACAGATCGCAAAGCCGGAAAGCATTCTGGAAAGCGGAGATATGCGCGTAGACTGCGAAAGCCGCCGCGTCAGCATTTCCGGAAGAGAGGTCAATCTCACTGCAAAAGAATTCGACCTGATGGAGCTTTTGATCCGCAATCCAAATAAAGTCTACAGCCGTGAAAAACTTCTAAACCTCGTCTGGGGCGCAGACTATCCCGGGGATGTCCGCACCGTAGACGTCCACATCCGCCGCCTCCGCGAAAAAATTGAAACCAACCCCAGCGAACCCCGCTACGTCCACACCAAATGGGGAGTGGGGTACTTTTTCCGCGTATAAGCAGAACCGGACTACGGATGAAAAATGGCGAACTTTCTGCTTGCAGAAAAGTTCGCCGGTTTTCAGACGGTAACCCGGTGAGCAACGCGAACCGGGCTTTTGCGAAGCAAAAGGTCCGGTATCCCGTCGGCAGCGTCCCGGACGCCAGCCCCATCCTTTTACACCCCTTCCCCCGGAGGCAGCCATGAACACAAGCAGCAAAACCCCCGGATTATTCCGGCGGCTCACTTATAAAATTCCGATCTTCCGCAGCCTGAAGGCCTACATTTTCCTCCTGATGCTGATCATCGGAATCGTGCCCAGCGACATCATGCGGCTGGGCATTCTGAATAATTACGAAGAACGTGCGGTGAATCTGCGCGGCTCGGACGTCGCGTCCCAGTACCGGATTATCGCAAACCACCTGGTCAATTACAACTACCTGCAAAATCCAACCTCCGATGTCGTCAATGCCGAGCTGGAGCAGATGTCCAACCTGTATGACGGCCGTGTGCTGATTATCAACAGTAATTTCCGCATTGTGAAAGACACCTACGCCATGAGCGAGGGGAAAACGATGATTTCCGAGGAAGTGATCAAGTGCTTCCGCGGGGAAAGTACGACCCGCTACGACAAGACGAACGGCTATATCGAGATGACGGTTCCGATTACGGAGACGGTAGACGGGGAAAACGGGCAGACGAGCATCGTGCACGGCGTGATTCTGGCCAGTGCATCGACGGACAGCATTGCGACGACGCTGGACATCCTGAGCCGGAAAGCCCTGATTCTGGAAATCGTGATGGGAATTATCATTATCGGCATTGTCTTTTTCTTCTCGCACATCCTGATTATGCCCTTTAAGCGCGTAACCCAGGCGATCAGTGAGGTCAAGGACGGTTTCACGGACGAGCCGATTTCCGTACCGGATTATCTGGAAACCGAGCATATCGTGGATGCCTTCAACCAGCTGCTGGGCAGAATGAAGGTCATCAACGATTCCAGGCAGGAATTCGTATCGAATGTCTCTCACGAGCTGAAAACGCCCATGACCTCGATCAAGGTGCTGGCGGATTCCCTGAATCAGCAGCCGGACGTGCCGGTGGAGCTGTATCAGGAGTTTATGCAGGACATTACGGAGGAAATCGAGCGGGAAAATAAAATCATCAACGATCTGCTTTCCCTTGTAAAAATGGACAAAACCGAAGGCTCAATGGACATTTCCGCAGTGGATATCAACGAGCTGTTGGAAACGACGCTAAAGCGCCTGCGTCCCATCGCCCGCAAACGGGACATCGAGGTGGTTCTGGAAAGCCTGCGCCCGGTTACGGCAGAGGTGGACGAGGTCAAAATGTCTCAGATTTTCACGAACCTTGTGGAAAATGCGATTAAATACAATAAAGAACACGGCTGGGTCAAGGTGCTTCTGGACGCGGATCATCAGTTTTTTACAGTAGAGGTTTCCGACTCCGGCATTGGTATCCCGGAGGAGGATTATGAGCATATTTATGAACGTTTTTACAGAGTAGATAAATCGCATTCCCGTGAAATCGGCGGAACCGGACTTGGACTTGCCATCACCAGAAATGCGATCCTGCTGCACCGTGGTTCGATCAAAGTGAGCAGCGTGGAAGGACAGGGCACGACCTTTACGGTGAAAATTCCCTTGTCCTACATCAAGTGATTTCAGAAAATTTGGAGAAAACTATGTCAGGAATCAAAAAAATGCGGGCGGCTGTGCTGCTTTTGGGCTGCCTGCTGTTGACCGGAATGTTTGCCGGGTGCGGGAAGAAAGAAGAGACGCCTGCCAATACGGTCAGCGTTTATTATATCAATAAAGAAGAAACGAAAATCACGGCAGTGGAAAAAGCGCCGGAGGGCGACACCCTTTCCGAACAGGCGGAATGGGGCATTTCCCGGCTGAAGGAAAATCCGGTAGAACTGTCTTTGCGTTCGCCGATCAGCGGTTTTACGATCAACAGCTGGAATGTCAAAGACGATCAGCTGGTGCTGGACATGAGCGTGGAATATAAAAAACTGTCTCCCTCCTCAGAAGTGCTGGTTCGGGCCGCAATTGTGCGCACGATGACCCAGCTGGAAGGAATATCCTATGTCTCGGTGACGGTGGGTGGAGAAGCGCTGACGGACAGCCTCGGCAATGTGGTGGGCCCTATGACGGCGGATCTGTTTATCGACAACGCCGGAAATGAAATCAATGCATACGAAAAAACCCGTCTGCTTCTTTATTTTACCAATGAAAGCGGCGAGCGCCTGATCGGCGTCCAGACAAAACCGGTTGTATACAGCAGCAACATTTCCATGGAAAAGCTGGTGGTAGAGCGGCTGATTGCCGGACCGGATGCAGAAAACGAAGAGCTTTATCCGGTCATCAACCCTGCGACAAAGGTGCTGGGCGTGACGGTAAAGGATGGAACGTGTTATGTAAACCTGGATAACGGTTTCCTGACACAGACCTACAATGTTTCCGCGGAAGTTCAGATCTATTCCATCGTCAACTCTCTGGTAGAACTGTCGAACATCAACAAGGTGCAGATTGCGGTAAACGGGAATACAGATATGATTTTCCGGGAAAAAATTTCACTGTCCAACGTGTTTGACCGGAACCTTGATCTGGTTTACGAAACGGAGGATTTACAATCATAAAAAACTGCAGAAGACCGCTGTGTACGGCAATCCTGATTTTCCTGACCCTCTATCTGGCAGCGTGCCTGCTGCCGGAGTGGGTGGGAACGGACGCTGGCACAGACACGTCAGAGAAAGCACCCATTGGCGGGCGCACCTCGCTTACACAGCTTGACACCTGGCTGGAAGCCATGGATGGCGAAACCCTGTGCCTGACGGGCAAAGTCACAGACTGCTGGCAGCCTGTAGATGGAGCGCAGGAAAACGCCAGCTTTTATTTAAAAGACCTTTCTATTGAGGCAGATGCCTCATCTTTTGTTTTTTCAGGGGATTCGGTGGAAACGACCGATAACCTGTCACAGATATCCGGTTCGGCAGATGCGGACCAGATGTCAATTCTTATTTCGTCTCAGAAAACAACCTCACAAATCAATGAAATGCAGGAAATATTCGGGAAAAACGCGAGTGCGTTGTGCTATTTGGAGAAAGACACAACGCTTCCAAGAGCAGGCAGCTATGTTCGGGTTTTCGGCGAAGTGTCGCCATTTTTGCAGGCAACGAATCCTGGAGAATTCGACGCAGCAGCCTATTATCGGAGAAAAGACTGCCTGTTTGCGCTGAGAAAAACAAAAATTACCGCTCAGACAAAAAACTATGGACGGTTGGAAGAATTTCTTTCACAGCTGCGCTATGAATCGGAGGTATTGTTCCGGAAGCTGCTGGGGGAAAAGAACGGTGCGACCGCATCCGCCATGGTGCTCGGACGGAAAAAAGGAATGGACAGCGAAGTAAAAGCACTATACCAGGGCGCAGGAATCAGCCATCTGCTGGCAATCTCCGGACTGCACCTGTCCCTGATCGGCGCAGGACTGTTCGGACTTTTGAAAAAAGTACGGCTTCCGGTTGCTTTGAGCGCCGGAATTTCCACATGGATTCTGATTGTATACGCGCAGCTGACCGGAATGGGCATTTCTACCCGGCGCGCCCTTGTCATGTTTTTGCTGTTTTTGGCGGCGGGACTGCTCAAGCGCACGCCCGATCTGCCAACCTCCCTTGCGGTGGCGGCGTTGCTTCTGCTTGTGCCCAAGCCACAGCGGATTCTGGATGCAGGCTTCCAGCTTTCGTTTTCGGCAGTGATCGGGATTGCGGTAATGATTCCGGCTTTGCAGGATGGTTGGGAGGAAGCAGCACCCTCACTGCGAGTCGCCAATCGAGTCACCGATGGAGTTGCCGGGTGGAATATTGCCCGGGCTGCCATCGCCCGGGCCTGCCGTCTCCTCCGCAAAAATATCCTTGCCGGTCTGGGCATTACCATGACGATGCTGCCGTTTCTGCTGATTCATTTTTATGAATGGAGTCCGTGGTCGGTGCTGCTGAATCTGGCAGTCATTCCGTTGATGGGAATCTTGCTGCCGTGCCTGATCGGACTGCAGCTGGTCGCCCGTCTGACTGCGTTTACCCACTGCCTGGAGCTTCCCCAGCATCTTCTTTGCACCGCCATCGAAGCGATTTTTTCCTGCTATGAGCAGCTGTGCCGGTTCACAACGGCGCTTCCGGGCAGTATCCTGCACACCGGATATCCGACCTGGCGGGCACTGGCCGTGTATACAATCGGACTGATCGCTTTGGCTGTGTCAGGCAAAAAACTCCGTCCGCACCTCCGGCTTGCAGCAGCTGTGTGTCTGATGGGGATTTTCCTGATCCGCCTGCCGGGGGAGCTGAAGGTCACGATGCTGGACGTCGGGCAGGGAGAATGTGTTGGAATCGAAACCCGGGAGCATCATGTATATCTGGTGGATGCCGGAAGTACGTCGAAGAAAAAGACCGGACAGTACCAGATTATTCCATGGCTGAAATATATCGGGACGCGGAGCGTGGAAGGAATTTTCATCACGCACTGGGACGAAGACCACATCAGCGCGGTAGGGGAACTGTTGGAGTGGTCGAAAAGCAGCCGGGTCAAAATCCGGCGCATTTTTCTGCCGGATGTGGCGTTGAAGGATGAAGTGCTGGAAACGCTGCTGCAGCAGATCGAAGAGGCGAACGTCTCCGTGGAATACCTTTCTGCGGGAGAGCACATGACCGATGGCGCGCTGCAGATCTCCTGCCTGCACCCCTATGCGAAAAAAGTGCCGGAGGATCGCAACGATGCGTCGCTGGTGCTGCGCCTGTCACAGGGCGATTTTCAGATGCTGCTGACCGGAGATCTGGAAAAGAGCGGCGAAGACTGGCTGGTGGAGCAGGCGCGACCCGCCGTGGAGCAGCCCCAGCCCGCTGGGCAGGAGCAGGCACTCCCGTGTGCGCCGTCAACCAAGTCTGCTGCACAAAATCCCCTCCGCTGCACCATCCTCGACGCCGGGCACCACGGCGCGTCCAATGCGACGGGAGAAGCACTGCTGGATTTGGCACAGCCGGAGCTGGTCCTGATTTCCTGCGGCAAAAACAACCGGTACGGGCATCCGGCGCCGGAAACGCTGAAACGCCTGGAAGAGCGGGGAATCCGCTGGTATTCCACGGCGGAGGTCGGCGCGATACAGGTGCAGGTCGGAAAGAAAAAAGTGAAAATAAAACAATACATACAGAACTGAAAATACGAAAAAACGTTTGTATGATAAAAGAGAAAAAAACCTGCGAAAAAGCAAAACCAACCATAAAACAAACAGAATTGCACGACTAAACGAACAATAAAAATGAAAAACAAAAATGAACGATATAACAATATAAAAATAGTTAAATTTTGATCGGGGGGGGGTAAATGCCGGAAAATAGCGGGGAAAACAGAGAATATTCAGGCGAACAGGATTCCAGGGAAAACATGCCAATTGAAAAGGAAAGAATCCGAAGTACGAGATACGAGAGGAGGTTTTCTATCAAATTTTAACACTTTTCATAGAAATTGAATCAAAATGCCATAAATATTTGCCACGTTGTCTGCTTGCAAAGAAACCCTTAGATGGTATAATGAATTAGTCGGCAAGAAGTTTGGAATTTCGACAAAAAACGTAACTGCAGGAGTAGAACTACGTTAGGATGAACAAGAAGAAACAGGTGGGGGCAGGATGAAGAGAAAGCAGGAGAAGCCGGCATATGACCGGATAGCTGCCGGAGAGCGGCTGCGCTGTCGGAGGCTTGAGCTCGGCTGGAGCAGAGAGCTGGTGGCAGAGCGGCTCGGTGTCGTCAACAAATATTATGCGGATATCGAGCGGGGAACCTGCGGCATGAGTGTGGAAACACTGATTAACCTATCCCGCTTGTATGGAGTGAGTCTGGATACGCTGATTTACGGTGAGAAAGAGAAACAATCCCCGGTAAGTCAGGGAGAACAGTTGATGCGGGGACTCGACAGGATGCCTCAGGTTGTACAGGATTACTGCCTGCGGATGCTGTGGCTGTTTGCCGACGGGCTTCGGGCAGCACAGGAGGAAACGGCAGAATACGAGACCGTAAAAAGCAGTTCGGACAGCGAAGAAAACTCCGGAAGCGAGGACTGAGATGCCGGAAAAGAAAAATCAGTACATAGATATTCACTGTCATATTTTGCCGGAGGTGGATGACGGCGCGAGAAATCTGGAAGAGAGCCTGGCGATGCTGCGCCAGGAGGTAAAACAGGGCGTGGAGGCCGTTATCCTGACTCCGCACCAGAAACCCAACAGACCCAGCATTACCGCTGCTTCTGTATTGGAACGGACACAGAAGCTGCAGCAGGCTGCGACAGAAAACGGAATTGACATCAGACTTTACAGCGGCGGTGAGATTTTCTGCTGCATGGACACCATAGAGCTGTTAAAACAGGGCAAGGCGGGAACCCTCGCCGGATCGGATTATATTCTGACAGAATTTTCGCCGGAGGAAGAATGGGCATACATCCGGAACTGCCTGTATGAATTGCTTTGCGAGGGCTACCGCCCGATTGTCGCCCACACCGAGCGCTATCGGAACGTTGTAAAGGATTTCAACCGGGTCGAAGAATTAAAGGATATGGGTTGCCGGATCCAGATCAACGCAGGAGAACTGCCGGGACTGCTGGGCGGACAGCTAAAGCGCACTGCACGGAGCCTGGTAAAAGAAGAGCTTGCAGATCTTATGGGAACGGATGCCCACAGAGCAGAGGGAGAGAGGTCTGTATCCATGGCGGAAGGAGCCTCGTGGCTGCAAAGACACTGCAGCCCGGAATATGCGGCTCGTCTGCTCTACAAAAACGCAGCACACATTCTGGATAATACAGATATGGAAGACATCGAATAAAAAAGGGGAACGAGACATGGAAAATCAAAACCAGAGAAATAACGAGGAAACCGAAATCGATCTGGTAGAACTTTTTTGGGTACTCTGGAGAAAACTTCCACTGATGATTGCAGTGGGACTGTTTACAGCGCTTCTGGCCTTTGGGGGAAGCAAATTTCTGATGACGCCTACGTATCAGTCTGTAACAAAGATCTATGTCCTGAACAAACAGGACAACAGCAACACAAATGTAACCTACAGCGACCTGCAGGCAGGCACGCAGCTGGTTAAGGACTATTCGGAGCTGATCAAAAGCCGTTTTGTACTGGAAGCGGTGATCGAGCAGCTGGGTCTGCCCCTAAGTTATGAGAAGTTAAGCCGTAAGGTTACCGTGAGCACACCCGCAGACACCCGAGTGATCTCCATTGCGGTGACGAACAGCAATCCGGTTATGGCAATGAAAATTGCGAATGCAATCCGTGAAACGGCCTCGACCCATATATGCAATGTTATGGATATCGAAGCAGTGAATATTGTAGAAACAGCAAACGTACCGACCCATAAGGCGAGCCCCTCTGTCGGAAAGAACACGATGCTGGGCGGAATGCTTGGCATTCTGATGGTAGCAGCTATCGTCATCCTTTCTCACCTGATGAACGATACGATTCAGACGGAAGAGGATGTGGAAAAATATCTTGGAATTTCCACCCTTGCGATGATTCCGCTGAATGAAGCTGAAAGCAGGAAGAAAAAGAAAAAATATAAAAAACAGGCGACAAGCGGAAAGTGAGGTGACAGGGAAACATGCAGAACGTAGTAATTCGCGCCATCGAGCGTCTGGATTTCAGAACAAAAGAAGCCTATAAAACATTGCGTACCAATCTGAGCTTTGCAGGAAAAAATGTCAAAGTGATTTCCCTGACCAGCTGTACGCCGAACGAAGGAAAGACAAGTGTTTCCTTCCAGTTATGTCTGTCCCTTGCAGAAAGCGGCAAGCAGACGATCCTGGTTGACGCAGACCTGCGCAAATCCGTACTGCGGGGCCGTTATAAAGCAAACCGTGAAAAATACGGACTGTCCCATTATCTGAGCGGACAGGTGGAGCTGGATGATGCATGCTGCAGAACCAACGTCAACAATTTCGATATTATTTTTGCAGGACCTGTACCGCCCAACCCCAGTGAGCTTCTGGGAGGCGATGCCTTTCGAAATATGCTGGAGGTGCTGCGCATGAAATACGATTATGTCATCGTAGATACCCCTCCGCTGGGCAGCGTGATTGATGCTGCGATTGTAGGTGCAATCTGTGACGGAACGGTAATCGTTGTGGAAAGCGGCGCCATCAGCTACAAATTTGTCCAGAATGTAAAAGAACAGCTGAACAAGGTAGGCTGCCGGATTCTTGGATGCGTCCTGAACAAGGTCAACACCAAAAAGAATCCTTATTATGGAAAATATTATGGTCATTACTATGGAAACTATTACGGCAACGGACAGGATGGCACAGAGGAAACACAGGAGGATCTGACGCCGGATGCAGGTTCCAAAAGCGACGGGACAGCTGCTGAGACAAAAACTGCTGTACCGGGACAGAACACAGGAGAAAAGGAGAGTGCGAAGTGAGTACAAAAGGTCTGACCATTGGATTTTTTATTGCAGACGCAGCATTGATTGCGCTTTGCGCATTCTTCTACTTACAAATGGACCGGACAGCGCCGGTTATCACACTGCCGGATACCGAGCAGACCTATACAACCGGCACAAATACCCATCAGCTGCTGGAGGGCGTAACCGCTTACGATTCCCATGACGGGGATGTGACAGCCTCCTTACTGATTGAAAAGGTTACAGAAACCGGAAATGGCAAAGTGATCGTAACCTATGCCGCTGTGGATTCTTCCAATAACGTGGCAGAACAGTCACGGATTCTGAAAGTAGAGAAATAAACCGGGCATGACGCGCAACGGAGCGGAGGATGTTTCCGGATAAGGCCGGAAGCATCCTGTACAGGAAAATGGTTTTAGGAACAAGAATAAGAACATGCTTCAGAGGGATGGTATCGGAAAAAACTTACAGAGAAAAGACGAAACTTAACCGCAACATCGAATGCAAAGGCGCATACTCTGTTGCGGATTTGTTTTTGTGGATGAAATTGGATGGAGGAGTCAGTATTATGAAAAGACTATAAAATTGCGATTGCTGGAACGGGTTATGTTGGATTGGCGATTGCGACCCTGCTTTCCCAGCATCATCAGGTAACTGCTGTGGATATTATCCCGGAGAAGGTGGACATGATCAATAACCGGAAGTCCCCGATTCAGGATGACTATATTGAAAAGTATCTGGCAGAAAAGAATCTGGATCTGACTGCAACTTTGGATGCAAAGGCTGCATATTCGGATGCGGATTTTGTTGTAATAGCCGCCCTGACCAATGTCTACTCAACAAACAGACGCAACGTAGCATAGTCAAAAAAGGTCCAATTTTCACACTCAACATACCGAAGATTCGTTGCAAAACACCCTGATATATGGGGTGAAAATGGGTGATATTTACACAGTTTGCCGGTGGATGAGGAACACATAGCGGGAGGGACAAGGCGGATGTGGGCTGAATGAGAAAAATGGTGGAGCAGATGATAAATTCATCAAAAATCCATGAGCTTATCACCTACTCTGCTAATGTTCTATTAAGTATACTGTCTCCGGTAAATATGAGGGCTACTTTGCTTCGGTTTGTTGAGTCATGAAAATATCGGGAAAAATGGCGATTTCTACTTCGCAACTTTTTTGTTGAGTAGACCTGTCGTGGAGATGATAGGTACATAAGGACAGGGTGTCGAGGGTGAAAAGTCTGCATGATTTGTTCATAGTGACTATGAGAGCGTGGCTGAGAACGGATGATATATACAGTTTCAACAACATATATGCATCTGCGCCCTTTGAGTGTATAAAACAGCACTTCGCAAAAATGGGGTAGGAACATGGACGGGGTTCGACAGTATAAAACAACACTTCGATGCTTGCAAAAGCAAGACAGGTGTACTCGATAAACCGGAGAAAAGTAGAAATATGATTGCTGCGCCGAAAGGGTACGACAGTAAGGGAAAAGACTTGGAAGAGTGTGTGATGAACACAAATGTGGGTATTGTACCGCACTTTATAAATAAGCATTTTCATCCGGATGGATGTACACATAAATATTTTGGGAATGGAGGGGGTTGAATTATGAAAGTATGTTTAGTGGGTTCATCGGGTGGTCATTTGAACCACCTATATATGTTAAAGCCATTCTGGAAAGATAAGGATCATTTTTGGGTTACGTTTGATAAAGAGGATGCAAGAAGCTTACTCGAAGGTGAAAAAATGTATCCTTGTTATTATCCGACAAACCGGAGTCTAAAGGCTCTTATTAAGAATACCAAGATTGCATGGAATGTGCTTCACAAGGAAAAGCCAGATTTAATCATTTCCTGTGGCGCAGCTGTAGCCGTTCCGTTCTTCTATCTTGGAAAGATGATGGGGGCAAAGTTGGTTTATATTGAAGTGTTTGATCGCATTGATAAGCCGACAATGACCGGTAAGATGGTTTATCCCATTGTAGACAAGTTTGTTGTGCAGTGGGAAGAACAAAAGAAGGTTTATCCGAAAGCGGTTAACCTTGGCAGCATATTCTAAGTAGGTGACGAGAAAATGATTTTTGTGACGGTGGGAACACATGAGCAGCCGTTTAATCGGCTGATTCAAAAAATAGATGAATTAAAAAAAGATGGTACGATTCAGGACGATGTAATCATTCAAACGGGATTCAGTACATACGAACCTAAATACTGCAAGTGGAGCAAGCTGATTCCATATCAGCAGATGGTTAAAAATGTGGCAGATGCACGAATTGTGATCACACACGGTGGTCCGGCAAGTTTCATCATGCCACTGCAGGTCGGCAAGACACCAATCGTTGTGCCGCGCCAACACCAGTTCAATGAACACGTGAATGACCATCAGGTAGAATTCGCACGAAATGTGTCAAAGCGGATGGGCACAATCATTGATGTGGAAGATATTGAGACGCTGGGTGATACTATAACGAACTACGACCAGATTGTTGCAGACATGGGACATGGTATGAGTAGCAATAACGCAAAGTTCAATGAAGAACTGGAGAAGCTGGTAGACAAGTTGTTTTGAGGATGAATAGATGAAAAAAGTTGGAATCATGTCAATGCAGCGCATTGCGAATTATGGCTCTTTTTTGCAGGCATATGCACTGAAGCAGTTGATAGAAGAATTAGGACATAAAGTGGAATTTGTAGATTACCATGTCGGTGCACCGGTTATTGCCGAAAATGCGGATAGTAAGAACAAATTCATTCGCAAATTGGAAAAAGGACTGGAAACATTTCAGTATCAGGCTCCGCTTTCCCATAAATTGTCATTCATTCGATATAAGCAGTCTTTCGCTAAAAAGTATATGCCGCTTTTGGGAATTACCGATGAGATGAATTACAATCCCACGCTGGATTGTCTGGTTATTGGAAGCGACGAAGTTTTTAACTGTATTCAGAAAAATTCCAACGTAGGCTATTCAACAGAACTGTTTGGCAAAGATAATCGTGCAGACAGATTGATTACTTATGCAGCATCGTTTGGAAACACAACACTGGAAAAGCTGGAAAAGTATCAAAAAGCTGGTGAAGTTGGAAATCTTCTGAAAGAGTTTGATGCAATTTCTGTGAGAGATGCAAACTCTGGAAGCATTGTAGAGCAATTCACTGGGGAAGAACCGGTATATAATCTGGACCCGGTTTTGACGTATGACTATATGAATTGCTGCGACAGGATTCCACAGATCGAAGCAACCGAGAAATATTTGATTCTGTATGCATACGCTGGGCGTATTTCTAACGAAGAGGCAGATTGGATCGCAGAATATGCAAAGAAAAAGAATTTGAAAGTTTATGCCATTGGAGGCATCCAGAAGTGTGCAGACCGGTTTGTCGACTGCTCGCCGTTTGAGGTTCTGGCTTATTTCAGAAATGCAGAAGAAGTGATTACAGATACTTTCCATGGCAGTATCTTCTCTGTGATTACACACCGTCCATTTACAACACTGATTCGTAAGAGCGTAGGAAACAGCTACGGAAATGAAGAAAAACTCAGTGATTTGTTGAATCGTTTGGTTCTGACAGAGCGGATGACAACGAAAGTAGAAGATACGGAACGAATCAATCAGCAGCCAATTGACTATAAAAAAGTAGATGATGTTTTGCAGAAACAGAGGGAAATAGCAAAGAAGTATCTGCAGAATAATATTGAGGGATGACATGGAGAATATATCGCGGATCAAGGAGAAATGTGTCGGTTGCAAAAGCTGTGAGCAAAGCTGTCCAAAACATTGCATTTCCATAGGAGAAAACAAAGAGGGCTTCTGGTATCCGATTGTCGATGAAAAAAACTGTGTTGAATGTGGTAAGTGCTTAAAAACCTGCCCCGCAGAAAACATAGAACAACATCGGAATATGCCTCAAACGGTGTGGGCATGGCGCAACAAAAACGATGCGGATATTATGAAATCTGCATCTGGCGGCGCTGCAGACAGTGCTGCAAAAGCAGTGTTGCAAATGGGTGGTGTAGTCTATGGTGCTGCCTGCGATGAACAGCTTGTTGTAAGCCATATTGAGATTGAAAGCAACGCGGAGAGAGAAAAAATCCAATCCTCCAAATATGTTCAATCCGATCCGAAGTACAGCTATTCAAAAGTAAAGCAGCGGCTTGCAGAAGGAAAAAAAGTTCTTTATACAGGAACACCCTGTCAGATTGCTGGATTATATGCGTTTCTCGGCGGAGATAAGCCAAACCTGTATACGGTTGATTTGATTTGTCATGGTGTTCCATCGCCTAAATTTTTCAAAAAGTATATTGAATATCAGAATAGGCAAACAGATGGTCGAGTAATTTACTTCAATTTCCGTTCAAAAGATAAAAGAGGCTGGGGAACACAATATTTACTAAAGACAAAGACAAAGACAAAGACAAAGACAAAGACACTCTCCCTTGATCGCTATGGAAAACATTTTATGGATGGCGATTGTTATAGAGAGAGCTGTTATCAGTGCGCCTACGCGAATACAAGCCGCGTGGGTGATATTACCGTGGGCGATTTTTGGGGAATTGCAAAGAGTCATCCGGGATTTAATTCGCCCAAAGGGGTATCCAGCGTATTTGTGAATACGGAAAAAGGACAAGAGCTTTTTGAAAAGATGAAGCCATTTGCCGAGACAGAGCAGGCAACATTGAAAGAAGCAATGGTAAAACAGCATAATCTCGTACAGCCAAGCCACAGACCAGAAAATAGAAGCAATTTTTATAAGGAAATTGATGAACCAGATTTTGTATCAAATCTGAAGGTGGGATTACAGCTCAAAGCCCGGATAAAGGCTATTTTGCCAAGCAAATTGATTCAAAAAATCAAATCGCTTTGAGATTTACGGAGGAAGAATTCATGGGAGAGCCGATAAGAGTATTGCATATACTCCAGAGAATGGAAGCTGGCGGCACACAGGCGTTGTTAATGAATATCTATCGAAAAATTGACCGCACGAAAGTGCAGTTTGATTTTTGGGTTGTGTATAAAGAAAAGCAATTTTACGACGATGAAATTGAAAGTATGGGAGGGCACGTTTACAAGCTGTCTTTCCGGGAGGACCTGAATCTTCCTAAATTTCAGAAAGATCTGAAGAACTTCTTCAAGCAGCATCATGAATATCAAATTGTGCATTGTCATGCTTATACGATTGGATATTTCTGCCTGAAAGCAGCAAAAAAGGCGGGAATTCCTGTGAGAATTGCTCATTCACACAACAATGAGACCGTGCATGATATAAAATATTTGCCCAAATTATTCATGCAGCGACTGTTTACTCTGAACGCAACAGATCTTTTTGCGTGCTCAGAAGAAGCTGGAAAATATTTGTTTAAGGATAAGCCTTTCCGGGTGTTGAAAAATGCAATTGACTCTCAGCAGTTTATTGCAAATGAGAACACACGGAGAGAAGTCAGGCAGGAACTTGGATTAGAGAACAAATTCGTTGTTGGTCATGTTGGACGACTGCATCCACAAAAGAACCATGATTTTTTGATTGACGTTTTTGCGGAAATCAAAAAGAAACAGCCAGACGCAGAATTGATTCTTGTAGGTACGGGGCCTTTGGAAGAAAAGGTGCGCAGCAAAGTTGCGGACAAGGGTCTGACAGAGAGTGTGCAATTCTTGGGCAACCGTAAAGACATGAACAGAATTTATCAGGCGATGGATATTTTTGTTTTTCCGTCTTTGTTTGAGGGTCTGGGAATTGTGGCGATTGAAGCACAGGCGGCAGGTGTTCCCATTGTTTGCTCGGAGGGACTTCCGCCAGAAACAGATATTACGCCGATCTACCGTAAATTGATGTTGAGTGATGGTGCCGAAAAATGGGCAGAGGCTGCAATTGAAATGGCACAAAGTTCAAAGGCGCATACGAATATGCAAAAATATATCATAGATGCAGGGTTCGATATGAATGCAACAGCAAAGAATATGGAAGAATATTATTTGGAAAAAGAGGCTCAGATTAGGGAGAAAAACAAATGATTTCAATATTCACACCTAGGTTGGCTAGAAGACTACTATCTAAAGCGGAGTAGAAAATGAATAAATCAATATATGATAAATTAAAGATTATAGGTATTAAAACGTTGCGATGTGGCACACATCTTTTTTCTTTTTTTCCAATAAAAAAAGGAAGAGTCCTGCTAAGCAGTTACTTGGGAGAATCTTATTCTTGCAATCCAAAGTACATAAGTGAGTACTTACAGAAAAATTATCCAGAAAAATTTGAAATCGTTTGGGCATTTAAAGATACTAATAAATTCCAAGATATTTCCGCTAGTAAGATTATAAAGTATAAATCCATAAGCTGGTTTTACTATACAATAACGGCAAATGTCATTATTGGAAATAATGCAGCGATGTGGATTCCAAGGCGAAAAGGGCAACTGATAATTGATACATGGCATGGTGGTGGATGCTATAAAAAGGTTGCCGCAGATAATAAAGAATCAAGTGAGTTGGCAAAATATAGAACTAAAATTTCTGGGAAAGAAGTAAATCTATACTTGTCAAGTAGTAAGTATTTTTCAGACAATGTTGTAAGAAAAAGTTTTATGTATGATGGGGAAATACTGTCTTCTGGAATGCCGAGAAATGATGTTTTATTCGTAAAAGACATAAACTTTATCAACAAAATTCGAACAGAAATTGCTGCAAAATATAATTTTTCATCTGAAGATGTTATTGTGCTGTTTGCACCCACATGGCGAAAAGGAAGATTGAGAAGCGAGCAACTTGATATTTCCATGGTGAAAAGAGCTGTAAGCAGTAAAGTTGGAAAGAGTGTAGTAGTACTGGGAAGAGGACATCATACTGAAAGTGGCATTTTGGAAAAGAACGTTATTGATGTATCAGATTTTCCAGATATGCAGAAACTTTTGATTGCTTCAGATATTTTGATTACAGATTATTCTTCAAGTATGTGGGATTATTCTTTCACCGAAAAACCGTGCTTTTTGTTTACACCAGATCTCGAAATTTATGAAAAAACACCGGGGTTTGACCGTGATGTTCATTCATGGGGATTTCCTGTGTGCGAAACGAATGATCAGTTAGAATCAGAAATCTACCATTTTGATCAGGAAGATTATTTAAAGAGAATGGAAACTCATCATGCTTCTTTAGGAAACTATGAAAATGGTACGGCTTGTAGGCAAGTATGCGATTATATTAATAAATTTGCAAATTGTTGATAGCAGGGGGAACATATGATTCAATCCAAAGAAGAATTGAAAGAATATATCGAATATGAGAGTCATGGATTTTCAAACAAATTTCCAGATAGCATAATAGGCGAACCGCAAAATTTTCAGAAGTTATTAAGAAAAACGGAATACTATCGCAATTGCAGAAAGGATATATTTGGAAAAATTGTTTATTTGAGTTATAGAGCGAAATTAGAACGCGAAAGTCAAAGACTAGGATTGGCTATTCCATGTAATGTGTTTGGAAAGGGACTGAGAATTGTCCATTATGGGTCGGTGACGGTGAATAAAGGTTGCAAGGTAGGAAAAAATTGTCGAATTTATAATAATACAGTTTTAGGAACAGCCGGTGCAGGATTCGGGGGGGGGGTGTCCCACAATTGGAGATAATGTTTTCATAGGTACCAATTCCTGCATTTTAGGAAATGTTAAGATTGGAAATAATGTGGTGATTGCTGCTGGAGCCGTTGTTGTACATGATGTTCCTGATAATGTTACAGTAGCAGGAATTCCAGCAAAGATTATTAAAGAAAAGGGGTGGACTTATACGACATGACGATTGTTTTGATAACGGTGTTTTTTCTGATTCTCTGGAGAAGCAGAATTTGTAATAATGGATATGACGGTTACATGAGTCGTGAACAAACACAAATGATAAATGGTATCTTTATTATTCTTGTGTTCTTGCGGCATTTTAATCAGTATGTACAGTTGAACGCTGTAATTGAAGTTCCATTTCTATATCTGAATAAAATTTTTGGACAACTTATTGTTACAACATTTATGTTTTATTCTGGATACGGAGTAATGACCTCTATAATGAAAGAACATAATTATGTCAATAGGATGCCTAGGAGGCGCATTTTCAAAACCATGCTTCTTTTTGACATAGCAATTTGCTTATATGTCGTAATGAATCTGTGCTTAAATATTGAGATGACCTGGAAACAAATTATTTTATCGTTTGTTGGATGGGAAGGCGTTGGAAATAGTACATGGTATATATTGGCAATTCTGATGATGTACAGTTTTACTTATGTTGGATTTAGAATTTCACGGAATGATTTAATAAAAGGGTTGCTGATAACAACATTTTTTATTGCAGGTTACATTCTTGTTATAAGAAAATTTAAAGATAGCCAATATTATAATACTGTGCTTTGCTATGCCTTTGGATTATGGTATGCGATAGCTAAGAAAAAAATTGATAGTAAAATTTTATATAATAACAATTGGTGGATTGCTTGGGGGGGGGCAGCGATTGCTTTCGCAATTTGTGCATACTGTCGTGATGTAAATCTGATTTTAAATCAGTTCTATTATTTGCTCTTTGTGTTAGTAATAGTGTTGCTGTCAATGAGAGTCAAATTGGATAGTTTTACACTTTTATGGTGTGGACAGAATTTGTTGGGTCTATATATTTTGCAACGAATACCTATGATACTATGCAAGGAGTGGAAACTTACATCGAATATTTATTTGAGTCTTTTTGCGTGCATTATAGTTACAATAGTTTTAGCAGTTGCTTTTCGTAAATATGTTATTGGAAAGGTGAGAATTTAAGAAGGTGGATTATTATGAATATAGCTGTAATATTCGCAGGCGGCGTGGGAAGAAGAATGAATACAAAGGATCGTCCAAAGCAGTTTTTACTTGTGCACGGAAAACCCATTATTGTACACACGATAGAAATATTTGAGCATCATCAGGAAATAGATGGAATTATTGTTGTTTGTGTGGAGGATTGGATTCCATATATGCAAGAAATGAAATATAGATATCGATTGGATAAAATTGGTAAGATTGTTCCGGGTGGAGAAACTGGACAGTTATCGATTTATAATGGATTGTGTGCCGCTAGAGATGTTTATGGAGTAAATGATAATATTGTCTTAATTCATGACGGGGTAAGACCGTTAATAGATGAACGTACAATTTCAGATAATATTCATTGTGTAAAGGAGAATGGTTCGGCTATTACCTGTACATTAGCTAAAGAAACTGTTGTTCTCGTGGATGAGATGGGAAGGGTGGCGGATGTTCCGAGCAGAAAAAACTCTAGAATGGCTCAGGCACCACAAAGCTTTTGGTTAAAGGACATTTTGGATGTTGATGAAAGGGCTATTAAAGAAGGACACACAGATATGATTGATTCGTGCACAATGATGCGTGCATATAATCACTCTATATCGGTAGTAGTTGGGCCTACAGAAAATATCAAGATTACTACGCCTGATGACTTTTATATCTTTCGTGCGTTATATGATGCGAGGGAAAACCAGCAGTTGAACTAAACGCGACTACGAGGAGGGCAGAATAGACAATGAATTATTATATCGAGGAAATTCAAACATCAGAAGGAGTGCAGAAGACAGCCGGAGTAAAAGCACGAGACGATGCGGATTGCATTTTTAAAGAATGTGGCCTTGAAGAATTATTGGTTGAAAATTCTTCAAAAGGGAGAGGTGGAAATTTCGTTATAAGACTAATTTCTCATGCGACAGTTAACGCAGCATGGAAAAGAACTTTGGAAAAATTAAACAGCGGTGATAAGGTTTTTGTCCAGTTCCCATGTATCGAACACTCTATTTTTCTTTCTAATACATTAAAAAAATTAACAGAAAGAGGCGTGGAAATTGTTCTGTTAATTCATGATTTGGAGCTTTTGAGAATCTCCAAAAGAAAAGATGTTTCTTTGGCCAAGAGAGTTCGATTGCGTATAGAGGAAAAAAATACATTATTATGTGCGACGAAGATTATTGCGCATAATGATAGTATGAAAAAATTTCTTTCGGATATGGGTGTCGAGGAGAAAAGAATTAGAGTATTAGAAATTTTTGATTATCTTATACTAGGTTTTTCAGAGGAATCTTTAAGATGCAGTGATAATAAACGGACTGATCCAGTTATTATCGCAGGCAACTTAAGGAAGCACAAAGCAGAATATGCATATCATTTGCCGCAAATTCCAAGATTTAATCTGTACGGCGTAGGTTATGAAACAACCCCACAAAGTAATATTGATTATAAGGGTTCATTTAACCCAAATGAACTAGTCTATGCAATGGATGGAAGTTTTGGATTAGTTTGGGATGGGAAATCGGCGCAAACATGTATGGGAGTATATGGCGACTACTTAAGAATCAATAATCCACACAAGACATCTCTTTATTTAGCAGCGGAGAAGCCAGTTATTATTTGGAAAGAAGCAGCACTTGCGAATTTTGTCAAACAAAATCATTGTGGTATTTTAATTAGCTCCTTGGACGAAATTGCTGAGGCAATAAAACAATTGTCGGATACAGAATATAGAAAAATCCAACAATCAACACAGGAAATAGGAAAAAAGGTTCGCAATGGATATTACCTTAAAAAAGCGGTAAAGGATATTCTGTAAATGGTGATAGTTCGCGTTTATGTACTGTGGATTTTAGCAACAAGATAATCAATGACATTAAGAAAGGTTAGAACTAATGTGAAAATCAAAATAAATAAGCAACAATTTTTTGAGTGTTTAGTTGCTGTTCTTTTAGTGCTAAACGGACAATCTATGTGGAGTAAGCTAGAAACAGTTCAGGGATGGTTTTCATGGTTAATATTGGGGATGCTATGGATTGCGGCGATTGGAATTCTATATTGCTCAAATAGTGGTAAAGTTGAAAAGCAAACAGTTTTCTCTATATTTTTGATTACAGTATATTTAGCCGTATACATATGTGTTCGTCCAGTGAATTTTAATGGTACACTCCAACTTGTTCTCTCGGTAATTGCAATAAGTATGATTGTCTTTGAAACAAAGGATATTTCAGGTATTTTACAATATTATCGAAAGACTATTATAATTATCGCTACCATATCGTTGTTTTTTTGGGTTTTTGGCTCGATGCTTTCATATTTGCAGCCAAGTAGTGAAATCTATAGCATATGGACTGGAAACGGAGATCATGTATTAGTTAAAAACTATTATTATTTATACTTTCAGCAACAGATGAGTAATATAAAGCAGATAGATGCAGTGCGTAATATAGCTTTTTTTTGCGAAGCACCCATGGCAGCATTTCACTTTAGTATAGCTTTCTTGATTGAGATGTTCTTCCGAAAAAGACCATCAAGGATTAATATTATTATTCTTGTTGTAGCAACGTTGAGTACAATCTCTATAACAGGATATTTGGTATTGCTGGCTGGATTTTCTGCAAAATATTTATTATCGAACTCAAAACAAAAGTTTATTCATGCAATCAAGGTTGTTAGTGTTCCCATTGCAATAGGACTGGTTGTATGTATTATGTTATATTTGTATAATTTGAAAGCAGATTCGGCTTCAGGATATGCAAGGCTAAATGACTTTGCAGTTGGCTATCAGGTTTGGAAGAAGCATTTTTTATTCGGAGTTGGATATGGCAATTATGATGAAATAAAGAAAATGATGCCTCTATGGCGCAGTAGTAACACTGGATTTAGTAATTCGATTATGCTGGTAGTAGACTATGGCGGATTATATTTTGGAGTGGCGTATTTGTTTTCCATAATCAAGGGCATGATTGGCGCTGTAAAATACAAAAAATACAATAGCCTTAGTTTTCTACTGATTTTTATCTGTATTTTTATTGTGACAAATATACCGTTTATATATTTAACGTTGCTTATTGTCTTGTCCCAGCTTGAAAAAACAATGAAGTATAGCGAGGATAATTGAAGTTGATAGAATAGGAGGAATTATGTGGTAGTAAATTATTACCATATAACTTAAACATGATAACAAACGATTATATATTGCAAGAAGATTTAGATAATATTGCAAAAGAACTGAAAATAATCAAAACTTTAAGAAATTCAACGATTTTTATTACCGGTGCAACTGGACTGGTTGGACTGTCTCTTGTACGTGCACTACTTAATTATAATGATTTGGATGGTGCAAGTAATAAGATCATAGGGATGGCTCGAAACAGACAAAAAACCAAAGATCTATATAAGGAGTTGTGCAATCGTAAAGACTTAAAAATAGTTTATGGAGATATACTTGATGAAATTTGTATAACAGAAGATGTCGACTACATTATTCATTGTGCGAGTGTTACCGCATCGAAAATGATGGTCGAAGAGCCAGTTGAAACGATAATGACAGCGTTGCAAGGAACAAAAAATATATTAGATTTCTCTGTCAAAAAGAAATGTAAATCTTTTGTCTATGTATCTTCAATGGAAGTATATGGCTCATTTTTTAGTGAGAATAATAATGTAGAAGAAGAGAATATAGGATATTTGGATCCACTTAAGATTAGAAGTAATTATCCTGAGAGCAAACGCATGTGCGAAAATATGTGTATTGCATATATGGCAGAATATGGTGTTCCTGTAAGAATTGCACGTTTAGCTCAGACATTTGGAGCTGGGATTCTACCGGGAGAGAATCGTGTGTTTGCACAATTTGCAAGAAGTGTTATCCGAAATGAGAACATTGTATTACATACAAAAGGTCTTTCAGAAGGAAACTATTGCTACACAAGCGACACCTGCTTGGCGCTCCTTTTGCTTCTTGAGAAAGGAACAAATGGTGAGGCATATAATATTTCGAATCCTACTACGCATACAACGATTGCTAATATGGCGTCTATGGTGTGTGATAAAATTGCTGAGAATAAAATTAAAGTTGTTTTTGATGTTCCAGAATCAAATACTTATGGATATGCTGCTGATACAAAAATGAGGTTGAACATCGATAAGATGAGAAAACTAGGATGGACTCCGCGAGTGGGGCTTGAAGAAGCGTATAGACGATTGATTGGAAGCATGGTTCAAACAAATGAGTAAAACGAAATCTTTAAAACTTAACTTTATAATGAATACGATTTTAACAATGTCGCAATTCATATTCCCATTAATCACATTTCCTTATGTATCCCGTATACTATTGCCTGAGGGAACTGGCAAGGTCTCATTCGCAACCTCAGTGGTATCGTATTTTGCGATGTTCGCGCAATTAGGAATTCCGACTTATGGTATTCGGGCTTGTGCAAAGATTCGAGATAATAGGGAAAAGCTTACAAAAACTGTTCAAGAACTTTTCATCATCAATTTCACGATGAGCTTAATTGCATATGTAGCATTGTTTGGTGCGATTGCCCTTGTACCAAGGCTGCAACAGGATAAATCATTGTTTTTGATTGTTAGCCTGACAATTCTGTTTAACGCAATCGGAATGGAATGGCTCTATAAGGCGTTAGAACAGTATACCTATATAACGATTAGATCCATTATTTTTAAGTTTATTGCTTTAGTAGCGATGTTTGCGCTGATTCATCAGAAGAGTGACTACGTTATCTATGGAGGAATCTCTATTTTAGCTGCGTCAGCTTCTAATATTTTTAATTTTTTTCATGTACATAAGTATGTTTCGCTTAAGCCGGTAGGAAACTACAATTTCAAACAACATTTTAATGCTGTTGCAGTATTTTTTGCAATGTCGTGTGCTACGACAATTTATACTCATTTGGATACTGTGATGCTTGGTTTTATGACATCGGATGTGGATGTTGGATATTATAATGCAGCTGTGAAAATTAAATCAATTTTGGTTAGCATTGTTACATCATTAGGGGTAGTATTGTTGCCGCGAGCATCGTATTACGTTGAGCATAATCTTATGGAGGAGTTTTATCGTATCACAAAGAAGGCAACCAACTTTGTTTTTTTAGTGGCATCGCCGATGATGGTGTATTTTATTATATTTGCAAAAGAAGGTATTTTCTTCTTGTCAGGTTCAGCCTATGCTGGCTCGATTGTTCCAATGCAGATTATTATGCCTACATTGCTACTCATTGGACTCACTAATATTATGGGTATCCAGATGTTGGTTCCGCTGGGACGAGAAAAGGCGGTTCTTTATTCGGAAATTGCAGGCGTTATAGTAGATGTTATTTTAAATGCGCTTTTGATTCCGAGAATGGCTTCTGCCGGTGCCGCAATTGGAACATTAGCTGCTGAGGCAGCAGTATTAATGGTGCAGTATATTGTATTAAGAAATGAAATTAAAAATGCATTTAGAAATGTTCATTATGGATCATTGGTAATTGCTTTAGCAACCGCAAGTATATTATCTGTATTTATAAAACAAACATCGTTTGGTATCTTTACTATGCTGTGCGTATCTGCTGTCGTGTTCTTTGGCGTATACTTTGGAATTTTGACTGTTATGAAAGAACCACTAGTGATTGATATAGAGAATCAATTATTGAAAAAGATTAAACATAGTAAGTGAGGGAAGGGAAAAAGATGTACGATTATTTAGTAGTAGGCTCCGGTCTTTACGGAGCGATTTTTGCACACGAAGCAAAAACACATGGTAAGTCTGTTTTGGTAGCGGATAAGCGCCCAAATATTGCAGGCAACATTTACACAGAAAATATCGAGGGTATCAATGTCCATAAGTATGGTGCACATATCTTCCACACCAACAAAAAAAAGGTCTGGAATTACGTCACCCAGTTTGCCGAGTTCAACCGCTTTACCAACTCGCCGGTTGCCAACTATAAGGGTGAGCTGTATTCGTTGCCCTTTAATATGTATACCTTTAATAAGATGTGGGGTGTTGTGACACCTGAGGAAGCCGCTGCGAAGATTGAAGAACAGCGTAAAGAAATTACTGGTGAGCCGAAGAATCTGGAGGAGCAGGCAATCTCCCTTGTCGGCCGCGACATCTATGAAAAGCTCATCAAAGGCTACACCGAGAAGCAGTGGGGTCGCGATTGCAAGGATCTGCCCGCCTTCATCATCAAGCGCCTGCCTGTTCGGCTGACTTTTGATAATAACTACTTCAATGCACTTTATCAGGGAATTCCGATTGGTGGATATACCAAGATGATCGAAAATATCTTGGATGGCATTGAGATTCGGTTGAATACAGACTATCTGGAGAACAAAGCTGAGTTGGATGCATTGGCTGATAAGGTTGTATACACTGGGCCGATTGATGCTTACTTCGACTATAAGTTGGGTACGCTGGAATATCGTTCTGTCCGTTTTGAAACGGAGACTTTGGATAAATCGAACTTCCAGGGCAATGCTGCAGTGAACTACACTGACCGTGAAACGCCGTGGACTCGTATTATTGAACACAAATGGTTTGAGTTCGGTAAGGATGAGAACGGTAATGAGTTGCCTAAGACAATCATCAGCCGTGAGTACAGCAGTGAATGGAAAACGGGTGATGAGCCGTATTATCCGGTTAATGATGCTAAGAATGGCTTGCTTTATTCTGAATATAAGAAGTTGGCGGATGCAGAGGAGCATGTAATCTTCGGCGGTCGACTTGGTGAGTATAAGTACTACGACATGGATCAGGTAATTGCAGCTGTACTGGATAGATGCGAAAAAGAATTTTAACAGAGAGAAAAGAAAAAAGATGAACACAACATTACTTATCATGGCAGCCGGAATCGGCAGCCGTTTCGGAACAGGAATTAAACAGTTGGAGCGTAAACGTCAAATCCTGCGCCTTGGCTAATTAGTTTTTTTATGCCACACTCTAAATGACACGAAAAAACTATTAGTTTT
>PPYF01298401.1_pt1 | contig 87028 bp, 78 predicted proteins | sample 1559871 | NCBI WGS metagenome assembly PPYF01 (sample SAMN08240021, study PRJNA423297) | Human gut metagenome, whole genome shotgun sequencing project.
CAACCGACAGAAGAGCAGATGGAAAGGTTCACCAACGCTTTCATTTCACGCCTCCCGAAGTACATGCAAGAGGCTATATAGCCATCATTAGTAGCTTAATTGAATATTTACTGGCTAAACTATTGAGTTTTCAAGGCTTCATAGTTCTTTTTGGTGTGGGAAGTTTAAGTCATTATAATTCAAGCGGTAATTGCTTGGCAACGCAGAAAACATCAGCATTTATTGATAGAAAACAAGCCTTTCTTATGCTTACAGCCGCCAGGCGTGGTATACTATATTTACTAAGCTGGTCTAATTCGGCCAAATTGTGTTGGGAGGAAATACAATGCGCAAACCAATGCTGGCCGGCATCCTTGCCGCTGAACTCGCCTTAGTCGGGGCAGCTGTCTTTTATCACCAAAGCCAGGCTGACAAGAGCAGTCAGTGCGCTGGCAGCAGCAAGACCTACAAGGTCTACAGCAAGGCGGAAAAGGCCAAGGCCGACAAGGAAGACGAAAAGTCTGAATCATCAAGCAAGGCTAAACGCAAGAGCAAGAAGAGCAAAAAGAAATCATCCAGTTCATCCAGCTCTTCAGAAGACATGAGCCAATCATCTTCGAGTGAAGAGTCCTCAAGTGATTCTTCAAGCTCTTCAAGTGAAGAATTATCCAGCTCAAGCTACAGCTATTCCAGCCAGGCCAAGTCCAGCAAGAAGAAGTCGGCGAAGAGCTCAAACAGTTCAAACTCTGACTCTACTTGGGGGTCAGCTTACAGCAACTCAACTTACAGCAACTCAACTTACAGCTACAGCTACTCCAGCCCAAGCAGCTCCAAGAGCTCCACTAAGTCATCTACTTCAACTGGCTCTTCCAGCTATACGCCTAAGAAGAGCAGCACGACCACCAGCAAGTCTACGGCTGACGATGATGTCAACACGACTGAAGACCTGCCAGAAGAAACTATCGATAATTCAGATAATTAAAAGTTGGCAAAGAAAAATAGTTCAAGATCCGAAAAAGATCTTGAACTATTTTTTTGCGCTTTTTCAGCTTTTTTATTCTTCGTGGGACTTAACGTCTTCAGCTGCTTCAGCTTCCAAGGAAGCTTCGTACTTTTCAACGCCTTCCTTGGCTGCTTCAGCTACTTCGATGCCCAGGTCGGTCAATTGCTGGTCAGCAACTGGAGCCGGGGCGTGCATCATTGGTTCGCTGGCGCTAGCGTTCTTCGGGAAGGCAATGACGTCACGAATGTTGTCCTTGCCAGCCAAAAGCATGGCAAAGCGGTCCAAGCCGATAGCCAGGCCGGCGTGCGGCGGGAAGCCCATGTCCAGAGCGTCCATCAAGAAGCCGAATTGTTCGTAGGCCCGTTCTTTGGTGAAGCCCAGGGCCTTGAACATCTTTTCCTGGATGTCCCGCTTGTGGATCCGGATGGAGCCGCCGCCCAGTTCGTAGCCGTTCAAAACGATGTCGTAGCTGCGGGCGTGAGCCTTGTGTGGATCAGTTTCCAGGAGTTCAATCCCCTTGTCGTCTGGCATGGTGAATGGGTGGTGCGCAGCAATCCAGCGCTCATCGCCTTCGTCGTATTCAAAGAGCGGCCAGTCAACAACCCAGAGGTACTTGTAAGTGTCCTTTGGAATGATGCCAGTTTCCTTGGCAGTTTGCCGGCGCAGGTAGTCCAGGGAGTCACAGCAGACCTTCCATTGGTCAGCGATGAAGAGGAGGAGTTCCCCGCCTTCCAGGCTGAATTCCTGAACCAGGCCGGCCTTTTCTTCCTCGCTCAAGAAGCGGGAAACAGGACCGGAGAAGTCGCCGTCTTCATACTTAACCCAGGCCAGGCCCTTGGCGTGGTAACGCTTGATGTAGTCCTGCATGGCTTCGATCTTCTTGCGGGAGTAGAACTTAGCCCCGCCCTTAACTGCGATCCCGCGGACAAAGCCGCCGTTTTCCAGGGCAGAAGCGAAGACCTTGAAGCCAGACTTGGCAAAAACATTGCCCAAGTCGTGGATCAGCATTTCGTAACGGGTGTCCGGCTTGTCGCAGCCGTACTTGTCCATGGATTCCTGCCAAGTGATCCGCGGCAGCGGCAGCTGTAGGTCGATCCCCTTAACATCCTTCATAACCTTAGCCAAGAGGCCTTCAGTTACTTCCTGGACGCCTTCTTCATCCATGAAGGAAGTTTCCAGGTCGATCTGGGTGAATTCCGGCTGCCGGTCCCCACGCAAGTCTTCGTCTCTGAAGCAGCGGGCGATCTGGTAGTACTTGTCAAAGCCGGCCCCCATCAAGAGCTGCTTGAAGATTTGCGGTGACTGCGGCAAGGCGTAGAAGGAGCCTGGGTAAACCCGGGAAGGAACCAGGTAGTCCCGGGCACCTTCCGGCGTTGACTTGCCCAGGTCCGGGGTTTCAATGTTAATGAAACCTTCCCCTGACAGGTAGGCATTGGTAGCGGTCATGATCTGGGCCCGCATGATCAAGGCGTTTTGCAGGGTTGGCCGGCGCAAGTCCAGGTAGCGGTACTTCAGCCGGGTCTGTTCGCTGGCAACCAGGTCATCCTTGATTTCAAATGGCGGAGTCTTAGCCTTGTTCAAAACAGTGATTTCGCTGGCAATGACTTCCACGTCCCCGGTCTTCATGTCCGGGTTCTTGCTGGAACGTTCGTTAACGTGCCCCTTGACTTCGACCACGTATTCCTGGCCCAGAGAAGAAGCGACATCCATCAGTTCCTGACCGGAGTCATGGTTGACCACGACTTGAACGATCCCTTCCCGGTCGCGCAGGTCGATAAAGATCAGCTGGCCCAGGTTCCGGACTCTTTGCACCCAGCCGTAAAGAAGGACGTCTTGGTCCAGGTACTGGCTGGTAATGTTTCCACAATAATCAGTTCTTTTTTCCATTTGCATCATTTTGCTAAAAATCTCCTATTTTTCGATCTTAGAAAGCAGGTTGGTCTTGTCTTCCAAGTCAGTAAATTCCAGGCTGAACTGCTGCCCATCGCTCAAGCGCTTGACGGTTAATTTCCCTTCAGCCAGTTCCTTGGCCCCCAGAGTCACGACATAGCGGGCCCCGACCCGGTCAGCCTTTCTGAACTGGGCCTTGAGCTTCTTCTGGTCAACGTCGTATTGGGCGCTGAAGCCAAGAGAGCGGAGCTGGCGGGCAACTTCCACGGCCTTAATGTCCGTGCCTTCACCGATATTGGTGATGAAGAAGTCGATCCCTTGATCTTCAAACATTTCCGGATTCTGCTTGGATAGAACCAGCATCAGTCTTTCTTCCCCGATCCCGAAGCCGACGGCTGGGGTTTCCGGGCCGGAGAATTCTTCAACCAGGTGGTTGTAGCGGCCACCGCCCAGGACAGTTGACGGGCTGGCCCAAAGAGTCGGGTCGTCAACCATGAATTCAAAGATCACGCCGGTGTAGTAGTCCAGGCCCCGGACCAGGTCGTCGTCGATGACGTACTTAACGCCCAACTTGTCCAGGCTGGCCAGGATCTTGTTGAAGTTTTCCTTTGATTCCTCGTCCAGGTAGTCCCTGATTTTCGGGGCTTCCGACAAAAACTGCTGGTCTTCTTCGGCCTTGGAGTCCAGGATCCGGAGGGGGTTCTTGCCCAGCCGTCTTTGAGAATCTTCTGAGAGCTGGTCCTTAACCGGAGTAAAGTAGTCTACCAGGGCATCGTGGTAGGCCTGGCGGACTTCGCTGTCACCCAAAGTGTTGATGTGCAGTTCGTAGTTCTTGACTCCCAGTTCCGCCAGGAGGTCGTGGCCTAGCAGGATAGTTTCAACATCAGCCAGGTAGCCGTTTGAACCAAAGCTTTCCACCCCGATCTGGTGGAATTCTCTTTGCCGGCCGGCTTGCGGGCGTTCATACCGGTACATTGCGGCAATGTAGTAGACATTGAAGGGCTTGACATAGTCCGGCCCGTAGATCTTGTTTTCAACGTAGGCCCGCACTACCCCAGCCGTGCCTTCTGGCCGGAGGGCGATGTGGCGGCCGCCCTTGTCTTCAAAATCGTACATTTCCTTTTCAACCACGTCACTGGTTTCACCAGATGACCGGGAAAAGAGTTCGTAATTTTCAAAACTTGGCGTTCTGATTTCATGGTAGTTGGCCCGCTTGAAGAGGTCACGGGCGGTTTGTTCCACCTTTTCCCACTGGCCGGACGTTTCCGGGAGAATGTCGACTGTGCCTTTTGGTCTTTGAACTCTCATAATTTCACCTTTGTTTCCTTGTTTTGACTAAGATAACAAAAAGCACCCTTGAATTTAATAATCAAGGGCGCTTGAAAACAGCACGGTACCACCTTTTGCTTGCTTTCATTAACGCTGACGAAACGAACCATTATCTGCTAAAGGGTCACAGCTAGCAGCCATCTGCTCTTTCACCAAACGGGCAGTCTCTAAAAAGGCCGGGCTATCTTCATTCTTTGTCATTGATAATTCTCATTAAGTTTATCCTGTTTTGCCCTCCTAATCAAGGGCTGAGGGAAAAAAATTACAGGTCTAAGACAATGGTAAAAGGACCATCGTTTTCCAGTTCGACCTTCATGTCTGCCCCGAATTCACCAGTTTCCACGGTCAGGCCCCGCTTAACCAGCTCCTGGTTAAATTCTTCCCAGAGCTGGCTGGACTTAGGCGGCCGCATGGCGTGGACAAAACTTGGCCGGTTTCCCCTCTTGGTATCAGCCAGGAGGGTAAACTGGCTGACGGACAGGATCTGGCCGCCGACATCCTTGATACCCAGGTTAGTCTTGCCTGCTTCATCTTCAAAGATCCGCATCTTGGCGATCTTATCAGCAGCCTTAACCACCTGTTCTTCCCCATCGCCTTCAGCCAGGCCGACTAATAAGAGCAGGCCCTTTTGGATCTGGCCGACGGTTTCGCCGTCGATTCTGACGGCGGCATGGTTGACTCTTTGAATTACTACGCGCATTTTTTCTAAAAATCTCCCTGCTTCTATCTTAGTTGTCCGTTCGCTTGGTGTCATAAACATCTGGAATATCCCGCAGCTTGGCCATGATGTCATTCAGCTGGGCGGCATTCCTAACTTCGACCGTGATGTAGAAGTGGGCAATGTTTTCTTCGTTGACGCTGGCTGAAACATTGGTAATGTTCTTGGTCAAGGCATTCAAGCGGTTGATGACATCGCCCAGCAGCTTCTGCCGGTTGTAGCCAAAGAGCTCGAAGTTGGCGTTGAAGCTGGCCTGCTTGCCTTCGTCAATGTTATTCCATTCAACATCGATCATCCGCCCTTGGGCAGCCGGGTCCGCGCTGACCACGTTCCGGCAGTCAACCCGGTGGACAGTGACCCCCCGGCCCTTGGTCACGTAGCCGACGATTAGGTCGCCTGGGACCGGGTTGCAGCACTTGGCAAAGTGCATGTCCAAATCTTCCAGCCCCTGGACTCTGACCAAGCTGTCCGGCTTTTTGCCCTTGGTTTTGGACTTGGCATCGTCTTTTTGCGGAGCGGCCTTTTTAACCACGCTGGAAGCTGCTGCCTGCTGGCCGGCGGACATGATCTGGGCTTCAAACTGCTTCTGCTTTTCTTCTTCCTGCTGCCGGCGCAGATCGGCCGTCAAGCGGTTGTAGATGGATACGGCAGACATATTGCCAAAGCCGATAGCAGCGTACATGTCTTCGTCGGTCTTGAAGCTGAAGTGGTCCAGGACTTCGTCAATGTGGCTCTTGTCCAAAAAGTCCTTGGCGCTTAAGCCATTTTCCTTGAGCAGGTCAACCAGCTCACTCTTGCCCCGGGCCAAGCTCTCTTCCCGGTCAACATCTCTGAAGTAGCGGCGGATCTTGTTCTTAGCCCGGGAGGTCTTGACCATTTCCGCCCAGTCTCTTGACGGCCGGGCATTGCTTTGGGTCAAGATGTCGACCACGTCCCCGTTCTTCAGCTTGTAGTCCAAAGGAACCAGCTTGTCGTTGACCTTAGCCCCGATGGCGTGGTCACCGACTTGGGTGTGGATGGCGTAGGCAAAGTCCAAGGTGACTGATCCTTTAGGCAGTTCGTAGACTTCCCCTTTTGGCGTAAAGACATAGACCTTGTCGGCAAAAATATCCGAATGAACGGCTTCCATGAACTCGTCAGCGTCGCTGGAATCCTTCTGCAACTCCAGGATTTCCCGGCCGATATCCAGGGCCCCGCCTTCTTTTTCATCAACGCCTTGGAAGTTGCCCCGCTTGTAGGCCCAGTGGGCTGCCACACCGTACTCAGCAACCTTGTGCATTTCTTCAGTTCTGATCTGGATTTCCAAAGGCTTGCCGCCAGGGCCGATGATGGTCGTGTGCAGGGACTGATAGCCGTTGGCCTTAGGCATGGCAATGTAGTCCTTAAAGCGGCCAGGCATCGGCTTCCACTTGGTGTGAACCGCCCCTAAAACGGCGTAGCAGTCCTTGACCGTTGGCACGATCACCCGGACAGCCAGCAAGTCATAGATTTCGTTGAAGTTCTTGTGCTTGTTGACCATCTTCTTATAGATGGAATAGATGTGCTTTGGCCGGCCGCTGATGTCGTACTTGATCCCTAAAGAATCCAGGGTCCCCCGCAAGTAGTCGATGGCGTCCTTGATGTAGCCTTCCCGCTCACTGCGCTTGGCGTCCATCATGGAGACAATCTTGTAGTACGCTTCCGGGTTCATGTAGTGGAAGGACATGTCTTCCAGTTTCCACTTGATGGTCCCGATCCCCAGTCGGTCAGCCAATGGTGCGTAGATGTCCAGGGTTTCAGCGGCAATGCGGCGCTGCTTGTCCGGGCGTAAATGCTCCAGGGTATGCATGTTGTGCAGGCGGTCAGCCAGCTTGACCAGGATGACCCGGAGGTCTTTCGCCATGGCGATCAGCATCTTGCGGTGGTTTTCCGCCAGGAATTCCTTGTGGGACTTGTATTCGTACTTGTTCAGCTTGGTGACCCCGTCAACGATGAAGGCCACGTCGGCGCCGAACTTTTCCTTAATGTCGTCGTTGGTGACCGAGGTGTCTTCAACCGTGTCATGCAAAAAGCCGGCAGCCACCGTGTCCGGGTCCAGGCCTAAATTAGCCAGGATCCCTGCTACCTGGGTCGGGTGGACGATGTAAGGCTGGCCAGAGGCCCTGGTTTGTCCCTCATGGGCCCGGGCCGCGAATTGATAGGCACTTTCGACAAAGGCCAATTGGTCGGCCGTTATGTATTTCTTGCAAGCGGCCATGACCTGCTCGTGAGTCATTTCAGTATACTTTGACATCTAGATCACCAATTTCTAACATTTAACTAATCAGTACCTGTTATTTTAGCGCAAAAAGTTCCTTGAAAACAAGCCTGAATGCTTGACCGGGCTTACTTATTAAAAAATGAGAGTTTCTTTTGCTTTTATTTTAACGCATTTTAGTCATGCTTGCGGGAAATTGCCAGGCCGATCCAGCGGCCAGCCCGCATCTTAAGGTCGATTTGGAAGGAATTCTCTGCCAGGGCCTGTTCAATTTTTGGCAGCTGCAGGTAGTCGATCCCGGAGAAGATGACCTGGCCGTCTTCGTTTAAGTGGCTGTCCAGCTGCGGGATCAGGTCCAAAAGGATTTCAGCCAGGATATTGGCTACGATCAAGTCAAACTTGCCGTCAACGTCAGCTAGCAAACTGGTCTTTTGCAAGGCGATGTCGTGGATGCCGTTTAAGGCCGCGTTTTCTTCAGCTGCCGTCATTGATTCATCAGAAATGTCCGTGGCCAAAACGCTCTTGGCCCCCAGCTTATGGGCAGCAATGGCCAAAATGCCGGACCCCGTCCCCACGTCAGCGACAGTAAGCGGCTTGACCATGGCCCGTTCAATGCCCAGCATGGCAAGCTGAGTGGTCTGGTGGTTGCCCGTCCCAAAGGCCAGGCCTGGGTCCAGACGGATGATTTCCTGGTCCTTAAAGGCCGGCTGGTAGTCTTCCCATTCCGGCACAATGGCCAGGTGGCGGGACAAGTTGATGACGTGGTAGTACTTTTTCCAGACAGTGTTCCAGTCCTGGTCAGCAACATAGTCAACGGAGATTTCACCAGGAGCGGTCTTTAAGCCATAGCCCGCCAGCTCAGCCAGCTTGTCCTTGAAGCGCTTGACCATTTCTTCAGGGTCGGTTTCTTCATCAAAGTAGGCAATGAATTCCAGCTCATCGGGCAGGTTTGGGATGTCATCCATGTCAACAACCGTTGAGTCGTGCAGCCAGCCGGCTTGTTCAAAGTCGCTTCTGCGCCGGGCTTCGGTCCCCAGGGCCTTTAAGTCTTCCGTGGCAAAATATGCCAGGGCGTCTTCAACGTCGTAGCTGCTTTCAATCTTGATCTCAAGTAATTTCATGATTATATCTTCTTTCTTTATTATATCTTCTTTCTTTAGCTTCTTCTCTTAAAATGGTATCATGGAAAGTGGTGATAACAATGTCAAAAAAGAAAAAGAATAAAGACAAATTAGACAAGACCCTGGTGGAAAAGATTCTCGACCAGCATAAAATTGCCTATGAGCAGCATATCAGCGAAATTTCCGAAGACCACGGGGTAGCCCAGGTTGGGACCGGCAAGCCGGTTTTAGACGGCCACCCGGTTTACAAAACCCTGGCGGTCAATGGCAACAAGACCGGCCCGATTGTCGGCGTGGTGCCTTTGAGCGGCCACTTGGACCTCAAGAAGATTGCAAAGGCTTCCGGCAACAAGAAGTGTGAAATGATTCCCCTCAAGCAGCTGGAAAAGACCACTGGCTACGTGCACGGGGCCAACACGCCGATTGGCATTTACCACAGCAAGAAGTTCCCGATCTTTTTGGATGAGAGCGTCTTAAAAGAAGACGGGATTTGGGTGTCCAGCGGCGAAGTGGGCCGCAGCGTCATGGTCAACCCGCTTGATTTGCAGAAACTGGTCAAGGCCACGGTGGCTGACCTGCAGGAATAATACGCAAAAACAGCTTTTACCCTTATTTTTGGGCAAAAGCTGTTTTTTCTTTCTATGTTAATCGACCCGGCGCCACTTCTTGTCGTTCAAGATTCTGGCGGTCAAGAGGCCGGCAGGCAGGGACATGACCAGCATCAAGGCTTCAGTCATCCAGGTGGCCCCGGCCCCGACATTGGTCAAGGCCAAGAAGAAGATCCCCCGGTACATGTAGAGGCCGGGCACCATGATGACAATGGAAGGCACGGTCAAGGCGATCCGCGGGTAGCCAACCTTTTCCCGGACATAGCCGGCCAAAAGGCCAGCCAGCAGGGCGGCTAAAAAGGCGGCCAAGGGAGCCGGGAAATGGGCGAAGTCAACCAGGGACAAGCGCATGGTATTGGCAATCGCCCCCACTAGCCCGGCCGCGGCGGCCATCCGCCGGTGGGAGTTGAACATCAAAGAGAAGCCGAAGACCCCGCAAAAGCTGGCCAACAGGCGGCAAGCCGTCAAAATTGCTTTAGACAGGTGCAAGGCCGGCAGGTCGCCAGGCTTGATCTGCAGAGCCGTAGCCATCACCCAGCCAGTGCCAGTCGCGATCAAGATAATGAGGATGGCGTAAGCCATCCGCTCCAGGCCTGACCGCATGTCCAGCTTGGCGATGTCCAGACCGGAAGTAATAAAGGGAAAACCTGGAATAACGAAGAGCATGGCCCCAATGTAGCCGCGCATATGGATCATGTCGACGTTAAAGAGCAAGTGGCCCAGCATGAAAGCCAGGTAGTAGGACAAGCAAGCCGCTGCCACCCCCACGGCAGTCGTAGCGGCAACCGTGATCCGTCTTTTGGCTAAGCTGCCCCGGGCAAACTGGCCCAGTCCCGCCCCGATAAAGGAGCAGATGATTTCAGGAACCCCCCCGCCCAGAAGGAAAATGAAGCCGCCGCAGGCCAAAGCCGCGGCCAGGCTGGATCCCCAGAGGGGGTAGCGGCCTTTCATGTGTTCGATTTCCCCTAAGCGGCGGCGGACTGTCTTGATTTCAAAGTCACCGCCGGCTGCTTCGAACTGGCGGACAAACTTTTCCAATTCGTTCAGCTTGGCCATGTTGACCCCGGTGGTTGGCAGGGCCAGGCTTTGGGAATATGACTGGTTGTCGACATCAAAGTAGGTGCAGACGATGGAGATCAGACCGATGTCGGTGCTGCAGGTCAAGTCCAGGGTTCTGGCCAGGGTGTCCATGGCGTCGCGGACCCGCCAGGCCCCAGTCCCGCAGCTCAGAATCATCATGCCGACCCGGGAGATGATCGACCCTTTTTCAATCAAGGTTGCTTCCTTGATCTTGGTCTCGTCATCGCTTTGGAAGAACTCTTCCCACTGCACCCGCATATGGTGGTGGTGAGAGAGGTGGTGTTGGTACTCTTGCTCAGTACTTTCGGTTTTCATGTTGACCGTGTTTGCCTTCTTTCATTTTTCTTTGCATTTCTCAACTTTTTCATTTTAGCATAAAAAGAGACTGCAATTTCCCGCCCTCCCTAGTTAAGCGCTTGCTATACAGATTGTTTTTATCAAAAAACCGCCCCAACGAGCTGAGACGGTTAGCTTCATATTTACTTTTGCTTGTATTGACGGACATAGCCTTCCTGGCCGGCCAAGTACCAGGTACCGTGGTTGGCGTCGCTGGTAAATTCGACATTTTCCGGCAAGGCTTCCAAGCCTTCGGTGAAGATGTCTTCGTATTGGCCAACGCCAAGGCGGATTCTTTCCTTGAGCATGCGGGCGTGCAAGGCTGGGCGCAGGCGCTTTTGGTAGCCGGCAACCACCTTGCCGCTAAAGAATTCAGCCATGGCGCCAGACCCGTAAGAGAAGAAGCCGATCCGGTCGCCGGCCTCAAGGTCGCCGTTTTCCAGCAAACTCAAGACAGACATGTAGAGGCTGGCCGTGTAGATGTTGCCGACCTGCCGGCTGTACTTGGCTGAAAGCTGGAAGTTGTCGCTGAGGCGCTTGACAGTTTCGTCATCCTGGCCTTCAATGGCAATCTTGTGGGCCTTGTAACCCATCTTGGTGTAAGGCAGGTGGTAGCAGATACCAGCAAAGTCAGAAACTTGTAGCTGCTTTTCTGCAAGGAAAGGCTTGAAAGTGCTCTTGAAGAAGTCCAGGTAGACATCCCGGCTGTAGTGGCCGTCGACAACGGCAGTGGCCAAGTTGTTCGGCCGCCAGAAGTCATTGATGTTTTCAGAGTGGGAAGTGTGCCCGTCTTCCAAGGCGATAATTGCCGGATTCTCCTTGATCAGCATGCTGATGGCCCCGGCGCCTTGGGTAACTTCGCCGGCCGTGGCCAGACCATAGCGGGCGATGTCGCTGCCGATGATCATGGCCGAGTGGTGCGGGTGGGCCCGGACGTAGTCGCGGGCAACCTGCAAGCTGGCAGTCAAGGCAAAGCAGGCTTCCTTGATTTCAAAAGTTCTGATCCGGGCTGGCAAGTTAAGTGCTTCCTTGACAAAAAGGGAGGCTGACTTTGACTGGTCAATCCCGCTTTCGGTCGCAAAGATCAATAAGCCTAATTGCTCCAGATCAACCTGGTCAAGGTATTCAGCCGTCGCGTTGATCCCCATGGAAACAGCGTCCTGGGTCTTGTCAGCGACCGCCATCCGGTCCTGGCCGATGCCGATCAAAAATTTGTTGGGATCCTGGTTTCTGGCGTTGGCCAGGTCAACCATGTCCACAAACTTATTAGGAGTATAAAAACCTATCTGATCAATACCGATGTCCATTAATTATTGTCCTCGCAATTCTTTCAAAAAATTCTTAGCTGCTGTTTCGCCATACTTTCCCTGGCTAATCATCATTTGATAAACAGCTTCTTTTTCTTCCGCTGATGCCGGCAGGGTCTGAACCACGTTGCGGCTCTGCAGGCGCATGTGGCCAGCCTGGATCCCCTTGGTGGAGATGGCGCTTAAGGCCGCGAAGTTGTTGGCCAGGGCGACGCTGGCGGTCAGTTCTGCCAATTCAGCTGCTTTTATTTTACCTAAAATGGCATAGCTTTGTCTAATATCAGGCCGCGATGAAATGGAGCCGCCGACTACCCCTAAGGCCAGGGGCAGGGTGACTTGGCCAAGGAGCTTTTCCCCTGCAATTTTCCAGGAGCTGAGGCTGCGATACTGGCCGCTTTTGGCGGCGTAGGCATGGCAGGCTGCTTCAACTGCCCGGTAGTCATTGCCGGTCGCCAGCATAACAGCGTCTACCCCATTCATGATCCCCTTGTTATTGGTTACAGCCCGGTAAGGGTCGCTACTCCCGATTTTAGCCAGCAGGGCCATCTTTTTGGCCACCTCCCTGCCTTCTGCTAGGTCCCCTTTTTTACTGAGGAGGCTAACAGGAATTGCCACCTTAGCTGTAGTCAGCTGGCTGGGATAGTTGGACAGGATGGCGAAGAGCTTAGCTTCAACACCAGGAAAGGCCAGCATCTTCTGGGCCAGGAATTCCAGGATAGCATTGGTCTTGTTGGCCCCCATGGCTTCAGCCGGATCAACCAGGGCCAGGAGGTAGACCAGGTCAGCTTCCTGGCGGGCAGTCAGGTCTTTTAAGCCGCCCCCGTGCCGGATCAAGCTGGTAAATTCCTTGTTAGCTTCCTTAATATAGGCCGGGAATTCCTTTTTAAAGCCAGCCAGGGAAAAAGCTTCCGTGACTTCTAAGACGATTTGCCCGTAGATGCCGTCGCGCTGGCTGGTCGCTTTTACGCCGCCGGCTTTAGCGAAGACGGACATGCCATGGTTGGCAGCGGCGACGACGGAGGCTTCTTCAGTCGTCATGGGAATCCGCCAATTTTTGCCATTGACCAGGGCGCTGGTCAAACAGCTCAAGGGGAACTTGACCTCACCGACCACGTTTTCGCTCATCTCATCCAGGCGGGCTAAATCAGCTGCAGGGATATCTTCCAGGGCAACCCCATCTTCTTGCAAAAACTGCCGCCTCTCTTCGGGCGGCAACTGATAGAATTTCATTCTTATGCCTTCTCAATTTCAAAAGCGATGGCCAGACCGCCTCCGATGCAAAGGCTGGCGATAGCGCGCTGGCCGCCTCTTTGCAGCTGGCGGGCAGCGGTAGCCAGAAGGCGGGTGCCGGAAGCGCCGAGCGGGTGGCCTAAAGCGATCGCCCCGCCCTGCTTGTTGACCTTGGCTAAAGGAATTTCCAGGTCGCGGGCAACAGCCAAAGTAGTTGCGGCAAAGGCTTCATTGATTTCAAAGAAGTCGTAATCGGCTACCTGCCGGCCAGTTTCATTAAGCAGCTTACGGATAGCATAGTATGGACCATAGCCCATGAATTCCGGGTCATAGCCTACTTCGGCGTAAGCGCCCAGCTTGGCTAAAGGCGTCAGCTGGTATTCAGCGACTTTTTCCGCGGTAGCCAGGATGATCATGCTAGCCCCGTCGGAGATTGGGGAGGCGTTACCGGCAGTGACGGTCCCGTCTTCAAGGAAGGAAGTTTTAAGACCGGCCAGGGCTTCCAGGCTGGTATCCGGGCGGACGTTTTCATCTTGCTTGAGATCTTCAATTTGAATGATTTCATCGGCAAAAAGTCCTTCAGCTTGTGCTTTGACAGCTTTTTGGTGGGAGGACAAGCTGAAGGCGTCAGCGTCTTGGCGGCTGATGTGGTTGCGCTTAGCCACGTTTTCGGCAGTAATGCCCATGGATTTACCGGAGAAGGAGTCAACGAGACCATCGCTGAACATGATTTCCTTTGGGGCGTTGGTCATGCTTTCGCTGCCGCCGACAGCAACCAGGCCCAGGTCACCGATTAACATTTGGGCTTCAGCCAGCCGGGCAGCCTTGAGGCTGGAGCCACAGACTTCGTTGATGGACACGGCGACTGAGTCCTGCCGCATCCCGGCGTTTAAAGCAATTTGCCGGGCCATGTTTTGGCCTAAGCCGGCAGCCAGGACATTGCCCATGAAGAGGGCATCCAGGGCTTCGGCGTCAAGGCCGGCTTCTTTTAATGCGCCGCGCAGGGCGATTTGGCCCAGGTCGATAGCAGAAAAGTCAGCCAATTGCTTGTGGTAACGGCCAAATGGAGTTCGCTTGGCCGCAACAATATAAATATCTTGCATGTGTTTATTCTCCTTAACTAAGTTTTGTTTTGGGGATGCTGAGCTTGGCTCAGCTTTTTTATAACCAGTGTATTTTACTATAATCTTTTCCTGCTTGCTTGGTGAAGCGTTTGATTTAACGAAATATTAAAAAGCACCCCGCGAGGAAGTGCTTTTAGTGGACCCGCTTGAAAGTTACCGTGAAATTCATCACGCCATCCGACCAGCTGGCATTGATTTTGCCGCCAAAAGCAGCGACCAGATCCTGGGCCATAGACAAGCCAATCCCAAAACCATTCTTTTGCTTCTGATCATAATGGTGGGATTCGTCTTCCCGGTAGAAACGTTCAAAGAAACGATTAGTATCGATCCCAGCCCCATTCTTATATGAATTGGTGACCGTCAAAACCGCATTCTGATTAAGCCGGCTCTTGGCCAGGACAACCATGACTTCGCCTTCTGGATCGCAATACTTCTGGGCGTTGTCGATCAAGATGTTGACCAGTTCCAACAGGCTGCGCTGTTCGGCGTTGATGTAGAGATCCGGATCGATGCTGACCACATACTTTTTATTATCCTTAGCCAGAACCGATTTAAATGAATCTGCTGATTCCTTGGTAATTTCTGAGAAATTGACCTTTGACAAGACCAGTTCTTCCGGCTCGCTCATCCGGGTCAAAGTGATCAGCTGGTTGATCAAACCGGTCATCCGCACCACCTGCTCTTTGGTGCTTTCACTCCATTCATCATCATTACCCAGCAGCTCTTCCATTTCAGCGTTAGCGCTGATTACGGCCAGAGGTGTCTTCAGCTCGTGACCGGCATTGGTGATAAAACGCCGCTGTTTGTAGTAGGCATCCTTGATTGGCTGGATTGCCTTGTCAGCAAGCAGGGTCATAATGATGACAAAAAACAAAATCCCACCGAAGGTGAAAATCAAGGCATATCTCACCAGCAAAAGCGCTGACTGCATCAAAGGACTCAAGTCAATAAAGCAGATATAGTACTTGTTGGCGGAAATCTTTTTAGCCAAGTAGCGGAAGCGGACTCCATTAGAGTGGATCGTCCCCTTCAACTGGCCAGCTGACAGGCGCCTGGAGATCTGCTTTTTCCGGCTGGAAACCGAGTTGATCGAATAGCCGATGATGTGGTCCGCGTCAATTACGGTCAAAGTCTGTTTTTTCGTATTGATGTTAGCCGTGAAGTAGCGGTACTTGAACATCCCTTCCTTATTATACTGATCGCCTAGCCGCTTTTTGGCTTGAACCTCGTCCAGTCGGCCGTTATTTTTAACAATAATGGATAGGACTTGGTCAGCTTCATGGCTGGATTCAAAAAGGCTGATGCCGATCAAGCTGGAGAAAGAGAAAAACATGACCAAAAAAAGCGATAGCGTCGCCAGCCAGATAAAGCGCCGCCTGATTTTTTTAATCATGATCAGGTCCTCTCAAGGCAGAACTCGCCACCCTTCTCGCCGGAAATCTGGACATTTGCCCCGATTGAGGCCAGCTTGGACCGAAGGAAGGAGATGTATACCCAAACCACGTCTTCGCTTTCATCTTCATTCTTCCAAACATGGTTGAACAGCTCTTCCGTGCTGATGGCCTTGCCAGGATTGAGCAAGAAGTAGCGCATCAAGCCGGTTTCCTGCTTGGACAAACTGATGGCGTTGTTGCTGGACAGCTCTTGGGAGTTGAGGTCCAGCTTGAGGTTGTCGTAGTTCAGTTCTTGAGTGCTGTTGTAATCCTCGCTTCGGCGCTCTTTTGACCGCAGGCGGGCCAGCAGTTCCTTTAAGGAGAACGGCTTAGTCAAGTAGTCGTCAGCACCAACATCCAGACCCGTTACCTTGTCGTCGATTTCAGACTTGGCCGTCAACATCATAATGTAGGTTTTGTCGCCAGCAGAGCGAATTTCCTTGACCGCATCCAGGCCATTTTTGACGGGCATCATGATGTCCATGATGATGACGTCGTAGGGATGCTTTTTGACAGCATCGACGGCTTCTTGTCCGTTAAAAACTGAGTCGACATCATAGCCACTTTTTTGCATGGCGACCGTCAAAACTCTGTTCAATTGTGCTTCGTCTTCAGCTAGAAGAATTTTCATAGTTCCCCTTCCTTGATCAGTTGACGAATTGTTTGCATGCTTACATCGCAAGATGCCAGTTCGTCAGCAACCCGCTTGAGTTCCTTGCTGATACGTTCAGGATTCTTGATGTCATGCTTATACTTCATTTCGTGTTCAAGACTGGCCCAAGTGTCCATGGCAATTGTCCGCAGCTGGATTTCAACGTAGTAGGTGCCAGGCTTGTTGCCATGGACGTCTTCAAAGGGAGTGACTACTTCCATGATCAAGTGGTATGACCGGTAGCCGTTTGGCTTGGCATCGGTAATGTAGTCTTTTTCATTAATGATCTTGAAGTTGTCCTGCTTCTTCAACAAGTCAATGCAAGTGTAGATATCGTCAATAAAGTTGCAGACGATTCTGAGGCCGATCGCATCCCGGTTTTCGATCAATGCAGACTCTGTCGTCAGCGGCAAACCTTTTCTCTCGCACTTTTGCGCCATGCTTTCTTCGCTTTTGACGCGACCTTCCAGGTGCCCATATAGCTTTTGCCCGTGTTTTTCACTATACTCCTGACCGATGCCTTGGATTTGCTGCAAAACAGAATCCAGGATCTGTGGAAGATAATCGGCGTACTTACCGTAAATGCTCATGTTTGTTCCTCACTCCTTCTCTATTACCTCTACTCTATCAAAGATCCTTGAAATTTGCTTGTGCTTTAACTGAAACTTATGATCATCCCCGCATATGTGGGAGAATACACAGTACGAAAAACACAATAGCATAAAGAAAGAATTCTCCTCACATACGTGAGGAATATTGTTTCGCCCCATGTTACTCACTAATGGCAGTGAGATCACAGCCGATTAAGTAAAATAGATCTATAACAGTGGGGTGTACTACGCCCCCCAGGATCACCCCCACTTGCGTGGGGAATACTCGGGCAGGAGTTTATCATTCTGGGCAAGAACAGGATCACCCTCACTTGCGTGGGGAATACCCTGGCTGTCAGTATCGTCTGATCTACCGTAAGGGATCACCCCCACTTGCGTGGGGAATACTTTTAGTCGGTCAAACCGGATTCATAGCAGAAAGGATCACCCCCACTTGCGTGGGGAATACTTGACGGTAACAGTTGCGAAGCCGTCAAGGCCGGGATCACCCCCACTTGCGTGGGGAATACCTGACGGCAATTTTTACGGGGCATCTTGCCTAAGGATCACCCCCACTTGCGTGGGGAATACTTTCAGCCCAATTTGTCCGGAGTTTGTCCGGAAGGATCACCCCCACTTGCGTGGGGAATACTCAAAACCGACCCGCCAAAAATCCAATTCACTAGGATCACCCCCACTTGCGTGGGGAATACACCGACGCAAATATTTTTCTTGCTAGAATGCAAGGATCACCCCCACTTGCGTGGGGAATACCCGCAAACAATCAAGCATTGCTATTAAACCAAAGGATCACCCCCACTTGCGTGGGGAATACCCAGTCAGTCCGGACTTTGCGTAGGTTGGCTCAGGATCACCCCCACTTGCGTGGGGAATACTGACGCTATAGGGAATTTTGCGCCCGGCGTTTAGGATCACCCCCACTTGCGTGGGGAATACCCTGGAGTGTCAGCTCTCTCATGCGCAAGAAAAGGATCACCCCCACTTGCGTGGGGAATACTTATCTAAAAATCTTACTTGCTGGGGATCTTAAGGATCACCCCCACTTGCGTGGGGAATACAGTTTTTCTTAAATTCTTGTTCAGTAGTCATTAGGATCACCCCCACTTGCGTGGGGAATACCATGACTGCTCCTTAAATAAAAAGGCTTGTAGAGGATCACCCCCACTTGCGTGGGGAATACTCCGAAGTCCAGTTGCCGAAGTCGTCGCCGTGGGGATCACCCCCACTTGCGTGGGGAATACTTATCGGATTGATTTGACGCAGTACGGCTTTGAGGATCACCCCCACTTGCGTGGGGAATACCAGTAAAGCATGCGATAATCGTGCATGTCATAGGGATCACCCCCACTTGCGTGGGGAATACGAATTCGTATTAATCGCCGCAACAATCTGCCCAGGATCACCCCCACTTGCGTGGGGAATACAGTAATCGATGCCTTTATCAAACTTAAAGCATGGGATCACCCCCACTTGCGTGGGGAATACCAGTTCCAACTGGATCATGCTTCCAGCTTCCAGGGATCACCCCCACTTGCGTGGGGAATACTTTAACAGGCCCTTCAATAGGCTTACCTAAGTAGGATCACCCCCACTTGCGTGGGGAATACTAACGGCCGCCTGGGCCTTCTGTTGCTGGTTAAGGATCACCCCCACTTGCGTGGGGAATACCCTTTAGGACCAACCAGAGAGGATAGCCAGTCAGGATCACCCCCACTTGCGTGGGGAATACTGAAATGAATGGCGATGGCTTCTCAGACGGCGAGGATCACCCCCACTTGCGTGGGGAATACCGACCATTGCGCAGGTAGTTAATGGGCAGATTGGGATCACCCCCACTTGCGTGGGGAATACTGGGCTTTTTCCTTACGCTCTTAATTATACTCGGGATCACCCCCACTTGCGTGGGGAATACTCTGAAGTCCATTCCCCGAAGTCGTCCCCGTGGGGATCACCCCCACTTGCGTGGGGAATACAGTTTCCAATTTCGCGGGTAACGTAGTCTTTAAAGGATCACCCCCACTTGCGTGGGGAATACACGCGTGAAATTGGCGAATTCATTTGGGACGGGGGATCACCCCCACTTGCGTGGGGAATACGTGCAAGAAGATACAGTTCTGTGAAGTCTTTTAGGATCACCCCCACTTGCGTGGGGAATACTCTGTAATAATTCCGTAGCCCCGTGCGGCCGGGGGATCACCCCCACTTGCGTGGGGAATACGCGGCCGCAATTTCGTCCCGGACCTCCTCATCGGGATCACCCCCACTTGCGTGGGGAATACTTCATCATAGTGTGGATAATCTTCAAGCAAAGAGGATCACCCCCACTTGCGTGGGGAATACTTGCCAAAGGCTTGCACTACCGACGGAAAGGTGGGATCACCCCCACTTGCGTGGGGAATACCCTTTAGCTCTTCGGCGAACGCTTCGCTTTCCAGGATCACCCCCACTTGCGTGGGGAATACTGTGTGATCGAAGTGCGCAAGTTCACCACCCTGGGATCACCCCCACTTGCGTGGGGAATACTAGTGCAGTGCGGTTTGTCTAGGAAAGCGATGAGGATCACCCCCACTTGCGTGGGGAATACTCTAAAAAGTCTTGTATTTCCAACGGAAACATGGGATCACCCCCACTTGCGTGGGGAATACTCGACTTGACCGAAGAAGAAAAAGAAGGAGTCAGGATCACCCCCACTTGCGTGGGGAATACTAGGCTACTCCCCGTTGACCAACAGCATTATTAGGATCACCCCCACTTGCGTGGGGAATACCAACCTCATAGTTGTAGAGGCCTGCTCTGATGAGGATCACCCCCACTTGCGTGGGGAATACCCGAAAATATCGATGTTGTTCGTCAAATAGATAGGATCACCCCCACTTGCGTGGGGAATACACATAGGCTAACCATGCAAACAGTTGTTCATAAGGATCACCCCCACTTGCGTGGGGAATACAAAAATATAAAAAAGGCTTGCCAAAGGCTTGCAGGATCACCCCCACTTGCGTGGGGAATACACCTACCCAATAGGAAAGCCTAAGAAAATGAAGGGATCACCCCCACTTGCGTGGGGAATACTTTCCAATAGCTGTCTTACTCTTGGGTCTTCAAGGATCACCCCCACTTGCGTGGGGAATACTTGACCAGGTAGACGCTGGCGGAATTGCGCTGGGGATCACCCCCACTTGCGTGGGGAATACTCAAATTAAAACACATATTCAGAAATAACATCAGGATCACCCCCACTTGCGTGGGGAATACTCTGGGTCCTTGCCAGTCCAGAATGCCAAATCAGGATCACCCCCACTTGCGTGGGGAATACAGTAATGGATCCCTTTAGCGACGCCATTCTCAAATCACCAGAATGCGATTTTTGATTAGTTTCATCGCCAGCTCCTTCGTAGCCCTCGCATCAGACACAGCGTTATGCGGCACCTTATTTTCGATCCCGTAGTTTGATAATACAGTCTGTAGCTTATAGTTGTCCAGAAATTTTTCTTTTCTTTTTACAACTGGCAGTAAATCCTTGATCTCATTTTTCAATTCTTGCATCCCGCATTTCCGATAATCCCTATTCAAAAATGCAGAATCAAATCTAAAATTGTACCCAACAATTGGTACATTTCCAACAAAGTCAGTCAGTTCTTCCAATGCATCTTGCAATGGAACGCATTCCTTACTTAGCATTTCAGAAGTGATCCCGGTCAGCTCCACTATCTGTTTTGGCACATCAATATCTTGCTTGATCAGTCGGTAGAATTCTGTACCATCGTGTTTCACCGCGCCAATAGACAAAATCTGATCAGTTTCGGTATTCAGTCCTGTCGTTTCAATATCGACCGCAACAAACCCCTTTGGCTTTGCAGCAGCGACCGAAGCTCTCATTTTTTCTGCTTTATGCGCCTTATGGAACTTAGCCGCATTGCTAAAACCGTGTTCTACAGTTTCCTGGTTGACAACATGCTTGACAAAAAGCATCCCGTCCAAGTCAACTACCTGCTTGGACTTGCGGGTTGTCTTAAAAGCATACCCCTGCTCGTTATTGGTGTTATATACGAGAGTTGCTTCACCATTGCCGATGTTGGTTTGCACTCTCTCCCACAATTTATCTCTAACTCTGGCACTGACATCGCCAACATAGACTCCAGTCTGAATTTCCTGACACCATCTGGTCAAATCCCCCCTAAGAGCGGGAGGTGTTTTGGTTAAGGTTATGACTATCATTCTTCATCACTTTGTTGCTCATGGTACTGCACACCAAATTTTTGCAGCCCTAATTTATCATCCCAAAGATTCATGACATCTATGTCTTGATCTTGGTCAGCATCCCCTAACAGTAAGTGCTTCAGATCCACAACCATCTGCTTGATCAGCTTGGTCTCCCGAAACTTGTCCCGCATCGCATGCCTGATCCGGCTGGCGATGTCATCATCTCCGTACTTTGCTACCGTTTCAAAAGCAATCGGAATAGAAATGTCAGCTTTGTACAAATCCGCAAAGTCATAGACAAAGGCCAAGTCGTGCCCCGTATGAATAAATCCCAATCCTGGAGAGGCACCCAATGCAACGATTACACTATAGCTCAAGCCGTATAAAGCTTGGTGGGCAGCAGTCAATGCTTTGTTAATCGGAGTTTCCGATTCAAAATCATCTACTTTATATTCTCTCTTTGACCACTTTACCCCGGTCTTCTTGGCTTGTTCACGATAAACGCGGCGAACTCTAGTGCCTTCTTTCCCGCGCATCTCTTCCATTGTCAGCTTAGTGACGTCTTCATCAGGAAAGCGCAGTTGATACATTTTTCTAGCTACTGCAACCCGTGAACGGACATTGGACACCAATTTAGCTTGTGCTTCCAAAAGCCTTGACGACCGGTTAAGTGCCCGACCATGAGCATATTGCCTTACTCCCTGCTCACCAACCCAGACCACCGCCATGCCAGAATCTCCCATCAGTTCCATCGCCCGGTGTGTCACATCAACACCAGGTCCTAGCAATAAGACGCTGATGATAGCCGCTGGAACATAAACAATGCCTTCTTCATCTCTAACTTCTACTGCACCATCTTTGCGGTAAAGCTTGGCATGTTCTATGTATAGAAATGTGATTCTGTCCTCAGTCCGGCCTAATTCTGTCAAATCAGGCTTCTTGTAGCTTGCTTCTACTTTCATTTTTAGTCAACCGGAATGACGGTCATCAAACCCATGCCAAAAGCCTTTTCCCGGCCAATGCCAGAAGTCAGCATTGCTTTGAATTGATCTAAGTTACTGATTTTCAGCCGGCCTTCAAAAACAGTTCTGTTCAATGCCACATGGGTCTTTTTGCGCAGAAGTGGCCGGTCATGCCCGACCACTTCTGCTGCTACAAGCTCAAAACCGTTTTTCTCTGCTTTGCCTTGCAGCCACTTCATCTGTTCATCAACAGCAAAGCAGGGAATCAAGCTTCCCGGATGGGAACTGCTCTTGCCGCCGCGGCGGACAGGATTAGCTGTCAATTTGAACTGCAGCAGCTGCCCCTCACTCAACCTGCTCAAAAACGGTTCATAGTCTTTGCTGATGGCCGTGCCTGGCTTGCCATATCTTTCAAACTCATGCAAGTCTGGCTTTTCTGGACTCAACAGAAGCAGGTAATTTCTGCCATTTAACGTATCAAGCCGCCACAAGTGCCGCTGCCGTTCACCTTCGGCAATTTCTGCTGGAAAGGACCGCTCAACCCAGTTATGGTAAGCTCCGAGATGGGACAAGTCTTTGATTTTCTGCCGATTGTCAGTATCGATCTCAACTCTTGATAAATACATCCCGTTCCTCCTTTACAGATAGTCCATAATGTCTTGAGATTTCTGCTCGTAACACGGATTTTTCAAATTGATTCTTTCCTTAGCCGTCAAACGAAAACCGAAGCACCGGCCTTGCGGATCAAAGCTCTCCACCCGGTCTTTTACGGTTTGTGTAAAAGCAGCATCTGGCAATAAATTCGCGTCAGCAATAATTTCAGCCGTAAATTCTGCCTTCCGCTTTTGCTTATTTTGATACCACTTTTCTGCCTGCCAAGGCATATTTTCCAGCACTTTAACTGGATCCGTATCCGCAAAACTTTCAATCCGCAAAACGCCGGCCGGCGGACAAGCCCGGCGGCCAAGATAAAGCTGGAAGCGAGGGTGTTTCAAGGCATACTCGATTTTCCCGATCAGCTCTTCATCTTCACTGCCGACCGCTGCCACGTAAACTGCGTCTTGATAATGGTCACGGTAAGTCAGCTTGCGGGTTCCCGGCTTCCACTCGACAGTCTGGAATTCCGTCATTGTCTTGCCAATCTGGTCAACTCTAACCGCATATGCCAAGTCATTCAGAGACTTGATCCGTTCATCTTCACGCCGCATCCCTAAAGCAGCAGCAATCATCCCAACTACCGCGCTTTTTGATGGTGCAGGCCAGCTGGTCCGCCGCTCAAAGCTCGCTTCATTCCCATAAGCCTGCAGTGGTGCCGTCAGCTTAATTGTTAAAGTCTTCATTTTCAACTGCCTTCTTTAAGACGTCCTGCAGCTTACCCAGCAAATCTTGCAAGTTTCCGGCTTGTTCTCCGACAGTCGTTTCGTACTTGCCAACAGTTACGGTCGCCAGCGGTTGGTCAACAAACTGCAGTACGTCTTTGTATTCATTTTCCAACTTCTTGACAGAATTCTCCACGTAACCTTCGCCTGCCTTGGCAACTACTGGACTTTCAAAAGCAGAAACTAAGTTAACTGGAGTGTCGTCACGGACAGTTACCATCAAATAGTTAGGCAAAGTCTTGTTGGCAAAGGAATTTTGCTTGCCAGTTGGCATGGACAGGGCAAAGTCCTTAACAAAGGTCAAAGCACCTTCGATTGCGTCTTCATCACCCAAGTTGTAGCTCAGCTCAGCCATATTGATGTTGGCGTAACGGTACAGAGTTGCTGAGTCATATTGAGTGGTCTGAATCAAAGCAGCGCCGCTCTTCTCCTTTTCTTGCAGGTCGTCCAAGGCAGTGAAGTAGTCATACTCTGGAATGATTTCATGAGTGGAGATTGCGTGGGCTACTTGTGCAGACGCGTCAACGTTAAGTTCCGGGTTGTCGGCAACCATCCGGCCAAACAATGCCAGGTCAAGTGAATTGCCTTCCATTAAGATCTTCTTAACTTCTTTCTTGTCAAGCGTTTCATTCTCTAAAACGTAGCTGGCAAGCTTGGCAACTTGACCCGGGCTGACCATCAGCAAAGCACCAGTTTCATTATCCTTGTTTGTCTTGATTCCGCCTTCCTTCAAAGCATCAATTGCCTTGCTCATAGCAGCATCCTCATCAAGACTTGCATCGAGATCTTGCAGCTTAGCAGCAAGCATTTGCGGTACCCGCTTGGTCCGGGTGCCAATGTTTGCTCCATCTTCAGCGAAAGCCTTTCTTACTGCCCGCTTCCAGGACTGGGATGACACCCGGGCCCGGGTAACGCCGCCGTAAAAGGCAGTCTTTGGTGCACCAGTGTCGTCACGGTTGATGTTTGAAGATGGAACAGTTTGCAAAACGTTGATGTCGACGTATAAATTCTTAGTCATGATTTTTTCTCCTTAAATTATTGCTGATTAGTGTCTAACTTTTTAAAAGCACGATAGTACTGCTCACCCCAACGCAAGCGGACTTCGTTTGCCTGACGGTAACCAAACTGGAACTTGTACAAGTTACCAGCTAAACGGGCGTAATCAATCTTAATCCCGGTCTTTTTACTCTTAATGATTTGCATTAAGTGGACCAACTGATCAATTACTGCATTGTAATTATTCGTCCCCAGCAAAGCCTGTACCCGCCGGTCCAGGGCTTCATGAGAATCAGTCCCTTGCTTGAGCCAATTCAAGGCTTCAAACAATTCACGACTGTTTGTCTCCTCACCCTTCTTATCAGAATAGTTTCTCCGGCCAAAAACGCAAGAGTCTGAAGCTTGCTGATGCAGGGCATACATTCTTACCGCCGCGAAGATTGCTGCTTCCTCTCTAGTCGCTTTGCCATTTTTGCTTAACCACTGCTCATCAAGATTGCTCAAAAAGACTGGCCAGACTTTTTGGGCCCGGTAGCCGTCAATTGTTGCAGCTGACCGCAAAGCTGACAATGACGCTTTGTCAGTATCGCCATTGTTGTACAGCTGGCGGATGATCCGTTCGGTAGCCTTCTCAATCTCAAATGCCATCACGATCACCTTTCCCTTCTATTTTTCGTTCTTGTTCAATGCTTTGTTAATTCCGGCCCGATACTTGTTAGCCGCGATAAAGATGTTACTTTCAGTACTCTTTGTTCCACTTTGGCTCTTATCGGCCTTAATCCCGGAAATATCGCGCGGAGCGATAATTTCCAAGAAGTCATCCAGAGACCTCAAGGCAATTTGCCTCAGTTGCTTTTTCCAAAGCTCCTGCTGCTTATCACGGTCATCTCCACCAGACAAGTTGGCCAGCCAATTTTCAAAAGGCTCGTTCAAATTGTCGTAGAAAGTTTGACTCTTTCTGCCAGCAAAATCAGCAGCACCTTGTGGGCCAAAGCGAATTCTGCCGACTTCCATCAAAAAGCCGTAATACTTCCGGCCAACTTCCTGGTTTAAGTCAACCATTTCTTCGATTCTCTGCGGCCAGGCATTTTTACGGTCCTCAGTTTCATCGAACAAAACATCGGCTTCAATCCGTAAATTGTCATCGAATTCAGCCGCCGGCATTAGCGAAGTTGCCCCACCATTGCTGATAATTCCAGAAGTATGCAGGTTGATCATTTGCTGATTCAAGAATTCATTCTTGGTTTTCAAGTAATTCAGCCAAGCTACAGTCAGTGGCTCTCTAGATTCGGTATGGCCTTCGATATCAACATATTGGCCGAAATTCCGCCACATGGCAATGCCGATACTGCTTAACTGCCTGGTTGCTGGATAATAATTCTCATCTTTTTTATTCATCCGCCAGGTACTCATTGGTTCAATATCGTACGCATTGGCGCTATCAAAAGCAGGCAAGCCAGCACTGAAAATTGTTGGTGTACCATCCTGCCATTCGATATGCAGCAATCTTGACCAAACAGTATAAGTTTCAGCAAAGTTGTCCGGCTTAACTTGCGACAAACGTCTCTTGACGTATTCTCCCAAATCTTCTTCCCATACGGGCCGTTGTTGAGTGTAGGCTGGCTTATTTGGGTTAAACAGCAACAGATTCAACATCAAAGTCTCAAACAGATTCTTCCCTTGTGCATAAACAGGATTAAGAGTATACAGCCAGCCCCGGGAATTAGACATTTTTTTCTTTGCCTTGACTTTGGTCTTGTCAGTTACGCCAGTAAAGTTCTGATAAGTAATTACCCAGCGAACCAGTTCATCCAAAGTGAGCTTATTCTTCCGATTTGCGCTTTTTGGTGAAAAAATTGCCACGGAGTTGCCACTTTGAGAAATCAAGCGATTGATCTGCATTAAATCAACCGTCCCGGATCCTTTAGCAATTTTTTTATTATCCGGAACAAAACTGTCGTATTGTTCAGCAGTCACTTGATAAAATGGCCGGTCACCAAAGAAGTCGAAAAGTCCTTTGTTCTTGTCTAAATAATCAAACACAGCTTCAGAAAAACTGCCTTCCTTATAAAGCGCATTCCATGTCTTCGTAAGAACCTGTAATAACGTTGAGCCTTCGATTTCATCGTCATAGGACTGAACGTGCATCTGCTCGTCAAGCGTCACCCACTCATACTCCTCATCATTTTGATCAACCCTGGTATAAACAGTTGTCAAGATTGCTTCCAGCAAGCGCAAAACTGCTAAATCCTGTGCATGCATTTCACCAGCTAATTGCCGGTAATCACTTGCATTTTGCAAAAGTTCTTTGATGGAAACCATATGCTCAGAGTTGGTCTTACCATCCAATACCTTAATCCAAGGTTCAGTTATTAAGTTATAGCTTTCCATGGTTAATTATCAACCTCCTTTTCATAACTCAAGCCAGTCTCAGTCGAATACCTTAGCTTATAGCCGTTAAAGCTTCCCTTTGCATGCTCATCAAGCACAACTGCCAAGGACCCCTTCAGCCATGGACTGCCCTGCCAATCTGGAAATGCCTGGGCAGTATTTTCTTCCAAAATATTGATTGCCTGTTCAATATTTGGAGTTACCGCATTAGGCAAACGGATCAATTCTTTAGCTAAATCCTTATCCACCATTTCAGAAACCTTATCGCCATTCATTAGGTAATATTCGCCCGAAATTTCTTTAAGTAAGATAACTTCAATGCTTTCCCGAATATCACGAACAGCCGCGGAAGCTTGATTATCGTCGAGATTTCCTTTATCACGGTCCAACCAGCGATGAATAGTTAGCTCTTCAACCCACGTATCATCGTAAAGATCGTTCTTGGCTGCGGGGTAAACAGGATCATTGATCTGGAAGCTTTCTGCCTTGCTCTTCTCGCGATTACGGTCCACATTCAATTTGTCACGTGCCTCATCCAATTTTTCGACTTGGTCGTCAGTATCTTCATCGTAAACCAATTGAACCAAGCGAGAAATATCATTAGGAAGCTGAATTTTTTGCGGCAAAAAGTGTTCGGTCTTTTGCAGATAATACTTCTCATAAACAGCTTCATTGGCTGGTCCATAATCATCCGAGTCTGGCTTCATTACATACAACTGCCGTTTTTCCAATCCTTTAGGACGGGAAATTTTATGCCGGTGCAGCCGGCCGGCTCTTTGCAAAAGCAGGTCAATCGGAGCAATATCGGTAAACATGACATCAAAGTCAATATCCAATGATTGTTCAAGGACTTGAGTACCGATTACGATTAGTTTATCTGGCCGCTTTCCTTTCTTGCCGATCAAGCTCTGCAACTCTTTTTCCAGCCTGGACCGGTCAGTTGCCAGAAAAGCCGAATGTAAAACCAAGCACTGGCAATCTTGCCCAACTAAGCCGGCAAATTCTTGTGCCCTCTTTACCGTGTTAACGATAATTCCAGCGATACCGCCATCTTTAATTTTATCGTTAACCTTTGCTAAGACTTCTGTCGGCTCATCGTTAATATAATTGACCTGCATTTCTCTAGGCTCTGCTTTTGGTCCGAAGTCGCTGTACTGCCGCAACTCTTTGCCATCAAGAAGGCTCAAGAGCGGATATGCACGATTGCTCTCCCAGCCTTCTTGTGCTTGAAGGACTTTTTTCACCCGGCGATACTTTCCTTTAATGTAAGACTTGATCAATTCATTTCGCTTTTCTTTCGGTAAAGTAGCCGACAGAATAACCACCGGAACATGATATGCGCCTAACCACTTCAACGCCTTTGACAAATAGCTTTGCATGTACATATCGTAGGCATGAACTTCGTCAATGATCACAACCTTGTTGCTAAAGCCAAGGTGTCGTAAGAAAAGGTGCTTTTGTTTAAGCCCCATCAAAAGCAAGTTGTCGATCGTCCCAACCGCAAAATCCGCTAAGATTGACTTCTTACCTGAAAACCAGGAGTTTACAGTAACAGTTCCTGCATCTAATTCTTCAGCTTCAATGTCTTCTGCTCGTGGCAGATCAGTATACCTGGAATTCCATTCTGCTTTACCATGGAGCAGCTTGATATCCGGATTGATGCCCTCAATGCCAGCAATTTTCGTCAGCCAGGAGTTAACCCGGTCAAACATTGCATTTGTAGTTGCTTGGGTTGGCAGGCCAATGTACACGCCCGTTCTGCCAGTTACATAAGCTAATTGCTCCGCAGCAGTGAGCGCAATCTCGGTCTTACCGATCCCCATCTCTGCTTCGATGATTACCAGACCTGGGTCAACTGCCTCCTTAACATGCTCTTCCATAGCTGCTTGTATTTGCCGCGGCTTAAAAGAGAAATGTTGCTCATAATAATCATCAACATTTGCTACCTCTTCTGGAATCCACGCGTCATTGATTGCCCATGTAGAAATGGCATTTTGGTAGCGGGCCTTCATATCCAAATCGTCAAAACTTTGGTCTAATCCAATCAAATTAAACATCGGTTTATCAGGGTCATTGTTCAAACAAGTACTGGAGGCTAACCAGTCGGCCATGATCAGTAACCCCTCCAAGATAACTGCTTCCGGCTGGTTAACCGGTGGCACTTCACTGATATCCTCATATCCAGCCAGTTCGAGCCCATAATCAATCAGTTCCCTTTGAGCATCTTTCCAAGGCTGCTGAATTTCTTCATCGTTATCAGCTTGGTAGTAGTTTGATGTAAAAACATCTATCTGTTCCTCTTGGTCACCGTTTTGTGGTTTGCCGTGGTGCCCGCCAACAATAGCAGCTATCGTTTCATTCAACCCTGCCCTCTCAAGTATCGCCTCACCGGCACGAGCATGCGGTGACTTGCTGCGACTTGGCAAACTCAAATCATTTAGCTTCTTAAAGGAATGACTAACCAATCGGTGGATCAGTTCTTCATCCAGCTGATGATCATGGTTATATGATTCCTTGGTTTGAAAAGCTGGAGTCGCCTTGCCAAGGTCGTGAATATAGCACAGGAATGACACCAATTTTGACATTTCAGCATCGCAGATCCGAGTAGTCAGCATGCTTCTTTGCCCTTCACTTAGCCAGGAATTATAGAGCCAATGTCCAACATTCATGGTGTCCACCATGTGTGCCACTAATGGCAGCCAGTGCTCATCACCATCTTGATTTGATTTCTTTCCCCATAAAGATAGGGCCTCTTTGCTTAGTTTCATTACAATTCCTTCAACATGTAAAAACTTTCATTCACAATTCAAATTGTACTAGCTAATTTTGCCATATAATAGCTTTCATGGATGAGAGCGTTTTGCCCACTTTTCAAGTAAAATTTTCCACAATTTGTGAACTGTTTTTTCTCCATGTTAGCCGCCATTAAGTGGCTTCTTGAATTGAAACTCCGGCCTTATCTTACTGAGATCGTGAAGATAACAAGTCAACCTTGCTAATTCCCACAAATCTGCATCCCTTGCATGATTCTTCATACAATATCCTCGTTCCTATTTTATAACACACAACTTTTAGCCCATATGTGAGCCTTTAACAGTTGCACATGCACATCCAATATTTCAGTGAACTAAATTTATAGTTTCCTCATTCAGCAAATCATCTGTTCACAATTTGAATTCTATCACGTAATATTCTATTGTGCAAGCTAAAATAAAAATGCCTTGCCAAAAGTGACAAAGCCCCCCCACTTACGTGAGGAAATATTATTGATCCCCATCTAGACACATAGTATCCTCAGGGTCACCCCCATTTACATGAGGACTAAAGTAAGTATAGCATAGAAAGCAAGGGATCAACTTTGACAATAAAACGAAAACAGCCTTCTATGGCTATAAGCCAAAAGAAAGCTGCCATCGTATTAGTTCGTCGAAAAAATATAACTTTGTATCTACCATCCAAGGTATCCAACACATCCAACCTCACTGCAGTTTTTCCGCAAATTTCTTCCCCTGCTCTTTTACTTTGCTCAACTTTACAGTATAATAATAAATGTTCTGGAGAGTTGGCAGAGCGGTAATGCAGCGGACTCGAAATCCGCCGAACCAATGTTGAATTGGTGCGCAGGTTCAAATCCTGTACTCTCCTTAATAAGGTCAAATGGTATCCCTACTAGGAAGTATTTCAAAGTAGCCAGTAGTTTTAACTACTGGCTTTTTTCTATCCTTGGCCCAAAAATTATCTACATCTATAGTAAATAAATGGAAAGGACATCTAAATCAAATGAACGCGCTACAAGAATATCTTGATCAAAACGATGTCACTCGCTACCAAGTAGCTAAACAAACTGGGATTGCTAATACGACCTTAGCCAACGCCGTTAAAGAAACTAAGCCATTATCCGGACAAACCGTCAAAGTTATTAGCGCAGTCGCACAGACTCTGGGTAAGACGCCAGGCCAAGTTCTTGATAATCTGATTGAACTTGATGAGGATAATTCAAAGTAACCATTTCTCATCTAGTTTTCCATGCAAAAAGTCGCTTAGAAGATCTCTAAGCGACTTTTTTAGCTCCTCAAAATTCTGTGTCAAACCATTATTTAAGTATCTTGTCAATCACCTTAAAAGCCAGCCAAAATAGGGAGATAATACCACAAATCACAATAAACATGATCACGTCAATGTAGCGCCATATAAACCACATAAGCAATCCCGACAGGATAACTCCTATAATCACAGAGCATCCCCACTCGTGCCACCATTCTTTCACCCTAAAACCACCACATTCCTCCAGCTAACTTAAAGAGGCCGCCCGTCTCCCCCCGACTAGAAATTCCCCTTTACTCCTCAAAACTCCCTAAACTTTTTTCTACGTTCCGCAATGTGATATTCCAAATTGTCCAAATCTCCTTCGTTCCAAGCCCAACGGCGGATAAAATCTATCGTAATCCCCCGCCTCATAGCATAGTTCTTTTTAAACTCTGATTTTTCTGCGCCGCTTAAACTTTCCCACTCGTGCCACCATTCTTTTGTCTTCTTTAGATTCGCCCATCCCATTGCCTCCTAATAATACGTTTTCTTCCTCCAAATTATACCATCTCCCCGCCCTCTTCCTCTACCTAAAAAGCGGATCAAGCCTTGCAACCTGGTCCGCCTTTTGCGTTTGTTCTAATTTTCTTCTTCCTCGATCTGCTTTCTGTATTCGCTGACGCCCTTCCAAATGGTAAAAGCCCGTAGGAAGGAATTCTGTCAAAAGGTGCAAAAAAGCCAGGACAAATTTGCCCTGGCTTAACAGCGATTAATCCTAATTTTCTTCCGCCAGCTTGTCTCTGACCTCATCAACCTGCTTTTGGACTGACTCCGGAGTCGGTCCTCCCAAAGAAGTCCGCTTGGCCAGGCAGTTATGCAGGTCAATTGCCTGGTACAAGTCTTCCTCAAACAAGTCGCTGTAGCCCTTGTAAGTTTCAAGCGGCAAGTCTTCTAAAACCGTGTCCTGGTCGATGCACAAGGCCACCAATTGCCCGGAAATATGGTAGGCATCTCTAAATGGCATCCCCTTCTTAGTCAAATAGTCCGCCAAGTCCGTCGCGTTAATAAAGCCCTTCTGCGCCGCCTGGTGCATGGCCTTTTCATTAGCTTCCAATGTCTTGATCATCGGGATAAAAGTCTCCAGGCACAGCTCAACATTGTCGATGGCGTCAAACAAGGCTTCCTTGTCTTCCTGCATATCCTTGTTGTAGGCCAGAGGCAGTCCCTTCAAAGTCGTCAAAATCGCCATCAAGTCCCCGTAGACCCGGCCGGTCTTCCCCCGGGCCAGTTCAGCCATATCAGGATTTTTCTTCTGCGGCATGATGGATGACCCAGTCGTATAAGCATCTGCCAGGCGGACAAAGTGAAATTCCCAAGATGACCACAAGATCAGCTCTTCGCTTAAGCGGGAGAGGTGCATCATCACCAGCGCCAAATCACTTAAATCTTCCACCACATGGTCCCGGTCGCTAACCCCGTCTAAACTGTTGGCTACCGGAGCCTTAAAGCCCAAAAGTTCCGCTTCATAAACCCGGTCGATCGGGTAAGTCGTCCCGGCCAGGGCGCAGCTGCCGATTGGCGAATAGTTCATCCGCTCTTCCATCTGCCCGAGACGTTCCAGATCCCGCATGAACATGTAAGCATAAGCCATCAGCTGGTGGCCAAAAGTGACCGGCTGGGCCCGCTGCAGGTGGGTATAACCCGGCATGAGACTGGCCTTGTACTTTTCTGCCTGGTCGCAAAGAGCCGCCACCAAATCTTTTAAAAGCTGCTTGATCTGCCCGTTTTCTTCCCGCATGTACAAGCGGATATCCAGGGCCACCTGGTCGTTTCTTGACCGGGCCGTGTGCAGCATCTTCCCGTCCTGGCCGATCCGGTCAGTCAGGGTCTCTTCAATGAACATATGAATGTCTTCAGCAGCCGGATCGATTTCCAGCTTGCCGCTATTTAAGTCAGCCAAGATGCCCTCCAGGCCGGCAATGATTTTCGCACTTGCTTCTTCAGGAATAATCCCCTGCTTGGCCAGCATCTTGGCATGGGCAATGGAGCCGGCTATGTCTTCTGGATACATTCTTTGGTCAAAACGGATGGATTAGTTGAAGTCGTCCGCGATCTGGTCAGTCTTACCGGAAGTTTTGCCGGCCCACATTTTTTTCATATCACAATCACCTAATCTAAAAAACTTGTCCCGTCTTACTTCTTCTTGGCGTCCAGCTTGGCTTGCACCTGGATCGGCAGCCCGAAGAGGTTGATAAAGCCAGCGGCTTCTCCGCTTCTCGTTCAAAATCTCCTTTAGTTCATCCCCGCCCAGCTGGGCCAAATCCGTCATTGCCGTCCCTCTTTTCTTAAGCCAGAGCTTCCTTCAGCGGCTTAAAGCGCTTGTCGCCCGTGGAAAAATCTCTGACCAGCCACTGGAAGTCACCTTCATACTTGCAGTACAAAAAGCAGCAGGCCAGGTAGTCCCCCTGCTCTTCAGTAGCCCGGTCAAAAACTTCCGTGTCCGCGTAATTTTCCAAGACCAATTGGTCTTCATGCTCGTCCCGGTAGTAGGCCCGGCTTTCTTCCACCGTCTTCCCCAGCCTCTTTAAGTCACCTAAATTGACCAGGGCCAGGACTTGCTCATAATCCTGGTAGTTTTCCTCCAGAATCCGGCCTGCGGTTTCCAAGTCCCCGTCATGGTCCAGGATCAGGCTGGAAACGGTATTGTCTTTTTCTTGAACGGCAATCATGCTTTGCGTGTCGGTCATTTTATCCCTCTTTCTAAAAAAATTACTTGAAAAAGCGGTCAAAGAAGCCCCGCGGCTTCTTTTCCTCGCTCTTGGCGGCTTCCGCGGCCTCCTTGGCCTGGGCCAGTTCATCCTGCAGCTTCTGGATCTGGTCGGCCTGCTCCTTCTTCTCAGCTTCTGCCTGCTGCTGCTTTTCGGCCTGGGCTTCCTTTTCCGCCAAAAGCCGGGCATTCTGTTCAGTGACCTTCATCATCCGGTCCATCATTTCGGCATTCTTCTTCAAGTATGGAGCAATGTTTTCGCCCATTATCTGCCCCTGGACTTCCGCGGCGGCTCTGGCCTTTTCCATTTCAAAGCGCTCAGCCGCAATCCCGGTTTCCTTCTCATAGCGCTCAGTCAGCAAGTGGTTGCCCTGCCAGAGGTCCATATTGGCCATCTTGACCGTCAGCCCCTGGCTGTCAAAAGTCTTGCAAATCTCAGCTGAAGCCGGCAGGTAGGCGAAGTAGCGGTTGATGTCGTTGTCCTTGTTGGGGAAGACCCGGGCCGGAATCATGCATTCCGGATTGTCCCGGGTAAAGGTAATTTCCCGCAAGGTCGCCTCATCGTGCAAGAGAATGCTCCAGTTCCGCCGGCCCAAGTCCTCAACAATATTGTAGTTCTTCATGTGGAAGTAGCACTTGGTTTCCGTGTTGACCAGGCCGTATTCTTCAACTAGCTCCCAGAAGGCGTGCTTAACCGGGTAGAGGAAGTCGTGCTTGAGCTTCAAGTAGTCCTCGTCATCCATCTCTTCCAGCCAGCGGTCGATCTGCCGGGTCAGGTAAAGAAAGAGGGTGTTGTTCAGCCAGTGGCCGTGGTTGTCGGTATTGCCATCCAGGTATTCAAAAAAGTGGATGTCCGCGTCCGTCTTCTTGCGGAACTGGTTGCCCTGGCTAATTACGTAGCCCCTGCGGCCAACTTCGGTCAAAAGTTCGATATCCTTGCCCTTGCTGTTCATGCTGAAAATGGCCACCGGTTCCACTCCCAGTTTCTCGCCATGCCGGTTGCTCCGCTTTTTCAAAAAGCTCTGGGCGGCGCTGGAAGAAAAGAGGGATACTTCCGGGTCATCGATGCAGATCGGGGTGATGACCTGGTCTTCATCCATGTAGTGGTCGGTAAAGTTCCAGATATTCTTGTTGATGACCTTGGGGTTGGAGCTGTAGGCGCTGACCCGGTCCTGCTTGCTCAAGCTCTTGCCGGCCAGCAACTTCTTTCTGACCGCTGCCGTCATCCCGAAGAGCTTGTCTTCTGAACTGGCCTGGACGATCTCCTTGGTATTGCCGATGGTCAAGTTGGAGGCAATTTTAAGCAGGGTCGACTTGCCAGTTTCCCCCTGACCGACCAGGCCGGCCACGATCGGGACGTCTTCCACGATCCCGTTTCGCTCATCGATGGCCTGGCGGATCTTCCAGATGCTGCCGCTTTCCAGGACATACATCAAGAAGGAGAAGGCAGCCTGGGATTCATTATCCTGCTTGCGATCCCGGTAGAAGCGGATAATGTCAAAAATTGCTGACACGTCCTGCCGGGTCGGCTTTTGGATCGCGACTGGTTCTTCCTGGTAGGAGTCGATTGCCGGCTTCTCCAGAATCGTCCCCGTTACCGGGTCTTGCAGGTAAAGGGGGCGCGGGTAGTGGGCCTTTTCATCCGGCAAAACAATGGCCTCGCCATTTTCATTGCCTTCGCCAAAGACGATCTGGCTGAGCCGCTTACTCAATTCCTCATCAGCCAGGATCTTTTTTCCCGTCAAGTTCTCCTTGTCAATCCCGCTTTTAAAGCGGAGGAGCTTGGCCGTCTTCTTAAAGGACACGCCGGCCTGACTTTGGCCTAATTGCCCCAGCCGGGTCGCTTCTTTGAAATCCTTTAAAGGTGCTTCAGCCATTTTATCTGCCAAGCCGCTGACTTCCAGCAGGTACTGGGATCGCTTGTCTTCTGCCAGGTTCAAATAGCCCTGGTAGATCTCCTTGTCTAAAATATCTCTGGCCTTGGCCGTCAGCTCTTTGACCAGCTGCTGGACCATGGCCCAGTCGTCACCGGTCTTTTCCCCGCTGCTTAAGAAGTAGGTCGCCCCCTGCCCCCAGTAGAAGCGGTACTGGTCTTTCCCGGTCAGCAGAAAGAAGTTGCTTTCTTTCTGCGATGAAAAACTAACCGCCAGTCGGCCAGCAGCCAGTTTTTCCTTTAAGTCCGGGCAGTCGCTAGATGAGAGCGGAAAAAGCCGGGACAGTTCATTTGCCGCGGCAAGTTCGGGAACTTCTTCCTCCCCAAAAAGCAGGCAAAACTTTACCTGCTTAAATAAAGGGCTGAGCTCCCGGTCCAGCAGGGTCCAGTCAGGAGCGGCCAGGGCGGCCGTCAGACTCCCGTATTCCTCCCCTGCTTCCTTGATGTCTTCCAGCAAGCCGTGCTGGATCAGTAACTTTCGCTGAGTATCAATAATCCTTGCCATCTGTCTTATTTCCCATTCATGACTTTTTGCTTGCCATATTGCAGACCTTTAACAAGATTATAGCACTATCCGGCCAGTTTTCGGCAGCGTTTACCCGCTTTACTGGCAAGATTCTGCGGATTTTTGCCAAAAGAAAGCCGGCCTGGAAAAAATAGTTTATCATGAAAAGAGAAAATAATTGAAAAGAGGAAAAATAATGAATATCTCCCAATATTTTATCCTGGGCTGGATTGGCTGCGGGATCTTCATTCTCTTTGCCTTGATCTGGCTCTTTGGCCTCATCACCAGCCAGTCCCGCCTCCGCTTTGCCTGCAACTTCTTCATGGTCGGCGCCTTGTTCATCATGTTGATTGGCTTCGGCGGCCGGCACAAGCAGGTCCTGCTGCAAGAGAAAAGGCAGGCTGCTATCGCCCTTAAGCAAAAGAATTACGACCAGACCGGGGAAAAGTTCCGGCAAAACAGCACGGACATCGCCAAGAGCATCGATGAAGCTGCTACAAGCGTAACTACTGCCTGGCAGGATGCCTTAAAGGCGAATCAGCAAAAGAAAAAGAGCAAGAGCCAGAGCAAGAAAGCTCCCCTCTCCCCGTCTAATGGCCCTTCTCAAGCAGTATCAGTATAAAAATTCCAAAATCAAATATGCCAGCTATAAAGCGGTCCAAAAGACTGAACTGGCCTACTACAACGCCGTCGTCAGCATCAATGGCCTGACTTTGGCCCAGTACCAAAAGCAGGTCAGCCGGGCTAAAGAAAAGTACGACCAGGCCGCTAGTGAATTAGGACCACGTTAAACCCCGGGTCTGGCAGAAGTCCACGATAAAGGAAGCCATCTTCTGGGCAACCTTCGGCTCTTGGGCCAAATTCCGGCTGGCCAGGCTGATGGTGTAAGAAGTATATTCCGTTACCGGCACGGCAATGGCACCAGCAGATTCGTTGTACTTGGACTTAGGCAAGAGAGCCACCCCTTCACCGATCGCCACCAGGGTCCGCACATCGTCAGTCACGCTGCTGATCTGGGGATGGATGTCATTTTTAGCAAAAACGTCAGCGATGATCCCGGCCAAGGCATGTTCTTTCCCAAAAGCCAGGTAAGGATACTGCTCGATCTGCTTCAAGCTGACCGACTTCTGCTTGGCCAGTTCATGACCCGCCGGCAAGAGTAGCTCCAGCTTTCTGTGCATCATTGTTACTAAGTCAAAGCCGGCAATCTTTTCACCCGACCGGGTAGTGACAATGGCCAGGTCCAGTCCCCCGCTTTGCAGCATGTCCAGGAGCTTGCCGGTCACGGCCCGCTTTAAATTGAAGTCGACCCGGTATTCCGGATCGACCTGCCGGTAGTCCTTGATCACATCGGTAATGAATTTATGGGCCACGATTTCAGCCACCCCGATTGACAGCTTGCCGCTTTCGCTCAGGGCCATCTCAGACAACTGCCGCCGTCCTTCCTAGATCTGCTGGACCCCGGCTTCACCGTATTCTTTGAAGACCTTGCCGTAAACCGTCAGGCGGATGTTGCGGCCTTCGCTTTCAAAAAGGGGAACGCCCAGTTCCTCTTCCAGTTTCTTGACCGCGTAGCTCAAGGTTGGCTGGGAAATCCCCAGTTTTTCCGCTGCCTAGGCCATATACTGGGTCTCAGCCAGCTCGTTGAAGTATTCCAAGTGTTGAAAGTTCATGCCTTTTTCCTCATCGTTAAGTCTTACCTCTTATTTTTGCCAAAATTTTAGTTTTTAGCAAGAATTTAGCATTTTTTAAAACGTTTTTTAGTAATTTTCAAACTTTTTTGCCAAAATTTCCTGCTAAAAACCGCCAACATAAGTTCGAAAATATATGATTTAGATTTCATATACCGCTTTCATTCCTCTTTCTTGATCGGAAAAGTCGCATTTATCCGAAAAATCAGCAGTAATTATTTGAATTTCACCGAATATTATGTCAAAATTGAGTAAGAATGATTGGCGTTGACTAATAAGAAAAAGGCGCTATAATAATTGTATTGTAAAAATTATTTTGTAAATTCATTCACTTAAAAGAGAGCATTAAGATGAAACAAGACGTACTTTACCAAATCTTGACCACTGCTGAAGACTGCCAGACAGTCAGCGATATCGCTAAGAAGCTTTTCCTGAGCCAGCCATATGTCAGCCAGGTTTTGAGCAAGGCAGAAAAGAAATACAATGTCGTTCTCCTGGAAAGAAGAACCCTGCCGATCGAACTGACTGAAGCAGGCCGGACCCTTTGCGACGGCTTAGCCAAGCTGCACAGCGACCAGATGAAGATCGAACAGGACCTGCGCCGCTTCACTGAAGAAGAGCAGTCCTACATCAAGATCGGTTTCTCCCCGATCTGGGCATCAAGCGAAAGCAGGAAGATCATCCCCGTTCTGCAAAAGCAGTTTGAAACCACCCGCTTTGAACTGATCAAGACCTTCTCTATCAACTCTGCCAAGCGTTTGATCGATAACCGGATGGTTGACATCTACCTGGGGCCGCTCCTGCGGGGGGAAAACTTGAAGAACTTCTTCCTCTTCCAGCCGCGGATCTTCTTGATCATCCCTGAAACCAGCAAACTTTACCAAGAAGGCAAGCGGGACGTTCCGTTCAGCCAGCAGCTCTTGATGGACCTCAGCAAAGAAAAGATGGTTTCCTTAAGCGATGACTCCGGCTTCCAAAAGACCGTTGACCACCTGCTTGAAGACCAGAACCTCTCCGTTAACAAGAGTATCAAGGTCAACGACTACGAAGTCGCCCTGCAAATGGCAGTCGGCGGTTTGGGCTGGACGGCAACTTTGGAATACATGCTGCCGAACCTGGACCCAGACCTTAAGTACAACCAGGTTGAACTTCCTCACAACTTGATCCAGTCAGACAACGGTTTGACCATCCACATGGACTCTAACGACCGGGCCAAGGAAGTTGCCCAGGTGATGACCAGACTGATGAAGGATGACCTGGTTGCCCGCAAGCTGACCAAGGAATAAGAGCAGCAATTTAAAAATATGCAGACAAAAAACGAGCCAGCTGGCTCGTTTTTTTATTGGCATTTGACTATTAAAAACTATTTTTCTTTCTTCTTGGCCCGGAATTCCCGCCGCCATTCTTTGTGACTAAACGCGGCATAAACCAAGATGGCTAAAGCCGTCAATAGTGAAATCAGCAGGCTGCTTCGCAATCCCGGCGTCCGGTAAACCAGGCGGACGCGGTGCTTGCCTGCTGGCATTTTGAAGCCGACAAAGGCCGTGTTGGTCTTAATTACCTTGACTGCCTTGCCGTCAACCGTAGCCGTCCAGCCGTTTGAATAAGAGATGGTCGAAGTAACGACACCGGCTTTCTTGCTAGTAAAGAGGCCGGTCAGCTGGTTTTGCGCGAGTTTCAGCTGCTTGACCCCCTGCTTTTGAATCTGCCGCACTTCTTTCGTGTATTCTTGATTCAAAGGAATTGCTACAACTTTGATCTTGAAGCGGTAGATCCCCAGTTTTGAAGGCTGGAAGGTCAGACTATTGGGCAGAGTCTGGTAAGTGCCCATGTTCATGACCGCGCTGTCGACCAGGCGGTAAAAAGAAGTCATATCCTGGCTTCTCTGCACAATTGTTTCACTGGCCTTCTTCCCCGTTACCGTCAGCTTGTAGCTGGGGTCTGGTGAACCGGCCAGAAGGTGGTAGCGCCAGTACTTGTAGCGGGTCGCCCGCTCATTAAGGGTCTGCCCGGCCAGGTCGGCCTCCTGCTTGGCCTTCTTCAGCTCCAAGTCCAGCTGCTGGCTTAAAGTGAAAGGCTGGTAGGAAATCTGGCTGATCTCGACATGCAGCTCGCTTTTGCCCAGTTTGGCCTTTTCTTTATCTGACAAGTGCAGCTTCAACTTGTAGCTGGCATCAGAGCCCGTATAGGTCAATTTATTCTTGCTCAGCTTCTTGCCACTGGCATCGACCAGGCTGGCCTTGATGGTCTTGACCCCGGTCAATTTCGCGGCTTTAAGGCCACCCTCCTTGACCACCACCCCGCTGGCCAGAGCCCGCTCTTTTTGGCTCGCTGACAGTTTTTGGTAGCGGCTGGGGCTAATTGCCTTATAGCTTAGCCAAAGCAGCGGGAAGGCCTCTGTGGTCTTGTAGAGCTCAGCCTGGTAGACAGACTCCTGGTTTTGATCTTTTTTCTCCTTGCCAGCAGCGATCAGGTCGTAAGTCCCGGGCACCTTGCTGCCGTTTACTGAGTATTTTTGGTTAAAAATATAGCGGACGCCCAGGAAATTGTTTAGTATAGTCCGGTCATCCAGCTGGTGGAAGGGAATGTTGTTGTCATACTGCAGGTTGCCCAGGTCGGTCGAGAACTGACCCAGGTACTGGTTCTGGATGGAATAGTAAGATGACACGTTGGCCAGGCCGCTGGTCAAGTCGTTAAACAGCTTCTTCTGGCTGACAAACTGGTTATTTGACACCGTGTTGACCCGGTAAAAGCCGGCCGGCAGGATATGGTTCAAGCCGCCATAGCGGTCTTCCGCGATTTGCTCATATTCCCCCCTGACCAGCATGTTGGCCGCAAAGTTGCCATTGTATGGAAGAGCCGCGTACAGGGCGTTAAAGGCCAGGTTAGCCGCTACAGTAAGCAATAACGCCCGCTTTAAAGCCCGTCCTTCGTTGACCAGGTAGCTGGCCCCCAGACTGAGCAAGAGGAAGATGACTGGCAAGAAGAGCTTGTAGTCATTTTCCAAAAAGAACATGGCGACCAGGTAGACCAGGTAGATCCCGCTGGTGGTAAAAATCAGCCGCATCTCCTTTTGACTGACCGCCTGCTCACTGATGGCCTTGACAAAGACCATCACGCTGAAGGCAAAAGGCAGGTACAAGAGCAGAGTCCAGCGGTTTGACGCTGACATCCCCCCGTTAAAGACTGCCCCGACTGCCGGGATCAAGAGCATGACTGCCCCTAATAACAGAGAAGCAGCGACCAGCCGGTACTTGCGCCAGTTACGGAAGAGGTAGACCAGGGCCGGCAGGATGATGCTGGCCAGGCCCAAGGCTGACCAGAACATCAACTTCCAGTTGTCCCCGTCAATCAGTTCCTTTGGCAAAAGCAAGTAGTAGTAGGCCGGATAAAAGGTCAAGCCATTGGCAAACTGCGATCCGGTCCGGGTGGAGTTGACCACGGCCAAAAGTTCCGGCAAAAGCAGGCCGGCTGACAGAAGGACCGCTCCTAAACTGGCAAAGAAGAGCTTCTTAATTGTTGGCCAGAAAGGAATCTTTTTCCAATAAGCCAGGCCCCAGCGCAAAAACAGGTAAATGATTGCCCCCAGGCCCAGGACAAAGGCCAGGTAATAGTTGCTGACCAGCATCCAGACAAAGACCCCAAATAAGGGCCAGGCGCTGCCCCCCTGCAAGAGTCGCTCCAGCTGAACCACGATCAAGGGAAAAAGAATAAAGGTCGTGGTGAACATCGGCTGGGCAAGGGCCGCGTACAGCAGGTAGGCATTGACCATGTAGACACCGCTGCCAATCAAGACAACACTGTCTTTAAAGTCAAAATGGCGGGCAAAATAAACAAAGGCCAAGCCCACGCAGTAAAGGCGCAACAGCAGGATCAGCTGGTAGGCAAAGACCAGGTGGCTGGTCGGAAATAAAAGGGCCAGATAGGCAAAGACGTCACCAATCGTATAGTAAGAAAAGACTGAAAACAGGTCACTGCCCAGGCCCATGGTCCAGGACCATTCAGCTGGCCCCTGGCTTAAGTGGCGCAGGAAACTGAGCACGTACTCCCGGTACTTGACAAGCAAGGGCAGGTGCTGGTTGGCCGCGTCAGTGTTCCAGATCAGGCTATGGCCCGTAACCAAGTAAGGTCCAAAAACACAGGCCGCCAAAAAGAGGAAGAAGATAGAGTACTTCCAGTAAACGGCCCGGTCACGCTTTTTGTTAAAGCTGAATTGCAAAATCATCCCTCCAAAATGTTTAATGGTCTATCTTCTTATTCTACAGCTTTTCTTCCCTGCCCGCTAAAAGGCTAGAAAATATTAAAAAAGAAAAATGACCAGCAAAAGCTGGTCATCATCCAAAATTCTAATTTCTCAGCTGTTCGTAAAGATCCTGCATTTCCTGGTCATCTGGCACAAGCTTCAAGTACTTTTCCAGCAATTGCCGGTCCAGATCGCCCTGGGCGCTCTCTTGAGCAAAGGAGATCATTCCCCGCAAGAAGGCAGGACTGGTCTGCAGGCTCTGGTAGGCCAAGAGATATTCCTGCAGGGCCTGGTCATATTTTTCCATTTCCTGGTAGGACCGGGCCATGTTCCAGTGGGCCTGGGGCTCCAGGTCGCTGTCAGCCAGAGCAGTAAACAATGCCAAGGAGTCCTCTGCCCGCCCCTGGGCTAAGTAGAGGTCGCTCAGCAAGAGGCGGAGGCTGGAATTGTCCGGGTTGACCTCAAGGCCCCGCTGTAAGAGGTCCTCAGCATCCTCAGCCTTGCCTAATTTGGCAGCTGCCTTAGCCCCAATCAGGTAAAGCTCTTCATCCAGCTCATTGTAGCCCAGGCCCGTCTGAGCGGCAAAGAGGGCTTCTTCTGGGTTGTCTTCTTCCTGGTAGGCCTTGGCCAGGAAAGTATAAGCGTTGACGTAGTCAGGGCTTTGCTTAATGACATCATCAAGGAAGGAAATGGCCTTGTCAAACTGGCCGGCCTCTTCCATGATTACCCCGGCTTGGTACTTGGCGTCGATGTCCAGGAGGTCTTCTTTATGGTCATTGATAAAAGCAGCTGCTTCTTCATACCGGCCCAGTTTAGCCAGGGTCTGGAAGACCCGCTGGTTAAGATTGACTTCCCCGAACATGGTCTGTCTTTGCCGCAAGTCCTGGTACAGAGTCAGGGCCTGGTCGTTCAAGTCGCTCATGTAGTCCAGTTCCGCCAGGCCAAAAGTAATGGCATCTTCATCCGGGGCCAGCTGCCGGGCCTGCTCCATCTTGGCCCGTGCCGTTTCGATCAGGCCCTCGCTTTGGTAGTAGTCAGCCTGGACCAGGAGGCTTTCCAGATAGGCATCTGAATCAGCCGGCACATTGTAAAGCAGGGTCAAGCCATCGTCCTCTGCTCCGTCATTGAGGAGGATTTCGGCCAGGTAGACCTTGAAGAGGTCTTCATTGGGAAAATCAGCGATCAAGCTGCGGTAGACTTCCTTGGCCAGGTCGGTAAAGCCCAGGTCGGTCAGGTTTTCCGCCAGAGACGCCAGGATCTCCGGATCATCGTTTTCCAGGGCCTGCTTCAAGAGGGCGCGGCTCTCGCTGAAGCGGTGACCTTGAATCGCGTCCAACAATTGTTCAGAATATGTCATCTTTGTCCTCACTTTCTGCTTACTATTGTACCGTAACTAGTCAGCTAAATAAGTTTTTTGCACAAACAAAAAAACGCCAGAAATACCGGCGTTTCTTTATTTTAAAGCGCGTCAATTACTTAACAGCGTCCTTAAGAGCCTTACCTGGCTTAAATGCAGGAACCTTGCTTGCTGGAATTTCGATTTCAGCACCAGTTTGTGGGTTTCGGCCCTTGCGAGCTGCACGGTCACGTACTTCGAAAGTGCCGAAGCCAATCAGTTGCACCTTTTCGCCCTTAGCCAAGTCTTCTTGGATTGCTTCGAAAACCGCGTCAACAGCTTCTGAAACGTCCTTCTTAGTCAACTTAGTCTTTGCAGCTACTTCGGAAACTAATTCTGCCTTATTTGCCATGTGGAATTCACCTCCTATAAATTAGACTCGCGTCTAATCACTTCATTTCTCTTGTAGAAATGAGGGACACTGAGCGCTTGCTGCATTCAATTAATTCCCTGCTCTCTAAAATATCACAAGAACGTTGTCCCTACAAGGCTTTTAGCCCGCGGCTTAGCACTTTTTCAAGAGAATGTCACAAATTGAAAAAGAAAAGCCCGGTCCTACTTCCGCTTACGCGGCAGGATCTTGATCGGGGTCCCGGTGAAGTCGAAATTCTCCCGCAGCTGGTTGATCAAAAAGCGCTGGTAGGAGAAGTGCATCAGTTCTGGATCGTTGCAGAAAACAACGAAAGTCGGCGGATTGGTCTTGACCTGGGTCATGTAGTAGACCCGGAGCCGCTTGCCCTTGACCATCGGCGCCGGCACCAAGCGGCTGGCTTCCAAGAGCAGGTCGTTTAAGACGGATGACTGGATCCGCTGGTTCTTGTTCTCGTAAACTTCCTTGACCATCTTTGGCAATTGGTCGATGTTCTTGCCGGTCTTGGCCGAAACAAAGACAATTGGGGCATAGTCCAGGTAGGAGAATTCTTCCCGGATCACCGCTTCAAAGTCCTTGCCGGATGAAGAGTCCTTCTTCGGCAAGTCCCACTTGTTGACGGCGATAATCATCCCCAGGCCCGCTTCATGGGCGTAGCCGGCCACGTGCTTGTCCTGCTCTCTGATCCCGGTGCTGGCATCCAGGACCAGGATGGCCACGTCTGACCGTTCCATGGCGCTCATCGCCCGCATGACGGAGTACTTTTCAGTCTTCTCATAGACCTTGCCCCGCCGTCTAATCCCGGCTGTGTCAACAACCCGGAACTTGGTTCCATCCTTGACGAATGGCGTGTCAATGGCGTCTCTGGTCGTCCCTTCTTCGTTGGCCACAATCACCCGTTCTTCGCCCAACAGGCGGTTGACGATGGATGACTTGCCCACGTTTGGCCGGCCGATCACGCTGAAGGAGATAACCCCTTCTTCGGTCTTTTCGGCATCGGGCGAGAAGTTCTTGACTACTTCGTCCAGCAGGTCACCGATCCCCGTCCCGTGGGAACCGGAAACCGGGATTGGGTCGCCCAAACCCAAGCTGTAGAAGTCATAGATATCGGTCCGCTGCTCAGGGTTGTCTGCCTTGTTAACGGCTAAAAGGACTGGCTTATCGGCCCGGTAGAGCAGGTGGGCGATCCGTTCGTCCAGACTGGTCACCCCCTGGCTGGCATCGGCCAGCATAACGATGACGTCGGCCTCTTCAATAGCGATTTCCGCCTGGGCCCGGATTTCTTCGTCAATCGTACTGTCTTCCCAGGTAATCCCCCCGGTGTCGATGATGCTGAACTGGTGGCCCATCCAGCTGGCCCGGGCATAGTTCCGGTCCCGGGTCACGCCTGGCCGGTCTTCCACGATCGCCACCCGTTCATTGATAATCCGGTTGAACAGGGTTGACTTGCCCACGTTTGGCTGCCCTACGATGGCAACAATTGGTAATGGCATCTTTTCACCTCTTTTGCTTTCTATTGATTATTGTCAAACAAAAAGACCGACCAACGGTCGGTCTTTTTAGTGCTGATTAAGAGTTCTTAAGTTGGTCACCGATCATGTCACCAAGTGAGAAGCCGTTGTCGTCGTTGTTCATGTACTTGCGAGCAAATGCGTTGTTGTTTGATGAACGACGTGCGCGAGGTCTGTCGTTTGATGAAGAAGCGTTCTCTGGATCAACTTGCTTAATTGACAGGGAGATTCTTCTTTTACTTGGGTCAATGTTAAGAACCTTAACCTTGACCTTTGGACCTACAGTCAAGACGTCGCTTGGCTTGTCAACGTGCTTGTATGCAATTTCTGAAACGTGTACCAAGCCTTGGATGCCGTCAGCAACTTCAACAAAGGCACCGAAGTTGGTCAAAGACTTAACTTCGCCTTCAATTACATCGCCTTCGTTCAAGCTTGAAGTAGCTTGTTCGAATGGGGATGGTTCAGTTTGCTTGATTGACAGGGAGATACGGTGACGGTCATTGTCGATGCCAATAACCTTAACCTTAACATCTTGGCCAACCTTCAATACGTCGCTTGGCTTGTCAACGTGCTTGTATGAAATTTCGGAGATGTGTACCAAACCGTCAACGCCGCCGATATCAACGAATGAACCAAAGTCGGTCAAGCGTGATACCCGGCCTTCAACTACGTCGCCGACAACCAGTTGTGAAGCAACGTTTTCAAAGGCTTGTTCGCGTTCTTCTTCGATCAGTTCCTTGTGGGAAAGGATCAGACGGTTCTTAGCCGGGTCGATTTCAGTAATCTTAACCTTGATAGTCTTGCCGATGTAAGGCTTAAGGTCTGAAACGAAGCGGTTTGAGATCAAGCTTGCTGGCAAGAAGCCGCGGGTGCCGACATCAACGAGCAAACCACCGCGAACTGATGAAGTAACCTTACCTTCGATAGTCTTGCCTTCTTCGAAGTCCTTTTGTAGCTTGTCGTAAGCTTCACGTTCCTTAACGCGGGTTACTGAGAAGAAAAATTCACCGTTTTCCTTGTCACCGCCTGCACGACGAACTACGTAAACCTTGAAGGTATCACCTAGCTTAACTTCGTCACGCAAGTTAACACTACGGTCGTTGGTGAAATCACGGCGAGTGATTACACCTTCAACGCCGGCGCCTTGAACACCAACGTTAATTTGGCCATCTTCAACGCTCAAAACGTTAACGTCAACGATGTCGCCCTCCTTAACCTCTTTCATTTGAGCAAGAGCATCTAAAAATTGATTGTTTTCTGACATAAATACAAAATGCCTCCCTGTTTATTCGTTCTCTATTTTACCAAAAAATAGATGAATTTGCTACTATTTTACCAGACTTTTTTGACTTTACTTGCTAGTATTTGTTTTTTTAGCAATTTCGGCCAAGATAGCGGCAACAACCTGGTCAATCATTAAATTAGTTGAATCGATTTCGATTGCATCCGCTGCCTTCTTCAAAGGTGAAACTTCACGGTGGGAGTCAAGGTAGTCCCGCTTGGCGATATCAGCTTCGATTTCCTCAAGCGTCTGCTTGGCCTCAATCCCCTTTTCCTGCCAGTCCAAAAGCCGTCTTTCTGCTCTAGACCGGGCGCTGGCAACCAGGAAGATCTTGACTTCAGCCTCAGGCAAAACCGTGGTCCCGATGTCGCGGCCGTCCATGATCACGTTGGTTGACCCGGCAAGTTTTCTTTGCAGGTCAACCATCTTGCTTCTGACCCCCGGCAGGGCTGAGACCTGGGAGACATTAGCCGTGATGTCCGGGGTCCGGATTTCCAAAGACACGTCTTCCCCGGCTACCAGAACCTTCTGGCCGTTTTCGCCGGGCTCTAAAACGATGCCGTCTTCGTCGATCGCCTTTAAAATCCCGGATTCATCCCCATAATCCAGGCCGTGCTTGCGGGCGATAAAAGTACATGCCCGGTACATAGCACCCGTGTCGATATAAACGAACGACAGCTTATTGGCCACAATCTTGGCCACCGTGCTCTTACCTGCTGAAGCAGGTCCATCAATTGCTACTTGCATAACATCAAAAATGAAGCGACTCGTATCGCTTCAATCCTTTCCAATAAATTCAGCTATTTGACTTGCTTGATCTTCAGTTTCTGACCAACTGCCAGGGTTGAGCTGGTATCCAGACCATTTTGCTCAGCCAGCTCTTCGGCGCTTATGCCGTACTTCTGGGCGATCGCGGCCCAGCTGTCGCCGGACTTGACCACGTAAGTCTTGACCTTAGGAGCAGGCTTGGCCTTTCTAGTCTTTTCAGCGGCCGACTTGGGCTTGGCCTGCTCTTTCTTTGCTTGCGGGACGGCGTAGTCACTGTTTTGACTGGTGATCAGCGGCACGACTGCCAAGGCCATCATAACCGCGATCAAGAGGGCCGCCCACCACGGCGCCTGCTTGTTCTTGCGCTCTTCTCTGACCGCTTGCTGGCGGGCCAGACGTGACAAGGGCTTTTGGGCATTTTGATCCATCTAGCTTCCCCCTTTAAGCTTACATTTTAACATAAAACCAGGTGCTAATCGAAAAGAAAAGGCCTTCCTTAAGGAAAGCCTCATCTAATATTTTATTTGTCTTTTCGCATTAGTACTTGCTGGAAACGCTGAAATGCTTGATCACGAATGGCTTGATCGTCTTTAAGACAGATTCAAAGAGGATGTAGACCACAACTGAGTTGATGGCCCCCTTGATCAAGTTGAATGGGACGATGATGCCCATGATGTAGCTGGACATGCTTGGAATGTGCAGCATCTTGCCCAGGTAACTCTGTTCAGTAAAAGTGAGCAGCTGAGCGTAGCTCATGTGCATCCCCGCTGCCTGCGGCACTGAAGTGTAGGCGTAAACCGGAGTCAAGAGGAACTGGTTGGTCAAAGCCATGACCACCGTCAATGACAAAACGTCCAAAAGCAGGCCCAGGGCCGGCAGCAGGTAGCCCTTCAGGCTCTTTCTGTCTTCTTCCTTGACTGAGCCAGCCAGGAAGTAAAATGGCAGGGCAAAGGCCATTGAAGCCAGGAAGGCAGCCAGTTCACCGACCAGTGACGGGAGGGCAAAGGCGGCAAAGATCAAGGACAAGAGGCACTTGATCGCGGCTACGGCCACCCCGCCGCCGATGCCGAAGATAAAGGTGGTAATGACCACGATGACGTCTGAGAAGTCCATCTTCAAAAAGCTGACACCCGGCATGATCGGGAATTCAAACTTCATCACCACAAAGGCGATGGCCCCGATCATGGCATAAGCGAGCCAGTTGCTGACTGATTTAGCTGTCCGTTTGTTAGCAGCTTCCATATTAACATACCTCCATTAAAAAAAGTCCGTTGCCTCGAAGAGCAACAGACCTTTCTTAGTAAGCATGCTTATTATTCCAACGTCTGCCTTCTCCCATCTAGACTATAACTATCGGTAGCTTTACAGCATTCAACCACTCGCGTGGCTCGCGGACTTGCACCGCCGGTCGGGATTTTCACCCTGCCCCGAAGACAACTTGTATTATTTTTGATTACGTTTACATTCTAATCCACTTGCTTGAGTCTGTCAACTTCTTTGTGGTTTAATTCCCGGTACTGTCCGGATGTAAGGCCTTGCAAGTCCAGGAAGGAGTAGCGTTCTCTGGACAATTTGTCAACCAGGTGATTGACAGCTTTAAACATTTCCTTGACCTGGTGGTAGTGGCCTTCATGGATGGTCAGCTGGACGATCTGGGTCTGGGCCCGGGGATTGGTCTTCAAAACCTTGACTTGGGCCGGCTTGGTCTTGTAGCGGCCGATCTGGACCCCCTTCTTCAAGGCCTTGATTTCATCTGGCTGCAGAATGCCCTTGATCTTAGCCACGTAGACCTTGTCAACTTCGTTTCTCGGGTGCATGAGCAGGTTGGCCAGTTCCCCGTCATTGGTCATCAAGAGCAGGCCAGAAGTGTCGTAGTCCAAGCGGCCAACCGGGTAAAGGCGGTATGGCAAATCAGTAAAGTAGTCTGCCACCGTCTTGCGGCCCTTGTTATCCTTAACCGCGGAGATCACGCCCCGGGGTTTGTAAAAAAGATAAGTATGGTGGCTTTCTCTTTCAATCGGCTGGTTGTCAACAACAACTTGTTCAATCGAGCTGACCTTGGTCCCCAGCTTGGTTACCACTTGCCCGTCGACTCTGACCCGGCCGGCCAGGATCATTTTTTCCGCTTCTCTTCTGGAAGCGATCCCCGCCTGGGCGATCACTTTTTGCAAACGTTCTTCCGCCATTATAAATCCTCCATCTTATGAAATGCTTCATCAGCCGTGCCGTTTTCGGCAAACAGGTCTACCTGGCCGTCGGCATCAAAGCTGCTGTCTTCAAAATTCTCAATTACCGGCAGATCCGCCAGGGACTTGTAGCCAAAGTACTGGAGGAAATAATCGGTCGTCACGTACAGCTTGGGGTGGCCCGGGGCGTCCTTAACCCCCTGGGCCTTGACCAGGCCCCGCCAAACCAGGGTCTGCAGGGCACCAGAAGAGTTGACCCCCCGGATTTCATCGATCTCAATTCTGGTAATCGGCTGCCGGTAGGCCACGATCGCCAGAATTTCCAAGGCTGACTGGCTGATATTCTTGGTCAGGTCCTTGTTGAAATAGGCTTCCACCAGGTCGCTGACTTCCCCGCTGGTCGTTAATTTATATTCGTCGTTGATTTCCAAAAGCTGCAGGCCGCAGTCCAGATCACTGGCCAGTTTTTCCTGCAGCCTTTTGGCCAGACTCTCAATTTCCGGGTCCGCCAGCTGCAGCAGGTCCCGCAGCTGCTCTTTCTTGATCCCGCCGTCGCCGGCCACATAAAGGAGGGCTTGCAGCTGGGCTATTTTACTCGTCATGCTTGCTTCTTTCTATTTCCAAGTCGCCAAAGCGGCGCTTTTGCCTAACTTTCAAGTACTGGTCCTTGGCCAGTTCCAAAATTGCCAAAAAAAGGCCAACCAGGTCGGCCAGGCTTTCCACCTGGTCAGTCAAGGCAAAAAAGCTGACCCGGCCCTGCTGCTCTAAAACTTCCTTCAGCCAGGCAATCATTTCCTGGATCGGCCGGCCGGTCAAGGTCACCTGGGCATGGTCGTTTCTTTTCTTAAAGCGGCGCATAGCCAAAATAAAGCTGGCCGTCAGGTCCTGCTGGCTGATTTGCCCTAAAGGCAGGGGCTGAACCTTGGCCCCTACAGCCACGCTGGGCTCCTTGGCGGCCAAAACTGGTACCTCGTCATTTCTGACCTTGAAGTAGGCGGAAATCTTTTTAAAGACGGAATACTGAACCAGTTGCTCAACCAGTTCTTCCCGGGGGTCGGCAAATTCTTCTTCTGTCTCGACAAAGTCGTTTTTCGGCAGCAGATACTGGGACTTGATCCGCAGCAAGGTTGCCGCCATCACGAAATATTCCCCGACTAGTTGCAGGTTCAGCCGCTGCATCTGCTGAAGGTAGTCCAGGTACTGCTGGGTAATCCGGGCAATCGGGATGTCATAGATGTCTAATTCCTGCGACCGAATCAGGTGGAGCAAAAGGTCCAGGGGGCCTTCAAAATTCGGCAGCTCAATGGTCATGCCTTCATTCATCATTGTTCAAGTATTTCATCAAATAGGTATATTCCGGAACCGTCATTACTTTTTGCTTGCCAGCTTCCTGGGCCAGTTCCCGCATGATTTCCGAAAAATGCTCATCATCCCGGAAACCCGGTGCTAAAGACAAATAGCGCAGGACCAGGCAGCCGGCCCCGGTCTCGCAGCCCGCCAGGCCGACGATGTTTTGGTCCTCGTCCCGGTAAAGGTAGAGCTGGTTGGCCGGGTCTTCAGCGTAAAGCTGCATCTCTTCCTTCAAATTCTGCAGGTTCTTGAAATCCGGCAGATAGGACAAGAGGCCCATGGCGACTTTTTCATAATCTTTCTTATATGGTACTAGCATATGATCGCCTCTAAATGCGGGGATGGGTCTTTTGGTAGACGTCCAGGATATGCTTCTGGGTCAGATTAGTATAGATTTGGGTCGTGGAAATGTCAGTATGGCCCAGAATTTCCTGGACCACCCGCAAATCCGCCCCATGCTCCAGCAAATGGGTCGCGAAGCTGTGGCGGAGGGTGTGGGGAGTCACATCCTTGGCAATGCCGGCCTGCTGGCAGTACTTCTTGATCTTCTGCCAGACGGCCTGCCGGGTCAACTGCCCGCCCCGGCTGTTCAAGAACAGGTAATCGCTACTCTTGCCCCGCTTTAAAAGCTGCTGGTCCCTGACAGGCAGGTAGCGCTTAATCCAGTCTAAGGCCAGGGCGCTCACCGGAATAAGCCGTTCCTTGCTCCCCTTGCCCAGGACTTTGATCAGCTGCAGGTCGGCATGGACATCGGCTAATTGCAAGTTGACCGCTTCGCTGACCCGCATCCCCGTCGCGTAAAGCAGTTCCAAAAGGGCCCGGTCGCGGATTCCTAAATCCGTAGTCAGATCTGGCTGCTCTAAGAGCTTGCCCACTTCAGCCTCAGTCAAAGCCAAGGGCATCCGCTTCTCCCGCTTGGGAGCATCAATCTGGCTCATGGGGTCCAGGGCGATCAGCTGCTGGCGGACCAGCCACTGGTAAAAACGGCTCAAGGTCGACACCAGCCGGCTGATAGAGCTGTTAGCCTTGCCCAAGTCCCGCTCTTTAGCTAAAAAAGCATCAATTTCCACGGCTTCCAGCGGCCAGGCGGGCATCTGCTCTTCTTTGACAAAGGCCAGAAACTCCAGCAAATCCTGCTGGTAGGCCGCGATGGTATTCGGACTGAGTCCCCGCTCAATCTGGCTGTAGCGCAGATAATCGTTTATCTGCTCAGCGAGCTTATTCATCCGCCTCATCCTTAATCAGCTTGATCGTGCCGGCTTCCTTGTCCTGGCTGACCAGGCCCCGCTTGATCAAGTTGCCTAAGGCCCGCTTAAAGGCAGACTTGGAGATGCCGAAATAGTCCTTGATGGCCTGGGCCTCGCTCTTGTCGCTAAATGGCAGGGTCTTGTCGCCCTTGCGGCGCAAAGACATCATGATCATAGCCGCGTCATCGTCAATTTCTTCAAAAGACCGGGGCAAAACGCTCATGTTCAAGCGGCCATACTGGCTGACCCCGATTACCCGGGCCTTGACTTCCTCACCCAGCCGCAGCGGCTGCTGCATTTGAGATTCATGGATGAAGCCCAAATAGTAGTCATTGGTCAAAACAAAGCAACCCAGGGACTTGCTGGAGTATACCCGGGCCAGCAGGTTCTTGTTGACCAGGTTGTTGGGGAAACGGACAGCGATTTGGTCAAAGACGTTTTCGTCAGCGGCCTTGGCCCAGATCCGGTCCTTTTCATCAGTTTCCAGCCGCACCAAAAGGCGGTCATCTTTTTGCGGCCAGCGGGCCGGGTCAAGTGGCAGGTCGTCCAGGGACATAACTATATCCTTATCAGGCAAGCCAATGTCCAAAAAGACCCCCAACCCCCGCTGGACCCTGGTAACCGTGGCCCAGCCGTATTGGTCAGCCTGGGCAAAAGGCAGGAACTGGGTCATTTCCCGTTCATGTTTTTGGTTATCATAAATAAATCCCGTGATTTGCCCGCCAATTTCCGGCGTCTCTTCCTGGGTGATTTCTTCTTTCTTCAATTTGAACGTTAAGCCGTCAATCTGCACGAAATAGGCTTCAGCGTTGCTATCAGTGATTTTACCGGTCCGGATTTCTCCAAGCATAGTCTGCCTCCAACTTTACATAATTCTAATGCTAGTATACGGGAACAAAGAAAGAAAATAAAGCAATTAACAATAGTTTTTCCGCCAGTTCGCTGATTTTTTCAATTCACGCATAGTTTTTTCTATTTTAAAGCAAGTTTTGACCAAGTTCTTTAATTAATCTAGGTAATCAACGAAAAGGAGGCTTACATGACCAAGAAAAAACACCTTTACGAAGTTGACCTGATGCGCTGCTTCTTTATGTTCGGCGTCGTGCTCAACCACGTGACCAGCACATTTGCCGCAGCTTTAGGCAACAAGGCGACCCCTGCCGGCCGCTTTTTAGTATCAACCCACTTGATCCTGCACTTTCCCCGCTTCGGCTTTATGTTCATCACCGTCCTGGTTCTCTTTTTAGGCTACTGGGGCCGGCCTGAAAAACAAAACTGGCCGGTCTTCTGGAAAAAGCGCTATATCGGCAGCGGTATTTCCTACCTCTTCTGGAACGGCCTCTTTTTGGCCTTTCTCTTGCTGACCAGCGGCTCTTTTAGCTGGAACAAGTGGCTGACCGGCTGGCTGGAAGCCATCAGCAAGGGCAACCAGTTCTACTTCTACTACATCTTCTTGATGTTCCAGCTTTACTTGATCTTCCCGCTGGTGCTCAAGCTTTTTGAATTATTTAAAAAGCATCTCAACCTGCTCCTGGCGCTTAGCAGTATTGGTTATCTGGGCCAAGTACTACTATCCGGCCGTCAGCCATGATTCCTGGCCTTACCTTTTCAAGTACTACGGCAACAACATCTTGTTCTACCAGTTCTACTTTATTTTAGGGGGCTGGGCCTGGATCAACTACGAGCCGTTAACCAAGTGGCTTTTGCAAAAAAGAAGCTGGTTTTCACGGTAACCGCGCTTGCAGCGGCCGGCACTCTGGTCCTTTACCAGTTTAATGTCCAGGTCCTGCATCTCAGCCAGAGCCCTCCTGTCCTCTCCCCAGCTCCTGCTTTTTGACAAACCCCTCGGAGCCCTTGATGCCTTGACCAGATCCAAGATGCAGGAGCTCATCCTCCAAGTCTGCAAGGAAGAGGGCATCACCACAGTGCTCGTTACCCACGACGTCCGGGAAGCCACCATCATGGCCAACAAGATCTGGGTCATCAAAAACCAAGGGATCGCGGCAGAAATGATCAACGACTTCCGCGACCAAGACGATGACCAGGCCCAACTGGCCAAGGACAAGATCGTCCACGACACCTTGCAGATCATCTTAGGTGAAGATGACCTTGCAGCTTAACAATTAAAAAAGTGATAATTTAACTCTAGCTCAGCTGGAGTTTTTTAATGCGCTTTTTCCTCCCTGCTAAACAGCCCATATCGGTCTTCTAAGGTCGGCTATGCTTTTTGGGTAGATTAAGTTTGCAGGTGATTTAAAGCGGCTCAGCAGTTTAAAATACCTCTTCTGCCTTAGCTATATTCAAGGCAATCATTAAAGAAAGCAGAGAAAAAATTGGCAAAGGAAAAGAGCTCAATCGATTGATTGAACTCTTTCTTCTGTGGTTGTCAGACTTGCAATCCTAGATTACAGGTTTGAAACTTCACCTTGGTAAATTGCGCCGCGACGTGCGTCAACAGTCAAAGTTGAGCCGTCAGCGATCTTTGAAGTTGCGTCAGCAACACCGACAACAACTGGAATGCCGAGTGATACGCCGACAACAGCTGCGTGGCTGGTCAAGCCGGAAGCTTCAACGATCATACCGCTGGCCTTCTTGATAGCTGGCATGTAGTCCTTGTCAGTAGTCTTAGCTACCAGGATGTCGCCTTCGTGAACCTTAGCGTTGGCTTCTTCAGCGCTGTTCGCAACAACAGCCTTGCCGATAACTGAGCCAGTGCCTACGCCCAAACCTTGAGCAAGTTGGTTGCCGATGATTTGCAGCTTCATCAAGTTAGTAGTACCTGATTGGCCGAATGGTACGCCGGCAACGATGATTACCAGGTCGCCATCCTTAACGAAACCGTGTTCCTTAGCTACGCGGGCAGCTTCTTCGAACATTTCGTCAGTGTTTGAAGGTTTCTTTGCCAAAACTGGTTCAACGCCCCAAACGATACCCAATGAGTGTTGGATCTTTTCGTCGAAAGTCAAGGCAACGATGGTTGCGTCTGGACGGTACTTGGAGATCATACGAGCTGTGTAGCCGGAGCTAGTAGCAGCGATGATAGTCTTAACGCCCAGTTCTTGAGCAGTGCGGACAACTGATTCACCGATAGCTTCAGTAACGTTTGAGCCCTTGTATTCTTCAAAGCGTTGCAGAGCCAGAGTGTTCCGGGTGTCCAATTCCTTTTCAGTCCGAACATCGATGTCGTGCATAGCTTGAACTGATTGTACTGGGTACAAACCGTTTGCTGATTCACCTGACAGCATAGTTGCGTCAGTACCGTCAAGAACGGCGTTAGCAACGTCAGTTACTTCGGCACGGGTTGGACGTGGGTTTTCTTGCATTGAGTCCAGCATTTGAGTAGCAGTGATAACTGGCTTGCCCAAAGCGTTGCACTTCTTGATCAAAGTCTTTTGAACAAATGGCACGTTGATGAATGGGATTTCAACACCCATGTCACCACGGGCAACCATCAAACCATCTGAAACTTGCAAGATTTCGTCGATGTTGTCAATACCTTCTTGTGATTCAATCTTTGGGAAGATCTTAACGTATGATGCGTTAGCTTCTTCGCAAAGTGCGCGAATGTCAAGAACGTCTTGAGCCTTACGTACAAATGAAGCAAAGATGAAGTTAATACCGTGCTTCAAACCAAAGCGGATGTCGTCAGTGTCCTTTTCAGTAATCCCTGGGAGGCGGATTTCAACACCTGGAGCGTTAACACCCTTCTTTGAGCCGATGACACCAGTGTTTTGAGCTTCACAAACCAATTCGCGCTTTTCTTCGTCCTTGGCCTTGATAGTCAAACCAACAGCACCGTCGTCGATCAATACAGTGCCGCCTACGTGAGTGTCGTCGAACAGACCTGGGTAGGTAACGTGGATCATGTCCTTGTTGCCGGCCTTGGTTGCGTCCATTGACACGCGGATTTCGTCACCAGTGTTGATAGTGAACTTGCCGCCTTCTTGGTCAGTGGTTCTGATTTCAGCACCCTTGGTGTCCAAAGCGATGCCCAAAAGCTTGCCAGTCTTCTTTTCAACTTCACGAACCATGTTCATTCTTGCCAAGTGTTCTTCGTGGTTACCGTGTGAGAAGTTGAAACGGAATACGTTTGCGCCTGCTTCGGCTAACTTGGTAATAGTTTCAATATCGTCTGAAGCTGGCCCTAAAGTACTAACAATCTTTGTTTTTTTCATCTTGAAAAAATCTCCCTAAATCAAAAACTATAGAAACAACTATCTTGATAAATCTGCGTTGAGCTTTAACAAGTCATAGTCACCCCTGTGAGACTCATCAAATAAATCAAGGATGTCGTGTGAAGTAACCTTGCCGTTTTCAATGCCGACAGCCAGGCCGCCCTTGCCTTCCAAAAGAAGGTGAACGGCTTCGCTGCCCAGCTTGGAAGCCAGCACCCGGTCAGAAACAGTTGGCGTGCCGCCCCGCTGCATGTGACCCAAAACATTGGCCCGGACGTCGAAGTCACCATACTTCTTCAGTTCAGCCATGAATTGGTCAGCGGTCATTACGCCTTCAGCAACAACTACCAAACCGTGGTCCTTGCCGCTTTCCTGGGCTTGCTTGAGCCGGTTGGCGATTTCTTCGACATCATATGGTCTTTCAGGAATGACGATCGCGTCCGCCCCGCAGGCTACGCCGACGCGCATAGCGATGTCACCACAGTTGCGGCCCATTACGTTGACAATGAAGACGCGGTGGTGGCTAGAAGCAGTGTCACGGATCTTGTCGATCGCGTCCATTGCCGTCATGCAGGCCGTGTCATAGCCGATCGTGGCATCCGTGTAAGGGATATCGTTGTCGATCGTGCCTGGCAGGCCAATTGAGTTGAAGCCGTGGCGGGTCAGCTGCAGGGCGCCATGGTAGGAACCATCCCCACCAATAACGACAACAGCATCGATGCCGTGCTTCTTCAATTGCTCAATACCAGCCAGCTGTCCTTCTTCTTCTGCAAATTCAGGATAACGCGCAGAGTAGAGGAAGGTACCGGAAACATTGATCAAGTGGGCTACGTCTTCACTTTCCAATGGGAAAATGTCGCCCGCAACCAAACCTGCAAAACCGTATCTGATACCGAAAACTTCCAAACCGTTCGCGATCGCGACTCTGGTTACGGCTCTTACGGCTGCATTCATACCAGGGGCGTCACCGCCGCTAGTCAAAATACCAATCCGTTTCATGAATTCACCTCATCATGATTTAAATTGTGTAATATCTCACATCATGTAAATCATAACATTTTTCCCGCATAAAGTCTTGTAAAATTTGGTTTAAATTCGATTTTTTTAGACTTTCAACCTGTTAGGGCTTACAAATCCCAGCCTGGCGTTTATTATTTATTTCACTAGGAGAGATTTTTTTCAAAAAAGCAAATTGGTCAAGTCGTTTTCAGCGCAAATTTACCTGCTTCATGTCCCAAATTTTGAAGTCCAGGCTCTTTCTTTGGCCTAAAGCTTCCAGCTTGAGCAGGTAGTAGTCATTTACCTGTAAATTCAAAGTTAATTTGGCCAGTTCCCCGGCAAAAAGCCAGCACCTGTAACGGCCGGAAGAATCAGCCAGAATCAAGGTCGCCATCTTCCGTCCCCGCTTGTCTTCCTGGTAGCGGACAGCCAAAAGCTTGGCCAGGGCCTGGCCCCTTTCTTTAACCTGGAAGTCGCCTAAGCGCTTGGTCCGGTAGTACTGGTCAAAATAACGCTCAAGAGCCAGGTCCTTAGGCTTGACGGTAACCGGCTTGACTTCTTCAGCCTGCTCGAGCTGCTTTAAGTCCAAAAGGCGCAAATCCTGCAAGATCAGCTGGTAGCCCCGGCTGTCCTTTTGGTCTTCTTTTTTGTCAACTTGCAGGAGGTAGACGGCGTTTTCTTTCAGAATTTGGGCAAAGCGGCGGTACTGGCTGGTAAAAATGGTCACCTTCTCGCTGGTCTGTCCATCGCTAAAGACGGCGTTGCTGCCTAACTCACCGGCCCGGGCTCCCCGCTTGACCCGCCAGTCGTTTTTCTTAATGAACTGGGCAAGCACCTGCCCGGTCTCGTTTAAGGCAAGACCAGCAAAAGGCTTGGCCCCATAACGCTTGGCCAGGGCCTTGCCGGCAATTTCCAGGGGAGATGCCGTTACGGCAAAGCCCATGGCTCTTTCTTCCATAGCCACCTTTTCTGCTGCCGTCGGCATTGGCACGTTTTCTTCCTTGGCGGCCAAAAAGTCCTGCAAGACCAGGCTTTTTTGCGACAAGCGGGCAGTATTGAGCATGTTGCCGCAGTTGACCAAAAGACTGGCCCGGTTGGGACTGACCTGGTCAAAGAGGCCGGCTTCGATCAAGGGGACCAGCTGCTTTTCTTTCAATTCCTTGGTATCCAGCTGCCGCAAAAAAGCCGTGAAGCTGGTTACTGGCCGTTTTAGGGCCAGAAGCTGGTCCAAAAAGGCCGGCGTAATCCCCATAATGTCCTTTAAGCCCAGGTAGATCCGGCCTTCAAACAAACGGGCCTCTGCCCGGCTCAAGTTGATGTCGGGCCCCAGGATCTCAACGCCGGCCTTTCTGGCCTGGCGGATAATGGCCCCTTTTTCCTTGCCCCGGCTGGCCCGGAGCTTTTCCAAGTAGAACTCCCTAGGGAAATGGACAGACAAGAAGGCCTGCCAGTAGGCCAAAAGGGCATAGGCGACGGCGTGGGAGTGGTTGAAGCCGTAGTTGGCGAAAGGCTCGATTAAGGCGTAGACTGCCTCGGCGGCTTGCCGGCTGTGTCCCTTTCTGACAGCGCCAGCGACAAACTTGTCCTTTTCTTCGGCTAAGAGGCCAGCCTGCTTTTTGGAAATCGCGTTCCGGAAGATGTCAGCCTCCGCCAGGCTGAAGCCCGCGAAAATCCGGGCCGTCTGCATGACCTGCTCCTGGTAGACGAAAATACCATAGGTCGGTCCCAGGACTTCTTTTAAGCTGGGGTCAGGATACTGAACCGGGCTGGTCCCGTTTTTCCGGGCGACGTACAAGGGGATGCTGGCGATCGGGCCCGGCCGGTAAAGGGCCACGGCGACAGACAAGTCGTCAAAAGTCCGGGGCTGGATTTTTCTTAAGACCTCCTGCATCCCGCTAGAATTAAACTGGAAGATCTGCTGGGTCTCCCCGCGGGCAAAAAGGCGCAAGGTATCCGGATCATCCAGGGGCAGCCGGGTCAAATCCAGGGGGCCGCTGGACTTTTGAATCTCTGCTAAAACGCCTTCCAAAAGTTCCAAATTGTCCAGGGTCAGAAAGTCGATCTTTAAGAGACCATACTTTTCAACGTACTTTTTGGTCTGCTCAACCGTCCACAGAGGGGCTTCTTTCCCAGTCATCAAGCCGATCTGCCTGGATAGGGGCTCTTCACTGATGACCAGGCCGGGAGCGTGGGTGCCCGTGTCTTCCGGCAGCCCTTCCAGCCTTGCGGCGGTTTGATAAAGAAGGCGGGTCAAGGGACTGGCAGCGACCAGGGCCTTAAATTCAGCCTGCTGGCCAGCTTCGGCCAAAGTTTTGGCTGCCCCCATGGCCTGCTTGAGGCGGGCGATAGCCGGCAGGGTTAAGCCAAAGACCTGGCCGGTCCGCTCAAGGACGCTTTTGGCCTTCATGGTCGTCAAGGCCAAAATCCGAGCCACCAGGTCAGAGCCCTCGCCAAAGCGGGCTTTAGCACCGTATTTTTCCTGCACGTAAGCAAAAGCCAGCTTTCGTCCGCTCGTGGTAAAGTCCAAGTCGATGTCGGGCATGTCGGCCCGGGCGGGGTTTAAGAAGCGCTCAAAGAGCAGGTCGTATTTTAAGGGGTCAATTTGGGTAATGCCTAAAGCATAGGCTACCAAGGACCCGGCAGCTGACCCCCGGCCCGGGCCGACCAGGGCGCCTTTTTGCCGGCAGTAATTGACGATGTCGCCGACGATCAAAAAGTAGTCAGCAAAGCCCATCTGCTGGATGACGGCCAGTTCCTTTTGCAAGCGGGCGTGGTAAATTCCCTGCCTAAGGCCTAATTTTTCCAGGCCGGCAAAAGCCAGCTTTTCCAAATATTGGTCGGAAGAAAGTCCTGTTGCTTGCGGAAAGACCGGCAGCTGGGGCTCCTTAAAAGGAATCTTAGCCTGGCAGCTGGCCGCGATCTTGCCGCTGTTGGCCAAAGCTTCTTCTAAGCCCATTTCCCGGCAGGCATCTTCCAGGACAGGCGCGGGCCGCAGCCAATGTGACCCCTGCCCCTGCGCCATCAAGGTCAGTTCATGCTCATCCAGGACCCGTCTTTCCTTAATGGCCTGCAGGACCTTGCAAAGAAACTGGTCACCCGGGTCTAAGTAGCGGACGTCCTCAACAACCGTGATGGGCAAGGCTGAAATTTCTGCCAGCTTTTTGACATAGGCATCATAAGCGGCCGCGGATTCAGCCGGGTAAACGCCTAAGTATAAGGGCAGGCCTTTTGGCAAAAAAGCCTGGAGCTTTTTAACATATTCCTCACCACTGTTCCTCAGTTTATTAAGCTGGCGCAGTTCGCTGGTCAGCCCGGCCGGCACGATCACGGTCAAGTCAGACAATTCGGGCAGGTCAGCCAGGCTAGGCGCCGGGCCGGCAAGGTCGCCAGAAGCGATATTTAAAAAGCTGGACAGGCGCATCAAGGACTTGTAGCCTTTTTGACTTTGAGCCAAAAAGACCAGGTCATATTCTGCTTCTTCCAATTCGATTCCCTTAAAGCGGCCCTGCAGGCCCAAAAGGGGCTTGATCCCTGCTTTTACGGCTTCCTGGTAAAAGTCGGCCAGGCCAAAAGTTACATTGATGTCCGTCAGTGCCACGGCGCTATAACCCCGCTCTTTTGCCCCCTGGACCAGGTCAGCCGTTTTCATTGGGCTGGCCAGAATGGTATTGGCCGAAATCGTCTGCAATGCTGCTATGTTCACCTTGCTCGCCCTGCCTTTCGCTTTTTGCTAGTTATTTTAATTATAGCAAAGTCCTTTTTCCGCCAATTGAATTTGATTGCCGATTCTGGTAAAATGCATAGCGAAAGAAGGAAGATACTATGGGACGTTACATTGTTTGCATCGTCTGGGGGATGATTTTTACTTTCATCATCGGCTTCATCGGAGCCCCTCTGACCCAGAGCACGTATAACCCTGTTACCTTGTTGATCATCGGTGCCGTATTTGGCCTACTGTTCTCTTTGACTATTCCAAAGATCACGGCCAAGTCATACAATGACGACTCCGCGTACAACAAATAAAACAGAAGACCACAGTGGCTAGCCTAACCGGCTAGCCCTTTTTGTTGTGATTTTTTCTATCCACGGGCAAAAGATGCTGTGATTTACCTAGTCTAATTTTATTAAGGAAGTTGACTAATGAAAGATAACCTAATCGTTTTTAAAGTAGGAACCTCCTCGCTGACCAGCCCGGCCGGCGACCTGGATCCGGAGAAGATCAAAAAATTACCCGGCAGCTGGCCCAGCTGCACTAGGCCGGCTACAAGCTGGTCCTGGTAACTTCAGGATCCATCGCGGCTGGCTTCCGCCGGCTCGGCTTTGACAAACGCCCCAGGAAGGTGGCCGACAAGCAGGCTGCGGCCGCTGTCGGCCAGGGGCTCTTGATCGAGGAATACACCCGCAGCCTTTTGGTCCAGGGCATGGTTTCCGCCCAGATCCTCCTGACCCAGGACGACTTCGCTGACCAGCGCCGCTACCAAAATGCCCAGACGGCCTTGAACGTTCTTTTGAGCCGGCGGGTCATCCCCATCATCAACGAAAATGACACCATCGCCATCGATGAACTGAAAGTCGGTGACAACGACACCCTGTCAGCCCAGGTAGCCTCCCTTTTAAAGGCTGACCTCCTGGTCCTTTTGACAGATGTGCCTGGCCTGTACAGCGACAACCCCAGAAAGAACCCTGATGCCCGGCCGATCCCGGTCATCAACGAGATTACCCCGCAAATTTTTGCAATGGCCGGCGGCATGGCCACCAAGATCAAAGCCACTGACATGGCGACCAAGTCCGGCGTCGTTGAACTGGAGAAGAATGGTTTCCGCTACGCGGCCATCAGCGCAGTTAACGCGGCTCTTAAGCGGAACCAGGAATTGGGTTAAAGAGCTAATAAATATGATAACAAAGAAATACCCACTGAAGATTTGCTTTCCTTCAGTGGGTATTTTTTCGTAAGTTTAATGGCTGGTTTCGACCATGATATAAGACCGGTTGTTCTAGAGGTTTCTTGACCGAGAATATTCGAGGTTGACCCCGGAATTGGTCCAAACGATCTGCTCGATTTCCAGAATCGGCGTGCTTTCGTTGGCCCCAAGGTACTGCCGGTCATATTTATCTGGCAGATCAGCCTTGATCCGGCGGAAGACCCCGCCAAACTTGATATGCAGCTTCTTGTGCAGGTAAGAGTAGATCGACCCTTCCAAGATCCTTTTGGACAGGGCCGGCACCTGGCTGACCGGCATATAGGTATGCTCAATCACCAGGGGCTCGTCGTTCAAAAGGCGCAAGCGGATGATCTCATAAACCGGGTCATTTTCTCGCACAAGTCAGCTGACGGAAAGGCTACTTCAAGCTTGATAATCTTGCTGCTCACTCGGTCACTGCCGTTTTCAGCCGACAGGCCGGCAAAAGAATTGACGGGGGAGTCATGTTGGCCCAAAAGGGTCAAGTTGGACAAGACCTTGGTTCCCAGGCCTGACTCCTTATAGACAAAGCCTTCCTGCTCCAGCAAGTCCAAAGCGCTCTTGACCGTAATCTTGCTAACCGAAAACTCCTAAGCCTATGTATTAATAGTATGGCGTCTATTATTTTTAGAAAAAATTAAATATTTTCTTACATCAAAGCCTGATCGTAGATGGCCCGCTGGCCGCCGACATACTTTGGCCGGCGGCGGGCACAGATGATTCTGGCCTCCCCGATCTTGTCCAGGGAAATTCTCAGGGGAACGACCACCGGATGCAGGTGCATCCCAATCAAGGTACCGCCAATGTCAATCCCGGCTTCCCCCCGGGCAGCAATGTCTTCTACAAGTACCGCATTTGGCATTTTCTGGTAGGCTACGGTCGCGAAAGCCCCGCCGGCATGGTTTGGCTGGGGAATCGCGTTGACCTGCTCTAAGTCATACTTTTCCATCGCTTCCCGGCTGACCACCAGGGCCCGGTTCAAGTGCTCGCAGCACTGGGCGGCCAGGAAGATCCGCTTTTCCGCCAAAACTTCATTGATCCCCTGGTAAAGGGCTTCAGCAACATCAGTGCTGGTATTGGTGCCTATCGCCTCACCTAAGACCTCGCTTGAAGAGCAGCCAACCACGAAAAACTGACCGGCCTTGATCCCGGATGCCTCGACAATTTCACTGACGGCCTGCTTGGCCTGCTTTTGAATTTCTGCTAAATCCATCTTTTTCCTCCAATCTTATTTCTTGCTTTGCTTGCTGCCTTTATTGTAACTCAGTCAGCAGATTCTGCTGCGAGCATAAGCAAATCTGTTAAAATGTAGAAAAAATAATAAAAATTTCTGTTCATAATTAGTGAGGTGTTCATTACCATGCACAAACAAAGTCTGGCCCTCAAATTTTCTTTTGTCTTTGTCGTTCTTTCAATGGCTATTTCCCTGCTCACTGCTGCCTGGCAATTAGCGCAAGGCAAGTCCGGTAGCCTGCTCCTGGGTCCTTGAGACCGGGGCTGGCCTGCTCTTAGTCCTTTTGCCGGCCCTTTTGAGCAAGTAGCTTCGCTTTTACCTGCCGGCTTTTTTATACTTTTTCTTCCTGGCCTTTATCTATTGCGCCATTTACCTGGGAGATGCCTACCACTTCTACTACATCCCTTACTGAGACAAGTTTCTCCACTTGATCAGCGGGGCCCTGCTCTTCGGCCTGGCCTGGGCCATCCTGGGCTGCTTCAAGTTTAAGGAAGAGCTGCCAGCCGGTATTTTGTGCCTGTACGGGGTGGCCTTTGCCGTCTTCTGCGGGGTCCTCTGGGAATGCTATGAGTTTACCTGTGACGGTCTTTTCGCCATGAACCTGCAGCGCTACCTGTCAGCGGGCCGGGCTCTTGCCGGCCGGGCGGCCTTACTGGACACCATGGGTGACTTGATCGCCGGCCTGGCCGGCAGCCTCCTCTTCAGCTGCTGGAGCTACTGGCGGCTGAAAAACGACCGCTCCTGGCTCAAGACCTTCTTTTTCAAGAAATACAGCCCGGACGACTAGGCAAGCGTCCGCCTGACCGCCGCCAGCAAGGCCTGCTGGGAGAGGTCTTTCTTTTTCAAACTGTCTAATACATGCCGGTCAATCGTTCCCTTCGTCAAAAGATGGTGAATGATGACCGGCTTTTTCTGTCCCTGCCGGTAAAGGCGGCCATTCATCTGCTGGTACTGCTCCAGGCTCCAGGGCAGGGTAAACCAGATCAGAGTGTGGCCCCCTTCTTGCAGGTTAAGGCCCGCCCCGGCGCTGGCCGGCTGAACCAGCATGACCGGGATCTTGCCCTTGTTCCAGCGGCGGATCATGCCAGGTGAGCCGTCAAAAAGTTCAGCCTTAACCCCGTTTTTCCGGTAAAAGGCTAAAAGGCGGGAGGCGTCTGACTTGAAATAATAAGCGACCAGGCTGGGCGTAGCCGTATTACTGGTTAAGTAGAAGCAACTTTCTATTTTTTCAGCAAAAATCTCCTGGTAATGCTCCCCGTCTTCTTCATAGATGGCACCGCTGGCTAGTTGCCGCAAGCGGCCGGCTAAAACAGCCGCGTTTTCGGCGCTAATCTCCTGGCCGGGTAAGTCCAGGACCTGGTCTTTTTTCAGCTGCTGGTAGCTCTTTTTGGCCCTTGGAGGCATTTCCACCCAGTCCAGGCTCTCTGTCAGTTCCGGCAATTTCAGCCGGGTATTTTTCATGGAGATGACGATATCGTCGATGGCCTGGTAGATTTTTTCCTCACTTCCTGGCAAAAGCCGCCACTTGACCGGGTGGTTGTTGACCAGCAAGGTCGGCTCAAAGTACTGCTGCCGGTAGGCCGTGATGCTCCTGCCCAGCCGCTCTCCCTGGTCCAAGAGGTAGATTTGTGACCATAGGTCCTGGAAGGAATTAGGCGCCGGGGTCCCGGTCAGTTCAATCAAGCGCTGGATCCTCCCCCGCACGCTCTTTAAGGCCTTGAAGCGCTGGGAAGCCGGTGACTTGAAGGACTGGGACTCATCGATTACCACGTTTTTAAAAAGCCAGGGACCCAGGTCAACCAGCTTGCTGACCAGGTCCCGGCTGGCAAAATACAGCTGCCAGTCACCCTTGGCGGCCTTGGCCGCGGCAGCTTCATAGAGCTCTTGCCGGCCGGCTGGAGTCAGCTGGCGGCCTTTTTCATCGGTCAAAAAGGACTGGGTCTTAAAGGGCAAGTTCCACTTATCAATCTCATCTTGCCAGGTCGACTTAGCCACGGTCTTTGGGGCGATCACCAAAATATGCCCCTTCATCCCCTCTTCCCGCAATTTAGCCAGGGCAGCCAGAGTCGTCAAGGTCTTGCCCAAGCCGATATCCAGGAAAATCCCGCAGTAAGGGTGGTCCATAATAAAGTTCATGCTGTAGAGCTGATAGTCATGCAGGGGCAAAGTCTGCCCGCCCAATTTAACCTGAGCATCAACCATTTTCCCGGCAAAAGACTCAGTCTTTTCTTTTACTTCTTTTGCTTTTTTAGCTTTCTTAGCTTCTTTAACTCCCTTTACTTCTGCTGCTTTATTTGCTTTTGCGTCATTTGGCTTTTGGGCAGCCATGATCACCCCATCCAGCTGCAATTGCCAATTGCCCTTTCTCCCGGCTTGGCTGAGAGTCAAGGTCACCACTTTCCCGGCCGGGACTTCCTGGCCAAAAATCTGCTTGAGCCTGCCGCCTTCTTCTTTGGCCAGCCAGGGCAGGACCCCTTCGGCCGCCTCAAAAGAAACAATTGCTCCCGGCAAATTCTTTTCTAAATGGCCGGCAACCAGCTCCCAGTCTTTCAAGGTCACGAAAGCATAGGGCTTTTGGTGGACAGGCAGGCCGGCTAATTCTTCCGCTGCCTGCACCTGCCGCAATTCTTCGGCTGAAACGAAGGAAGTTAAATGGCTCTTAACCACTTTCCCTTGCACGCGCACATTTTCTCCTGGCATACTCCACCTCCTTAAATCGCTGCTTTTATTATGCCACAAGGGCATGAAAAAAAGGCCTGGCGGCCTTTTTCTTCGTTATTCGTTACTAATAGAAGCGGTAATACTTCTTCGTGTCGACCTTGACCTCTCCTTGAGTCAGGTATTCGCTGAACATCTGGACATAGTCCTTGTCCAAGGAGAATTCGATCTTGTCCAAGCTGTATTCCGGGTAGAAACCGCCCCCGTTGGCCCGGTAGTTGTTGACGGCCAGGTGGTAGACCTGGTCATCTTGAATGTCCTGGCCCTTGAGCTTCAGCTTGGTCAAACGCTGGCCGACCGGCTTGGAGAGGTCAGCCTCGTATTCCAGTGGGTAAAAGACGTCAAAGTGGTAAAGTTCCGGCTTTGGCTTTAGGTAGCGGTCGATAAAGTGGATCTTGCCGTTTTCGTCTTTTTCCAAAAAGCTGGCCGTGTGCTCTACAATGTGGCGGAGCTGCTTACCGGTCAATTTGATGCTGACCAATTGGTTGGCATATGGGTAGTTCAAAAGAATGTCCCGCATGGTTACCGTCTTGCCAAAACCCTTGGCCACGTCATTCATCACGGCCGTAGCTGAAAGGTCAGCGTGGGTGAAGTAGAGCTGCATCTGCTGGAGTAGGTTGATGAAAGGTGCCCCTTCAATCCGGCCCTTGTTGGCATCTTCAATCTGGGCTGGCTGGTCCAGGTGGGCAATTGGTTGGTCAAGCCATTTCTGGGTGACTAGATCAAGCGGCTTAACGATTTCTTCAACTTCCGGGTCTGATGCAAAGTCCTTGGTGTCGATCAATTCGCTGGTTGCTTCTTTGACCTTGTAGCCTGCTTCCGTCTTTTCCAGGTCCAAAACGACTTCCGCAATCGCCTCGCCCCGGTAGCCCGGCTGCACGCAAGGCTTACCGGACGGGCTGATCATGTTCAGTCTCCGGTGCTGGTGGCCCGTCAGCATGACGTCGACTTCCGAAATCTCAGTCAGAATCCGGTAGCCTTCGTTTTCCCCGTTGTGCGGTTCAGTTGCTTCCCCGCTGGCGATGTCACTTTCAAAGCCGCCGTGGTAAAGGACGGCCAGGACATCGACTTGCGGCTTGATGATCTTGGCAAAATGAGCGATCTGTTCGTAAGCAGACTTAAAGGCCAGGCCCTTGATCCGGTCAGCTGCTTCCCAGTGAGGGATGTACTGGGTGGTAATCCCCAAAACGCCAACCTTGACCCCACTTCTTTCCAGGATCACGTAGTCCCGGCCCAGAGTCGGCACCTGGGTTTCGGCATCCAAAATATTGCAGTTAACGAATGGAGCCTTGTTGTTGTCCACATAGTAGGCCATGTATTCCTGGCCAAAGTTAAAGTCATGGTTGCCCAAGCAGCGGACGTCGTAGCCGACCGCGTTGTAAGCAGCAGTAAAGCGGGCCAGATTGTCTAGATTCTTGCTGCCATGGGTGTAAGCAGCCAAAGGAGACCCCTGCAGGCAGTCGCCGGCATCAGTCACGATGACGTGGTCTGCCCCCCACTTGGCCTTCTCCGCCTTGATAGCGCTGGCTACCCGGCTAAGGCCGTAAGGAGCGTCGTAGTCTCCCGTGCTCTGGTAGTCAGTTGGCAGCAAGTAGCCGTGGGTGTCGCTTGAATGTAAAAAAACCAGTTTCATTCTTCGAATTCCTCAATCCTAATTTTTGGCATAAAAAAAAGACACCAGAAAAACAGGTGCCTTTTAAACTAGTCGTTATCGCTAGCGCTGTTTTCGCTGACTACTTGACGACCCTTGTAGTAACCCTTAGGGGAAACACGGTGGCTCAAACGGTATTCACCAGTAGTTGCGTCGTAGTGCATTGCTGGCACGCTGAGCTTCAAGTGAGCGCGACGTGAACGTTTCTTTTGCTTAGAAGTATGTCTTGCAGGAACTGCCATTTATAACTGATCTCCTTTATTGTAATATCACAGTATCAAGTCGGTGACCTAAATACTCAAGTAATTAAATAATACTATTGCCTGGCAAATAAATCAAGAAAAACCTTACTTTATTTATTTGCGGGAGGCAAATTCAAGCGACAATTTGTCCCCGATCCCCGGGAACAAGTTGTACAATTTGGCCAAAGCCGCCAGGCTGACCGGTAGGTTGAGCTCACGCTTGTTTGAACCGAAGTAGTGGACTACTTCCCAGGCAACGTCGTCCGGGTCAAGCATGAAGGCCTGGACATTCTTGACGTACTGGCCGCTTGCGTCGGCAATGTTGAAGAAGTTGGTGTAAACCGGACCCGGGTTGACGGTCATGACCTTGACGCCAAAAGGCTTGAGTTCAAGGCGCAGAACGTTGGAGAACTGGATTACGGCTGCCTTGGCGGCGCTGTAAGCCGCTGACTTGGTCGTCGGCACCTTGCCGGCCATGGAGCCAAAGTTGATGATCTGCCCGCTGCCCTGGTCCAGCATCAAGCGGCCAAAAAGCCGGGTCATGTACATCAAGCCCAGGACGTCAACTTGGAACATTTCCGTGGCGTCTTGCATGTCAGCCTCCATGAATTCCTCAAACTTGCCGAAACCAGCCGCGTTGACCAGGTAGTCGATGCGCTTGACCTTTTCCTTAACTTCGGCAAAAGCCGCTTCGATGTCGCTGGCCAGGCTCAGGTCAGCCTTGACGGCGAAAGCTGCTGAAGCAGACAATTCCCGGGCTTCAGCAGCGATTTCCTCCAGCTTGTCCAGGCGGCGGGCCAGCAAAACAACCGTGGCGCCCCGGCTGGCGCTTTCCAAGGCAATTGACCGGCCGATCCCGCTGCTGGCCCCGGTAATAACTACAACTTTATTGCGTAATGAATCACTCATCTTTATCACGTTAACCTTTCATTGGAACTACGAACTTGTCCAGGTCCTTGGCCAAGGTCGTGGCCGGGAAGATCTCCCGCGCCTGTTTGACCATCTGGCTGGCCAGAGAGCCCACGTAGCGGGCCGAAACATGAGTCAGGTATAAATGCCCGACATGGCAGGCGCTAGCCGTCTCAGCGGCTTGTGTGCACGTTGAGTGGTAATAGTCCCTGGCCAGCTTACCTTCGCTGGCGTCAAAGGTCGCTTCATGGACCAAGACATCAGCATGGTCAGCCAGGCGGCGGATTGACGGCGTTGACCGGGTGTCGTAAATCACGGTCACTACCCGCCCCTTCTTGGCCGGGCCTAAGAAATCCTTGCCGTTCAACACCGTGCCGTCAGCCAGTTCAACCTGCTCACCCCTCTTTAGTTTACCAAGGAGCGGGCCGTTTGGCACTTTAAATTCCGCCAATTTGTCCATCAAAAGCTCACCGGCCTTGTCAGCTTCAACCATCCGGAAGCCCCAGCTGTCGATCCGGTGGTCCAGCTTTTCAGTATAAACCTCAAAGCCCCGCTCACTGACGATCTTGCCGCCTTCTTCCAGGGTGACGAATTTGATTGGATAAGAAATCTTCGTTTTTGAAATCCTGAGAGAGGTCTTGACGAACTGTTCAATCCCTGCTGGCCCGTAAATGGTCAAGGGGCCGACGTCGCCTTGAAAGGACCGGGTTGACAAGAGGCCCGGCAGACCGAAAATGTGGTCGCCGTGATTGTGCGAGATAAAAATCTTCGTGATTTTGCGCAGGCGGATATTGGTGCGCAGAATCTGGTGCTGGGTTGCTTCCCCGCAGTCAAAGAGCCAAATCTCGTTCAGCTCATCCAATAGTTTTAAAGCCAGGCTCGAGACGTTCCGCAGCTTTGACGGCTGGCCCGAGCAGGTGCCAAGAAATTCCAGTTCCATTTAACTCCCATTCTTTTCCAAGCAAATATAAAAAGGCTAATTCGATCCGCTGGTGCGGACCATTTCTTTGACGATATAAGTGCTGTAGTAGTTTTGCCCCACATTATTCGGGTGGGCCTTGTCGTCGTAAAACCAGCTGGACTGGCTGTGGGCGTAGCCGTACCAGTCAATGACGGTCAAGTTCTTGTACTTCTTGGTCAAGGCCTGCAGCTGCTGGTTGACCTGGTTTTGCCAGGACCGGGTTGGCACGACGACGTTGATCCAAAAGAGCTGGCGCTTCGGCCCGACAATCTGCATGATTTGCTTGACTTCGTCATCAGTAAAAGGCCCGTTGGTCCCCAGGCCAATCAAGACATTGTCCTGCAGCTCACCTTTTTGGGCATAAGACTGCAGCAGCTGGGGGGCCACGTCGGCCTGCCGGGAAACCGTGGCGTCGATCACGGCGTGCGGCAAAAGCTGGTGCAAGATGTCACTTGAAGAAGCCATGACCGAGTCGCCAATGGCCGTCACCTGCAGCTTTTGCGCGGCTTGCAAGTCAGCCTGGCTGATCCCGTACTTCTCAAATTCCTGGTTGACCTTTTTTCCGCCGCTCTTAGACTTAGTCGTTTTTGACTTGGTCTTGGCCTTGGAAGTCTGCTTGCTCTTCTTGCTGGATGACTTCTTAGCCGCTTTTCGCGAGCTCTTGATCGATTCCAGGGCCTTCTTGTTCATCTCAGCCTGCTGCTTGGAGTTGTCATTGATCGTCTTGATCAAAGCCCCATCCTTGTTGTCAGCCTTGGCCAGCGGGGAGAAGATGATCCCGCTGCTGCCGATCAAAAAGACCAGGAAGAAGGCCGCCGTCTTCAGCCAGTTTTTGGACAACTTGACTGGCCAGTGAAAAAGCTTGGTCAAGCTGTAGCGGATGCCTTCGCTGGTGTAGCGTCTTTTTTCAAAAAGACGGTAAGTAATTTCACTGATCAAGAGGATCAAGACAATCTCGGTCACCCGGTAAAGAGTCACATGGTCGGCCAGGTCGCTGACCCGGCTTTCGAAAAAGATCATGACCGGGAACTGGTAGAGGTAGATTTCATAACTTCTTGACCCCAGCCAGTTAAAGACCGGGTTGGTCATCAGCCGGTTCCAGATTCCGACCGGAGCCGCGATTACCGCCGCGAAAACCGTCACGAAGAAGCTGAAGATGAACATCCCACCATAATATGGGAAAGCGGTCTGAGCGTTCATCAAAGGCGAGAATATGATCAAAAGCATCCCAAACAGGGTCGCCAGCCCCGTCCAGTTGAAAATCACCCCGTCTTTTTGTGTAAAGCGGTTGTCCAGCTCTTCAAAAGGCCAGCGAACTGCCATGGCGCTGCCCAGGCCCAAAGAGAAGAAGCGGGTGTCAGTCCCGTAGTAAATCCGGCTGGTATCCTGGCCCGGCCGGAAAAGCAGGGCCATTTCCAGAGCGGACAAGACCGACAGGCCAACCAGGACCCAGAAGATATTCCGCCGCTTTTTGGCAAATTTGACCAAGAGGACCATCACCAGCGGCCAGAGCAGGTAGAACTGCCAGTCAATCGCCATCGTCCACAAGTGGGTAAAAGGCGATTCATTATTGCCAAAACGCTCAAAGTAACTCTGCCCGTTGAATATCTGCCACCAGTTATATACCCCCAGCAAGTTGCTGGCGACAATCTGGTAAAGCTTGTTTAAAAGATTGCGCTGAAAGAGAACGATATATGCGCTGGTCAGCCAGAGCATGGCGATCAGCGGGGGATAAAGACGCTTGAAGCGGCGCTGGTAAAAGGACTTGATGTCAAAATAGCCCTGATTGCGGTAGGCAGCCATAATCTGGTCGGTTACCAGATAACCGGTCAAAACCAGAAAGACCGGCACGCCCAGGTAACCTCCGCCAAAGTGGTCGGGATCCAGGTGATACAAAATTACCCCGATTACGGCCAGGGCCCGCAAGCCAGCATAGCCAGTAATGTATCGTTTCTTCATTTTTCAATTCTCTAACTTTCGTTTCTCTATTCTATTTTTGCAATCTATCCCTTATTGTACGAATTCAAAGCTGAAGTCGCCAATGTAAACGTCGTCTCCATCGACAGCGCCTTGCGCCCGCAGTTCATCATCGACACCCATCTTCTTCAAGCGGCGGGCCAGGCGCATGATCCCGTCCTGGTGGTCCAGGTTGGTCATGGCTACCAGGCGTTCAAGCTGCTCACCGTGAATTTCAAATTCGTGGTCAGCCAGCTTTTCAACCGTGAATTCCATCTTTTCTGGCCGGTGGTACTTGTAGGTCTTAGTCTTGACCTCTTCCTTGGGCTTAACGGCAGCTTCAGCCTCTTGGGCTTCAACCTCGCTGACCAGGTCAGCCGCCCGGCTCATCAAGCGGTCAACGCCCTGGTGGGTAACGCTGGAGAGTTCGTAAACTTCCTGGTCAACCCCATGCGCGGCCAGGTCCTTCTTAAACTGGGCCAGTTTCTCATCGGCGCCTGGAATATCCATCTGGCTGGCCACGATGATTTCCCGCTTGCTGGAAAGGTCATCTTCCGTGTATGAGGCCAGTTCGTGCAAGATGGTCTCATAGTCCTCGTAGGCATCCCGGCCGTTGTTCGGGTCCATGGACACCATATGCAGGATAACCTTGGTTCTCTCCACGTGGCGCAGGAACTGGATCCCCAGCCCTACCCCCTGGCTGGCCCCCTTGATCAGGCCCGGCAGGTCGGCCATGGAGAAGTCCCGGCCGTCTGGCAAAAGGACCATGCCTAGGTTTGGCTTCAAAGTCGTAAACTGATAAGCCGCGATCTTTGGCTTGGCACTGGTGACGACTGACAAAAGGGTTGACTTGCCGACAGACGGGAAGCCGACTAAACCGACGTCAGCCAGGACCTTTAATTCCAAACGCAGGGTCCGGAATTCACCCGGTTCCCCGTTTTCAGCGATTTCCGGCGCCGTGTTGACGCTGGTGGCAAAGTGGATGTTGCCCCGGCCGCCCCGGCCGCCTTTAGCGACGACCAGTTCCTGGCCGTTTTCAACCAAGTCACCGATTTCTTCACCGGTGAAAAAGTCATAAACGGTCGTGCCAACCGGCACCTTCAGGTACAGGTCTTTGGCTGCCTTGCCGTATTGGGCCTTGATGCGGCCGTTTTCGCCCGGCTCAGCCTTGAACTTGCGCCGGTAGCGGAAATCCATCAAGGTTCTGAGGCCGTTATCGGCCACGAAGATAATGGACCCGCCCCGGCCGCCGTCACCGCCAGCTGGTCCACCGTTAGGCATGAATTTTTCATGGCGGAAGGCCACCATGCCGTCCCCGCCTTTTCCGGCTTGGACTTCAATTTTAGTTTGATCAACAAATGTTGAAGGAGTTGGCATTCTTGTTTTTACCTTTTCTTTCTTTCGTTAATTGTTACCATTTAATCATAAGCTATTTTGCCCAATAGCTAAAGGGAAATTTTGACTGCCTGCGCCTGGGTTAAAGTCAGTCCCGCCTTGCGCAGATCATCAATAGAAGCTTCCTTGATCTTCTTTAAAGAGCCAAATTCCCGCAAAAGCTTGGTCCGGCTCTTCGGCCCGATACCTTTGATCGAGTCCAGCCGGCTGACCAGGGAGTTTTTCGCATGGGTCTGCCGGTGGAAGGTGATGGCAAAGCGGTGGACCTCATCTTGAATCCGGGTCATTAAGTAAAAGCCTTCTGACTTCGGATCCATTGGAATCAGCTTGAAAGGCTGGCCCTTAAACGGGTCACCGTACAAGAGGTGGTTGGTCCGGTGCTTGTCATCTTTAACCATCCCCGCTACCGGAATATCCAGGTTCAGCTCGTTTCTTAAGACATCCTCACAGGCTTCCACCTGGATCTGTCCCCCGTCCATCAAGATCAGGTCCGGCATTCTTTCATGCTCTTTTAACAGCCGGCTGTAGCGGCGGCGGACGACTTCCCGGGTGTTGCCGACTTCATCGGCGCTGTTTTGGTGCTCAACTTCCCCCTTCAGCTTGAACTTCCGGTAGCCGGTCTTAAAGGGTTCTCCGTCTTTAAAGACAACCAGGGCCGAAACCGGGTCTGCCCCTTGAATATGGGAGTGGTCAAAACTTTCAATGTATGACCCGTAAGGCAGACCCAGGGCCTTGAAAATTTCTTCCTGGGCCCCTTTAGTCTTGCGCTGGCCGAGCTCCAGCAGGCGGAATTTGTCATCCAGCTTCAGCTGGGCATTTTCCCGGGCCATCTCCATCAAAGAAGCCTTCTGCCCCCTTTGCGGGGTCCGGACCTTAATGCCGATGGCCGCGGCCAGTTCATCCTGGTCGATGCCTTTTGGCACCAGGACTTCCCGGGGGTTGACCCGGTTCTTTTGGGCGTAGAACTGGGCAATAAAGGACATGAATTCGTCTTCTGGGTCAGTTTCATCAGTCAAAGGGAACATGTGCGACTCCCGCCGCAAGAGCTTGGCCTGCCGCAAAAAGAAGACCTGGATGGAAATCCAGGACCGGTCCACGTAATAGTTGAAGATGTCTCTTTGGGTATGATCATTAGAGATGATCTTCTGCTTTTCAACCGTTTCTTCAATATACTTGAGCTGGTCCCGGAGTTCCCCGGCTCTTTCAAATTCTAGGTCAGCTGAAGCTTGCAGCATCTTATTGGTCAAGTCTTTCTTGACCTCCTGGATGTCCCCGTTCAAAAAGCGCTTGATCTTCTTGATCTGCTCGTCATATTCGCTTTGCGGCACTTCCTTAAAGCAGCTGCCCAGGCACTGGCCCATATGGTAGTAAAGGCAGGGCCGGCCGGTATAGCCGCTGCAGCGGCGTAAAGGGAAGACCTTCTGGATGAATTTTAAAGTCGCGCTGGCCGCGTAGACGTTGGGGTAAGGGCCAAAATAGTAGCCCTTGTCCTTGTAGACGATCGAGGTTAGGCGGGTCTGGGGATTTTTCTCATTCGTGATTTCGATATAGGGATAGCCCGTCCCCGACTTCAGAGCCACATTGTAATAAGGCTGGTACTTTTTGATTAGGGTGACTTCCAGCAAAAAGGCTTCCTTGTCAGAATCCACCACGATGATGTCATAATCGGCAATATTCTTGACCAGCTCGGCCCGGCGGCCCTCCTGGCTGCTCTTGAAGTAGGACCGGACCCGGTTCTTCAAGTTTTTGGACTTGCCAACATAGATGACCTTGCCGTTGACGTCCTTCATCAGATAACAGCCGGCCTTTTCCGGCAGCAATTTCAATTTGTTTTCAATCAATTGACTCGCCATGTCTGCCTCCCCGCGATTCATTTACCGTACGATTTTATCACGAAAAGTGTTATTCTAACACCGATCCGCCTATAATCGCAAAAATATTTTAATGATTTTCCATGACCAAACCAGGGCAAAATAAGGGTCTTTTAACAATAATCCTTTTATAGCTAGTATTGTTCTACTTTTAGTCCAAAATAAACTTTTTTCTCGGAAAACGGCCGTTTTTTGTCCCTGCATCACGTATAATAATATTGTTAAGACTATAGGATTTAGGAAGGTAAGATTTCATGAAGAACTTCTACTTGAACCATGACAGCAACATGGATGACTTTACTTCACTTTTGCTCATGCTTTTGGTACCAGACATCAAGCTGATCGGGGTAGGGGTAACCGACGCCGACGGCTACGTTGAACCAGGCGTTTCCGCTTCCCGGAAGCTGATCGACCGCTTCAACCAGCGCGGCGACAAGCTGGAAGTGGCCAAGTCCGACTCCCGGGCAGTCCACCAGTTCCCGGAAGCCTGGAGAGTGTCAGCTTTTTCCGTGGACCACTTCCCGATCTTGAATGAAAAAGGCACGGTTGAAACGCCAGTTGCCGCAAAGCCGGCCCACCTGGACATGATCGACAAGATCCATGCTGCTGACGGCCCGGTTACCCTGGTCTTTACCGGTCCGCTTACTGACTTGGCCCGGGCCCTGGAAATTGACCCAAGCATCCAAGACAAGATCGAGGAACTTTACTGGATGGGCGGGTCTTTGAACGCCCACGGTAACGTTTATGCCCCATGCGCTGACGGGACCCAGGAATGGAATGCCTGGTGGGACCCGGAAGCCTGCAAGACGGTCTGGGACTCCAAGATCAAGATCCAGCAGGTCGGCCTGGAATCAACCGAAGAACTGCCTCTGACCGACGAGATGCGCCAGCACTTTGCATCCAACCGCAAGTACCCGGCCTTTGAATTCCTGGGCTATGTCTACGCCCTGGTCAACTCCTTTGAAGTCGACTCAACTTACTACCTCTGGGACGTTCTGACCACCATGAGCGCCCTTTACCCGGAAATCGCCACGACCCGTGACACCAAGTCTGATGTCTACACTGACGGCGACCGGGCTGCCCGCTTCTTTGAAACTGAAAATGGCCGGCCAATGACCCTGGTTACTTCCGCTAACTACGACAAGTTCTGGGAACGCTTTGACGACCTGTGCGAAAAGGCCAAGCTTTTCTAAAAAATAAAGCAGTAATAACGATTAAAACCTTCAGAAGATTTCATTCTGAAGGTTTTTTATCCATATTTTTTGATTACGGCCAGCATGGCCTTTCCATAGTTGGCCAGTTTGGCATCCCCGACCCCGCTGCACTGGAGCAGCTCTTCCGGCGTTTGCGGCTTCCTGGCTGCCATATCCCGCAAAGACAAGTCGGAAAAGATGACAAATGGCGGCACTCCCCGCTTTTGGGCCAGGATCCGGCGGGCCTTTCTGAGCTCTTCAAAGAGGACCTGGTCACCACCTGTTTCAGCAAGCTGCTCGCTTTTCACTTCCTGGCGCCTTTTGACTCTGGCCTTGCCGTCCAAAACGTCCCAGCCCCGGTTGGTTACATGGACCAAGGGATAGCAGTCCCCCACCAGCTGCAGGTAGCCCTTTGAAACCAAGTAGTCGACCAGGCTGCTTACATCAGCCTGCTTTTTTCCCTTGAGTAGGCCGTAGTGGACACACTCATCAGCCCCGATCTCACTGATCTTCTTGACTTTGGACCCAGTCACGGCCTGGGCAACGATTCTTTTGCCATAGCGGCCGTCTAAGTCATAGACCATGCCGATAATAGCCTGGGCTTCGGCCGTCACGTCCTGGAAGTCGCCGCTGTTTAAGCAGTTGCTGCACTTGCCGCAGGGCGGGCAGTCCTGGCCAAAGTAGCGGACGATAAATTGCTGCAGGCACTCGTCTGTATTGGCATAATCGCTGATCGTCTGCAGCTTTTGGTACTGGACCTGCCGGTAGGACTCATCAGCTTCAGAATTGTCGATAAACCAGCGGAACTGGCGAAGATCACTGGGGTGAAAAAGCATCACGGCCTCACTCTCCAGACCGTCACGGCCCGCCCGGCCGGCTTCCTGGTAATAGGCCTCCAGGTTTTTGGCGCTGTTTGCGTGCAGGACAAAGCGGACATTGCTCTTGTCGATCCCCATGCCAAAAGCATTCGTAGCCACGATCAAGGGAATCCGGTCATACTGGAAGTCGTCTTGGACCTGGGCCCGTTCCTCATTGGACATCCCGGCGTGGTAGGCGGCAACGTTAAAGCCCTCCCGGCGCAAAAATTCGGTCAGCCCCTCCACCTTTTTCCGGGTGTTGGAATAAATAATGCCCGCCTCACCCCGGTGCTGCTTCAAGTAGTTGACGATATAGGCCCGGCTGTTTTTCGGCGCGTTTACCAGCTTGAAGTGGAGATTTTTTCTTTCAAAACTGGTGATGACGAAATTCTCCTCGGAAATGTCCAGCTGCTGGCCGATGTCTTCTCTGACCGCCTTAGTGGCCGTAGCTGTAAGGGCCAGAACATTGGGATGGGTATGGAGGGCATTGATCCCGTCCTTTAGCTTCCGGTAGGCCGGCCGGAAGTCATGCCCCCACTGGGAAATGCAGTGGGCTTCATCGATGGCGACCAGGTTGACCTCCAAAAAGTTGAGCTGGTAGCGGAAATAGTCCATCTCCATCCGTTCCGGCGTCACGTAGAGCAGCTTGATTTTCCCTTCATAGCAGGCTCTTAAGATGGGATTGACGTCTTCCTGGGCTGTGGAGCTGTTAAGTGCCGCGGCCGGTATCCCGTACTCGCGCATGCTGTCAACCTGGTCCTTCATCAAGGAGATCAAGGGTGAGATCACCACAGTCGCACCGGGAATCATCAAGGCCGGGATCTGGTAGCAAAGCGACTTCCCGCCCCCGGTCGGCATGACTGCTAGGACATTTTTTCCCTGGAAAACTTTTTCAATAATTTCTCTTTGGCCCGGCCGGAAACTGTCATAGCCAAAATACTTCTTTAAGACCTGCTGTGGATCAAGCAAGCTCTCTACCCCCTTTAATTCGCTTTACAGTAGCTAACACTTAATGATAACAAAAAAAGATGCAAAAGCATCTTTTAGTTGACCCGGTTGACCGGCACTCCATCGACCAGGAAGGAGACAATATTGTGGCTGGCTTCTTTCAAGACGCTGCGCCGGGACTCCCGGGTGGCGCTGCCGGCATGCGGGGTCAAAATCACATTGTCCAGCTGGCAGAATTCCTTGTTGAAGTCCGGTTCTTCTTCAAACACGTCCAGGCCCGCCCCGGCAATCCGCTTGCCCTTTAAGGCCCGCAAAAGCGCCGCTTCATCGACCTGGCTGCCCCGGGAAGTATTGATCAAAAAGGCCGTCGGCTGCATCATGCTCAAGGCTGCTTCATCAATCACGTGGTAGGTTTCCGCCGTGGCCGGAGCGTTCAAGCTGACATAGTCGGCCTGGCTGAGCAGGTCGGCCAAGGGCACGTAGCTGACTCCCAGGGCCCGCTCTTCATCTTCCGGCAATTGGTGGCGGTTGTGGTAGAGAATGTTCATCCCGAAGGTCCGGGCATAGCTGGCCAGGGTCTTGCCGATTCTCCCCATGCCGAAGATCCCCAGGGTCTTGCCGACCGGGCTCTGCCCCTGGTTTTCGAGCAAGCCTGTGTCCAAAAAGTTCCCTTGCCGCATCTCTTGATTGTAGAGGGCCAATTTCCGGCTGAGAGCCAAAAGGAGGGTAAAGGCCATTTCCGCCGTCGGCTGCATGACGCTGGCCGGGCAGTTGGAGACGATGATCCCCTGGCTGCTGGCATAGTCCACGTCGATATGGTCATAGCCAACTCCGGTCGCGGAAACGATCTTGAGCTTTTTACCCGCGTCCAAAAGTTCCTGGTCAACTGGCAGCTTGCCGGTGATCAAGGCATCAAAATCCCCTAGGTTAGCCAGGTACCAGTCCTTGCCGGCACCTGCCGGAGCAAAGGTCACTTCACATACTTTTTCCAATTCGGGCAGCTGCTTGACCGCCAGGCCCGCCACCAAAACTTTCGCATTTTCCATCTTAAGCATCTCCCTCAAACAGCGGATCGCGGCTGGCCTTTAAAGCCGCCACGTGGTCTGCCTTGAAATAAATTCTTTCCGCGTTGCCATAATAAACATCAGCCAGTTCCGCTTCTGAAAAAATCCCTGCGTCTTCCAGCCAGGAATAAAGCTGGCCGTAATCATTGAAAGTGGCTGACCAGGGCGCGTCGCTGCCCCATAAGAGCCTTTTGGCCCCCACGATTTCCTTGGCCAGGCCCACCGCTTCCTGGCAGAATGGGTAAGGATAAGTCTGCTCACCCGCGATGTCTTGCAGGGCAGCCAGGTCAAAGCTGATATTCGGCAAAGGAGCAAAAAGAGCCAGTTCTTTTTCCAGCAAGTCCAACTTGCCAGGCTTTGGGAAGGACAAATGGCAGAGGACAAAGTCCAAATCTGGATAACGCTTAGCCAGCCGGGCCAAGGACCGGGGCTGGTGGCTGGCCTGGCTGCTGTCGCCGTAGTCCACGGCCACCGCGAAGCCTGGGTAAGAACTGAGATAGTCCAAAATTTTGCCCAAGCGGTCGTCTTCTGCCAAGTCAAAAGGCAAATGATAGTCCATAAGGCCGCCGGCCTGGCTGACTTCCAGTTTCAAAGCCCGAAAGCCCAGGTCTTCAACATGGCGCTTGACGATTTTTTCCGCTTCACTGGCAAAGGGATCAATGGAAAAAGCTGGGGCAAAGCGGTCCGGGGCGGCCTTGGCTACCTGCCAGCTGTAATAATTTTGAAAGCCATACAGGCTTCCCTGCAAAAGGACGGCCTTGGCCACATCATGGTCTTCCATTACTTTCCTGGCGGCGTCTGCTCGAAAAGCGTCATCACCCCAGCCAGCGGGAAAGAGGCAGGTCTTAAAGCCGCTGTCCCAAACAACCAGGCCATTTCCCAAGGCATTGCTGCGGCCATTGCCCTTGTAGCTGGCCAGGTCCCGCACCAGGTGCAGGTGGGCATCAATTTTCTTCATTATTCGTCTTCCAATCTTTTTCGCGAAGCTCTTACCCTTATTATAGTGAAAGCGGTTCATTTCAGCAAAAGCTTCAGAAAAAAATAAAAGGTCTTTCACCAGGTAAAAGGCCTCTCACTTCATTTCTTTTAATTCTTCTTTTCTGCCAGCCTAGCCAAAGTCATTTCGAGCAAGCGGTCAGCCACGGCCTGCTTGCTCATCCACGGCCAAGGGTCCAGCTCCTTGCCTTGTTCCAGGATCGTTACCTGGTCCTCGTCGCCGCCAAAGGCATCCCCGCTGACGTCATTGGCCACGATCAAGTCAGCGCCTTTCTCTGCCAGCTTCCGGCTGGCATTGGCCAGAAGGTCATTAGTTTCAGCCGCAAAGCCGATGACCACTTGGTCCGGCCTTTTCTTTTGGGCCATTGTCTTTAACAGGTCCGGATTCTTGACCAGCTGCAGGGTCATTTCCTCTACCCCGTCCTGCTTCTTCAGCTTGTGGTCAGCGGCTTCCTTTGGCCGCCAGTCGCTGACGGCTGCCGCCATCAACAGGGCATCAGCAGCCGGGAAAAGTTCTTCCAGCTTCTCCAGCATGGCCTGGGCCGACAGGGCGGGATGGAGGTGAATCCGGGCATCCCTTGGCAGGGGAACTGAGACGTTGCCGTAAATCAAGTCCACCTCGGCCCCTCTTTTGGCCGCGGCTTCTGCCAAGCGGAAGCCCATCTTGCCGCTTGACCGGTTGCCGATAAAGCGGACCGGGTCAATAGCTTCCAGATTGCCCCCCGCAGTGACGACGATTCGCTTGCCTTTGGCTGGCAAGTCAAGCTGGTCATTAACCCAGGCCAGGATCTCTTCAGCTTCCGGCATCCGGCCCTTGCCGGCATAGCCTTCAGCCAGTCGGCCCACGGCCGGTTCCATGATCCAGTCGCCGCCCTCCTTTAACAAGCGGAGATTGCGCTGTACAGCAGGATTTTCCCACATATGGCTATTCATTGACGGCACGATCAAGCGCGGGCAGTGCAATGCCAAAAGGGTGGTTGAAACGGCATCATCCCCGATCCCCTGAGCCAGCTTGGCCAAGATATTGGCATCAGCCGGCACGACCAGGGCCAGCTGGCTCCAGTCAGCCAAGTCGATATGGGCGATTTCCGCCTGCCGGCCTGGACTGAACAAGTCGTCTAAAACCGGCCATTTCGTTAAGGCCGCCAAAGTTGCCGGACCAACAAAACGTTCACTCTTGGCCGTCATCGCTACCCGGACTTCATGGCCCGCCTTCTGCAGGCCCCGGACAACGCTCACGGCCTTATAGGCAGCTATTCCGCCAGTCATATAGACCGAAATTCTTGCCATTATCGCTCTCCTTAGTAGATTTTGCGTTCCTTAACGATGGCTTGTGCCCAGTCCGCGAAGCTGGCAGCTGCTTCAGCATCCTTCAAGATAACCAAAAGAGTATCAGTCCCGGCGATCGTGCCGACCACGTCATCGTTGTCAATATCGTCAATTAATCCTGCCAAAATTGGCGCGTAAGTCAATTTCATGCTGGTTTGAATGACAACGGTAAACTGAACGGCAGTTACAGTTGCCACCCGTTCGCGGATCGCGTCTTTCAGCTGCCTTTCCCGGTTAACAGCAGCTGATGGCGCCTTGACGTAGTAGCTGCGGCCGTCATCATCTGGCACCTTGCTGATGTGCAAGGCGCGAATATCCCGGGAAATAGTAGCCTGGGTCGCGTTCGCGCCATGGGCTTGCAACAAGAGCAGCAATTGTTCCTGGGTTTCAATCTTGTTGGTCTGAATCAGTTCGTAAATCAGCTGTCTTCTTTCTTTGTAGTTCATAATTATTGCCCCTTAATATTATATTTAAGCGTTTTAGATACCTTTAATTTTAACGCACTTTTATATTTCAATAAAGCTGTTATTTAATTCTTCTTGAATTATCCGACTTTCTTCGATCAATTTTTCTGCAATTATCCCCAACAACATTGACATTAGCCAATAAAAAATGCCTTGAAGCAAGTTCAAGGCATTTAATATCATTCATGTAAAATGAAAAAACTACATTTCGTCTGGTGCCTTGACGTCCAGCAAGTCCAGGGCTGACTTGATGACATGGCTGACCGCTTGGACAACGGCCAAACGAGCCTTCTTGACATCTTCGTCAACGTCATCAACCAAAATTCTGGTGTGAGCGTAGTACTTGTTGAAGCGCTTAGCCAGTTCCAGGGCGTACTTGGCAATCGCGCTTGGGTCGTAGGTTTCCATGGCCTTTTGGATGGTGTCAGCGTAGCGGGCCATGAAGGAGACCAGGTCCCATTCTTCAGCGCCGATCTTGGTCAGGTCAGCGTCTGAGAAGTCGGTAATGCCGCTCTTTCTCAAGAGGCTTTCGCCACGGGCCCGGGCGTATTGCACGTAAGGGCCGGTTTCACCTTCGAACTTAACGACTTCTTCCAGGTTGAAGTCGATTGGGTTGCGGCGGTAGTTCTTCAAATCGTGGAAGACAACCGCGCCGATACCGACTTGCTTGGCAACTTCGTCAGCGTTCTTCAAGCCGACGTTCTTTTCAGAAATCTGCTTGCGGGCCAGGTCAACTGATTCGTTCAAAACGTCTTCCAGGTTAACGACGTTACCCTTTCTGGTAGACATCTTCTGGCCGTTGATGCTCATCAGACCGAAGCTGATGTGAACAATGTCGTCAGCCCAGTCAAAGCCCATTTCCTTCAAGCAGGCACGCAGCTGCTGGAAGTAGACTTCCTGTTCCTGGCCGACAACGTAGATGGACTTGTAGAAGCCATAAGTCTTCTTCCGGTACATGGCAGTTGCTAGGTCACGGGTGATGTAAGTTGAAGTCCCGTTACTCTTGATAACCATCAAAGGCGGCAGGTTGTACTTTTCAAGGTCGACGATTTCAGCACCTTGGCTCTTAACCAAGAGACCCTTTTCCCGCAGTATTTGGATTGGTTTATCCATCATTTGGGCACTGAAGGCTTCACCAGTGAAGGAGTCGAAGTGAACGTCCAGCATGTCATAAACCTTCTTGAACCGTTCCAGGGAAACTTCTCTGAACCAGCTCCACAAGCGCTTGGCTTCTTCATCGCCGTGTTCCAGCTTGGAAAACCATTCCCGGCCGTCTTCATCGTATTCCGGGTGTTCTTCAGCTTCCCGGTTGATTCGGACATAGTAAGACAAAAGGGTGTTGATTGGGTCCTTTTCGATGTCGGCGTCGTTGCCCCACATCTTGTAGGCAGCCATCATCTTCCCGAATTGGGTGCCCCAGTCACCCAGGTAGTCGATTCTAATAGGCTTGAAGCCTTCCTTGGCCAGAATGCGGGCAATAGCTTCACCGATCATGGTTGACCGCAGGTGACCCATCCCCATTGGCTTGGCAATGTTAGGTGATGAGTATTCAGTTAAAACGTTCCGGCCGTGGCCCAGGTCACGGGCACCGTAGTTTTCAGGGTCAGCCAGGATTTCCTGCAAGATGGCCGCCCCGGTCTGGCTCTTGTCCAGGAAGAAGTTGATGTATGGGCCAACTGCTTCCACCTTTTCAAAGCTGCCTTGGTCGATCTTCTCAGCCAGTTCAGCCGCGATCAGGTTTGGCGCCTTGCGCATGGTCTTGGCTAAAGTAAAGGTTGGAAAAGCGTAATCCCCCAGCTTTTCGTCCTTTGGCCGTTCAATCTTGACATCAATGTCATCCAGTGACCAGTCAGGCAAAACCGCCTGTAAAGCTTCTGCAACAAGTTGTTTACCGTTCATAAAATACCTTCTTTATTTCCTATGTCTAAAAAATTGAATAAAAATTACTCAGCGCCCGCTTGCCCCATCGCTGATGCAAATTTTAGTTTATGCTTCCTATTAATCTCATGGAGTGTGACAAAACGCTTTGTAGTCTCATTTATTTTTACTCTGTATATTATAGCAAGAGATTAGAGGATATGACAACAGATTTTAACAATTTCATTATACTATTTATACAGACTGCATGCATTCTATGCGCTTTCCGCTTCCATCGTCAAGCGCCCGCCCGGATACTGGCGTCTGATCAGTTCATGCACGTTCTTGATCATCTGCCTGCTTGAAGGAGCCAGCCGTTGCTGGTTTGAGGTTACCAGGGCGATCTTCCGGTAAAAGGGAGTGCTGAAAGGCAGGATTCTGACTTCCCCCTGCATCTTCTGCAGGGCCAAAGCCGGCAGGATCCCCAGCCCCAGGCCCGCTTCCACCATAGCCACGATTGACTGGTCGTCGATGGAAAAACTAATAGCCGTTGACTTAATTGAGTAGTGGTCAAGCGCGGCCTTGGTATCCAGGTCGTAGTCGCTTTGCTGGAGGATGAAGTTGCAGTTGACCAGGTCTTCCTCACTGATGCTGTGGCCGTTTTTGACCTGGAAGTCTTTGGGGGCAATGCAGTAGATTTCGTCTTCCAGGATTTTTTCGCAGCTGATCCCCTGCTCATTTTCCGGCAGCATGGTCAGGCCCAGGTCCAGCTGGCCGCTTTTCACAGCCTGGGTAATTTCACTGAAGCCAGCCTGGCGGACGGAAATCTTGACCTGGGGGTAATTTTTAGCAAAATTCCGGATTAAAGGCGGCAGCCAGTTGATGCAGACCGAAGAGAAAGCCCCGATCCGGATCAAACCGGTGTCCAGGCCCTGGATCTGCTGGGCGACCTGCTCCAGCCGGCTCTGGTCATTGATGATTTCCTGGATCAAGGGAAGGATTTTCTCCCCATCCGGGGTCAGTCTAACCCCGTTTCTTGACCTGACAAAGACCGGAAAGCCTAGTTCGGTTTCCAGCTGGTTGACCGAGTGGCTGATGGCCGACGGGGTCACGTTCAAGACTGCGGCAGCCTTGTTGAAGGTTCCCTGGTCGATCACTGTCTGGAAGACTAGATATGGAAATGGCAGCATTTGCCCCTCCTAACATGAAAATATTTCACTTAAAATCAAAAAAGTTGAGTTTTATTATTCTTACTCCAGCAATTATAATATAGTCAACGCGGAACTGACAATATTAATTTAGGAACAAAGAAATTAGGAACAAAGAAAAATGTTAAGCAAGCTTTTTGCCAAAAGAATCAAAACTCAAAATCCATCCCGCCTGCAAGGGCTCTTCCCGGAAAGCAATTTTTCCGACAACATCTCCTTTGGGGGCGGCTGCCCGGACGAAAGCCTCTTCCCAAGCCAGGCTTTGCAAGCTGCTTACCAGAAGGCCGTTGACCAGGAACAGGCCCACTCCTTCCAATACCACGACGTTAAGGGGCCGGGCACCTTGCGCGACTACCTGGCAAACCGGGCAAGGCAGCAGGGAATCAAGGCTAATGCTGACGACATCCTGCTGACGGCTGGCGGCCAGCAAGGGCTCGACCTGGTAGCCAAGCTTTTCCTGGGGGCAGGCGACGAAATGGCCGTTGAAGCACCAAGCTATGTCGGCGCCCTATCTGCTTTTGACAATTACGAACCAGTCTACCATGAAATTCCTTTGGAAGACGACGGGGTCAACCTGGACTACTTTGAAGAAGTGCTGAAAGAGCACCCGGCAATCAAGCTCTTCTACACGGTGCCAGACTTCCACAATCCAACCGGGATCACCATATCCCTGGCTAAGCGCCAGCGCCTGGTTGACCTGGCCAACCGCTACGACTTCGTCATCTTGGAAGATACCCCTTACCGGGACCTCCGCTACCATGGGGAAAGCCTGCCAAGCATCAAGAGCTTTGACACGGAAGGCAGAGTGATTTTCCTGTCCAGCTTCTCTAAGATCCTTTCCCCAGCCTTCCGTTTAGGCTGGCTGGTAGCTAGTCCGGAAATCAAGGAACAGCTGGTCAACTTGAAATTGTCAGCTGACCTGGAAGTGCCATACTTAGCTGCTGGTACCGTAGCTACCTACCTTGCAAACAATGATCTGGACCAGCATATTGATCAGTTGAAGCAGGTCTACCGGGTCAAGCTGGATGCTATGGCTAAAGCCTTAAAGACTTACCTGCCAGCTGATGCCAAGATCAGCCAGCCGGAAGGCGGCTTCTTCTTCTGGGTTGAACTGGACGATGAAATTGATACCAGACAGCTTTTGCTTAATGAAGCCGTGCCAAAAGAGCACCTCATCTACGTGCCTTCGGCTAGCTTCTATCCTAACTGGGACAAGAATAACGGCCTCCGGGTCAACTTCACCGGCTCTAGCCTCAGTCAGATCGATGAAGGAGCTGAGCGCTTAGGTAGAATCCTCAGCCCGGCCCAAACGGCCTCCGGGTCAACTTCACCGGCTCTAGCCTCAGCAAGATCGATGAAGGAGCTGAGCGCTTAGGCAGAATCCTCAGCCCGGCCCAGCTGAAAATGTCAATCTAGATAAAGTAAATACTATTTGCAACCGTCCAAGACTTGGGCGGTTTTTTGCGGCTAACTATCTGTCAATCTATTGTAGGCTATTTTCTGGCTAAAAAGCAATTTCTATTCTTTTAATCTTCCCCTAATTTTCATTTAGAAAATAAGATCCGCCAGGCCGGCTTTGATTCGGAAGAAGTACGGCAGTTTTTCTTTGAAACTGCCAAGGAAATCCTGGCCTCTAAGCCAGCTGACATGGACATCACCCTGCATTTCTGCCAGGGCAACCTGCGGTCAAAGAAATTCTATGACGCCAAATATGATGGCCTCATCTTCCAGCTACCCTTCAGCGGCTTCTTCATGGAATTCGATGATGAAAAATACTGTAACTTCTCACTTTTAGAAAAGCGGCAGGGGCAAAAGATCGTGCTTGGCTTGGTCAACACCCAGTCAGACGAGTTGGAAGACAAGGAAGTCTTGCTTAAGTGCCTGGAGGAAGCCAATAAGCACGTTGATCCAAAGCAGATCTGCATTGCTACCCAATGCGGTTTTGCCTCAACAGAAGCCGGAAATTTAATCAGCGAAGAAGGACAGTGGCGTAAGCTCGACCTGGTTCATGAACTGGCCGAAAGTCTTAATGCCTAATATGCTCTCAAGCCCTCCATTTAGGAGGGCTTTTTACTTGGTAAGAAGAAGAAAAAGAGAAAACAAAACATACTAACCTAGTGTTGGATGATTACTCGACGGAGTAGTCGTTCAACACTTTTTCTTTTACTATGTAAAGT
>PPYF01188087.1_pt1 | contig 86978 bp, 80 predicted proteins | sample 1559871 | NCBI WGS metagenome assembly PPYF01 (sample SAMN08240021, study PRJNA423297) | Human gut metagenome, whole genome shotgun sequencing project.
TGTCTTCTGTCTTCTGTCTTCTGTCTTCTGTCTTCTGTCTTCTGTCTTCTGTCTTCTGTCTTCTGTCTTCTGTCTTCTGGCGCTTTATTGGCTTTCCCGTAAATTTTTTGCGCTGAACCTTTTCAATTTCTGTTGTCTCAATCAATATAGACAAGCCCGCAGGGTGAGTATTGAGGTGTGCAGGAGATGATGAAACGAATTCTGGCTGCGGTGACGTTGGCGTTGTCCGCATCATGCAGCTACGCGGCAGAAGAGCCGATCACCGTACAGGGAATGTATGTGTGGGGGGAAGGGGTGGAAACTTTCCAGCCATGCAATGACCCGAGCGTGTTTTGGTTAAACGGGGATGAAGCCAGTTTGCAGCCATTGCGTCAGTTGGCGGCGGAGGTGATGAAGAAAAAGCATCAGCCTTACCAGCCCATTTATGTGGTGTTGCAAGTGACGGAAGATGTGCCGCAGGGCGAGTTTGCTGAGGATTATGACGGTGTATACCGCCTGTCTAAGGTGGAATCTTTCAGCGCCCAAATTCCGAAAGGCTGTGAGCGGCAGCAAGTGTATTAAACATCACGTGAGGTGATAAAAAAGGCTTTGTGACCAAGGCGAGGTATGTGCGCTCTGTGGTCCAAAGCCTTTTTTGTTGCATGCGGTGTTCTTGCCTAGCGTTTTAGCTTGTGTACTGAAGCGCTAGGCAAGGTGTGGATGCTGATAATCAGTGTTGCAACCACAGGTTATAGCTGTAGAACTCGTTATCGCGGATATAGCCTTCTTTTTCATACAGGCTTTGGGCGCGGGTGTTGTCATGCGCGGTTTGCAGCATGATATAACCGGCGTCAGTTTCTTCACCCAGCGCTTTGCAGCGTGCCAGTAAGGCTTCGCCAACCCCTTGACGACGCGCGGATGGGGTCACGAACAGGTCGTACAGCCACCATACCAGTTTCATCTGCAGTGAGCAAAATGCAGGATACAGTTGGGCAAAACCGACCGCTTCGCCAGCATCATTGACGGCATAAAAGATCACGGATTGATTAAATTGCAGACGGGCTTGCATGAATGCCAGAGCTTGTTCAGGCATTGGGTCGACTTGATAGAATTCACGATATTGTACATATAATGGCGCTACTTTCGCGGCATCTTGTACGGCTGCCTGATAAATTTTCATGTTGCTGTACTCCGTTGTAAAGCCCGTTGTGAAGCTTATAGTGAAGTGGGCTAGCCCCAAAAAGGTTGCCAATCAATCTGTGAAACCCACCAGTCCCAACCGCGCTGCCATGCTTGCTGATACTCTTGTGCGCCAGGCAAGGAGTTACATCCTTGCGGATAGGCAAGACCACGCGCGCCCCAGCGGAACAGTTCATCATTGCGGCAGATGCCGGTGAGTGCTTGATTAAACCCTTTTTGGTACTCAGTGAAACTGATTGGAGCGGTGTGTCTTTGGCACAGCGTTTCAAGATCTTGCGCGGTACGTGCAGCCCGACCGGATAGGGCATCGCGTTGACCGATGAGCTCGGCATTGCCCGCTCGGCATTGTTCGGCCATATAGCGGTTGGTACAACCCGTCAGCGTAAGAATCAGTAAGCCAAGCCAGACCAGATGTCGCATACTTTGCTCCTCAATATGCAGTGGCAACATAGCAAAAAAAAACCGGTCAGGAGACCGGCTTTTAACATTATGTAACGCTAAACCACACTCGGTTATAAAAAGGTCTCTACTAGTAAGAAGCCTACTGTACAGGCGGTAATTACGCCAATCAGTCCCGGAATAATAAAGCTGTGATTGATAATGAATTTCCCGATGCGAGTGGTACCGGAGCGGTCAAAGCCGATGCAAGCCAGATCACTTGGGTAGGTTGGCAGCACGAAGTAACCGTAACAGGCCGGGAAGAAGGCCACGATCATTTTCGGGTCTACACCCAGCGCCAGCCCCATAGGGGCGATGGCGGTCAGCGCAGCGGCTTGGCTGTTTACCAGTTTGGATACGAGGAACAGCACCAGTGCGTAGGTCCACGGGTGGGCAACCACGACATCAGCCAACACGTCTTTCAATTGCACCATGTGCGCTTGGAAGAAGGTGTCACTCATCCAAGCAACCCCGAACACCGAGAAAATCGCGACCATACCGGCTTTGAATACTGCGCCGTTGGCAATCTCACCCGGTTTGACTTTACACACCATCAGCATGATGGCGCCGGCAATCAGCATCATCATCTGGATCGCCAGGTTCATTGACAGCATCTTGGTTTTGCCGTTTTCCAGCACAAACTCAGGACGCAGGCCATCAAACGCACCCAGTAATACCACCACGGCAATGGCGGCGAAGAAAATACCGGTCGCCCAGTAGGCTTCTTTCGGGAATGTCTGGTTCAGCAGGGTTTCGGTGCTGCCATAGATAAATTCACGCTGCTTGGGATCTTGCAGTTTAGCTTGGAATTCTGGGTCTTTATCCAGATCCTTACCGCGGCGCAGGCTCCACAGTGCGGCGACCATCACACCACACAAAGAGGCCGGTACAGAGATAGCCAGCAGGGTCAGCATGCCGATAGGCTCACCAATGCCTTGCTTGGCGGCCAGAATTGAGAGCAGAGAAACCACGGCTACCGACACAGGAGAGGCGCAAATCGCCATCTGTGAGGCGACAGATGCTACCGCCATTGGACGCTCTGGACGGATATTCTTTTTCAGCGCGATGTCAGAGATGATGGGGAACATGGTGTACACCACGTGGCCGGTACCGCACAGGAAAGTCAGAGTCCAAGTGGTGAGCGGAGCCAAAATGGTGATGTATTGTGGATGACGGCGCAGCAGACGCTCGGCGTATTGCATCAATACGTTCAGGCCGCCGGCGGTTTGCAGTACGGAAGCACAGCCAATAACCGCCAAAATGGTCAGCATAACGCTCACTGGCGGCTCGCCCGGCATCAGGCCGAAGACGAAGGATAAAATAAACAGGCCAATACCACTGATTAAGCCCAGTCCCATACCGCCAAAGCGGGTACCAACTAATAAGCACAGCAGTACGACTATAAACTGCAAAGCAATCATAAAACCAATCCCTGTTGAGTAATTAACTAGAGTGAATTAATAGGTACACAAAAAGAAAATATCTGCACGGGGATATCATCGTCCATTTCATCGGACAAATCTGAGGAAATGATCACCGAACCAGAATGCGCATTAAATAATCTGCCGTTTTATTGATCTGAGTAAATAAAATTCCCATTCGTGACACCTATTGCGCCTTTTGTCAGGGAAATAGACATGCTTTACCGATGGTGAGTGAAATGACGATAAATAAGGTGTGCTGAGAATCATTAACGATAGGGCGGAATAAATCGGGCTATTAGCTAATAGTAAGAAACTCATAACAAGAGCCGGTAATAAAAGAGAGTCTAAACGTTATCGTGAATACTTGTCGTAATATGGCTGTTATTGTCTTGCTAATAAAGCGTAGATAATAAGAGTGAAATAATTGTTGTTATGCGCAAATAATAGTCAGCGTGTTATGTTTTCTCGCTATTTCTATCGAATCCCTTCGTTAAAATGACAACAGCCGCAAGGGCGGCTGTTGTGGGGGCGATTTTTTTATCTGTAATGTTACTGATAGAGCGGATTAGCTGTTTTGCTCGGCCACAATCGCTTTGTCGCAGCGACGGATCTTCAAGAAGAACAGCACCGTTACCGCCACGGTCGCGCCCAGACCAATCACGGTCGAGATATCCATCGGCAGGTTAAATCCGATCTTGGCATTGGCCAGATAGGTAAAGCATACGGCGGTCATGAACATGGCTGGAACCGTGGCGACCCAGTGGAATTTACCGTGACGCAGCAAGTAAGCGGCGGCGGTCCACAGCATCATCATTGCGGTGGTCTGGTTTGCCCAACCGAAGTAACGCCAAATCACATCGAAATCGGTTTTGGTGATCATGTAACCCAGCACGAACATCGGCAGAGCAATCAGCATCCGCTTACTGATGGCTTTTTGTGGCATTTTCAGGAAGTCAGCAATGATCAGACGTGCAGAGCGGAATGCGGTATCACCAGAGGTAATCGGCAGGATCACCACACCCAGCACGGCCAGTGCACCTCCGACCATTCCCAGCAGCGAAGTAGACACTTCGTGTACCACTTTGGCTGGGCCGCCGCTGGCCAGCGTGGCATTTAAGGCGTCGCTGCTTTCGTAGAAGCTCAGACCCAGCGTACACCAGATCAGGGCAATCACACCTTCACCGATCATCGCACCGTAGAAAATAAAGCGGCCATGCTTTTCATTTTGCATGCAGCGCGCCATCAGTGGTGATTGGGTAGCGTGGAAGCCGGATACCGCGCCACAGGCGATAGTGATGAACAGCAGCGGCCACAATGGCAGCTCGGTTGGATGCATGTTGGTGAACACGTCCATTCCCGCGCTGTAGAACGGCTTGTCGCTGACCATCAAACCAATCAGCAGGCCGGCGGACATAAACAGCAGCAGGGCGCCGAAAATAGGGTACAGGCGGCCAATGATCTTATCCACCGGCACGACCGTGGCCAGAATGTAGTAGCCAAAAATGATGGCAATCCACATTGGCACGCTCCAGCTGGTCAAATCCCCAAGCAGGCTGGCAGGACTCAGTACAAACACCACGCCGACCAGCAGCAGCAGGATGATGGAAAACGCATTCATGAAGTGCTTGGCAACAGTACCCAGATGGTTACCCACCACCGTTGGTACCGATGCGCCGTTGGCGCGCACGCTCAGCATCCCAGAGAAGTAATCATGCACCGCACCGGCGAAGATGCAGCCAAACACAATCCACAACATGGCGACCGGGCCATACAGCGCGCCCAGAATCGGGCCAAAGATAGGGCCGACGCCGGCAATATTCAGCAGCTGAACCAACCACACTTTGGCATTGGACATAGGGACATAATCGACACCATCTTGCATCGCAAGAGCAGGCGTTTGACGCTCTGGACGGGGATTAAAGATCTTCTCGATTATGGCACCGTAAATAAAATAACCGGCAATCAAAATGCCGACGCACAACAGAAACCAGATCATACCTGACTCACTCTTTTTGTTATGGTGAATGTACTGAAGGGGAATGTACAAAGAGGTAGCTATACTCTACGCAATATCGAGTTGAATAGATCGGCTTTTACGCTGAGAGGTTATATTGGCGATTAAGCGGTAATTATATTCGTTAAGTGGTTTTGGAGTGGGATAAGCGGTGGGCGATTGTGAAATAGTGTTTTAAACATCAAGGTGAGCGAATAAATATAATTATGAGATGGTTCACATTTTTATATTGATTGCATTTGATGTTGAGACTGAACGTAATATCAGAAAAAACGTAGCGGCATTAAAATAACATGCCGCGAATGTGAGTTTTATCACAGAGAATCAGTTATGGAATATTCAGATAATCTTTTACTGCGCGTAAATAACGGCGACTGACCGGCACTTTATGTCCGCTATGGGTCACAATATCGACCTGCGCCGCATCGGTAAATTGCAGCTCGCAGATTTGCTCAGGATTGACCAGATATTGGCGATGACAGCGCAGCAGTGGGGTTTTTTCTTCTAATACCTTGAGTGACAGTGGGGTATAGCCGCTTTGTTGGTGCGCCACCACTTGCACTCCGCTCAGATCGGTATGTGCGAACTCCACCTCTTCCAGATGTAAAAAGAAGATGCGCTGGTGGCCCTGACAGGGAATTTGGCGCAGAGGCGGTGTCGGTTCAGGTAAAACGAGCGGCTGCGGCGCGCTGGCTTGATACAAACGCTGCAAGGTTTTTTGTAGCCGCGCCGGATCAATGGGCTTGAGCAAATAATCGAAGGCTTGCTCTTCAAAGGCCTGCAAGGCGTAGTCATCGAAGGCGGTGACAAACACGATATGCGGCATGCGGTTTTTATCCAGCATGCTGACCATTTCCAGCCCGCTGATCCGCGGCATCTGGATATCCAGAAACACAATATCGGGCTGATGTTGGTTGATGGCGCTCATCGCTTCGACCGCATTGGCGCATTCGGCCACGATGTGCAGTTGAGCTTGTTCTGCCAGCAGCTCGCGCAATTCGGCGCGCGCGAGTGGCTCGTCGTCGACAATCATTACGCTGAGCATACGCATTCCTCGGTTTCTTCGGCACGGGGTAAATGTAAAGTGACGCAGGTGCGACGCTCCGGCTCGCAGTCAGTGCTGACGCCGTAAGCCTCGCCATAGCGCGCTTTAATGCGCTTATCCACCAAGCTCATGCCGAGGCCATCACTGCGCTTATCGGCGCAAAACAGCCCGGCATTGTCCTCTACCGCCAAAAACAGGCCACGCTCCGTTTGGCGCGCGCTGATCCGTATGTGGCCGGTTTCCAGTGAGTGTGCGGTACCGTGCTTGATGGCATTTTCCACAATCGGCTGCAGGATAAACGCCGGAACGCGGCAGTGATGCAACGCGCTCGGAATATCCATTTCTACCTGCAGGCGATCGGCAAAACGTGCCAGCTCAATTTGCAGGTAGGCCGTGACATGCTCGATTTCGTCATGCAGGCTGACATCGCCGCTGACGCGTTTGAGGTTTTTACGAAAAAACGTCGATAGGTATTGTACCAAGTCCCGCGCTTGCTGCGGGTTGCGCCGGATCACGGCGGCAATGGTATTCAACGCATTAAACAGAAAATGCGGGTTCACCTGCGCGTGCAGCAACTTGATTTCGGTTTGTGCCAGCATCTGTTTTTGCTGCTGCAACCGTCCCGCCAGTAACTGATTCGACAATAGACGCGCAATCCCTTCCCCCAATGTACGGTTGATGGAGGAGAACAGCTTTCGTTTCGGCTCATATAGCTTGATGGTACCGATCACCTGTTCATCTTCACCGCGTAGTGGGATCACCAGCGATGAGCCTAAGCGACAGTCGGCGGCAATCGAGCAGCGATACGGATGCTCGTTACCGTCAGCGTACACCACCACATTGTCGGCAATCGCCTGCATGGTGTGCGGTGAGGTGATCGGGGTGCCGGGGCGATGATGATCATCGCCAATGCCGATAAAGCCGAGCAGGACTTCGCGGTCGGTAATCGCCACCGCGCCCACATCAATTTCTTCGTAAATAGTCTGAGCAATTTGTTGGCTGGTGTGTTGGTTAAGCCCTTGCAGCAGCACGCCCACGGTGCGTTCAGCAATGCGTAGCGCCTTGGCAGAAAAGGCGATGGAGTATTTTTCAAACATGGCTTTGCGATCGAGGATGATGCGCATAAACATGGCCGCGCCGGTGGAGTTGGCAATCACCATCGGCAGCGCGATGTGTTGCACCAAGCGTTCGGCATCAGCATAGGGTTTAGCGACCAGCAAAATCACCGCCATCTGCACAATTTCGGCCAGCAAGGTGATGGCGAAGACCACTAGGGTGTTAAACAGCAAATCGCCGTGGCCACGGCGTACCAGATAGCGATGTGCCAGCCCGCCCAGTAATCCTTCCAAGGTGGTGGAGATGGCGCAGGCCAGATCGGTAAACCCCCCCAAGCTGTAGCGATGTAAACCGCCCGTCAGGCCAACGGCCAATCCCACCACCGGTCCGCCAAGCAAGCCGCCGAGTACCGCGCCGATAGCGCGGGTATTGGCAATCGCATCTTGAATTTGCAAACCAAAATAGGTGCCCAGAATACAAAAGCCGGAAAACATCACATAGCAGATGATCTTGTGTGGTAGGCGGACAGAAACCTGCATCAGTGGCGTGAACAGCGGGGTGCGACTTAATAGGTAAGCGATCACCAGATAAACGCACATCTGCTGCAACAGCAATGAGACCAACTCGATATGATTAATTTCCATGCCCAATCCCGCCGATTATCCGGTCGTCTATTCTACCGGATTATTTACTTTACAGCGGGTAATGTTTTCTTTACGAAAATGGCTTGAAAAGTTTACGCCAGTTGATATTGTGAGCTGACGCAGGATTGAACAACTTCCTGCTGCTCTGTTGCAAATACCCACAGGGTGTCACTGAGAACCACTGACCGGCACGGTCAGGGCGTAGTGGCCGTAAACCCAAAAACGTTAAACCAAAGGATGAAGCCGTCATGCACAAAGATGCGTTAAATAATGTCCACATCAGCGCCGAACAGGTGATGGTGACCCCCGATGAACTGAAGGCGAAATTGCCAATCAGTGAACGTGCGTTGAATCAGATTGCGGCCTCGCGCCGTACTATTGCCGATATTATTCACCGCCGCGATCCGCGTTTGCTGGTGGTGTGCGGCCCCTGCTCGATTCACGACCCTGAAGCGGCTATCGATTATGCTCGTCGTCTGAAAGCGCTTTCCAACCAACTGAGTGACCAGTTGTATATCGTCATGCGTGTCTATTTTGAAAAGCCGCGCACCACAGTTGGTTGGAAAGGGCTTATTAACGACCCGTATATGGACGGCTCTTTTGATGTGGAAGCCGGTCTGCATATTGCCCGCTCCCTGCTGATCAATTTGGCGGAGATGGAGATCCCGCTGGCGACCGAAGCGCTCGATCCGATCAGTCCGCAATACATCGGCGATCTGTTTAGCTGGTCGGCGATCGGCGCGCGTACCACGGAATCGCAAACGCACCGCGAGATGGCTTCGGGCTTATCCATGCCGGTGGGGTTTAAAAACGGCACCGATGGCAGCCTAAGCACCGCGATTAACGCCATGAAAGCGGCCGCCATGTCGCACCGTTTCATGGGCATTAATCAGGCCGGTCAGGTGGCGCTGTTGCAAACCCAAGGCAACCCTGATGGTCACGTGATCTTGCGCGGCGGCCACCGCCCGAACTATTCGGCGGCTGATGTGGCGGAATGTCAGGCTCAAATGGCAAAGGCAGGACTGACCGGTGCGCTGATGGTAGACTGTAGCCACGGCAATTCCGAAAAAGATTTCCGTCGTCAAGGTCAGGTATTGGATGCGGTGGTCAGCCAAATTCAGGCCGGTAACCGCTCCATTATCGGGGTGATGCTGGAAAGTAACCTGCATGAGGGAAACCAGTCGGCAGAGCAGCCGCGTGAGCAGATGCGTTATGGCGTGTCGGTTACCGATGCCTGCATCAACTGGGAGGAAACGGAACAAGTATTGTGCCGGATTCACAAAGAGTTAGCGCCGCACCTGAATGCGCGTCAGGCGGCGGCATAAAGCCCAACAAGAGGAAACACCATGGTGGCAGAACTGGCACAACTGCGCGATCAAATCGATGCTGTAGATCAGGAGATGCTGGGCTTGTTAGCCCGGCGTCTGGAGCTGGTAAAACAAGTGGGCGAAGTGAAAAGTCGCTGTGGCCTGCCAATTTATGTTCCGGAGCGCGAAGCCAGCATGCTGACTGCGCGGCGCGCGGAAGCGCAGCGTCTGGGTGTGCCGCCGGATCTGATTGAAGATATTCTGCGCCGCGTGATGCGCGAGTCTTACTCCAGCGAAAATGACAGCGGTTTTAAGACCGTGCATCCTGCGCTGCGACCGATTGTGGTGATTGGTGGTCGTGGGCAACTGGGGCAGCTGTTCTGCCAGTTATTTACGTTGTCTGGCTATCAGGTTCGGGTGCTGGATAAAGAGGATTGGGCTGACGCTGACCATTTGCTGGCAGATGCGGGCATGGTGGTGGTGAGCGTGCCTATCTGTTTGACCGAAGAGGTGATTGGTCGGCTGCGTCAGTTGCCGGAAGATTGCATCTTGGCGGATTTGACCTCGGTGAAACAGCAACCGTTGCAAGCGATGCTGGAAATCCATCGTGGGCCGGTGGTGGGGTTGCACCCGATGTTTGGGCCGGATGTGTCGAGTCTGGCCAAGCAAGTGGTGGTGGCCTGTGATGGCCGCGAGCCAGAGGCTTATGCCTGGCTGCTGGAGCAGATCAAAATCTGGGGCGCGCGGGTACACCGCTTGCCAGCTGCGCAGCATGACCAAGCGATGACGTTGATTCAGGCGTTACGCCACTTTGCGACTTTTGCCTATGGCTCGCATCTGGCGCAGGAAAATGCTGACCTAGAGCAGCTGTTGGCGCTGTCATCGCCGATTTACCGTTTGGAGCTGGCGATGGTTGGGCGACTGTTTGCCCAAGATCCGCAGCTGTACGCCGACATTATTCTGGCTCAGCCGCAAAATCTGGCGATGATCCGGCGTTTCCATCAACGCTTTGGTGAGGCGATTAGCTTGCTGGAGCACCACGACAAATCGGCCTTTATGCAGCGTTTTGCCGAGGTAGCCCAATGGTTTGGTGAGTATGCCGAGCAGTTTCAGGCTGAAAGCCGCGTGCTGCTGCGCCAAGCCAATGACTCGTTGGTGCATCGTGCTTAATTGTCCAAAAATCCGTGAGCCAGAATAGTCGGTTGAACTCCGCACATTTGCTAATCATGCGATAACCACGAGAGCACAAGATAAAAAAGCGGCGCACTGCGCCGCTTTTTTTATTACCGTTGATGGCATGTTAGCGCAGCGTTTGCATCAGCTCCCCGAAGGCCAGAGCATCCAGTGCGGCACTAAAGTCGGTTTCAGCGGTGATTGACGCATCTCCCGGCAACGCCAGCGGCAGCAGTACGCCGTGCGCGCCAGCACTGCGCGCAGCTTGTACCAAGGTGGGTAATAAGCGGGCATCACTGGCAAATACGCTCGGTGCCACTACGACCGGCATGTCTGCCTGTTGGCATAGCTGCGCGGTGGTGACCAGATCCCAGCACGGTACGCTTTCTGTGGTGCGCTGGCTCCCCGTTTCACACAAAATTACTTGCTGATTGCCTTGGCTGCGCACGGTATTGGCCGCCGCGAGCAAGGCGGCATTATCCATGTCTGGCGTGCGACTGAGCATCACCGGACATGGCGTTTTTCCGGCAGCGTGTAGCAGCGCGGTGTTGTGCATTGCCTGAGGTGGGATGTACAACAAATCAGCTTTGGCGGCCAGCGTGGTCAGGTGCGTGGTGGTGGTCACTGGCAGCAGCAACGGTAACTGATAGCGACGGCTAATATCGCGCAGCAAATCGGTCAGTGCTTGTTGCGCGCCGCTGTTTGCCTGCGCCTCTTCAGCCAAGGTCAACGGTAAGCTGAACAGGGCGCCGCCAAATTGTTTAACGGTGGCAGCGCTTTGCAGCAGCGCCTCACGGCTTGCACCATGCGTCGGGCCGGCAAATACCCGAAACGGCTGTTGACCACCGAGAGTGACAGCGCCAATGCGGACATTACGGCACGGCGCTGCGTCGAGGTCGTGCGTATCCTCGGTGGCAGTGGTGCGCTCGCGGCTCTCAATACCATGTCCTAAGATAGGCTGCGCGCTCAGATGCATCGCTTCGCGCGAGTGCGGAATATGCGCTTCTGGCGGTACCTCGGTTGGGATCACGGTTTCCGATGGGTAGCAGCCCAGCACTTTGACATAGCGGGTCTGGCGACTTAACAGGCGCAGCGCCGATTGCATACGCGCTTCGCTCAAATTGCCTTCCACATCCAGATAAAACATCTCTTCCCACGGGCGACCGTTGATCGGGCGTGACTCAAGCTTACTCATGTTGATGCCGTGATCGCGCAAAATCAGCAGCGCTTCTACCAGTGAGCCCGCATGCTGAGCGGTGGACATGATTAAGGTGGTCTTGGCGCTCACTTGTGCCGCCACTTCCACCGGCTCGCGGGCAACCACAATAAAGCGGCTGATGTTTTCCTGCTGATTGGCGATATTGCCTTGCAGAGCGTGCAAGCCGTATAGCTCACCACCTTCGGCATTGCTGATTGCCGCCACGTGCGGTGATTGCAATTGCGCCACTTTTTGCATCGCGTGCGAAGAGCTTTCACAGAACTCCAGTTGTACCTGACCCAGCGTTGCCAAGAACTGACTGCATTGTTGCAGCGGTTGCGGGTGGCTATAGACGGTGTGGATTTGATCGGCGCTGGTTTCCTGCGCGACCAATAAACAATGCTCAATCGGGTGGGTCAGCTCACCAACAATCGACAGCTGGGTGTGCTGCAGCAGATCGTACACGTCATTAATCGAGCCGGAGCTGGTGTTCTCAATCGGCAGCACGCCGTAATCGGCTTGGCCTTGTTCAACTTGTTTGAGAATTTCATCAAAGGTGCGGCAACTGATCTCCACCAAACGGCCAGTGTGGCGCGCGGCGTATTTACGCGCCGCCAGATGGGAGTAAGAGCCGCGCATGCCGAGAAAGGCGATTTTATGCTGTTGGGTTTGCGCAGGGTTGAGCTGTTGCTGTAGATAAGCCTGCTGGGTTAACACCGAATCTTCAATGATGGTGTGGTAAATCTGGGTGACATAATGCGGGTCTAACTGTAGCTCATGGGCCTGCTGGATCAGTGCGCTGAGTAAAATCTGCTCGCGTTCGGTATCGCGCAGCGCAGTCAGGCTCTTTTCCTTGCTGCGGGCCACATCCAGGGCCAGTTGGCGGCGCTCGGCCAGCAGTTTGAGCAGCGAGCGGTCCAACTGGCTGATGTGCTGGCGGATTTGGGTTAAGTCCTGACTCATGGTGTACATCCTTGCTGTGCGTGAAACGGGTAAAAAAAAGCCCCCCGAGGTGGGAGGCTGCTTTGTTCGTCTTGGTTTTCTTTTGCGCGTAACGAAGCGGCCTCCTAGTGTGGGCGGCTAAAAAAGCTGAAAAAGAAAACCATGAAAAACAAAGGCATAAAAAATCTCACTGGCGATAAGAAACAGGCGATGGAACGTGTGAACTGGTTTTAAAGTAGCCAGAAGGGCGTGTGCTTGTCAACGGATTTATCGGTGCTGCGAGCGCGGGCGGGAAAGTGGACGCGGTAGGCTGCGAGCCAGATAACGAAAAACGCACCCTTACGGGTGCGCTCTCCTGAAATTTGACCAGATAACCACTATGACTGAATCATTTATCGACAATGTCGTTTGTCATATTATCGGTTATAGCGTGGTTTCAGCATCGTCCTCTTCAGCAATTTTTTCAGCCAGTTCTTCTTCCTGCAGACGGTTTGCTTCTTTCACGCTCTGCATTGAACGGCGCGATTCGCCTTTGTGTTGCAGCTTGTTCAGCTGACGTTCCAGTTTCAGCAGCATCTCATTAATGGCTGCATACATATCATGGTGTTCGGCGCTGGCAACCAGCTGACCATTGGCAATGCCGATATTGGCTTCGGCGACAAATTCACCTTTTGGCGTTTTCCCCAAGATCACGTGTGGTTTAATCAGCGGAGTTTGCCATTTTTCCAGTTTGGTCAGACGGTCTTCGACATGTTCGCGGATAGCCGGAGTGATGTCCATTTGTTTGCTAGTAATGTTAACTTTCATAGGCTTACCTCTTGTCTATCCCGCCATTGGGCTTAACTTCAGAATACTTAAGATGGATAAATAAAGTGTGATTTAGATCACATTATTTTGCTAATGAACATTCTGTTAAACAAAGTGTGAGTTGGTTAAGTAAAATTGATACGGTGGGCTTGCTGTTCCGAGAGTACTGGGGCAGGATGAGAGAGTTAAAGCGCAAGAAACGGGATGGCTTTTGTCTTTTTTCGTTTTAAAAACAGCGCCTTGAGTAAATGTTAAACAAGTGGCCATTCCATACCAAGATTCCCTTCTGTTGTTTTGCTGGTTCTGTTCCCTTTTACATCACCCTTCGCTGGTCGTTGAGCGGCAAAAGTTGTCTCGAACTGTTGCTGGTAGAGGCTAATCGCCTATATTTGCTGGTGTTGGTGCGCGCAAAACGCCGCGGTGACGATAAAAAACGATCAGAAAACGTATTTGGGATAAAAAGACAATAAAAAAACGCGCCCCGAGGGACGCGTTCGTATTGTTTATTTCAATGCGCCGTTGTCAGTGCGGCGCTAATTCGGTACTGAGACCTACACTACACTGACGTTCGTGCGTGGATTAGGCGCTCACAGGGTTGGCAGCAATCAGCTTCGCCACTTTGGCTGCTTCAGCGGTCAGGCCCAGTTGCTGATAGGCATTTTCCATCAGTGGCAGGGCTTCACGGGCGGCTTGGGTGTCTGGATAATCACGCAGCATCTGCTCAACCCGATTAATCACCGCGACATACGCGCCACGTTTGGTATAGTACTCGGCCACGGACAGCTCATGCTTGGCCAGACGGTTTTTCAAGAATACCAGACGGGCATGGGCATCAGCGGCATACTGGCTATCAGGATAACGCTGGATCAGCATGGTGAAGTCACGATACGCCTGACGGGCGTGATCGGGGCTACGATCAGAGCGATCGATACCGAAAATGCCGTGCAACAGGTTGTTATCATAGGCCATATCAGTCAGACCGCGCATATACAGCACGTAGTCCGCCTGAGGCGAAGTTGGGTTCAGACGCAGGAAACGGTCGATGGAAGCCATCGCCAAGGCCAGATCGGCTGACTTATAATAAGCGTAGATGAGATCAAGCTGTACCTGCTGGGAATACGGACCGAACGGATAGCGGTTGTCCAGCGCTTCCAGTTGGGTGATGGCCTCGCGGAAGTTACCGTCTTGCAGTTTTGCCTGTGCGTTGGCATAGAGTTCGGACGGCGGCACATCCGGTACGGTTTCCTTGGTGTTGGAGCATCCTGCTAACGTGACGGCAAGAGCAGCTGATACCATCAGGGCTGTAATACGCTTCATGACGTTCTCGATCATCCTCAAGTGGCTTGCGGGAGTCTTTTGGTTAAGATCCCAGCAAAGAAAATGTACAATTGCCGGCTATTCTAAACGGCATGCCGTTAAAACCCAACGTTAATACACTCAACGTTAATAAAGAAGTTGCGACATGGCACAACAAATTGAACTTACTGCGACAGTGGCTTACGAGCAACTCGGGCAACGCTTAGACCAAGCTCTGGCTGAGTTGTTCCCAGATTACTCCCGCTCGCGCATCAAAACCTGGATTCAGGATGGCTGCGTACGGGTCGATGGCACTGTCGTCGATCGCCCGCGGGAAAAGGTCCTCGGCGGTGAGCAGATCGCGGTCACGACCGTTATCGAAGAGCAGGAACGCTGGGTAGCTCAGGATATCGCACTGGATATCGTTTATGAAGATGAACATATTCTGGTGATTAACAAGCCGCGCGATCTGGTGGTCCATCCGGGCGCCGGTAATGCGGACGGCACTATTTTGAACGCCTTGCTGCACTACTGCCCATCGATTAGCGATGTGCCGCGTGCGGGGATCGTGCACCGTCTGGATAAAGACACCACCGGTTTGATGGTGGTGGCGAAAACCGTTCCGGCGCAAACCCACTTGGTGGAAGCGCTGCAGCGCCGTGAAATCACCCGTGAATACGAGGCGATTGCCATTGGCATCATGACCAAAGGCGGTACCGTGGATGAGCCGATTGCGCGTCATCCAAGTAAGCGTACTCACATGGCGGTGCATCCAATGGGTAAACCGGCGGTCACGCACTACCGGATCATGGAGCGTTTCCGTGCTCATACCCGTTTGCGTCTGCGTCTGGAGTCGGGGCGTACGCACCAGATCCGTGTCCACATGGCGTATATCAGCCATCCACTGATTGGCGATCCGTTGTACGGTGGCCGTCCACGTCCGCCAAAGGGCGCGTCGGAAGAGTTTATGCAGGTATTGCGTCGCTTTGACCGTCAGGCTCTGCACGCCACCATGCTGCGTCTGGTGCACCCGATCACCGGTGAGCAAATGGAGTGGCATGCGCCGATTCCACAGGATATGGTAGAGCTGGTGGAAGCGCTGCGTGCTGATACGCTGGCGCACAAAGACGAGATGGATGACTGATGAACTGGATTGAGCCGGACTGGCCAGCGCCCGCCAAGGTGCGTGCGCTGAGTACCACCCGTGACGGGGGGATGAGTGAAGGTCCGTATGCCAGCCTGAATTTAGGTTCGCATGTGGGCGATTCACTGAGCGCTGTCGATCAGAACCGTGCGTTGCTGCGTAACGCTGCGCGCTTGCCGCATGAGCCGGTCTGGATGGATCAGGTTCACGGTACACGTGTGCTGACCCTGCCGCTGGCTGATGGTGAAAGTAAACAAGCCGATGCGGCGTTCACCGCCACTGCCGGTCAAGTCTGTACCGTGATGACCGCCGATTGCTTGCCGGTGCTGTTTTGCAGCATCGATGGCAGCCAAGTCGCGGCAGCCCATGCCGGTTGGCGCGGCCTGTGTGACGGGGTGCTGGAAAAAACCGTGGCCCGTTTTGGCGTCGCGCCAGCGCGTTTGATGGCGTGGATGGGCCCAGCGATTGGTCCACAGGTGTTTGAAGTGGGTGAAGAAGTGCGTGAGCGCTTTATCCAGTTCAATCCAGCAGCCGCTATGGCGTTTCAGCCGCATGGCGATCGCTACTTAGCCAACCTGTACCTGCTGGCGCGTCAGCGCTTGCTGGCGGCGGGAGTTGGCGCGATTTATGGTGGTGATTATTGCACCTATAGCGATCCTGAGTGTTTCTTCTCGTTCCGTCGGGAGTCAGAAACCGGTCGTCAGGCCAGCTTGATCTGGATTGAAGAGTAATCGCTGGTTGCTGGTTTTCCTCGATTTTCTTGGGTAAACGTTTCCTGTGAGAAACGCACTGAGGGAAAAGCCCTTGGTGAAAAATCCCTAGGGAAAATAAGGGAAGATAGAGGAAAGCTCAAACAAGAAAAAGGCACGCTGCGGCGTGCCTTTTTTATTGGCCGAAACGGAGAGATCGGCACTTATGTAACAGAAGCTATCTTTAACAAGAACATGGTTAACAAAAACCATATCACCGCAATGGGTTAATACCCGCATTTCGGCACGGACTAAATCCGTTCAGCGCTATTCTTTATCGTGCGCGTGTTTGTGGTGCTCACGAGATGGCATTTTATGGTCGTGATGTTTTACATGGTGGTGACGCTCATCGCTGTGCGATGCGCCTTCACGGTGTTTAACGGGGTGTTTGTGTCCTTCCGGATCGCCACCATGCTGAGTATGTGGATGGCTCTCTTCATGTTCGCGCTCTGGGTGGTGATCTTTGTCGTGCACATGTTCACCGGCAGGCTCACCGTAGCGCGCCCGCATGCTTTCATGCACGTGTTCGGCAGTGTGCTGAGTTGTCAGTTCGCGAGTATGTGGCTCTTTACCGTGGCCTTGATGCGCCGCTGGTTCGCTGTGGCAGCAGCCTGATTTATGTTCTGACATATGAATCTCCTTAGTAACCCCGCGATCTGGGCGATCTAGCCGTACGGTGACGGGGAGGCAACAAAATAGATTAGGTACATCACCTCTTTTACGCCTTCAGCCACGAAAGCTCTATGCTTAAACGTTGAATAAAAACAACAAGATGTAACAGAAACTCCCAGAAGGAGAATCACTGTTTTTTTTACAAATTGCGGCAGGGTGTAATAGAAAAAACCATGACAGGCAGTACAGTGCGGAGTGAAATTTAATGAGACTGATTGTATAAGGCGAGTAAAACATTTTAGGTGTGATACTTGAAAAGAGCCGAACAGTCCTTATCTCTTGTTATGAGAGTAAGTATTTGCATACAACAACCTGACTGGAGGTGTTATGCGTCTGGATCGTCTTACAAGTAAATTTCAGGTTGCGCTGTCGGAAGCGCAATCGCTGGCGCTCGGACGCGATCATCAGTACATCGAACCGGTTCATTTAATGCTGGCATTATTGAATCAGGAAGGGGGTACTGTTCGACCGCTGCTGACGAGTGCCGGTATTGATGTGGCTGCTGTGCGCGCCGAGCTAAATCAGGAGCTGGATCGAATTCCGAAAGTCGAAGGGATCGGGGGCGATGTCCAACTGTCTCAAGATACCGTGCGTCTGCTGAATCTGTGTGACAAAATTGCGCAAAAGCGCAATGACAAATTTATCTCTTCTGAGCTGTTCGTTCTGGCTGCAGCAGAAGAGCGAGGCAAACTCGGTGAGTTGCTGCGCAAACAAGGTGCGACCTTAAATAAACTGAATGCGGCGGTCGATCAGATGCGCGGTGGTGAAAATGTGAATGATGCTAACGCCGAAGAATCGCGTCAGGCATTGAAGAAATTCACCATCGATCTGACCGAGCGTGCCGAGCAAGGCAAACTGGATCCGGTGATTGGCCGTGATGAAGAGATCCGCCGTACCATCCAAGTCTTGCAGCGTCGGACCAAAAATAACCCGGTATTGATTGGTGAGCCTGGGGTGGGTAAAACCGCCATTGTTGAAGGCTTGGCGCAGCGGATTATTAACGGTGAAGTGCCCGAAGGCTTGCGACACAAGCGGGTACTGTCACTGGATATGGGCGCGCTGATTGCCGGTGCTAAATATCGCGGTGAGTTTGAAGAACGTCTGAAAGGCGTGCTGAATGAGCTGGCTAAAGAAGAAGGCAGCGTCATTCTGTTTATCGATGAGCTGCATACCATGGTCGGCGCCGGTAAAGGCGATGGCGCGATGGATGCGGGCAACATGCTCAAGCCGGCACTGGCGCGCGGTGATTTGCACTGTGTGGGTGCCACCACGCTGGATGAATATCGCCAATATATTGAGAAAGACCCAGCATTAGAGCGTCGTTTCCAGAAAGTGTATGTGGCGCCGCCAAGTGTTGAAGATACCATCGCCATTTTGCGTGGTCTGAAAGAGCGGTATGAGCTGCACCACCATGTGCAGATCACCGACCCAGCGATTGTGGCGGCGGCAACCTTGTCGCACCGTTACATTGCCGACCGTCAGTTGCCCGATAAAGCGATTGACCTGATTGACGAAGCGGCGTCCAGCATTCGGATGCAGATTGACTCAAAACCTGAGCCACTGGATCGCTTAGACCGCCGGATTATTCAGCTGAAACTTGAGCAGCAAGCGCTGCAAAAAGAGTCGGACGAAGCAAGCCGTAAGCGTCTGACCATGCTGAACGAAGAGCTGGAAGCCAAAGAGCGCGAATACGCCGAGCTGGACGAAGTCTGGAAGGCAGAAAAAGCGGCGCTGTCCGGTACTCAGCACATTAAAGCCGAGTTAGAGCAAGCGCGTACTCATTTAGAGCAAGCACGTCGTGCCGGTGATTTGGCGCGGATGTCTGAGCTGCAGTACGGTAAAATTCCAGCCTTGGAAAAAGAGCTGGAGAACGCCAGTCAGACCGATACGCACGATCTGCAATTGCTGCGTAACAAGGTGACCGATACTGAGATTGCCGAAGTGCTGTCGAAAGCCACCGGTATTCCGGTTGCGCGGATGCTGGAAGGTGAGCGCGATAAGTTATTGCGTATGGAGCAAGAGCTGCATAAACGCGTGATTGGTCAAAACGAAGCGGTGGAAGCGGTATCGAATGCAATCCGTCGTAGCCGTGCCGGTTTGGCTGACCCAAATCGTCCGATTGGTTCGTTCTTGTTCTTAGGCCCAACCGGGGTGGGTAAAACCGAGCTGTGTAAGGCACTGGCTAACTTCATGTTCGACAGCGATGATGCCATGGTGCGTCTGGATATGTCTGAGTTCATGGAAAAACATGCGGTGTCTCGTCTGGTCGGGGCGCCTCCAGGTTATGTGGGCTATGAAGAGGGTGGTTACCTGACCGAAGCGGTACGTCGTCGTCCATACTCTGTCATCCTGCTGGATGAAGTGGAGAAAGCGCATCCGGATGTGTTCAACATCTTGCTGCAAGTGCTGGATGATGGTCGTCTGACCGATGGTCAAGGGCGCACGGTTGATTTCCGTAATACCGTGGTGATCATGACCTCTAACTTGGGCTCTGATTTGATTCAGGAGCAGTTTGGTACGCTGGATTACGGTGAAATGAAAGAGTTGGTGATGAGCGTGGTGAGCCGTCACTTCCGTCCGGAATTTATCAACCGGATCGACGAAACCGTGGTGTTCCATCCACTGGGCAGCGATCAGATCAAGTCGATTGCGGCTATCCAGTTGCAGCGCCTGTACAAACGCTTGGAAGAGCGTGGTTATCAGGTGCACATGAGCGAAGCGGCGCTGGAGCATATCTCCAAAGCCGGCTACGACCCGATTTTCGGTGCGCGTCCGCTCAAACGTGCTCTGCAACAGGAAGTGGAAAACCCACTGGCACAGCAAATTCTGTCTGGCGCTCTGTTACCGGGCAAACCGGTCGAGCTGGAGATGGAAGACGGCAAGATTGTTGCTCGTCAGTAACAGCAACCCGTTGCGAAACGTACAGAAAACAGGTGACTTCGGTCACCTGTTTTTTTATGTCGCTTAGCATGCCGTTGGCGGATTACGCAGCATAAATCGCTATGTTTGGCCTTTCTGGTGTCGAGAATAACGGATTTTTTGCGCCGTATAGCGCCCTCAGAGTACACTACGGTGTACGAATCTGATTATTGCCGTACGGGAGGCTGTATGCACTGTCCTTTTTGTTCCGCCGTGGACACCAAGGTGATCGACTCACGTCTGGTGGCGGATGGAACACAGGTTCGCCGTCGCCGTCAGTGTCTGGAATGCAATGAGCGTTTTACGACCTTCGAAGTTGCCGAATTGGTGATGCCGCGGGTGATCAAGAGCAATGATATCCGCGAGCCGTTTAACGAAGACAAGCTGCGTAATGGCATGCTGCGGGCGTTGGAAAAGCGTCCGGTGAGTGCCGATGATGTGGAAAAGGCGATCAGCCATATTAAGAGCCGTTTGCGGGCAACCGGTGAGCGGGAAGTGCCGGCCAAGCTGGTGGGCAATTTAGTGATGGATGCGCTCAAACAGTTGGATAAAGTGGCTTATATCCGCTTTGCCTCGGTGTATCGCAGTTTTGAAGATATCCGTGAGTTTGGCGAGGAAATCGCACGCTTGCAGGATTGAGTGTTACGTGGCGCAAGGGGGAGATTATCTCCCTTGTGCCCATTTGCTGGGTCGCCGAAGGTCGGCATACGCTCTTGTCTCTTGTCTCTTGTCTCTTGTCTCTTGTCTCTTGTCTCTTGTCTCTTGTCTCTTGTCTCTTGTCTTTTTGTCCTCTCGAACGCCTTTATTTTTATGCATTAATTATGCAATTTGGATTAGATGAACCTAGTCTAGATAACCGTTCTTTACAGTGGCTATTTCGCATAAAACTAATTTAAAAACAATGCGTTGTCTTTTTATGTGAACAGGTTATTTACGCATGGCACAGGGCGTAATGTCTGACAAAATCATGCGTTAATTTGAAAAATCAATCATCATACAGTATTCTATACAGCACTTGGACCTGAGATTCGGCGGTATCCACCCCCTCTGAATAAGAGCGGATACGGCCTTTCGTGACCGCAATGGCTCGAAACAGGTTCATCGCTCGTAACGCCATAACTCCGAATGGGGTGTGTGCTCTGCAATGCCATTCCGGTTTCTTTTGGCGTGTTCGCCAGATCCGGTATTTCTGGTAATGCCGGTACCCGCAGTACTGCTGCATTCGCAAAAAGCCTGTGATGTTTTGTTCCTCCGCGTGGGAGGTGTCTGACCGTTTGGCCGGTTAAGGGCTGCCGTTTATCTATGGCAACTCGATGGCTGCTAGCTGCATGCGTATCCGTTACGAATAAATTTGCTGTACGTTTTACGGTACAAAAAAGAGGTAGGATCTTAATGCGATTAAGAGGGAAGAAGGTAAAACCACTACAAATTCAAGATATTACTATTATTGATGACGCTAAACTGAAAAAAGCCATTACTGCCGCCGCTCTGGGTAATGCCATGGAGTGGTTCGATTTCGGGGTGTATGGGTTTGTGGCGTATGCCCTTGGGCAGATCTTTTTTCCCGGTGCGACACCTGGGGTGCAGGTGATTGCCGCGCTGGCGACATTTTCAGTACCGTTTCTGGTACGCCCGCTGGGCGGGATCTTCTTTGGTGCGCTGGGCGATAAATATGGTCGACAGAAAATTTTGGCCATCACCATCATTATCATGGCGATCAGCACCTTTTGTATTGGGCTGATCCCGTCGTATGACAGTATCGGGATTTGGGCGCCGATTTTATTGCTGCTGGCTAAGCTGGCGCAGGGTTTTTCGGTCGGCGGAGAGTACTCCGGTGCGGCCATTTTTGTGGCGGAATATTCGCCAGATAAAAAACGCGGCTTTATGGGCAGTTGGCTGGATTTTGGCTCGATTGCTGGTTTTGTGCTGGGTGCCGGCGTTGTGGTGGTGCTCTCTTCGGTATTGGGTGAGCAGCGCTTTATGGCGTGGGGCTGGCGACTGCCGTTTTTCCTAGCATTACCGCTCGGGGTCATTGGCCTGTATTTGCGCCATGCGTTAGAAGAAACGCCTGCGTTTCAAAAGCACAGTGAAAATTTGCAACAACACAGTGCCGCCGATGCGCCGCAGCCGGCGTCATTCGCGGAGATTGCTCGTGGCCATTGGCGCAGTTTGCTCAGCTGTGTGGGGCTGGTGATTGCTACCAATGTCACCTACTACATGCTGCTGACCTACATGCCAAGTTATCTGTCGCATAATCTGCATTACCCTGAAGATCACGGGATCTTGATTATCATTGTGGTGATGCTGGGGATGCTGTTTGTGCAGCCGGTGATTGGGCTACTGAGTGACCGCTTTGGTCGACGCCCGTTTGTGATTGGCGGCAGTATTGGTTTGCTGCTGTTGGCGGTGCCTTGTTTTATGCTGATCACCAGTGGCTCACTGGTGCTGATTTTTGCCGGTTTATTGGTGTTAGCGGTGCTATTGAACGCCTTTACCGGGGTGATGGCGTCGTCCTTACCGGCGATGTTTCCGACCAAAATTCGCTATAGCGCACTGGCGATTGCGTTCAATATTTCGGTGCTGATTGCCGGTCTGACACCTACCTTGAGTGCCTGGCTGGTGGAAGTGACACAGAATTTGTATATGCCGGCGTATTACTTGATGGCCATTGCGGTGGTGGGTTTGATCACCGGTATTTTGATGAAAGAAACGGCCAATTTGCCCTTAAAAGGCGCGACACCGGCAGCGTCGGATAAAGCTGAAGCGCGCGAGTTGCTGCAAGAGCAATACGACACCATCGAGCAGAAAATTGAGGCGCTCAATGTGCAGATTGCGACCCTCGGTGCGCAGCGCCAACGCTTGATTGCGCAGCATCCTGATATCAATTAAGCCTGCGATCAATTGATAGAGTTGTGCGCGATGTACTGATATCTGTGCGATGAAAGATAACACGCAAGCAAAAACCGGCCTTGAGCCGGTTTTTTTCTGTCGCTCACTGCGGCGGACGAAATCGAAAGGGCTGAACGTGGCGACGCTTGATGCCAAGGATTGGATTTCTGCGCTGATGGTGCCAAACTGCAAGCAGTTAGTGGCAGTTTGATACGCTGTCGCACCAGAAAGAGTTTGGGTTGATAAGCCCAGGCCGCAAGGGAAGTTGAAGCAATGAATGATGTGCAGTATATGGCGCGGGCGCTGGAGCTGGCGCGCCATGGCCGTTTTACGACGGCACCGAATCCGAATGTGGGCTGTGTGATTGTGCGTGACGGTGAGATTGTCGGTGAAGGCTATCACCAGCGTGCGGGCGAGCCGCATGCCGAGGTGCATGCGCTGCGTATGGCCGGTGACAAGGCACGTGGCGCTACCGCCTATGTGACGCTGGAGCCATGCAGTCATCATGGCCGCACACCACCTTGTGCCGATGCACTGATTACCGCTGGCGTGAGCCGCGTGGTGGCCGCGATGCAAGATCCCAATCCTGCTGTGGCGGGGCGCGGGTTGTATCGGTTGCAGCAAGCCGGCATTGCCGTGGAGCACGGGGTACTGCAAACCGAGGCCGAAGCGCTGAACAAAGGTTTTTTCAAGCGCATGCGTACCGGCTTTCCGTATATTCAGCTTAAGCTGGCGGCATCCGCCGATGGCCGTACCGCGATGGCCTCGGGCGAGAGTCAGTGGATCACCGGCCCTGCAGCACGTCGTGATGTGCAGGTGTTTCGCGCTCAAGCCGGCGCTATTCTGACCGGCAGTGGCACCGTGCTGGCTGATGATCCGTCACTCAATGTGCGGCATGCTGATTTGCCGGCAGATATTCAGGCCGCTTATCCGAGCTCGGCCCTGCGCCAGCCATTACGGGTGGTGGTGGATAGCCGCAATCAGGTGCGTCCTGAGCATCGCTTGGTGCATGTCGATGGTGAGGTGTGCTTGGCGCGCTTGGCTGCGGATACGCAAGCGTGGCCAGAGACGGTGCGCCAGTTGACCGTACCGGCAAACCGTGAAGGGAAAGTCGACCTAGTGACCTTGATGATGCAACTGGGCCGGATGCAGATCAATCAGGTGTGGGTTGAAGGCGGCGCGCAACTGGCGGGTGCACTGTTTGCGGCGGGCTTAGTGGATGAACTGGTGTTGTATCTGGCGCCGAAATTGCTCGGTGACAGTGCGCGCGGGCTGATCGCATTGCCGGGATTAGAATCACTGGCGCAGGCACCGCAATTTCGCTTTGCCGATGTGCAGCAAGTCGGTGAGGATTTACGGCTGATAATGCTACCGCAATACTGAGTTGCGCGATAATATGCCAGCACTGGATTTTACCTGTCGTGGCGTGCGGGCAAGCGTGCGCTACGGCGGATCATATGGATAACCTCCTATGTTTACAGGAATTGTTGAAGCGGTGGGAACCCTTGCCGCGCTGACCCCGCAAGGGGCCGATGTGCGGGTAACGGTCAACAGTGGCAAACTGGATCTGAGTGATGTGCGCTTAGGCGACAGTATCGCCACCAATGGTGTGTGCCTGACTGTGGTCGCGCTCACGGCACAAGGCTATCAGGCAGACTTATCGCTGGAGACCTTGCAGCGCAGTGCGTTTGCCGATTACCGCGCTGGCCAAGCGCTGAATCTGGAAAAAGCCCTGACCCTCAATACCCGTTTGGGTGGACATCTGGTCAGCGGTCATGTCGATGGTGTGGCGCAGGTGCTGCGTCGGCAAGATTTAGGCCGTGCCATTGAGTTTTGGCTGCGCGCACCGGCAGAGCTGGCGCGTTATCTGTCGGAAAAAGGCTCGGTAACGCTAGATGGCATCAGCTTGACCATCAATGCGGTAGATGGCGCCGATTTCAAGATAACCTTGGTGCCACACACCCAACAGGAAACCACCACGCTGAACTGGCAAACCGGCAGTAAGATTAATCTTGAAGTGGACTTATTGGCCCGTTATTTAGAGCGTCTGCTGCTCGGTGAACGTGCGGCGGAGTCGTCAGCGGCCAACAGCGGTGGGGTGAGTATGGATTTACTGGCCCGCAGTGGTTTTCTGCGCTGAAGCGCAGCATTGCCCCGTTTTTACAGATAAAATAAAACGAATCTGTCGAGAGTGACCGAGCAAGCTCTGCACACTTGATAATACTGTGATAGAATCCGGCGCCTTATCGTCAGCCGGAATGAGCAACAGGAAGGATCATGAAGGTAATTGAAGGCTCTGTAGCCGCCCCGCAAGCACGTGTTGCCGTAGTTGTTGCACGTTTTAACAGCTTCATTAACGAAAGCCTGCTGGATGGTGCTCTGGATGCACTGAAGCGCATCGGTCAGGTTGCTGATGACAATATCACGTTGGTACGTGCACCGGGTGCATACGAGTTACCGCTGATTGCCCGTCGTCTGGCTAAAACCGGTAACTATGATGCGATTATCGCTCTGGGCACTGTGATCCGCGGTGGCACGGCACACTTTGAATATGTGGCCGGTGAGTGCAGCAAAGGTCTGGCTCAGGTCATGATGGAATCGGATATTCCGGTTGCCTTCGGCGTGCTGACGACTGAAACCATTGAACAAGCCATTGATCGTGCCGGTACTAAAGCCGGTAACAAGGGTGCAGAAGCTGCTCTGACTGCGCTGGAAATGGTTAACGTATTGAATGCAATTTGAGAGTCCTGAAGGGGGAAAGTGTGAAACCCGCCATGAAACCAGCTGAACGTCGTCGTGCACGCCAGTGTGCCGTGCAAGCCATCTATTCCTGGCAGATCTCCAAGAACGACGTCGCCGATGTAGAGTTACAGTTCCTGACGGATCAGGATATGAAAGGCACGGATATTGCCTATTTCCGCGATCTTCTGGTCGGCGTGGCCCTGCATCACGAAGAGTTGGATCGTGTAATGGCTCCACACCTTTCCCGTGCGATCGATGAGCTGGATCCTATTGAGCGCGCTATCCTGCGCCTGTCCGTGTATGAAATGACTAAGCGTCAAGACGTACCGTACAAAGTGGTGATCAACGAGTCGATTGAACTGGCTAAGATGTTCGGTGCAGAAGACAGTCACAAGTTTGTGAACGGTGTGCTGGACAAACTAGCCCCGCAGGTTCGTAAGTAATTCAAAAAAAGCCGGCATTGCCGGCTTTTTTTATCCCGCTGATTGATGATTGATTTATGTCTTGTGGTGAATTTGACCTGATTGCGCGTTATTTCACGCGTGACAGAGCTTCGCGTAAAGACGTGCAGCTCAGCATCGGCGATGATTGTGCGCTGATGACACTGGCAGAAAACCAGCAATTGGCTGTCAGTACCGATACGCTGGTGTGTGGCATCCATTTCCTACCGGATATTGATCCGGCGGATCTGGGCTATAAAGCACTGGCGGTGAATCTGAGTGATTTGGCGGCGATGGGGGCGACCCCAGCGTGGCTGTCATTGGCGATCACCTTACCCGAGGTGCAAGAGCCGTGGCTGGCTGAGTTCAGCCGTAGTATGTTTGAGCTGGCCGATTACTACAGTGTGCAGCTGGTGGGCGGTGATACCACCAAAGGCCCACTCAGCCTGACGCTGACCGTATTCGGTCAGGTGCCGTATGGCAAGGCGTTGACCCGCAGTGGCGCGCATCCGGGCGATTGGATTTATGTCACCGGCACGCCAGGCGACAGCGCCGCTGGATTGGCGATTTTGCAACAGCGCTTGCAGGTGAGCGACCCTGAGACTCGCGCCTATCTGTTGCAGCGGCATTTACGCCCCAGCCCACGTATTTTAGTCGGCCAAGCATTGGCGGGCATTGCCTCCTCCTGTCTGGATTTATCCGATGGTCTGGCGTCGGATTTGCGCCATATCTTAAAACGCAGCCACTGCGGCGCGCGGGTCGAGCTGGATAAACTGCCGTACTCACCGGCGTTACGTAGCGTCACTGACCTTGAGCAAGCACAAGCGTGGGCGCTGGCGGGCGGTGAGGATTACGAGCTGTGCTTTACGGTGCCGGAAGTCAATCGCCTACGTTTGGATACAGCACTGGCGAATCTCGGCGTAAGCTATAGCTGTATCGGTCAGATCACGGCGCAAGAGGGTCGTCTGGAGTTTATCCGTGATGGCGAAGTGCAAGCGCTCGATCTGCACGGTTTTGACCATTTCGGAGGCTGATGATGCGCGAAGGGTTGGATAAAGTGTCGCTGCGCAATCCAGTGCATTTTTTGGCGCTGGGGTTTGGCAGTGGCTTATCGCCGGTAGTACCCGGCACCATGGGGACGCTGGCTGCGGTGCCGGTGTGGTGGTTGTTAGCGCACCTGAGCTTGCCGTGGTATTTGCTGGCCATCGCGCTGAGCTTTATCGTTGGGGTGTACCTGTGCGATAAAACGTCCCGTGACATGCAGGTGCATGACAGCGGCGCGATTGTCTGGGATGAGTTTGTCGGTCTGTTTATCACCATGCTGGCCTTGCCGGCAATGACGTGGCAGTGGGTGCTGACGGGCTTTGTGCTGTTCCGCTTTTTTGACATGGTAAAGCCATGGCCAATTCGCTGGTTTGATCGCAAAGTGGATGGCGGCTTTGGCATCATGATTGATGATGTGATCGCTGGGATCATCGCCGCGGCCTGTTTATGGCTGGGGGCACAGTGGTGGGCGTAACTTAGGTTGGTGTAACTTAGGCCGGCGTAATAGCCGACTAGGGTATGCACGGTGGCGACACCACGGCTAATGTTGATGACAATAAAAAACGGCGCGATAAGCGCCGTTTTTTATTAATGAGCGAGTGGCCGAAATTTATTTTTGCAGAGTAGCGCGCTGCGCTAAATACTCACGAACCTGACGCACAAAGCCTTGCGCATCCAGACCTAAGTCATGGCGAATTTCATCTTGAGAGCCTTGCGGAATGAAAAAGTCCGGCAGACCGAGGTTCAACACCGGCTTACACACACCCGCCGCCATCAAGGCTTCATTCACTGCGCTACCTGCACCGCCCATGATGGCGTTCTCTTCAACCGTCACCAGCACATCGTGCTCGGCGGCCAGTTGCAAGACCAGCGCAGTATCCAACGGTTTAACAAAACGCATGTCGGCAACGCTGGCATTGAGCTCTTGCGCCGCTTCCATCACTTGCGGTAACAGCGTACCGAAGTTCAAGAATGCGATATGCGGTTGATTGATATCGGCAGAGGCGCTCATTTCCCGCAGCAAGACCCCTTTACCCAACTCTAAGGCCGCCAGAGGCTCTAAGATCGCGCCAGTGCCGGTGCCACGCGGATAACGCACCGCCGATGGGCCTGAGTGCTGATAACCGGTGTACAGCATCTGCCGACACTCGTTCTCATCACTTGGCGTCATCACCACCAGATTTGGGATACAGCGCAGGAACGACAGATCAAACGCGCCTTGGTGCGTCTGACCATCCGCGCCGACAATGCCGCCGCGGTCGATAGCAAACATCACCGGCAGATTTTGGATCGCCACATCGTGGATCACCTGATCGTAGGCGCGTTGCAAGAAGCTGGAATAAATCGCAACCACCGGCTTATAGCCACCGATGGCTAAGCCGGCGGCAAAGGTGGCGGAGTGCTGTTCAGCAATCGCCACATCGAAATACTGTTTTGGGTACTCTTTAGAAAAGCGCACCATGCCGGAGCCTTCGCGCATCGCGGGGGTAATACCGATCAGTTTCTGATCTTTGGCCGCGATTTCGCACAGCCAATCGCCAAAGATGGCGGAGTAGCTTGGCAGACCGCCGCTGCTTTTCGGCAGGCTGTCTTGGGCCGGATCGAATTTAGGCACGCCATGATAGCCAATCGGATCTTTTTCCGCTGGCGCATAGCCTTTGCCTTTTTTGGTCATTACGTGCAGTAGCTGCGGGCCTTTCAGACCGCGCATATTTTTCAGCGTATGCACCAATTCATCGATGTTATGACCATCAATAGGGCCGATGTAGTTAAAGCCCAACTCTTCAAACAGCGTGCCCGGTACCACCATCCCTTTGATGTGCTCTTCGGTACGCTTGAGCAGCTCTTTGATTGGCGGCAGGCCAGACAGCACTTTCTTGCCACCTTCACGGATGCTGGAATACAGTGAGCCAGACAGCACGCGCGCCAGATGGTTATTCAGGGCACCGACGTTTTCCGAAATTGACATCTCATTGTCATTTAAAATGACCAGCATGTCAGGATGGAGATCCCCTGCGTGGTTCATGGCTTCGAACGCCATACCCGCGGTCATGGCACCATCACCAATTACGGATACCACTTTACGCCCTTTGCCTTCGTATTCGGCGGCAATCGCCAAACCGAGACCCGCACTGATCGAGGTGGAGGAGTGGCCGACGGACAGCACATCAAACTCACTCTCTTCGCGCCACGGGAATGGATGCAGACCGCCTTTTTGGCGAATGGTCGGCATGCGATCACGGCGGCCGGTCAGAATTTTGTGCGGATAGGCTTGATGGCCCACATCCCAGATCAAGTGATCAAACGGGGTGTTGTAGACATAATGCAGCGCCACGGTCAGTTCGACCGTGCCGAGGCCAGACGCCAGATGACCACTGGTGCGGCTGACAGAGTTAAGCAGATATTCACGCAGCTCCGCGCACAGCTGTGGCAGGCTGTCTTTCGGCAACAGACGTAATTCTTCTGGCGTATTGGTCAGTGCCAGCATAGGGTATTTAGCGATATCAAGATTCATCACAAACTCGCGTTGCGCGTTAGGGTTTTATTTGTCGCGCTCAATGATGTAACTGGCCAGAGCTTCCAGTGCTTCAGTATTGTACGGCAGAGTCTGCAATGCGCCTAAAGCTTCTTGGTATAATTCCCGCGCTTTGGCTTTGGCTCCTTCAATACCCAGCAGGGCAGGATAGGTACTTTTGCCCAGTGTAATGTCTGATCCTTGCTGTTTTCCGATCACGGCGGTATCGCCGATCACATCCAGAATGTCATCTTGCACCTGAAATGCCAGACCGATAGCGTTGGCATAGCGATCCAGTGCCGGCAACGCAGCCAGACCGGCAGGGCCTGCCGCCAGCGCGCCTAAACGCACGGCACAGCGGATCAATGCACCGGTCTTGTGGGCATGGATTTGCTCCAATTGCGCCAGCGAACAGGATTTGCCTTCGGCGGCCAAATCCAGCGCTTGGCCACCGCACATCCCAGCCACGCCGCTGGCCTGCGCCAGTTCGCGCACCTGTGCCAGTTGGATTGCCGCACTAACCGGTTCGCGCTCACTGGTCAGTATAGTAAACGCCAGTGTTTGCAGCGCATCACCGGCCAAAATCGCCTGCGCTTCGCCAAAGCGAATGTGGCAGGTCGGCTGGCCACGGCGCAGATTGTCATCGTCCATCGCCGGCAGATCGTCATGGATCAGCGAATAGGCGTGGATACACTCGACCGCCGCCGCGGGCGCATCAAGTGCGTCTAACGGTACTGCAAACAGCTGACCGGTGGCGTACACCAAAAATGGACGCAGGCGTTTCCCGCCCAGCAAAGCACCGTAATGCATGGCCTGCACCATCTCTTGCTCTTGCATAGGCAAGGCGGACAGCGAGTGGCTCAGAACCTGATCGATGCGCTCCCGATACCGGGAAGAGAGTTGTGCAAACAGTGTGCTCATGACTGGCTATCGGTTGGATAAGGGGTTAATTCGGCGTTCGGGTTGTCGCTGAGCAGGATTTGCACCCGTTGCTCTGCCTGAGCCAGCCGCTGCTGACCTTCCCGTGCCAATACAATACCACGTTCAAAGGCGGTCAGCGCCTCTTCCAGCGGTAAATCTCCCGTTTCCAGACGGGTCACGATTTGCTCCAATTCAGTGAGCGTGGAGGCAAAATCGGTGGTTTTTTTCGCAGCTCTGGCCATAGCAGGTAAAAACTTGGGAAATCAATGCCGCAAAAGTTACCCCAGCCGTGCCGTCCGGTCAAATCGGCGCAAAATGAAGTGTGCGATATAGAGCGCTTTTTTTTGATTTTGCTGTCAATGTTTTGCACTTGCTGCCGACACAGTGCTATGGGGACGCAAATACGCATTTTTATTGTCCCTTTTCGCATAAAACCCAGAACAAAAGGGGTTTGCGGCGCGTTTTTTGCTGTCTGCCGGCGTTTTATTTGTAAGAGGAATCAGTTGTGGATTTGGCAACACTTATCGGTCTGATTGTTTCATTCGCATTTATCATCTATGCCATGATCATGGGTGGCAACGGACTGGTGTATGTGGACATTCCTTCCGTTCTGATTGTGGTGGGGGGCAGTATTTTTGTCGTGATGATGAAATTTACCCTCAGCCAGTTCTGGGGCGCGGCCAAAATTGCCACCAAAGCTTTTTTCTATCGCTCAACCCGCGCTGATGATTTGATCATGCAGCTGGTGGCGCTGGCGGATGCGGCGCGTAAGGGCGGCTTCTTGGCGCTGGAAGAGGTGGAAATTGACCACCCGTTTATGCGCAAAGCAGTCGACATGCTGGTGGATGGGCATGAGCAAGCTACCGTGCGCATGACGCTATCAAAAGATCTGAATCTGACGCTGGAGCGCCATGAGCGCGGCGAGCAGATTTTCCGCGCCTTTGCCGATGTGGCGCCGGCGATGGGGATGATCGGTACCCTGATTGGTCTGGTGGCGATGCTGGCGAACATGTCCGATCCGAAATCCATCGGGCCGGCGATGGCGGTGGCGTTGATCACCACCTTGTACGGGGCGTTGATTGCCAACATGATTGCCAACCCGATTGCCGATAAGCTGGCGCTGCGCCGCGATGAAGAGGCGCTCAATCGCCGTCTGATTATCGATGGCGTGCTGGCGATCCAAGATGGCCTCAATCCACGGGTGATTGAGTCGTTACTGAAGAACTATCTGCATGAGTCCAAGCGTGAATTGATGAACGAGGCTGCCTGATGGACGAGCCGCGTAAAATTCCCCGTCGCACTGGAGGTGCGCCGGCTTACATGACCACCTTCGCCGATCTGATGACGCTGCTGTTATGCTTTTTCGTCCTTTTGTTGTCGTTTTCTGAGATGGATGTGGAGAAATACAAGCAGATCGCGGGTTCAGTGCGAAGCGCGTTCGGGGTACAAAATCGGTTAGATTTGAAGGATATTCCGAAGGGCACCAGCGTGGTGGCGCAGGAATACCGCCCTGGGCGGCCTGATCCGACGCCGGTGGAAGTGATCCAGCAGCAAACGGCGGATGTAACCTTACCGACCCTGTATTTTCAGCCGGGCGACTCTGATCGCTCAGGGGCCAAAGTGCAGGTGGAAAAACAGCAGCAGGCGCATGAAGAGAATAAAGCCGCCTCCAAAGCGATGGATGAGGTCTATCAGCGCTTGAAGCTGATGATGGAGCGTGAAAACCTCACCGGTGGGGTCGAGCTGGAGATGTTAGGCCAGCAGCTGTTGATCCGTATGAATGAAGGCGTGGCGTTTGCCGCTGGTTCAGCCTTTTTGCAGCCTAAATTCCGTCCGGTCGTGGCGGATATTACGGCGCTGCTGAACAGTGTACCGGGGCAAATTCGCATTATCGGGCATACCGATGATCGCAATGTGGATACCACCTTGTTCCGCTCGGCGTGGGATTTGTCTGCTCAGCGTGCGGCTTCGATTGCTATCGAGATGGAGAAAAACGAGCATTTCAATCCAGTGCGTTTGGAAGTGATCGGGGTGGCCGATAGCGAGCCGCGTTTCCCTAATGATAGCGAAGAACATCGTCGGCAAAACCGCCGCGTGGAGATTTTGGTGTTGCAGGGGAAACCGACCGAATCTGGCGGATTAGATATTCCGTCTAGCACGTCGCTGTCACCGGCAGCGCCGGTACCGGCGAGTCAGCCCGCTGCGCAGGCCACCACGTCAACAGGTACAACGGTAACAGATAGCGCGCCAGCCGCTGATGCTACGCCGGCCAGTGAGCTGTCATTCTGAGTGAGTCACTTTTCAGAAAAACAGCCGTATTCGCTTTGCCGATACGGCTGTTTTTCTTTATCGCTTGCGCGCAGAATGGCTCAACAGTGAGACAGCATCTACGCTATTGTGTATAATCCGCGCCTTCGCGCACTCCTCTTAACCTCCACGTGTTACTGAAAGAATATGAAATTTATCGTCAAGCTTTTCCCGGAAATCATGATCAAAAGCGATTCAGTACGACTGCGCTTTGCCAAGATCTTGACCGGCAACATCCGTAACGTACTGAAAAAGTACGATGAAACGCTGGCTGTGGTACGTCATTGGGATCACATTGAAGTCCGCTCCAAAAATGACAGCGCGGAGAACCGTGCCCGTCTGTTGGACGGTCTGACGCAGACCCCAGGGATCCACCATATTCTGGAAGTCGAAGAGTGCGTGTATACCGATCTGCACGATATTTTCGAAAAGACACTGGCGGCCAACCGTGAACTGCTGGAAGGCAAAACGTTCTGTGTGCGTGCTAAGCGCCGTGGTAAGCAGAGCTTCAACTCACAAGACGTTGAACGTTATGTGGGCGGCGGTCTGAACCAGCATATCGAAACCGCGTCAGTAAACCTGAGTAATCCACAAGTGACCGTGCGTCTGGAAGTGGAAGATGACCGTCTGCGTTTGGTGAAAGCGCGCCATGAAGGTTTGGGCGGCTACCCAATCGGTACGCAGGAAGATGTGCTGTCACTGGTTTCCGGTGGTTTTGACTCCGGTGTATCGAGCTATATGTTGATCCGCCGTGGTTGCCGCGTGCACTACTGCTTCTTCAATCTGGGCGGCTCGGCGCACGAGATTGGTGTGAAGCAAGTATCCCATTATATCTGGAGCCGTTTTGGTTCTTCGCACAAAGTCCGTTTCTGTGCCATCAACTTTGAACCGGTAGTCGGTGAGATCTTGGAAAAAGTTGAAGACGGTCAGATGGGCGTGATCTTAAAGCGCATGATGATGCGCGCCGCATCAGCGGTGGCGGAGAAATTCGGCATTCAGGCGCTGGTGACCGGTGAAGCGCTGGGGCAGGTTTCGAGCCAGACTCTGACCAACTTGCGTCTGATTGATAACGTGACTGACACCCTGATCCTGCGTCCTTTGATCTCCCATGACAAAGAGCACATCATTCGTTTGGCGCGTCAAATCGGTACCGAAGATTTTGCTAAGACCATGCCGGAGTTCTGCGGAGTGATCTCCAAGAGCCCAACCGTGAAAGCGGTGAAATCTAAGATTGAAGAAGAAGAGAGCAAATTCAACTTCGCCATTTTGGATGACGTGATCGAAAACGCGCAGTACATGGATATCCGCGATATCGCTGAGCAAGCCAAAGAGCAAATTCCAGAAGTGGAAACCGTGGCGGAGTTCGGTGCTAACGAAGTAATCTTGGATATCCGCTCGCCAGAAGAGGAAGAGGAAAAGCCACTGGTACTGGAAGGCGTGACCGTCACTTGCATGCCGTTCTACAAGCTGTCGACCCAATTCGATACGCTGGATCAGTCTAAGACTTATCTGCTGTTCTGCGAACGTGGTGTGATGAGCAAGCTGCAGGCACTGTATCTGCGCGAGAAAGGCTTCACGAACGTGAAAGTGTATCGCCCATAATTAGCTTGTAAGCGAGTGAAGAAAAACCACCTACGATAAGCATCGCTAGGTGGTTTTTTTATGGCGAGGATTTAACGCAGCGGCCTTATGCCGAGGTTGACGGTTTAGTCCGCGTAATTGTAAATACCCGGCGGCAGTACCAGCTCGTCCGCCACTTGCGCCGCGGTTTCTTTACCGCACAGGGTATCGATGATTTTCAGGGCAAAATCAATCGAGGTCGCAGGGCCTTGGCTAGTGATCAGATTAAAGCGGGGATCGACGGTCACGCGCTTATTGATGCGGAGCTCTTCGGGGATGTCGGTCAACAGGCTGGGATAGCAGGTCATGTTGCTGTCAGCAAACAGGCCGCGCGCCTGTAAAAACAGCACCGGTGTGGCGCAGATAGCGGCCACCCAACGGCCTTCCAAATGCATCTGACGCACTTTTTCGGTCAGCAATTCGCTGCGGGCAAAGTATTCCGCGCCACCAAGACCGCCCGGTAAGACAATCATATCGAACGGCTGATCGGCCACATCGATTAACGCAGCCTCGGCCAGCAACGTTGTTCCTCGTGAGCAGGTGACGGGCAGGGCGCCATCACCATCAACGCTAGCTAAGGTAGTACGGATGCCGGCACGCGCCAGCAGGTTGAGGACGGTCACCGCTTCCAGCTCTTCCGAGCCAGGGGCGATACAGACCAGTGCCGTGGCGCGGTGTTCAGCGTTTGGCATGGGCAGACTCCAATTGTTTGATGGCCGCATACAGGGCCTGATGATGCGGGACAGCAAGACCATGTGCTTGCGCCCGACGAATTAAGTATCCGGTAATATAGTCAATTTCGCTCGCTCTTTGCAGAGTAATATCCTGATGCATCGAGGAAAAGTTCTCTGCTGTCGCCTGAATCACCTGATTGACTCCAGCTAGCAGCTGTTCAGCACTGACTACGATACCTTCGGCATTCATCACCGCCGCCGTTTCGCCGCATAAGGCCTGCAGCTCGGCTTGCTGTGACAGCAGTGCACCATTGCGACATTGCTGCAGCGCAGTCAGTGGATTGATTGCACTGTTCACGGCCAGTTTGTGCCACAGCCGTGGCCGGATATCGGCATTTGCGGTGACGGGCGGGAGCGCTGCATTAAGCACATCGGTAATGGCGCCAAGCCGAGTTTGTCCGGCGGCATTGAGCGCACCGAGATGGGTTTCGCCGTAGCCGGTATGGCGTACACTGTGGGGCGCATAGCGCAGCGCGCCATGGCTGGTGATCCCTTGTAGCAGCGGTTGCTGAATTTGCGCCAGTTGTGGCTCGCTTAAGCTGCCCATGCCGTTATGCAGCAAGACGATCGCGCAGCTTGCTGAGAGCTTGTCGAGCAACGGTAACAGTGCTGGCGCAACGGCGCCGGCTTTGAGTGTCACCAGCAAGCAATCACTGCTGGCCAGATGGTGCGGGTCATTGCATGGCAGCTGATACTGGCGTTCTTGGCCTGAGGCGCTGTCTGGCTTGCTTGGCGGCTGCAGAGTAAAGCCCACCGGCGCTGCCTCTGCGATGCGTTGCCAGCCTTGCACGGTATACCCCTTAGCCTGCAAGTAGCCTAGCCATAGCTGGCCGACGGCACCACATCCCAGTACGGTAATTTTCATCATCTTTTCCCGTCGTTCCTGACTTTCTGCTATTATGCCCGCCATTGTTGAGTTGACAGAAGAGAGAGTCGTCATGCCTTCTTTTGATATTGTCTCTGAAATTGATATGCAGGAAGTTCGTAACGCGGTAAACAATGCCAACAAGGCACTGGAAAGCCGTTATGATTTTCGTAACGTAACTGCCAGCATCGAGATGAACGAAAAAAATCAGACCATCAAAGTTGCGACCGAGTCAGATTTCCAGATTGAGCAACTGATGGACATCCTGCGCAGTGCGCTGGTTAAGCGTGAGATCCAAAATGGCGCGCTGGAAGAGCCAGATAGCTGTGAGCATAGCGGTAAAACCTTCAGTAAAGAAGTGAAGCTCAAGCAGGGTATCGAAACTGACATGGCCAAGAAGCTGGTGAAGCTGATTAAAGACTCCAAGCTGAAGGTTCAAGCGCAGATTCAAGGCGAGCAAGTTCGTGTGACCGGTAAGTCACGTGACGATTTGCAAGCGGTGATGGCACTGGTACGTGGTGCTGATCTGGGTCAGCCATTCCAGTTCAATAACTTCCGCGACTAATCTCGCTTTGTTGCCCGCATAATCATCTCTCGGCGCGCTGCGGTGCCTAGCATCCACGGTGTGCTGGTGGAGATAAGTGCGGGCAAATAAAACGCGCATAAAAAAACGGACACCTTGGTGTCCGTTTTTTGTTGTAAGCCGTCAGCGTTATCAGAAGTTGTACTTGATGGAGTACACCATCGCGTTCTGATAGGCTTCGCTACCCAGTTTTTTGTCCGCATAGCGGTACTGGATACCGGTCGTGATGCTTGGGGTTGGATGCCACCAAACAGCGGCTGCGCCGTTCAGACCATCTTTACCGCCATTGCCGTATGCTTCGTCACGGGCAAATTCATATTCGTTCCAGTTGGTGAAGCTGAACTTCTGGCCAGCCACTTGGAAGTCATAACCCAGAACCCAACCGAACATGTAGCCGTTGCTACCTTCGAAGAATTTGTTGTTGGTGTAGTTAGCTGCCAGGAATGGTTTTGCCCATACAGGACCTACGTTGAAGTTATAACCGATACCGTAGATCAGGTTATTTTCGTAGAAGCCTTTCATGGTGGTGTTGTAGTAGTGGCCGTACAGGTTAAAGCCTGAGTCGCCCAGGTAGTAACGCACGGTGCCTTTAGCTGCGATACGCATGCTACGGCCATCATCACGATCCCACTCGCGAGTTGGGTTTTCCAGATCGAAGAAGCCGTACACTTCACCCCAGTTGTAACCGGCGCCGCCTTCCAGCTCCAGATATGGGAAGTCTTTTTTACCAGTTTCGCTGGTGGTGCGGCTGCTCCAGTCGAGGTAGTTCGCACTTACGTTAGCAAAACTGTAGATAGGCTCGGCCTGAACAGAGGTAGCGGTCAGGGCAGCAAGTGCAGATAAACAGGCAAGACGTTTGTACATGAATACCTCAGAAAACGACAACGGGTAATGAAATAAAGTGTTACATCTCGGTGCAACAGGGCGCACATAATAAAAGCACTTCCCGTTCAGGGGAAGTGCCATAGTGAGAGCTCTCGCAGATTTTACAGCATATTGCGCAATCGATTTAGTTATTTGTGACTTGAATCACTCGCTGGCGCGCCGTGGTCGGTGGTGAGGGCGGAAAATCGTTTGCCTACATACAACAGTAGGACTAATCCCGGCACCACCATCAGTGAGGTGCAGATGAAAAATAGCGTCCAGTTGCCGTGTAACATGTCCACCATTTGTCCGCTAAACGACGAGAGCGTGGTGCGCCCCAGATTCCCCAGTGATGACAGCAAGGCATATTGGGTGGCCGAGAAGGCGCGTCCACTGAGCCAGCTTAAGAACGAGACAAACGCGACTGAGGAAAAGGCGGTGGTAAAGTTATCCACGATAATGGTGGCGGCAAACAGATGCTCATTCGGCCCGACGCTGGCAATCCACGCAAACATCAGGTTACTGCCGGCCATGGCAATTCCGCCAATCAGCAGCCCGCGCACAATCCCGAAACGCACGTTCAGCATGCTACCCATCAGGGTAAACACCACGGTGGCAAACCAGCCAATCAGCTTGGAATACTCGGCAATTTGCTGGTTGCTAAAGCCGATCTCTTTGTAAAAGGTGATCGACATGCGGCCTAAAAAGGCTTCACCAATCTTGAACAAGAACACAAAGCTTAAGATAGACAGCGCCAATGACGCGCCGTTACGGCGGAAAAACTCGGCAAATGGCTCAACCACGGTGACCGCCAGCCAAGTGACTAGCTTGCTGTTATGCAAATAGCGCGAGTAGTGGGCTTCGGCTTCGGCTTGTAATTCATCACGCCCGGTTTGGGGTTCACGGATCACTAAAACCCCCAGCAGCCAGCAGGCACTGATGGCACCCATGCCTAAAAATACATGCTGCCAGCCGTATTGATCGGCAAAGTGAAACGCCAGATAACCGGGCAGTGAATAGCCAGTCCACCAACCGATCACCGCCATTGCCGAGCCTTGCGGTAGCATCTCTTTGTCTTGCGACAGAATATCAATCCGGTAGCCATCAATGGCGATATCTTGCGTGGAAGAGGCCACCGCAATGGTAAAGGCCAGCAATGTTGTCCACAGCAGTGAATCGGCCGGATTGGTAAAGCCAACCGCCACCGTCGCCAGCAGGATGAAAATCTGCATCAACACAATCCAGCTGCGGCGTTGACCTAAACGGGCATGCAGCCACGGCAGGCGCACTCGGTCAATCAAGGGTGCCCAGATAAAGTGGATGGCGTAGACGATAAAAATCGAACCAAAAAAACCGATGGTGGCGCGGGAGATACCGGCATCTTTCAGCCAGCCGCTCATACTGGAGCCGATCAGCACCCAGGGAAAACCACTGGCGCATCCCAGCAGAAAAATCCACCACAGCCGGATGTCAGCGTAACTGCGAAGGGTGCTTCGCAGACTTGAAGGAGAGGCTCGCATGCGCCTGTTACTCCGTGTGAAATTCAAAACAGCCACGATGCTATCAGGTAGGGGCGGCGGATGCATCCGTCAGATAGGGCAAACCATACGGAGAGTAGCGATAAACCAAGCCCTCTAGCGGTTAAATGGGGCTGGATTGCGCGGCATGGGGTTGAGTCAGCAGCGCTGTGATTTACGGGCGCGTACCACGAATAAAAACACCGGTACTGGTCGGATGCTGGTTGAGTAAGGCTTGGCAGGTATGCAGGCGCTGGCGTAAAAAGCGATTGCCGCGTAGCTCATGCAGTGGGGTCGATTCGAGTAACGCTAAGGTATACCAGAAGGCATGTTCGGTGGGGGATAACGGGGTGTCGTCGGTAAGCTCGCGTCCCCACCAGTGGTGCAGGATCTCATCGCGCAGCAATTGCAATGCTTCTGGCTGCGGCGAGCCATGTAAAATCAGGCGCAGGTGTTCGGCCAGAGCGTCTTGATACAGGGCGACAAATTCGGCGGCAGAGGCTGGCATGGTTCGCTCCTTTATCTTTGTTATATTTATCTTTGTTATATTTGTTGTGTTGTCGCGCGACAGAAAAATACAGCAGAAGGACAGCCTCAATACTGACCTTCTGCTGACAGGTTTAGCGCGTCACGCTGACTTTTTCAATCACAATCGGCGTGACCGGCACATCGGCCATCCCACCGGCATTGCGCGTTGGAACGGCAGCCATTTTCTCGACCACATCCATCCCGCGGATCACTTTGCCAAACACCGCATAACCCGGACGGCCAGGGGTGTTATCCAGCATGGTGTTGTTGCTGATGTTGATATAGAACTGGCGGGTGGCTGAATCTGGATCGGAGGTGCGCGCCATGGCGATACTGCCATAACGGTTGGATAAGCCATTGGCCGACTCATTTTTCACTGGCGCATACTCAGGGCGTGGGCGCAGATCAGCATCCAGTCCGCCGCCTTGCACCACAAAGCCTGGGATCACGCGATGAAACTGGGTGCCGACATAGCTGCCGTCATCCACATAGCGCAGGAAATTGGCGACAGTTTGCGGCGCGGCTTGTGGATCGAGCTCAATTGCAATCTCACCTTGTGAGGTTTGCAGGGTCACCACTGGCGCTGCAGGCGCCGCGAACAGCGCGCTGCTCCAGCACACGAGCAAGGTGGCAGCAATAGACATTAAACGACGCATCATTGGCTCCTATCAGCTGTTCTGACGGATATAGGTATTGATACTGTCATCCTGCGCCATATCGCTGATCACAGATTTCAGTACTTCGTTCAGCGCTTTGCTGATGTCTTCGTTCTTCGCCCCTAACGGCCCTTGAACGTTATAGGTTGCGCGGTACTCTTTCACCATCTCACCTTTTGGCGTACGCGTGATTACGCGAATTTTGGCTTTAGTGGTGATGTTGTGACGCAGGTTGCCTTCAGTCACATCGGCATAGATTTCAATAGGGATAATTTCCAGCGTGGCTTGACCGGTAGTCCCCAGCATGTAGCCGCGTTTTTGCATTTGCTTTTCCAGCACTTCTTGCATCAGAAAACGCAGGTCGCGGGACGCGTACAGCGGCTCAGGTTTACCTTCGCCACGGCGTACCATCGCCACGTAAGGCTGTGGACGTTGATCCGAGCTGCTGATGGCAATCGTAGCACCCATCAGGGTTGGGTCTTGGTGTGGCAACGCAATCGGTGGATTGACGGCAACGGTATTGCTAGGTTGGCTGACACAGCCGGCCAGAGACAGGACGGCCAGTAATGGCAGGAGAAATTTTTTCATTGTGCGCACAATCCTTTAGCCTAAAAACTTTATATAAACGTGTCGAGACGTTGATGCTTTAAGAGGCAGCATAATAAACAACCCGCGATCGGGGTAAAAGAGTAAAACGGCAATATTTTCCGCTCCAGCCGCAAGTCGCATGACGGTCTGCGGCCAGTTTCACTCTTACCATGAAACGCGTGTCATCTGATGGGCGAGGCGCGCCGCCATTTGTGCAATGTAAAAGGCGTAAAGAATCGGAAGATATAGCACGCGCACCAGGCACGTTAGAACTTGTCGGCGCGTAACACGCGTACCTCAGATAGCCACTGCACCAAGGCGTAATCTTGCCCGAACTCTTGCATGATCTCCGTGGCCAGCGCTTCTGCGGTAGCGGTAGTGGTGAGCAATTCAAGCTGAATGTTCTCGTTGGCATCAAAGCTGCCGCGTTTTTCACCGTGATCGCCTTTACCGCGCGCCGCCACAATGGTCCATCCGCGGATCTGGCGGCGGTTAAACAGATCGACCAGATCGTTTTCCAAGATGGCCTCGGTCACGATGGTCAGCAAGGTGCGGGTATGAAACTGCATGCACACTCCTTTATATATGGGCGTAGCTTATATGGGGCAGCGTATGGGTCTAGCACTGATTGCATCATTCCATCCGATGCCTTTCTTCAGGTTTATGTCATCAGGTACAGATTGCTCATCTGAGATACTACCGTGCGGGCCTACGCCGCCCACTGGGCAAATTGGTAATACAGCGGAACGCCCAGCAGTACGTTAAACGGAAACGTGATCCCCAAGGCCGCGCCCAGTGAAATGGCCGGATTAGCCTGTGGGATCGCCATCCGCATGGCGGCAGGAGCGGCGATATAGCTAGCTGAAGCGGCGAGCAGAGCCATTAAGGTCATGCCGCCGACAGATAACCCCATCAGCAGGGCAAAGCCAATCCCCACCCAGCTCAGCAGCACCGGTAGCCCCAATCCCATTAAGAGTAGTGTGAGACCATGTTGGCGCAGTGAACTGAATTTGCCCGCCACCACCAACCCCATCTCTAACAAGAACAACGTCAGCACCGGCTTGAACAAGTCAAGATAGAGTTTGTCCAGTGGCTTGATCCCCTCGGGGCCCGCGAGCACACCGATGAGCATCCCGCCGAGCAACAGTACGATACTTTTGCCTAATAGCACCTCGTGCAGCAATTTCCCCCAGCCATGACCTCGCGGTTTTTCGTCATCGCGGCTGCCGCGGCGTGCCAAGATCACCCCAATCACCAGCGCAGGCATTTCCAGCAACACCAAGAACAGCGTGGTTTGTGATTCATAGGCAATCTGATGACGGCTTAAAAACGCCACCCCAACGGCGAAAGTCACCACCGAAACCGAACCATAGTGCGCCGCCAAACTGGCTGCATCGGGGCGGGGGAGGGCCGCAAAACGCAGTACAGGATAAACCAGCAGCGGGATCACCACGCCCATCAGCAGTACCCACAAGGTTTGCGGTAACACCTGCAACAGGGGTTGCTTGGCCAGCTCTAGCCCACCTTTAATGCCGATCGCCAGCAGCAAAAATACGGACAGCGTATCGTATAAAGACGGGGGCAATTTTAAGTCTGAGCGGGCTAAACCGGCCAGCAGCCCGAGCAGGAAGAATAAAACAACCGGATCCATCGGTGTGCTGACTCCTTTGATACCAGAAGGGAGATAATTTGGCGCAATAGAACGAATCTACTACAATGGTTCAACAAAAAAAACGCTTAAAAACAATAAGGTATTAGCATGCCGTTTTAGCGTATTGCCGTGGTTGGCCAGGGAGCAGACATAGCCTTGGTCAATAAGCATTTCGCAGCATATCGGATAATAAAGAAGCGGCACGTGCACGGTCATCAATAGAGGGAAGTCTATGATACAAGAACAGATCATCGCTAAGTTGCAGGCCGCCTTTGCGCCGTTGCATCTGGATGTCATTAATGAAAGCCATCGCCACAATGTACCGGCTGGTTCGGAAAGTCATTTCAAAGTCGTACTGGTGAGTGATGCGTTTTGTGGGCAGCGCCTGTTAGCGCGCCATCGCGCGGTAAACGCCGCGTTAGCTGAGGAACTTGCGTATCATATTCATGCATTGGCGCTGCATACTTACACGCCGGAAGAGTGGGCCGCGATTCAGGGCGATTTCCCTGATTCACCGCAGTGTCTGGGTGGCAATAAGCGCTAAGTAGCACAGTAACCCTGATGTAAACAGATAATTAACCACAAAACCGGGGTGACCCGGTTTTTTTATTTGTGTTAATGACATGTGGTGCAGTTGGTGTTGCCAAATGTTTCGGTTTTTATTTTTTGTGTGATAATAAATCAACCGTCACGTTTTTCTGAGTGTGAGGCACCGATCACATTATTGAATATTGGCTCGTTTAAGCCTGCGTTTTTACCTCAATTTTGTGTGCTTTGTGTCAGAGAGAACCGCTTTGAGAATGGCATCAAAGAAGACAAAAATGCTAAAATATGCATCTTGTAATGGGTTTACATCTGTTACGGCTGTAGCGAAAGTTTTAAGAGTTTAACAGCGGGAATGGCGGTGAGCCGGCGGCGAAATGACAGGACGATTTTTGCCTACAGGTTCGATAAATCACATTCTCCACAGGCTCGGGTAAAGGCGTCAGGATGTCGTTTCTTGCTCGGACAAATCTTTCTTTCCTTCCCGATAAAGTAGTGCAAGTGAATATGATTACAATTACAAAGGGTCTGGATCTCCCTATTGCGGGTGTGCCGACGCAAGTAATCCATGATGGTCCGACCATCAACCAAGTCGCTACGCTAGGCGAAGAGTACATTGGTATGCGCCCTACCATGCATGTGCATGAAGGGGATGTGGTGAAAAAAGGCCAGGTTCTGTTTGAAGACAAAAAGAACCCAGGCGTGAAATTCACCGCACCTGCCAGTGGAAAGGTTGTAGCAATCAACCGAGGTGCCAAGCGTGTGTTGCAATCTGTTGTGATTGCTGTTGAAGGTGACGAACAAATTACCTTCAAGCAATACAGTGCAGACGAATTAACGACGCTGGATCGTCAGCAAGTTAAAGACAATCTTATCGAGTCCGGCCTGTGGACTGCGTTCCGTACCCGTCCGTTCAGTAAAGCGCCAGCCGTAGACAGTGAGCCAGTGGCCATTTTCGTTACGGCGATGGATACCAATCCATTGGCAGCGAATCCGGAAGTGGTGATCAACGAGCAGGCTGATGCTTTCGTACAGGGTCTGAATGTACTGACTCGTCTGACTGACGGCAAAGTGCACCTGTGTAAAGCGCCGGGCGCGAAGATCCCATTCACCACCGATGCACAAGTGGTGATCACCGAGTTTGCTGGTCCGCATCCTGCAGGTCTGGCGGGCACGCACATCCATTTCTTGGAGCCAGTTAGCCTGAACAAGATCGTTTGGCATATTGGTTATCAGGACGTGATTGCGGTCGGTAAACTGTTTACTACCGGTGAGCTGTACACCGATCGCGTGATCGCGCTGGGTGGCCCTCAGGTGAACAATCCGCGTCTGATCCGTACCCGTCTGGGTGCCAGCACCGAGCAGCTGGTAGCCGGTGAGCTGAAAGACGGTGAAAACCGTGTGATTTCCGGTTCTGTACTGAACGGGACTATCGCTGCTGACAGCCATGCATTCCTGGGTCGTTTCCACAACCAGATTTCTGTGCTGCTGGAAGGTCGTGAGAAAGAGTTTATGGGCTGGCTGGTGCCGGGCGTAAACAAATACTCCCTGACTCGCACCACACTGGCGCACCTGTTTAAGAAGCATCTGTTCAAATTTACTACCGCAACTCAGGGCAGTGAGCGTGCCATGGTGCCTATCGGCAGCTATGAGCGTGTTATGCCGCTGGATATTCTGCCAACGCTGCTGCTGCGTGATCTGATTGTGGGTGATACTGACGGTGCGCAGACATTAGGTTGTCTGGAACTGGATGAAGAAGACTTGGCTCTGTGTACCTTTGTGTGCCCAGGCAAGTATGAGTATGCCCCAATCTTGCGTGATGTCCTGACCAAGATTGAGAAAGAAGGTTAATCGAGATGGGTTTGAAACACGCTCTTGAAAAGCTCGAACATCATTTCGAGCCAGGCGGCAAGTACGAGAAGTTCTATGCCGTATACGAAGCCGTGGCTACCATTTTCTATACGCCGGGTACTGTTACCCGTACGTCTGCCCACGTTCGTGACGGGATAGACCTTAAGCGTATGATGATCATGGTGTGGATCGCTGTATTCCCAGCCCTGTTTTGGGGTCTGTACAATACCGGTGCACAGGCCATTATTGCCCTGAACCACATGTACGGTGCTGAGCAACTGGCTCAGATCGTTGCCGGTGACTGGCACTACTCTCTGGTTGAAGCGCTGGGTGGTTCGATGACCGCGGCTGACGCTGGCTGGGGCAGTAAAATGCTGCTGGGTGCAACCTACTTCCTGCCAATCTTTGCCGTGGTATTTGCGGTAGGTGCGACATGGGAAGTGCTGTTTGCTATCGTGCGCGGCCATGAAGTTAACGAAGGTTTCTTCGTAACCTCTATCCTGTTTGCCCTGATTGTTCCGCCGACGCTGCCATTGTGGCAAGCCGCGCTGGGTATCAGTTTCGGTGTTGTGGTCGCTAAAGAGATCTTTGGTGGTACCGGCCGTAACTTCCTGAACCCTGCTCTGGCTGGTCGTGCATTCCTGTTCTTTGCTTACCCAGCACAAATCTCCGGCGATCTGGTATGGACCGCTGCTGACGGTTTCTCTGGTGCGACCGCGCTGTCCCAGTGGGCAACTCAAGGTCAAGCAGGTCTGGTGCACAATGCAACCGGTCAAGCGATCACGTGGTTCGACGCATTCCTAGGTAACATTCCAGGCTCCATCGGTGAAGTGTCTACCCTGATGATCCTGCTGGGTGCGGCATTCCTGGTGTACATCCGTGTTGCCTCTTGGCGCATCATTGCCGGTGTCATGATCGGTATGGTGGTGACCTCTACGCTGTTTAACCTGATCGGCTCTGCAACTAACCCGATGTTTGCCATGCCTTGGTACTGGCATCTGGTGCTGGGTGGTTTTGCGTTCGGTATGGCGTTCATGGCGACTGACCCAGTATCAGCCTCTTTTACCAATAAAGGTAAGTGGTGGTACGGTGCGCTGATCGGCGTGATGGCAGTACTGGTTCGTGTGGTTAACCCGGCGTATCCGGAAGGTATGATGCTGGCAATTCTGTTTGCTAACCTGTTTGCCCCGATTTTCGACTATCTGGTGGTACAGGCAAACATCAAGCGGAGGAATGCGCGTAATGGCTAAGAGTAACGATAGCATCGCCAAAACGCTGCTGGTGGTAATTTCCCTCAGTCTGGTGTGCTCTATCATCGTAGCCGGTGCTGCGGTGGGTCTGAAGTCTACCCAGATTGAACAAAAGCAGCTGGATAAGCAACGTAACATTCTGTCTGTTGCGGGCTTATTGCAGCCGAATGTCAATGTTAAAGAGACATTCAGCAAGTTCATCGAACCACGTCTGGTGGATCTGGCGACCGGTAACTTCGTTGAAGGTGATGCCGCTCACTACGACCAGCGTGCTGCGGACAAAGACCCTGCACTGAGCATCAGCATCCCAGCTGATCAGGACGTAGCGAAGATCAAGCGTCGCGCGAAAGTGTCGGCGGTGTATCTGGTACGTGATACCGAAGGCAAGGTAACGCAAGTGATCCTGCCAGTACACGGTACCGGTCTGTGGTCCATGATGTACGCCTTCCTGGCGGTAGACATTGATGGCAACACCGTAAAAGGCATCACTTACTACGATCAGGGTGAAACCCCGGGTCTGGGCGGCGAAATTGAAAACCCGAACTGGCGTAAGCTGTGGGTTGGCAAGAAGCTGTTTGATGTCGACGGTAAGCCGGCAATTCATATCGTGAAAGGAACCGCACTGCCAAACGATCCGTATGCGATCGATGGTCTGTCAGGTGCAACTCTGACCGGTAACGGCGTACAGAACACCTTTGACTACTGGCTGAGCGAGAATGGCTTTGGTCCATTCCTGGCCAAGGTGCGTGCTGGAGAGTTGAACAATGGTTGATCGTAAAGAAATGAAAAAACTGTTGGTCGGCCCGGTACTGGATAACAACCCGATTGCACTGCAGATTCTGGGTATCTGTTCGGCACTGGCCGTGACCACCAAGATGGAAACCGCGTTTGTAATGACGCTGGCGGTAACTGTGGTAACCGCGTTCTCCAACTTGTTTATCTCACTGATTCGTAACCATATTCCGAACAGTGTACGTATTATCGTGCAGATGGCGATCATCGCCTCGCTGGTAATCGTGGTAGACCAGGTGCTGAAGGCGTATGCCTATGAGATCTCCAAGCAGCTGTCGGTATTCGTTGGTCTGATCATCACCAACTGTATCGTAATGGGCCGTGCGGAAGCCTATGCAATGAAGTCGCCTCCAAAAGAGAGCTTCTTGGACGGTATCGGTAACGGTCTGGGTTACGGTGCGATCCTGCTGGCCGTTGCGTTCCTGCGTGAACTGATCGGTTCCGGCAAACTGTTCGGCGTGTCCATTCTGCCTCTGGTACAGGATGGTGGCTGGTATCAGAGCAACGGTCTGTTCCTGCTGGCACCAAGCGCATTCTTTATCATTGGTGGTCTGATTTGGGCTATCCGTACTTACAAGCCTGAACAAAACGAGAAGGATTAACGGCAGATGGAACATTATATCAGTCTGTTTGTCCGCTCTATTTTCATTGAAAATATGGCGCTGGGCTTCTTCCTGGGGATGTGTACTTTCCTGGCAGTGTCCAAGAAAGTGGCGACCTCGTTTGGTCTGGGTATCGCAGTAACCGTCGTTCTGGGTATTGCTGTTCCAGTTAACAACCTGGTGTTCAACCTGATCCTGAAAGACGGCGCACTGGTTGCTGGCGTTGATCTGAGCTTCCTGAGCTTCATCACCTTTATCGGTGTAATCGCAGCTCTGGTACAGATCCTGGAAATGGTGCTGGATAAGTTCTTCCCACCACTGTACAACGCGCTGGGCATCTTCCTGCCGCTGATCACCGTAAACTGTGCGATCTTCGGTGGCGTATCTTTCATGGTGCAGCGTGACTACAACTTCAGCGAATCCATCGTATACGGTATCGGCTCCGGTATCGGTTGGATGCTGGCGATTGTGGCTCTGGCCGGTCTGCGTGAGAAGATGAAGTATTCCGACGTGCCGAAAGGTCTGCGTGGTCTGGGTATTACCTTTATCACTGTAGGTCTGATGGCGCTGGGCTTCATGTCCTTCTCCGGTATCCAGTTGTAATCAGGGCGTATAGGAACATTCAATGGAAATTATTCTTGGCGTAGTAATGTTCACCCTGATCCTGCTGGCATTGGTTTTGGTAATTCTGTTTGCCAAATCCAAGCTGGTAAGTTCCGGTGACATTACGATTGAAATCAACGGCGATCCTAACCTGACCATCACGACTCAGGCTGGCGGTAAGCTGCTAGGTGCTTTGGCAGCCAACGGGATTTTCGTTTCTTCAGCCTGTGGTGGCGGTGGCTCTTGTGGTCAGTGCCATGCCAAAGTGCTGGAAGGCGGCGGTGATGTACTGCCGACCGAATTGTCTCACATCACCAAGCGAGAAGCGGCAGAAGGTTGCCGTCTGGCTTGCCAGGTGAACGTGAAAGAAAACATGAAGATCGAGCTGCCAGAAGAGATCTTCGGCGTGAAGAAGTGGGAATGTGAAGTTATCTCTAACGATAACGTTGCTACCTTCATCAAAGAGCTGGTACTGGCTATTCCGGAAGGCGAAGAAGTGCCATTCCGTGCCGGTGGTTATATCCAGATCGAAGCGCCAGCGCACCACATTAAATACTCTGACTTCGATGTTCCTGAGGAGTATCGTGAAGATTGGGACAAGTACAACCTGTTCCGTTATGAGTCAGTGGTTAATGAGCCAATCATCCGTGCATACTCCATGGCGAGCTATCCGGAAGAGAAGAGCATCATTATGCTGAACGTGCGTATCGCTACGCCGCCACCAAGCAACCCAGATGCCCCTCCAGGTCAGATGTCTTCTTTCATCTGGTCTCTGAAGAAGGGTGACAAGGTGACCATTTCTGGTCCATTTGGTGAGTTCTTCGCCAAAGACACCGACAACGAAATGGTGTTCATCGGTGGTGGTGCGGGTATGGCGCCAATGCGTTCCCACATTTTCGACCAGTTGAAGCGTCTGCACTCCAAGCGTAAGATGAGCTTCTGGTATGGTGCTCGTTCTAAGCGCGAAATGTTCTATGTAGAAGATTTCGATATGCTGGCAGCTGAGAACCCGAACTTTACGTGGAATGTGGCGTTGTCTGATCCGTTACCGGAAGACAACTGGACCGGTTACACCGGCTTCATCCACAACGTGATTTACGAGAACTATCTGCGTGATCACGAGGCGCCGGAAGACTGCGAATTCTACATGTGTGGTCCTCCAATGATGAACGCCGCGGTCATTAAGATGCTCAAAGATCTGGGCGTTGAAGATGAAAACATTCTGCTGGATGACTTTGGTGGTTGATATCCCGCATGTTTGTAAAAACTAAGCAATGGCTAGCCCTGGTCGGGCTGGCCTTTTTTCTAAGTGGGTGTAATGACAGTTCGTCAAACGAACAGATTGCCCTGCAAGGCCAAACGATGGGGACTTATTACTCCATCAAGTACATTAACCAAGATAATTTGCCAGCGCCGGAGCAGGTGAAAACCGAAATCGATAAGCGTCTTGATCTGGTCAATGACCAGATGTCGACCTATCGACCGAAATCCGAGCTGAGCCGTTTTAACAGCAGTACCGCCGTTAACACGCCATTTGCCGTGTCGGCCGATACTGCCAAAGTGGTGCGTGAAGCACTGCGCATCAATCAAGTGACGCACGGTGCACTGGATGTGACCGTGGGGCCGCTGGTGAACCTGTGGGGCTTTGGTCCAGAAGGTCGCCCAGACAAAGTGCCAACGCCTGAAGCACTGGCGGAGCGCAAAGCGCGCGTCGGTATTCGTCATTTGTCGGTACAGGGTGATGCGCTGGTGAAAGCGATCCCTGAGCTGTATGTCGATTTGTCATCGATTGCTAAAGGGTTTGGTGTCGATCAGGTGGCCGAGTATTTAGCGTCGCTTGGGATCCAAAACTACATGGTGGAGATAGGCGGCGAAGTGCGTCTGCACGGTCATAACGCGCAGGGCAACCCGTGGCGTATCGCCATTGAAAAGCCAGTTGCGGGGGTAGACCAAACCGCGCAGGAAATTATCGCTCCGGGAAATATGGCGATTGCCACCTCTGGTGATTACCGCAATTACTTCGAACAAGATGGGAAGCGTTATTCGCATACCATCGACCCGCGCACCGGCGAGCCGATCCAGCACAAGATGGTGTCTATCACCGTGCTGGCACCAACGTGTATGGAAGCTGATGGTCTGTCGACCGGTCTGAATGTCTTGGGCGAGGAAGAAGCGCTCAAAGTGGCTAACGCTCACAACATTGCGGCCTTTATGATCATCAAAACTGCCGATGGCTTCAAAGAAGTGGCCACCGAGGCGTTTAAACCCTATCTGCAAAAGCAACCGTAAGGAGCTTCGATGACCGTATTTATTGCTACGTTTGCGGTATTTGTGTTGGTCATTGCCGGTATGGCAATTGGCTATATTGTGCAGAAGAAAAGCATTCATGGCAGCTGTGGCGGAATTGCCAGCTTAGGTCTGGAAAAGGTCTGTAACTGCCCTGAGCCGTGCGATAAGCGTAAAGCTAAAATGGCGGAAGAGGCCCGTTTGGCCAAGCTGCAGGAAAATCGCATCATCTGATGCTTGCACGCACTATCTGCCTGCTCTCACCCGCGTTGTGCGAACTGCGTGTAAACGCAGGAGTGAGGCGCGATGGTACTGATAATTGGCCCCTGTCACGACAGGGGCTTTTTTCTGCCTGCTGGATTGTCATTCAGCTATCACTGCATGTATATTTATACAGTGATGCGAGGCGGGTATGCGGAAGATTATTCATATTGATATGGACTGCTTTTATGCAGCAGTTGAAATGCGCGACAACCCCAAATTGCGCCATGTACCGTTGGCTATCGGCGGGCGAAGTGAGCGGCGTGGGGTGATCAGCACCTGTAATTATGTGGCGCGCCGTTTTGGCGTGCACAGTGCCATGCCTACCGCGCAAGCCTTTAAGCTGTGTCCGCATCTGACGCTATTACCTGGGCGGATGGATGTGTACAAACGGGTTTCACAACAGCTGCATGCCATTTTCCGCCGCTATACCCCGCGTATCGAACCGTTGTCATTGGATGAAGCCTATTTAGATGTCACCGAGTGCAGCTTATTCCACGGCTCGGCGACCTGGATTGCTGAGGATATCCGGCGTGCTATCCGCGAAGAGTTACAACTCACAGCTTCCGCGGGTGTTGCGCCGGTAAAGTTTCTGGCCAAAATTGCCTCTGACATGAATAAGCCTGATGGGCTGTATGTGATTCGCCCAGAGCAAATGCCGGATTTTGTCGCCGCATTGCCGCTCAATAAAATCCCCGGTATTGGCAAAGTATCAGCGCAAAAACTGGCTGATATGGGGCTGTATACCTGCGCCGATGTTCATCGTGTGGAGCTGAAAACGTTAGCCGACAAGTTTGGCAAGCAAGGCCATATGCTGTGGCAACGCAGTCAGGGGATTGATGAACGGGAAGTTAACCCTGATCGGCAGCGCAAATCGGTTGGGGTAGAGCGCACCTTAGCTGAAGATATTAACTCGCTCGATGAGTGCCGCCGGTTGGTGACGGAGTTGTATCCTGAATTAGAGCGTCGCTTGCAGCGGGTGAGTCCGTCTTTGGCAATTGCGCGGCAAGGGGTGAAGCTTAAGTTTTCCGATTTTCAGCTAACCACCCAAGAGCATGTCTATCCGGTGTTGTGCCTCGATGATTTGTTGCAACTGGCCGAGTCGGTTTGGCAGCGCTGCGAAGGGCGTGGGGTGCGTTTAGTCGGCTTACACGTAACCTTGCTTGACCCGCAATTGATTCGGCAATTGGCTTTGCCGTGGAGCTAGCGGTAGACTGCGCATCACGTACCTCGCGAAATAAATTAGCGGCATAAAAAAGGGTTGTCCTATGGACAACCCTTTTGTCATGGATAATCGGCTAGATAGCCTTACCGGTGATTAACCACGCGCAGGAATGTTTTTCAGCAGCATGGTCAGTAATTGCCAGTATTTATCGACGCTAGCAATGTGTACGCGCTCATCTGGTGAGTGTGGGCCACGAATGGTTGGGCCGACAGACACCATGTCCATCTGTGGGTATGGCTCTTTAAACAGGCCACATTCCAGACCGGCGTGGATCACCATGATGTTCGGGGTTTTGCCGAACATGTCTTGGTAGGTTTCACGTACCACTTGCATGATTGGTGAGCTGTTGTCTGGTTTCCAGCCTGGGTAGCCGCCGGTGAACTCAGCATTTGCACCTGCCAGCTGAGCCAGTGCTTTGAGCATGTTTTGTACGCCACAACGGCCACTGTCGATCAGAGAACGGATCAGGCAGACAATTTTCACTTCGCTGTCAGAGGTAGTAACAACACCGACGTTCAACGAGGTTTCCACCACGCCTGGCACGGCATCGCTCATACGCATCACGCCGTTCGGGCAGCTGTGCAGCAGCGCCAGCAGACGTTGCTGTGCATCGTGGGCGAAAACTTGAGCCGGTTGCGCGGCGTTATCCAGCAGGATAGTCAGGTTTGGCTCGATCGCGCCCAGCTCGTTTTTCTGAATTTCAGTGAACTTGCTTACCAGCGCTTGCAGACGCTCTACGTTAGCTTGTGGCAGCACAAAGGTCGCAGCACCTTCACGAGGAATTGCGTTACGCAGGGTACCACCGTGAATGTCAGACAGACGCAGACCCAGCTCTTCGGCGTGACCGAACAGGAAACGGCCCAGCATCTTGTTAGCGTTGCCCAGATACAGGTGAATATCACCGCCGGAGTGGCCGCCTTTCAGACCTTTTACGGTCAGAGTGAAGGCGTGCATACCCGCAGGTGTTGCTTCGCGGCTCACAGGCAGGGTCAAAGTGGCATCGATACCACCGGCGCAACCCATGTAAATCTCACCTTCTTCTTCCGAGTCGGTGTTGATCAGGATTTCGCCTTGCAGCCAGTTTGGTTGCAGACCAAATGCACCGGTCATTCCGCTTTCTTCATCGATAGTCAGCAGCACTTCCAGTGGACCGTGCTCCAGATCAGACGATGCGATCACCGCCAGCGCAGAAGCCATACCGATACCGTTGTCCGCACCCAGTGTAGTACCTTGGGCTTTTACCCACTCACCATCAATATAAGGACGGATCGGATCACGAGTGAAGTCATGCTCAGTGTCGTTGTTCTTTTGCGGCACCATGTCCAAATGCGCTTGCAGCACCACCGGTTTACGGTTTTCCATGCCTGGCGTTGCTGGCTTACGGATCAGAATGTTGCCGACCTGATCACGCTCAACGTGCAGATTTTGGCTACGCGCCCACTCCACAATGTAGTGTGCCAGCGCTTCTTCGTGATGCGATGGGTGTGGAATAGAGCAGATCTTTTCGAAAAATTGCCACAAAGGTTGTGGTGACAGATGGCCCAATTGAGACACGGCGTGAACTCCTTTCGGGTGCCTGACAAAACAGCAATGAAGGGATACTGCTGTGTGGCCCCGTATTGTCAGTAATAGTGGAATCAACCCTGCGCTATTTATAACTACGTTGTCAAATAAAACAGCGTGTTATTTGGCAAATGCAGGTTTATGAGTCACAGCATACCACTGCCGTTGCAGAAGCAAAAAATGATCTGCCGTTTTCTGCGATAGATTTTACCCACATGGCAGGCCGTAAAAGAGGCTACCCGCGCGGCACATGCCATTGCACTGATAAGACAATGAGTTACAAACGCTGAATTGTTGCGCTCTATCTGTAATTTTCAGATCAAGAATGATGGGGTATTTTAGTGCTGAAAGGTTTTTGCGTGATTCATATCACTTTTTCTTGTAATTAAATTCCGAAGTGGTATTATTTTGAGCGTTGAGAAAAGCAACACAACAACATGCAACGCAACTTTAGAAAGCTTAAGGATTAAGCCCGTGTCTCACGCCTCCAAGGAACTGAGAACAAGTTAAAGGCGCCGCATTGGTCTTTAGTAACACTTGTTAATGAGGTGATTTATGCAAGGTATTTATTGCGATTTGTTCTGGAACCGTCGTGGTGTCTATACCGGACAACAGTTTGTTTATCCACGCGAGTTCGGCTACCGAATTTTCTGATTACCGGTTTCACTGCCCGGTAATGATGGCAACATTGAACGATTTTGTTCATCCCTATTGGTCTATCAGTGAATTATGATGGCCCACACCTGATTCCTAGGTATTTTTACCACCTTCCAGCGAAGGTGGTTTTTTTTGCCTGCAATTTACCAGTGCTGTAAAAAGCAGCAGTTGGCCGCACAATCCTTCAAAAGATTGCATATATCGCAGATTCTCTGCCTGAATCACTGGTTTTTGTCTGGTGTTGTCTCTATAATCGCGCCCCAACAGTTTTTAGCTCTTTTTTAGGTAAGTTGGCAAACGTTTGCCACTGTATGCATACCAAGACCGATTTCACTAGGCTGTCGGGTTATCTGGCATTCTACTGAAATCGTTTTTATTCTTGATAACGTGTTACGTCCAACAAAATTGAAACGCAATGCCGCTGAGTACGGGTTGCGATCGGGGTTATCGCCATGACAGAAAAATATATCGTCAGCTGGGACATGCTGCAGATCCACGCCCGTAAATTGGCTCACCGTTTGCTGCCAGCCGAGCAGTGGAAAGGCATTATCGCGGTTAGCCGCGGTGGTCTGGTACCGGCAGCCTTGCTGGCTCGTGAACTGGGCATTCGTCATGTAGATACCGTGTGTATCTCTAGCTATGACCACGATCATCAGCGCGCCCTGACGGTGCTTAAGCGTGCCGAAGGGGATGGCGAAGGCTTCCTGCTGGTTGACGATCTGGTGGATACCGGTGGTACCGCTAAGGTGCTGCGCGAGATGTATCCGAAAGCGCACTTTGTGACAATGTTCGCTAAGCCGGCCGGTCGCCCACTGGTTGATGACTATGTAATTGATATTCCACAAGACACTTGGATTGAACAGCCGTGGGATATGGGTATCACTTTCGTCCCGCCAGTTGCAGGACGTGACTAAATATTGACTAAACGCCTCGCATCTTGCGGGGCGTTTTCTTATGCTGTGGCGTAAACTCGACAACATCATCGGATGACAGGAGTGTTGTACGTCAATGAGTGAACCTATCAACCGCTCGCAAAGTCTGTTTAAGCCGCAGGTTAATCAGCAGGAAACCTCGACGATTGCCCGTCGCCAACCGCGTATTGCCAATCCACAAATTAACTCCTCTTTAGATGGTCGAACTGAACCTAGCTGGTATCGGGTCTTGAACCGTCCGCAATGGATTTGGCGCGGTATCAACCCTATCGATTTGGAAGCCACACTGGCGCGCATTGCGGTTAGCGATGCAGAGCGCACTCAGCCTCATTTGCTCGATACCGTGATTGGCTATCGCAGCGGTAACTGGATTTACGAATGGGCCAATCAGGCCATGCAGTGGCAGCAAAAAGCGCTGGATGCCGGCGATCAGTCGCAGGCCGGTGAACATTGGCTACAGGCTGCATTGCATTACAGCGTGGCCAGTTATCCGCATCTGCGCGGTGACCATTTGGCCGAGCAAGTCGAAGTGCTGGCTAACCGCGCTTACAAAGAGGCGGCGCATTGCTTGGGTTACAAGGTACGCGAACTGTCATTGCGCCATGAAGGACATCCGCTGCAGGCGTATTTGCACCTGCCGGGCGATGAAGGCCCTTATCCGGTCGTGATGCTGTGTGGTGGCCTTGATAGCCTGCATAGCGACTCGTATCGCTTGTTCCGCGAATATCTGGCCCCGCGTGGTATTGCCATGGTGACCATGGATATGCCATCGGTCGGCGCCTCTTCACGCTGGACGCTAACCCAAGACACCAGCTGTTTGCATCAGGTATTGCTGCACCATCTGGAGCAAGAGCCGTGGGTCGATCATCATAAAGTGGTGATTTTAGGGATCCGGTTTGGTGCCAATGCCGCGCTCCGACTGGCGTTTTTAGAGCCGCAGCGTCTGCGCGGGGTCGCTTGTCTGGGCGCTGTGGTGCACCATCTGCTGTGTAGCCCACGTCAGTTTGACCAAGTGCCGCAGATGTATGTGGATATGCTGGCGAGCCGTTTGGGCATCGATGCCTCGGCGGAAGGGTTATTGCGCGCCGAGCTGCAAAGTTACTCGCTGAAAAACCAAGGGCTATTGGGCCGACGTTGTCAGGTGCCGGTATTGGCGGCGGGAATTGAGGGCGATCCGTTCTGCCCAGAAGAAGAAAACCGCTTTATCGCGATGTCTTCGGTAGAGGGACGCCGCTTAAAAATTCCGTCCAGCCCTCTGCCAACCGGCTTCCAACGGGCTATGGAACAAATTGCTGCTTGGATAGAACAAAAACTAATATAAAACAGCTTGCCAGCTCTCCGGTATTTGCTGCAAGAATAGGCAAATCACCAAGGAGGTGCATATGCTGGTTCTCGGGCAACCCCGCTCTAAGCTGATCAGAAAACTGACTGCTCTTGGCCCTTACCTGCGTGAAAGCCAGTGTCTGGAGCAGCAGTTTTTCTTCGATTGTCTGGCCGTTTGCGCCAATCCACGTCTACCGACTGAAAAACGAGAGTTTTGGGGCTGGTGGCTGGAGTTACAGGCTGATGCGGACCGTCAGGCGCTAACCTATCAGTATCGCTTTGGTTTTTACGATAAAAACGGTGATTGGTTGGAAAAAACGTTACCGGATAAAACCATTGCTGATGAAGTTCACAATACCCTGCGGGTGTTCTATCCGCGATTACGCCAATTACTACACAGTTTGGAGATTGAACTGCAGCCTGCGCCCGGCGTATGTGGCATAGATCTCAATACGGCGGCCTGAACCTGCAACAGCGTGCTGAATCGTGAAAATTTTTGTGCAGTCAGTTGGCAGCGCCGCTGCAAGCTGCTACAACAAAGATTCACTTTTTTTCAGCCAAAGCAGGATTCAGGCATTATCCCATGAGCAGTTGTCAAACCATCGTTGTGAAATTGGGTACCAGTGTGCTGACAGGCGGTTCACGGAAGTTGAACCGCGCACACATGGTGGAGCTCGTCAGACAGTGTGCACAGATGCAGCAAGCCGGCCACCGTATGGTGATCGTAACGTCCGGTGCTATTGCTGCCGGTCGTGAACACTTGGGCTACCCCGATCTTCCCCCCACGATGGCGTCGAAGCAACTGCTGGCTGCGGTGGGGCAAACTTGCCTGATCCAGCTTTGGGAGCAGCTGTTTTCAATTTACGGCCTCAACATCGGCCAGATGTTACTGACCCGTGCTGACTTGGAGGATCGCGAGCGTTTCCTGAACGCCCGCGATATGCTGCGCGCCTTACTCGATCAGAATATCGTGCCGGTCATCAACGAAAACGATGCCGTAGCCACCACTGAAATCAAAGTGGGCGATAACGATAATTTGTCAGCACTGGCGGCGATTTTGGCCGAAGCCGACAAACTGATTTTGCTCACTGACCAAGCAGGTTTGTTTACCGCAGATCCTCGCAAACACCCTGATGCCGAGCTCATTCGCGAAGTCCACGCCGTGGATGATACCTTGCGTGCACTGGCCGGTGACAGCGTATCCGGTTTAGGTACCGGCGGCATGAGTACCAAGCTACAAGCCGCCGATGTGGCCAATCGCGCCGGTATCGAGGTGGTGATTGCGGCGGGGAGCCGAGCGCATGTGATTGCCGATGTGGTCGCTAATCATTCCGTGGGCACCCGTTTTCATCCACAAACTACGCCATTAGAAAACCGTAAGCGCTGGATTTTCGGGCCACCACCGGCGGGCGAACTGCAGGTAGATGATGGCGCGGCGCAAGCCATTTTACAGCGTGGCAGTTCTTTATTGCCAAGTGGTGTGGTCAGCGTAAGCGGTACCTTCTCGCGCGGTGAAGTGCTGCGAGTGCGGGCACCGAATGGTAAAGAGATTGCCCGTGGCATGAGCCGTTACAACAGTGATGCGCTCAGTTTGATTGCCGGACACCAGTCGCAAGAAATTGCCGACATTTTGGGCTACGAATACGGACGGGTGGTGATCCACCGCGATGATCTGATTCTGATTTAAGGGTAAGACAATGAATCGTTTAACGGATATGGGGTATGCCGCCAAACAGGCGTCATACCGTTTAGCTACCTTAAGTTCAGCCCAAAAGAATCAGGCCTTACATCTGATTGCCGATGAGCTGGTGGCGCGGGAAGCTGAAATTCTGGCGGCGAATGCCCGTGATTTGTTTGCCGCCGAAGCGGCCGGTTTGAGCAGTGCGATGCTCGACCGCCTGCGTCTGACGCCTGAGCGTCTACAAGGAATTGCCAGCGATGTGCGTCAGGTTAGCCGCTTGCATGATCCGGTCGGCGAAGTGATAGACGGTAGTCGTTTGGATAATGGGCTGGATCTGGTGCGCCGCCGCGTTCCGCTTGGTGTGATTGGCACCATTTATGAGGCGCGCCCGAATGTGACCATTGATGTGGCGAGCTTATGCCTGAAAACTGGGAATGCGGTGATTTTGCGCGGTGGTAAGGAAACCGTGCACACCAATCAGGCGATGGTGGCCGTTATTCAGCATGCGTTGGCAGAATGCAATTTACCGGCAGCTGCGGTGCAGTCGATTGACGATCCGGATCGGGCGTTGGTGACCGAACTGCTGACTCTGGATAAGTATGTCGACATGATTATCCCACGCGGTGGTTCAGGATTGCAGGCCTTGTGCCGTGAACAAGCCACCATCCCCGTGATTATCGGCGGTATTGGTGTGTGTCATATGTTTGTGGATGCCAGTGCCGATTTGATTGGCGCTGTGAGTGTGATTGAAAACGCCAAAGTGCAGCGTCCGAGTGTGTGTAACGCCTTGGAAACCCTGTTGGTGCATCGCCATATTGCGGCAGATTTTTTGCCGGAATTGGCCAATTATTTGCACAGTTTGGGCGTGACTTTACATGCTTGCCCAGAAAGTCTGGCGTTGCTGCAGGCGGCCGGTACACGCGCGCAAGTGATCCCGGTGCAGGCCGAAGATTATGTGGATGAGTGGTTGTCGCTGGACTTGAACGTCAAAATTGTGGGCGATCTGGATGAAGCGATTGCTCATATCAACCACCACGGTAGCGGCCATAGTGAAAGCATTCTGACTCAGACGCTGGCGCACGCAGATCGCTTTACCTTAGAAGTGGATGCCGCGGCGGTATATGTTAACGCTAGCACCCGTTTTACTGACGGTGGCCAGTTTGGTTTGGGCGCCGAAGTGGCGGTCAGTACACAAAAACTGCATGCGCGTGGGCCGATGGGCTTAGAAGCCCTGACCACCTATAAGTGGATTGGCTACGGGGATAATCTAATTCGCAAATAACCCCTTGTTTTAATTAGCAAGCCTATTATTGACGCCGTTCGGTTATGCCGGGCGGCGTTTTTATTTTCGCCAAACTGACATTTTTGACCGCAAAAAAACGGCGCTCTTCTATGCTGATTAAAGGCATCTGTATGTCATAACCAGAAATGCAGCAAGGAACACGATTATGCGCCTTTTCTTATTCAGGAATGCTCAGCTTCCGCATGTTTCTTCTTTGCCCCACGCTGGTGCGTCTCGCCGCTTTTCTGCGTTGCTGACGCTGTGCTTCTCCTTGCTGTGGCTCACAGGCTGCGATAGTGATAAGACCGCAGCCGAAAGTGGTGCCGCGCCGGCCGCCATGCCGGTCAAAACCTTACGCTTACAAGGCCAAGAAGTGCCAGAGGATTTCTCTTTTGTCGGCCTGACCAAGAGCTCGCAACAGGTCAACATTGTGTCGCGCGTAAATGGTTTTCTGGATAAGCAGGTGTACCAAGATGGTGCCATGGTAAAGCAGGGGCAGACCTTGTTTTTAGTGGATGCCAAACCGTTCCAAGCGCAGTTACAAGCCGCGCAGGCCGCCTTGTCGCAGCAAAAAGCCAATCTGCTCGTCGCCCAGCAAAACTTACGGCGCATTAAGCCACTTGCCGCGCAAAATGCGGCAAGCCAAAAGGATCTGGATCAGGCGATAGGGCAGGAAAAATCCGCGCAAGCGCAAGTCGAAATGGCCAAAGCGCAAGTGGTGCAGGCGCAGTTAAATTTGGGCTATGCCACTATCAAATCGCCATTAGCTGGGATCAGCGGTGAAGCCTTGATTGATGAAGGCACCTATGTCACCGCCAGCGACAAATTGACCTATGTGGCGGCGTTGTCTCCTATGTGGGTCAATTTCAGTATCTCGGAAGCCCAATCGTTAAAGCGCGATGAAATGATGCGCCAAGGGCTGCTGCGCTATCCGAGCGACAGCAAGTTTGATGTGCAACTGACGCTCTCAGATAACTCGGTGTATCCAGAAAACGGCCGCATCACTTTTGCTAATGCCGAATATGACTCGAAAACCGGCACTTTTTTGGTGCGGGCAAGCTTCGAGAATGCCGATGGCAAATTACGCCCAGGGCAGTTTGTTCGCGTGACCGTGAAGGGTGCGGTACGGCCAAATGCGCTTTTAGTGCCGCAATCGGCGGTGATGCAGGGCGCCAATGGACACTTTGTCTGGGTGGTGAACAAAGACAATAAAGCTGAATATCGGACAGTTACGGTCGGTAGCTACGTGGGTCATGACTGGTTAATCGAACAAGGTTTACAACCGGGCGAACAGGTGGTGGTAGAAGGCGGCATGATGCTGCGTCCCGATACGCCAGTGGTTGCCACCGAGGTGAGTGCGACGGACTTGAAAGCGGCTGACGCCGCATCAGCGGGAACGTCGAAACCAGAGTCGGTGCCTGCACCGAAACCCGATCAGAAGCCAGCACAAGCGCAATAATCAGGGGGCAGGATCATGTTTTCCCGTGTATTTATTGAACGACCGATTTTTGCCACGGTGTTGTCGCTGGTGATTGTGTTGGCGGGGGTCATTTCGGCCATGAATCTGCCGGTGGAGCAATACCCGTCGATGACGCCAGTACAGGTGCAGGTCACGGCGGTGTATCCGGGCGCGGATGCGCAGACGTTATCCCAGTCGGTGGCTGGCCCCATCGAGGCACAAATCAACGGCGTGGATAACATGCTGTACATGACGTCCAGCTCCTCGTCGAACGGGCAGATGAACATCAGCGTCTATTTCTCGTTAGATACCGATCCGGATATTGCGCAGGTACAGGTGCAAAACCGCGTTAGTCTGGCACTACCTCAACTGCCGCAAGCGGTACAGCAAAATGGCGTGCAGGTGCAAAAACGCTCGTCCAGTATCTTGATGCTGGTGGGGGTCTATTCGCCGGATAATCGTTATAACGCCGACTACATTGCGAATTACGCAAACGTTTATGTGCTGGATGCGATTAAACGTATCCCTGGTGCGGGGCAAGCGTCAGTCATGGGGTCAGCAGATCAGGCTATGCGCATCTGGTTAAACCCTGAAAAGATGGCCAATTTAGGGGTGACAACCGATGATGTGCAGCAGGCGGTCGCTAATCAAAACAAATTGTTCAGTGCCGGTCAGATAGGGCAAGCGCCCAACCCGCCGGGCACTCAGTTGACCTATCCGGTGGTGACACAAAACCCGTATGTTGAGCCGTCTGAGTATGAAAGCATTATCTTACGGGCGCAAAATAACGGCGCGGCGCTGGTGCGATTACAAGATGTCGCCAAGGCGCAGTTGGGGTTGAAGCAATATTTGGTGGATACAGCGCTGAATAAAGTCCCGGCGACGTTCTTGGCGGTCTATTTGGCTCCCGGCGCCAATGCGCTCGAAGTGTCCAAAAATGTGGCGGATACCTTAGAGCGCTTAAAGCCGACTTTCCCTGAAGGAATGGATTACAAGATCACGTTGGATACCACCGATTTCGTGCGGATCTCCATCGAAGATGTGCTGCACACACTGGTAGAAGCGATTGTGCTGGTAATTGCGGTAGTCTATCTGTTCTTGCAAAGCGTACGGGCGACTTTGATTGCGATTGCTGCGGTATTCGTCGCGTTAATCGGCACGTTCGTGGGCATGCTGGCGCTTGGGTTTACCATCAATCTGTTGACCTTGTTCGGTATGATCTTGGCCATCGGGCTGGTGGTGGATGACGCCATCGTGGTGGTGGAAAACGTTGAGCGTTTGATGCACGAGCAGCATCTATCGGCGAAAGACGCTTCACTGGCGGCAATGAATGAAATCTCCACCGCATTGATTTCGGTGGTGTTGGTGCTGTCATCGGTATTTATTCCGGCAGCCTTCTTAACTGGCACCACAGGCCAGCTGTATAAGCAGTTTGCGGTGACCATTGTGATCTCGGTTGTGCTATCGGGGTTCGTGGCGCTGACGTTAACACCAGCGCTGTGCGGCTTGTTCCTCAAGCCGGGGCAGATGGCGCAGAGTGGCTTTTTCGGTTGGTTTAACCGGCTGTTTGCCTCACTCACCACACGCTATGGCCGTGGTGTGCGCTTGACCATTGAGCGTACCACCTTGGCGCTGGTGCTGATGGGGGTGATGATGGGCGCCATCGTTATGATGTTTCGCGCCTTGCCATCCAGCTTTGTGCCACAAGAAGATCAGGGCTATGTGCTGGCAGGGGCGATTTTACCGGATGCTGCCAGTATCCGGCGCACCAAAGAGATCAGTGAACAGTTGGATGCGATTTTTGCCTCTAACCCTGAAGTGGATACGCGCTCGGCAATTACCGGCTATAACCTGCTCGACAGTTCATTTAAAACCAATACCGCGACGTTCTTCGTTACCTTGAAACCGTTTGAAGAGCGTACCGAGCCTTCGCAATCGGCGGATGCGGTGCTGCAAGATATCGCTAAGAAAGCGCGTGGTATCGAAGGTGCCTTTATTCTGCCGATCTCCCCACCGGCGATTCCTGGCTTGGGTGCTACTGGTGGCTTCCAGTTCTGGATCCAAGATATTGGCAATGGCTCTTTGGCGCAGTTGCAGCAAGTGACCAATCAGTTTTTGGCCAAGGCGCGTCAGCGCCCTGAGTTGACTGGGTTGTCATCGACCTTTAACGCCGCCAGTACCCAATTGCAGGCGGATATTGATCGCGATAAAGCCATGCTGCTTGGGGTGCCGGTGCAAGAGGCTTACGGCACGTTGCAGACCTTCCTCGCGTCGTCCACGGTTAGTCAGTACTTTGACCAAAGCCGTGTGTGGAATGTTGTGCTGCAGGCCGAGGATCGTTTCCGCGATAATCCATCGTGGTTGATGCAGTTCTATACCCGTAACAATGTCGGCAATATGGTGCCGCTGTCGGCGGTGATGGAAACCAAATATGCTGCCGGTCCTGATTTAGTACCGCACTTCAATAGCTTCCCTGCGGCGCAAATTAACGGCTCTGCCGCACCCGGTTATAGCTCTGGTGATGCGATAGCCTTGATGGAGCAAATCGCTAAGGAGACTTTACCGCAAGGCTATAGCTTTGCTTGGTCAGGGCAAGCCTTCGAAGAGAAACAGGCGGGTAGTACTTCCACCGTTGCCTTTGCGCTGGGCTTGGTGATTGTGTTCCTGATTTTGGCGGCGCAGTTTGAATCGTGGAGCTTGCCGTGCGCGGTATTAACTGCGGTACCGTTTGGCTTGATTGGTTCGCTGATTTTCACCATGGCACGTGGCCTTGAAAATGATGTGTACTTCCAAATCGGGCTACTGGTGCTGATTGGTTTGGCGGCAAAAAACGCCGTACTGATCATCGAGTTTGCGGTGGAGCTGCGACATAAAGGCAAAGGCTTGATTGAGTCGGCAATTGAGGCCGGTGAGCTGCGTTTGCGCCCGATTGTGATGACATCATTAGCCTTTATTCTGGGTACCTTGCCGCTGATGTTGGCCAGTGGCGCAGGGGCTAACTCACGTCACTCCATCGGGACCGGTATTGTCGGTGGGATGATCGGCGCGACCACTTTGGCGTTGTTTTATGTCCCGATGTTCTACGTCATTTTTGAGCGCTTGGCCGAGCGCGGGAAAAAATCGCCGCCTCCGAGTGGCGAGGGTGAGGTTACGCCGACAGCCGAGCCATCACCCCATGCGCAACAGCATGCCGATAAAGAGATAAAAGGCGGCCAGAGCAATCAGGAGGGGCAATCATGAGACGCAGCATTCGCCATGCAGTCACACTCACTGTTGCCGGAATACCGTGGTTGCTCAGTGGCTGTATCACTCCGTTTACGTATGAAAAGCCGAAGGTTAGCACTCCCGCTGAGTGGCGTGTGCCGTATTCACAGGCCAGTAAACAAGTGCAAATGCGCTGGTGGGAGCAATTTAATGATCCGGTACTGACCCGCTTGATTCAAACCGCACTGCAGCAGAATTTGGATCTGGTGATTGCCACCCAGCGGATTGAAGAGGCTGCCGGCAAGCTTAGAGAGACGCGCTCAGATCTCTATCCGCAACTCGGTTATGGTGCGGGCGCCAGTCGACAGCGGCGGTTAGGTGATTACACCTCGACCTATCAAGTCGGCCTGACCGCCAGTTGGCAGCTGGATTTATTTGGCCAGCTGCGTGCAGCGACAGAAGCGAGCAAGGCTCAGATGTTGAGCGCCGAAGAGCAGCGCCAAGCGGTATTGCTGACGTTGGTGACGCAGGTCGCTAACAACTACATTCAACTGTTGAGTTTAGATCAGCAATTACATATTGCTCGTAGCACGGCGGCTGCTCAGCAGGAGTCGCTGCAGATCTTTCGTTTGCAGTTCAAGGCGGGCGTAATTTCACAGTTGCAGCTGAACCAAGCGGAGTCGCAGTACTACCAAGCGCAAAGCGAAGTGCCACGGCTGCAAGATAGCATTGCTCAGCAGGAAAATGCGCTGTCGGTATTGCTGGGGGTTAATCCGCAGGCGATCCCACGTGGGCAGACCTTGGATGGTTTGAGTTTGCCAGCCATTCCGGCGGACTTACCGTCTACGTTGTTGCAGCAGCGACCAGATATTCGTGTGGCCGAGCAAAATTTGGTAGCCGCGCAGGCGAATTTGGCCGCGGCGCGTCTGGCTTACTTCCCGACTATTTCGTTGACCGGTGCGTTGGGCAGTTTGAGCTTGGCGTTGACGGATTTGCTGACTGGCCCCGCGGCGCTGTGGAGCTTGGGCGCAGAGTTGGCTGGCCCCATCTTTACCGCAGGCAGTATTGAGGGCCAGATACAGCAAGCCAGTGCGCAGCAACAACAGTTGTTAGCGGAGTATCAAAAGGCGATTCAAAATGCCTTTGCCGATGCCAACAATGCGCTATCGGCGGTGGTGAAAATCAAAGAGCAGCAAGACACGTTACAGCAACAGGTGGATTCACTGCGTAGCTACGCACGCCTCGCACGTTTGAGCTATGACAGTGGGAATACGCCATATTTGGAAGTACTGGATGCTGAGCAAACACTGTTTACCACGGAATTGAACCAAGTTCAGGTGCAAGGGCAGGCGATTCAGTCGATCGTGAATGTGTATGCGGCGATGGGCGGTGGCTGGGTAACACAGGCAGACAGCATGACGGTGAAGGGGAAAACCCGTTAAATCCGCAGCAGGCTAATAACGATGCAAGAACAAAGGCCACGTGGCAAAACTGCTCCGTGGCCTTCGGTTTGTTCAGTGTGTCATGTTCAGTGTGTTATAGCGCAGTTTGTAGCGGCACCGCTATAACAGCCGCTCGATAACAGCGTCGTTACAGCGATGACGTTCTATCAGCGCCAATATACCAGCGTCGCTTTTATTTAACTTCTTCGCCTTTAGCCTGCAGATCCGCATGATAAGAAGAGCGGACAAACGGACCACACGCGGCATGGGTAAAGCCCATTTCCAGCGCTTTTTGTTTGAAGTCATCAAATTCAGCTGGGCTGACATAACGCTGTACTGGCAGGTGATGACGGCTTGGCTGCAGATATTGGCCCAGCGTCAGCATCGTTACGCCGTGATCACGCAGATCTTGCATCACTTGCAAAATCTCTTCGTTAGTTTCACCGAGCCCCATCATCAGGCCTGACTTAGTCGGCACATCAGGATGCAGTTCTTTGAATTTTTGCAGCAAGGTCAGCGACCACTGATAGTCTGCGCCCGGACGAATTTGACGGTACAAGCGCGGCACGTTTTCCAGATTGTGGTTGAACACATCCGGTGGGGTTTGCGCGAAAATTTCCAGTGCCTTGTCCATTCGACCACGGAAGTCGGGGACCAGTGTTTCGATGCGGATATTTGGGCTTTCGGCGCGGATACTGCTGATGCAATCGGCAAAGTGCTGCGCACCGCCGTCGCGTAGGTCATCGCGATCGACCGAGGTGATCACCACATACTTCAGCTTCATATCACGGATAGTGCGGCCAAGTTTGGCGGCTTCTTCCGGATCAACCGGCAGTGGACGGCCATGTGCCACATCGCAGAACGGGCAGCGACGGGTACAGATAGCGCCGAGGATCATGAAGGTCGCGGTGCCGTGGTTAAAGCATTCAGCCAGATTCGGGCAAGAAGCTTCTTCACACACCGAGTGCAGACCGTTGTGGCGCATGGCAGATTTGATTTCTTGGATCCGGGTGGAATCAGCGGGCAGCTTGATTTTCATCCACTCGGGCTTACGCAGGCGCTCACTCTGTTCAGCGGCAACGTTTTTCACCGGAATCAATGCCATTTTATCGGCATCGCGGTATTTCACGCCCCGTTCAATCTGAATAGGTTTACTCATTGGTCAGTGGTTTCCAACTAGAATACTCAGCACCGGAGTAACCGAGTAATTTGATAAATTCCTGCACCAGAACCGGCTCGACCTCTGCCACCGTTTCAGGACCGCCCAGATCTTTTGTCTGAGTCATCTCCATGCCGGCGTATCCGCAAGGGTTGATTCGGGTGAAGGGAGACAAATCCATATTAATATTGAGGGCCAGTCCGTGGAACGAGCAGCCCCGCCGGATCCGCAGACCCAGAGAGCAGATTTTTTTATTATCAATATAGACGCCGGGGGCATCGGCACGCGCAGCGGCGGTCAGGGAGAAGTGAGCCAATGTATTGATGACGGTGTTTTCGATATGGCTGACCAACTCGCGAACACCGAGACGGCGACGGCGCAGATCCACCAACACATACATAACGATTTGACCCGGACCATGGTAGGTGACCTGACCCCCGCGATCAGACTGGATCACCGGAATATCACCACAGGCCAGTAAGTGCTCAGCCTTGCCTGCTTGGCCTTGGGTGAAGACCGGTGGATGTTCGACCAGCCACACTTCATCAGCGCAATTTTCGCTGCGCTGATCAGTGAAGTCATGCATCGCTTGCCAGACCGATGCGTAATCCTGCATGCCCAGACGGCGTACAATCAAAGTTTGATGTTGCAAAAGCATCACCATAAAGTTGTGATTATCAGGTGCATTATACGGTGTTGCCGGACAAGCGAAAGCCTGATTACAGCACCATACGTACGATATCGATGGCACCCAGCTCTTCGTACAGGGTTTCGACCTGATCGATATGGGTAGCAGTGATAGTCACAGATACGGAGTGGTAGTTACCTTTGCTGCTTGGCTTAACGCTTGGGGTGTAATCGCCCGGCGCATGCTTTTGCACAACGTTCAGTACTTTGTCTACCAATTCTGGCTGTGCCAAACCCATGACTTTGTAAGTGAAAGAGCATGGGAATTCCAGCAGTTCATTCAGTTTGGTCTTTTGCATAATCATGTCTCCTATCAGGGGAGTGAGTGCCTCCGTTGCCAGATAAAATTAAAGGGTATCCCTACTCTCTAACAGGAATACGAGCACCGGATGGGATGCGAGTTATTCGCATCGCGCTAAGGCGGTGTGTATTATCCGCACGAATTTGCAGCCTTGTCAGCATATCTTTGTATGCCGACTTTCTTGCGTTGTACACTATTGGCCGCAACAAAAAACGATCCCGGCAAGAGGCCGGGATCATCCTTGAGATAACGTTGTTACGCGTTACTGTTTACTATATGGGGGCGAAATTAGCCAAACCAACGGTGGAACAGTAAAGTGAAGTAATCCATCAGACGGCTAAAGATCCCGCCTTCTTCGACGTTATTTAATACCACCAGCGGCTGAGTATCAATATCTTTGCCATCCAGCTGGAAGTAGATTTTACCGACCGCTTCGCCACGCTTAAGTGGTGCTTTCAGCTCTTTATCCAGCACAAAGTGCGCTTTCAGATCGTTAACGCGACCACGTGGTACGGTCAGGTAAACATTTTTCAGCACGCCGAGGCTCACTTCCGATTTGTCACCAAACCAAACGCGCTCTTTGGTAAATTCGCGATCGGCTTTCAGCGGCTCGATGGTTTCAAAGAAACGGAAGCCCCACGTCAGCAGTTTTTTACTTTCTGCCGCGCGCTGTTGTGAACTGGAAGCACCAATGACTGCGGCAACCAGACGCATCTGGCCTTCTGTCGCGGAGGTCACCAAGTTATAACCGGCAGCGGCGGTGTGACCGGTTTTGATCCCGTCCACATTCATGCTCTTGTCCCACAGCAGGGAGTTACGGTTTGGCTGGGTGATCCCGTTATAGGTAAAGGATTTTTCCTTATACACGGCGTACTCATCCGGCACATCACGGATCAGCGCCGCGCCCAGTGTCGCCAAATCGCGTGCGGTACTGTACTGATCTGGGTTATCCAAACCGTGTGGGTTCATGAAGTGGGAGTTGGTCATGCCCAGCTGCTTGGCATAGTTGTTCATCATGTCGGCGAAGGAATCTTCGCTACCGGCAACGTGTTCAGCCATCGCCACACACGCATCGTTACCGGATTGAATGATGATACCGCGGTTCAGGTCAGCCACTTTGACCTGCTTACCCACCTCGATAAACATCTTGGAGGAGTCCGGGTAGTTTTTGCTCCATGCGTTTTTGCTCACGGTGACCATGTCGTCCGGCGAAATTTTACCGGCTTTGATTTCGCGGCCGATAACGTAGCTGGTCATCATCTTGGTCAGACTGGCCGGCAAAACCTTCATATCGGCATCGCGCTCAGCCAGTACTTTTCCTGAGTTGTAATCAATCAGGATATAAGACTTCGCCGCGATTTCAGGCGCTGCAGGAATGGTGGTATCTGCCTGCGCATAGCATGCGGAAACCGATAGAGTACCGAGCAGCAGAGCCCGAATAGATTGGGTAAATGTAGTTAATTTCATGGTCTGTGTGTGACTTCTTCCATGGTGAAACAAAAAGTTAAATGAACAAGGTATCCGCTACCCTCACTGACAGGGCGGGTTTTATCAGCGTCCGGTGCCCGCTAAAACAAACGCTTGCTGATAGTTTTCGACCTTCAGACTGTCTCGGAGTTCCTCAGCTTGTGCACGTGAGCTCAGTGGTCCTAGCTGAACTCGGTAAAACGCACCCGCCGGTTCGATTTTACCGCTGACTTGGTGACTTTGTTTAAGCTGAGTAAGCAATTGTTTGGCCCGCTCCGCATTACTGATCGCGACCACTTGCACCATGTAGCCATCAGCGCTGCTGGCGGCAGGTGTGTAAGTGTGTGTTGTCGCGGTGCGGGAGGCGACCGGCGCTGCCGCGGCAGGCTCGGGGATCACTTCTGGCTCACCGGCAGGGGCGGCAAAGTGAATGCGCGTGTTGTTGCCTTCGGTACTGACCATGGTGGTGACACCGTTTTGATCGGTGTTGCTGTACATCGGCAAGGCTTGCTGCTTCGCCGGCGCATCTTCAATCGGGCCCGGCTGGCTCAGGGTTGGCTGCGCAGCACTGCTGGTATAACTGTTATCTGAATCGCTGCTTGCGGCGTAAGAGCTGTCTGCGCCGCTCTCTGCGCTGCGCGCCGCAGGTTGTGCATACTCAGGCTCACTGGCTTCGTGATTAACCGGTACGGCGCTACCCAGCGTCTCCATTTGTGGCGACATATCCAGAGCAAACGATTGTGTCTCTTCACCCTGATCTTGTGGCTGATTGGCCGCATCCTGATGTGGCGCTGGCTGCTGGGCGGCACATCCTGCCAGCAGCAAACTGAAGACAATTGCGGAAACGCGTAAATTGCGCATGAAGTCCCTCATACGTTTTTAGATAACATTTTACGGTGGGTATGGATAGACATCACGATACCAAAACCGGCCATCAGAGCAATGATGGAAGTACCACCATGACTGATCAGTGGCAGCGGTACGCCCACCACTGGAAGGATACCACTGACCATACCAATATTCACAAATACATACACAAAGAAGATCAGGGTGATACCCCCGGCTAGCAGGCGGCCAAAGGCGGTCTGTGCACGTGACGCGATCACTAGGCCACGGGCGATGACAAACAGGTATAAGGCCAGCAACACTAAGAAGCCGATCATCCCCAGCTCTTCGGCGATCACCGCGAAAATAAAGTCCGTGTGGCGCTCTGGCAAAAACTCCAGCTGGGACTGGGTACCGTGCAGCCAACCTTTACCGAACACGCCACCTGAGCCGATGGCAATCTTGGATTGGATAATATGGTAACCGGCGCCCAGCGGATCGCTTTCTGGGTTAAGCAGAGTCAGTACCCGCGTGCGCTGATAATCGTGCATCAGGAAGAACCACAGCACCGGCACGAAGGCGGCGATCAACAATACCGCGCCCAAAATGAAGTACCAGCTGATGCCGGATAAGAACACGATGAACAGACCTGAGCTGGCAACCAGCACCGAGGTCCCCAAGTCGGGTTGCGCTGCAACCAGTAAAGTTGGGACAAAGATCAGGATCAGTGCGATGACCGTGTTACGTGACGAGGGCGGTAATGGCTCGCGGCTGATAAAACGCGCCACCATCAGCGGTACCGACAGTTTGATTAGCTCGGAGGGCTGAAAGCGGATGAAGCCTAAGTCCAGCCAGCGCTGCGCCCCTTTGGAGATTGCGCCGAACAGGTCAACCAGCACCAGCAAAATCACCCCGACGATATACAGGTACGGCGCCCAGCTTTCATATACGCGCGGTGGAATTTGCGCCATGCCGAACATCGCCAGCAGACCTAAGCTAACCTGCGCGATTTTGCGCTCCATCATGTCGATGTCCTGACCGCTGGCGCTGTACATCACAAACGCGCCCATCATCAGCAGCAGTAACAACCCTGTCAGCAGCGGGAGATCGATATGAATGCGATCCCAGAATGAACGAGGGCGATTGGGATTGGTATCAGTCATTCGGAGTATGATCCTGTGTCGCAGCCGGCAGATCGGTATCGTTCTTACCCAGCAAAATATGGTCGAAAATCTTACGTGCGATTGGCGCACCGTTAGTGGAGCCGCCACCGGCGTTCTCCAGCAAAATGGAAACGACGACTTGTGGGTTGTCATACGGCGCAAAACCGGTGAACCAAGCATGGTCGTGCAGGTAATTGGCCAGTTTCTTCGCATCGTAAGTCTGGTTTGGTGCCAGACTAAATACCTGCGCGGTACCCGACTTACCAGCCGACTTGTATGGCGTACCAGCAAATGAGCGACGCGCTGTACCGTTTGGTCGGTTATTCACGCCGTACATACCGTCTTTGGCGATTTCCCAGTAGCCGGAGTCTTTCACGCCAATCGAGGGCAGATTTTCTTCCGGATAGTTCATGGTGATGCCGTTACCCTGAATGCTCTTTAACAGGTGTGGCGGTTTCACCTCGCCATCGTTGATCAAGATGGTCATGGCTTTAGCCAGCTGCAATGGGGTGGCGGTCCAGTAACCTTGGCCGATCCCCACCGGAATGGTATCGCCCTGATACCACGGCTTACGATAACGGGCCATTTTCCATTCCCGTGATGGCATGACGCCCGAGCGCTCTTCTGATATATCCACGCCGGTATACTGGCCGAAGCCGAATTTTTTCATCCACTCAGACAGGCGATCGATACCCATGTCGTAGGCAACCTGATAGAAGAAGGTATCTGCTGACTCTTCAATGGCTTTGGTGATATTCAGTTGACCGTGGCCCCACTTTTTCCAGTCGCGGTAGCGTTTTTCTGAGCCAGGCAGTTTCCACCAACCTGGGTCAAATAGCGTGGTTTTGGTGGTGATCGCGCCAGACTCCAGCGCCGCCACGGTAATTAACGGTTTGACGGTGGAGGCCGGTGGATAGGTACCTTGGGTGGTCCGGTTAATCAGTGGGCGATCCGGATCGTTGAGCAGGGCGCTATAGGTCTTGCTCGGAATACCGTTGACGAACAGGTTCGGGTCATAACTTGGGCTGGAGACCATCGCCAGAATGCTGCCATCGCGTGGGTCCATCACCACGACCGCGCCGCGGCGCTTGCCCAGTATGCGTTCGATATATTGCTGCAGCTCCAGATCTAAGCTCAGCGTAATGTTTTGACCGGCAGTAGCGGGTTGTTCACGCAGTTTGCGGATCACCTTACCGCGGTTGTTGACCTCAACTTCTTCTGAGCCCACTTGGCCGTGCAGAATATTTTCGTAGTATTTCTCGATGCCGAGCTTACCGATATCGTGGGTACCGGCGTAGTTGGCCAGTCGACCTTCTTTATCCAGTCGCTCGACGTCTTTATCGTTAATTTTGGCTACATAGCCGATGACGTGCGTCAGCGCCTCCCCATACGGGTAGTAACGCTTCAGGTAGCCTTTCACTTCCACGCCGGGGAAGAGGTATTGGTTGATGGCAAAACGGGCCACCTGCTCTTCATTGAGCGGCGTTTTAATTGGGATAGAGCTAAAGCGGCGCGAGCGCTTGCGCTCTTTACGGAAGTTGGCGATATCTTCGTCGGTCAGGCCAACAATGGGACGCAAAGCAGCCAGCGTCTTATCGACGCTGTCGACTTTCTCCGGCACCATCTCTAATTGGAAGACGGTGCGGTTTTCCGCCAGCAAGATGCCGTTGCGGTCATAAATCAGACCCCGACTCGGCGGGATCGGCAGCAGTTTGATCCGGTTATCATTGGAGCGGGTCTGGTAGTCTTCGTAGTTCTGCACCTGAAGGTGGTACAGATTGGCAACCAGAACACCGCTTAACAGCAGAATGCCGATAAAGGCGACAATGGCCCGGCGAAAAAATAACGCGCTTTCCGACGAGTGATCCCGAAAATGCGTACGATCCTGCTTCATCCGCTATAACAATCCCAATGATAATGCTGTAAACAGCGTAATTATTCCCGGTGATAAGGGTGGTTAGCTGTGATGCTCCACGCCCGGTATAAACTTTCTGCCACCACGACCCGTACCAGCGGATGTGGTAAGGTCAGGGGAGATAAAGACCAACTTTGGTCCGCTGCCGCTTTACACGACGGCGCCAGACCTTCCGGCCCGCCAATCAAAAAGCTGACGTCGCGGCCATCTTGCTTCCAGCGCTCCAGCTGTTCGGCCAATTGCTCGGTCGTCCACGGTTTGCCCGGAATATCCAGCGTTACAATCCGGTTGCCTTTTGGGATGGCCGCCAGTGTTTGTTCGCCTTCTTTTTCCAGAATGCGCTTGATATCGGCATTTTTGCCGCGCTTTCCGGCTGGAATTTCCAGCAGTTCAAACGGCATGTCTTTGGGAAAACGGCGCACATATTCTTGAAAGCCCGTTTCAACCCAGGCCGGCATTTTGGTGCCGACCGCGACCAGTTGCAGTTTCACCGCTTAGCTCCAGAGTTTTTCCAGTTGGTACAGGGCGCGGCTCTCTTCTTGCATGATGTGCACAATCACATCACCCAGATCCACGATCACCCATTCACCGGTTTGTGTACCTTCGATCCCCATCATATCCGCACCTGCCAGACGGGCTTCTTTAGCCACATAGTCAGCAATGGAAGAGACATGACGGCTTGATGTACCGGTAGCGATCACCATGTAATCGGTGATGCTGGACTTGCCGCGTACATCTAAAGGCAGGATATCTTGGCCTTTCAGATCGTCAATTTTATCAATAACAAAGTCTTGGAGTGTCTTGCCTTGCAAAGGTTCCCCCTGACCGGAAATCAGTTCCGGTAATATGCAGTTAGCCGAAAATAGGCGGCGGAGTATAGCATGCGACTAGCGTGATGAGTACAGGCCATGCTGTGTGATGTAGGTGGCCACTTCGCAGGTAAGCCAGTCATCGCACGGTTGTCCGTTTTGCAAACGCTGGCGGATGGCGGTGGCGGAAATAGGATATTCCGGTGTTTCGGCCAAAAATACCGTGCCGGCCGGTTGGTGGTGCAGCACGTTGCAATCCGTGCTCAGACGCGGATGTAGCCAGAGCTGAAATGCTGCATCATCCGGCATCCGCGCATAACCGGGGCGCGCGCATACCAGTAAGTGCGCGTAGTCCGTCAGCTCCTGCCAGCGAAACCAGCTGGGCAACGTGAGCAGGGAATCTTGACCGATGATAAAGGCCAACGGTTGGTGCGGGCCTATCTCACGGCGCACTTCTTCCAGTGTTTCGATGGTGTAGGACGGCGTGCTGCGTTGCAGTTCACGTAAATCCGGCACAAATAGCGGGTTAGCTGCGCAGGCGAGACGCACCATCTCCGCGCGCTGGGCGGCAGATGCGACCGGTTGTGGCCGGTGTGGCGGCACATTGTTGGGCATCAGCCGCACTTGGCTCAGTTGCAACGTGCGGGCTAAGGCTTGTACTGGCTCTAAATGACCGCGATGCAGCGGATCAAAGGTGCCGCCATACAGACCGATGAGTGGCAGCGTGGCTGCTGGGGATAACGCATGCTCAGTCATGTCGATGGTGACCCCAGATCCAACACATGTCCACACACACCACAGCTGAGGGTTTGCAGCGCAGGCCACGGATTGCTGCTGTAATCTTGTTTGACGCTGCGTTCGAGCGCGGCAAGTTGCGTGAACAGGACCGTCAGCTGTGGCAAGGTCAGGCGCTGGACTGCATGAGTCAGTAACGGACGACGGTTTTGCCACACTTTATGCTGATCGAATAGGGTGCGCAGCGGTATACCGCGTTGCATCTGCTGGTGAAATTGCAGCACGAGCTGTAATTCCCGTTGCAGGGTACGCAACAAGATCACCGGTTCGACATCTTCGTTTTTCAGCTGCTCCAAAATGCGCAGGGCGCGTTTGGTCTTGCCTTCGAGGAGCGCATCCAGCCAGTGATAAGGGGTAAAGTGCGCGGACTGGTTAACGGCAGATTCGACGCGTGGCAGTGATAATTTGCCATCGGGAAACAGCAGGCGCAGGCGCTCAAGAGCCTGACCCAGCGCCAGCAGATTGCCTTCGTAGCAATGACACAGCAAATTGAGCGCCGGTTCATCGAGTTGCAGTTGCAGCGCACGAGCACGCTGGCTAACCCAACGCGGAAGCTGGGCTAATTCCGGCGTCTGGCAGCTGACCAAGGTGGCGTTTTGCTGCGACAGCGCTTTAAACCATTTACTGTTTTCTTGCGCGCGGGTTGGCCTGCCGCCTTGGATCAGCAGCAAAATATCGGAATGTAACATGCCGGCCAGCGCAACTAGGGGTTCGCTGTTATGCGCGCCGGGGCCGCTTTCCGGTAAGGTGAGCTCGATAATTTGCCGAGCGGAAAACAGACTCATGGCTTGGGCGCAGTCAAAAATAGCATCCCAATCGGTTCTATTATCAAGGGTAAAACTGTGGCGCTCTTCGAAGCCGTGTTGGCGGGCGTGCTGGCGTAGGGTATCGAGACTTTCTTGCAACAGCAGCGGTTCGTTACCAAGGAGCAGGTAACAGGCGCGCAGCCCGTGTTGCAGTTGCGCGCCAAGTTGTTCCGGATAAATTTTATTCATCAGGTTCAGATTATTGTGCCGGCGCAGAGTTGGCCGGCAGGGTGTCCGTAGCCGCTGGGGTACGGGCCTGAATAGTCAGCAATTTCAGCATCAGGCGGCGGGCCGCTTCCTCATACATCTCGTCGCGCAGCAAATCTTCTTCAGCTGCTTTGGCGAGTGCAGTATTCGGGTTATCGAAGAAAGAACGGGTTACCTGAACTGACAGCGGATAGAGATCCTGACCGGGGATCAATACGCTGGCATTCACGTTCAGAGTAATGTTTTTCTCGGCGGCAATACCGTTACGGAAAACTGACACGACCGCATCGCCTTGGCCGGAGCCGTTGATACGCAGCGTCGGTAACTGGTGTACCCCCGGCGTGGTATCACTGACGATAGTGATGTCATTGAGCTGCATTTGCTCGCGTACCGCGCGGGTTAGCGGGCCGTACGGGTCATAGCTTTGCAGGCTCATTTTCTGTAGCGGTTGTGGGATTTGAGTTGTCCCACGCAGATGGAAACCGCAGCCTGCCGTGGCGGCTAATGCCACCACGGTCAGGATTGTCATTAACGGCTTGAGTAGCGATGCTTTCAGCACGTAAATGCTCCTGTGTTAGCCGACAACCACGTTCAGCAGTTTGCCAGGTACGTAGATCACCTTACGGATGCTCACGCCTTCCATGTGTTTGGCGATGTTGGCATCAGCAAAGGCTACTTCCTTCACTTGCTCTTCGGTGGCATCGGCTGCAACAGTCACTTTACCGCGCAGCTTACCGTTCACCTGTACCACGACCAGCTTGCTGTCTTCGACCATTGCTGCTTCGTCAGCCACTGGCCATGGAGCGACGTCGATATCACCTTCGCCGCCCAGCTCTTGCCACAGAGCAAAGCAGATGTGTGGTGTGATTGGGTACAGCATACGTACCACTGCCATCAGCGCTTCTTGCAGCAGAGCGCGATCTTGCTCGGTCTCTTGTGGCATACGGGTCAGCTTGTTCATCAGCTCCATCACAGCCGCAATCGCGGTGTTGAAGGTCTGACGACGGCCGATGTCGTCGCTCACTTTAGCAATGGTCTTGTGCAGATCGCGACGCAGCGCTTTTTGATCTGCGTTCAGCGCAGCCACATCCAGCGCACTAACAGGGCCTTGTGCCAGATGTTCAAAGGCCAGACGCCACAGACGCTTCAGGAAGCGGTTCGCACCTTCAACGCCAGACTCTTGCCATTCCAGTGTCATTTCGGCTGGAGAGGCGAACATCATGAACAGACGCACGGTGTCAGCACCGTATTTTTCCACCATTTCTTGTGGATCGATACCGTTGTTCTTGGACTTCGACATCTTGCTCATGCCGGCATACACCAGCTCATGGCCGTCTTGGTCTTGTGCTTTCAGGATGCGGCCCTTGTCATCACGCTCGGTGATGATAGCGTCGGTTGGGGATACCCAAATACGCTCACCGTTGCTACCGGTGTAGTAGAACGCATCAGCCAGTACCATGCCTTGGCACAGCAGGCGCTTCGCTGGCTCGTCGGAGTTAACCAGACCGGCATCGCGCAGCAGCTTGTGGAAGAAGCGGAAGTACAGCAGGTGCATGGTCGCGTGCTCGATACCACCGATGTACTGATCCACTGGCAGCCAGTAGTTAGCCGCAGCTGGGTTCAGCATACCGTCATTGTAATCCGGGCAGGTATAACGTGAGTAATACCAAGAGGATTCCATGAAGGTATCGAAGGTGTCGGTTTCGCGCAGGGCTGGCTGACCGTTAACGGTCACTTTCGCCCACTCTGGATCGGCTTTGATTGGGCTTTGTACGCCGTCCATGGTCACGTCTTCTGGCAGCACGACCGGCAGCATGTCTTCTGGCGTTGGGATTACGGTGCCGTCTTCCAAAGTGATCATTGGAATTGGCGCGCCCCAGTAACGCTGACGAGACACACCCCAGTCACGCAGACGGAAGTTCACGCGGCGCTCGCCTTTACCGATGCTGTTCAGCTTGTCAGCGACGGCATTGAACGCACCGTCGAAGTCCAAACCGTCGAACTCACCAGAGTTAAACAGAATGCCTTTTTCAGTGTATGCCTGAGCGGAGATATCCAGCTCGCTACCATCAGCCGGTTTGATTACTGCATCAATTGGCAGACTGTACTTGGTGGCAAATTCATAATCGCGCTGATCGTGCGCCGGTACCGCCATGACTGCGCCGGTGCCGTAGCCCATCAGTACAAAGTTCGCTACCCATACTGGCACCTTGCGGCCGTTCAGTGGGTGGATAGCGTACAGGCCGGTGGCCACGCCTTTTTTCTCCATGGTCGCCAGCTCAGCTTCGGCCACCTTAGTGTTGCGGCATTCGTTGATGAATGCAGCCAGCTCAGGGTTGTTCTCAGCGGCTTTTTGCGCCAGTGGGTGACCGGCGGCAATACCGACATAGGTCACGCCCATGAAGGTATCTGGACGGGTGGTGTACACGGTCAGCGTGTCATCCATGCCGTCGATATCAAAGGTGATGTCGACCCCTTCAGAGCGGCCAATCCAGTTGCGCTGCATGGTTTTCACCATGTCTGGCCATTCGTTCAGACCGTCCAGATCGCTCAGCAGCTGATCGGCGTAGTCAGTGATCTTGATGAACCACTGTGGGATCTCTTTTTGTTCAACTTTGGTGTCGCAACGCCAGCAGCAACCTTCGATTACTTGCTCGTTAGCCAGAACGGTTTGGTCATTCGGGCACCAGTTCACGGAAGAGGTTTTCTTGTAGACCAGACCTTTTTCGTACAGTTTGGTGAAGAACCACTGCTCCCAACGATAGTATTCTGGCTTGCAGGTAGCGATTTCACGCTTCCAGTCATAGCCAAAGCCCAGCATTTTCAGCTGGTTTTTCATGTATTCGATGTTGTCGTAAGTCCATGGCGCTGGCGCGGTCTTGTTTTTGATCGCCGCATTTTCTGCTGGCAGACCGAACGCATCCCAACCGATAGGCTGCAGTACGTTTTTGCCCTGCATGCGCTGGTAGCGGGAGATCACATCACCGATGGTGTAGTTACGCACGTGACCCATGTGCAGGCGGCCGGACGGATACGGGAACATGGAGAGGCAATAAAACTTCTCTTTGCTGGCATCTTCGGTAACCTGAAACGTTTTTTTGGTATCCCAATGTTGCTGAACCTTGCCTTCAAGGTCTTCCGGGCGGTATTGCTCTTGCATGCTGACAATCCAGAATTCTGTGGGGTTAGTTAAGTATCACACTTAGAAATTCTCATAGAATAACGTATTGAAGCAAGGTGCAACAATAGCAACCGGCTTTTCCCGTCGGAGTTTAGTGTTTTGCTGTCGATGGAGTACTCTTTTCTTGCAGATTACACTGAATAGAGCAGCGCCCGTTGTGGTGTTGCTGGCCGCGAACAAGCCGCTATCTACCGGTACAGCCTTGCAGGCTGAGGAGGCATGATGAGTAAGTGGACAAAGTACTATCAGGCGTTTATCGAGCGTTTCACCCGCGATTTGCAAACCGGTGAACACCAGATTAATAAGGCGGTGGAGACCACCGAAGCTTATCTGAATGCAACCAGCGATCTGACCCGTGATGAGTTGGCTCTGATCAATGCTTATATCGAACGTGACTTGGCGGAGTTTGCGCAGTCATATGAAGAGAGCAAGGCTGCGTTCAAAGACGGGGTGTTCTACCTGAGCCTGAAAGAGAGTATCTGGCAGGGGTTGGCGGAGATCACCGATAAAACCCAGCTGGAATGGCGTGAGGTGATTGATGATGTAACCCACCACGGGGTATACCAAAGCGGCGAGATTGTCGGTTTGGGGAATCTGGTGTGCGAACATTGCCATCATCGCTTGGTGTTCAACCATCCGGATGTGTTGCCGGTGTGTCCAAAATGCGGCGGTACTGAGTTTAGCCGTCAGCCATTTCAGCCGTAATGCGGATTGACGATATTCCAGATAGCAACATTTAAGACAACAGTATTCAAGACAACAGTATTCAAGACAACAGTATTCAAGACAACAGTATTCAAGATAAGAAAAACGCCGTCCTAGGACGGCGTTTTTGTTTGCGGCGTAGATGCGTTGCTTACGGTGTGGCTACTCAGCGGTCGCCACTCACCATTAACGGCGCTGACGTAAAACCGCCGCCGCTGCAATGGCTAAGAGAGATGCAATCCACAATGGCCAGTCACCAAACCGAGCATAGGGCGTTTCACCGCGCATCGGCACCACGGTCGCGCTCAGCACCGCAGTTTTGAATTGCGGGATCTGCTGCTGAATTTCGCCATTGCTATCAATTACGGCAGTGACGCCGTTATTGGTGGCGCGTAGCAGTGGGCGACCCAGTTCAAGGGCGCGCATACGTGCCATCTGGAAATGCTGCCACGGGCCGATAGAGTGACCAAACCATGCATCATTAGAGACAGTCAGCAGGAAATCGGTATCCGGATTTTGCAGGAAATTAGCGCGCATCCGGCTGCCCAGAATAATTTCGTAGCAGATAGCGGTTTCCAGATGGAATTGACCGGCGCGCAGATCCGGCTGCAGGTAATCGCCGCGGCTAAATGAAGACATCGGTAGATTGAACAGCGGCGCAATTTCACGCAGCAAACCTTCAAACGGTACGTATTCGCCAAACAGCACCAGATGGTTCTTGTTATAGCGGTTACGGGTTGGGTATTGATACGTCTCTTGCGGATCGCCGAGCACAATCACCGTGTTAAAGAACTGCTTGGTCTGCGGATTACGATCCACCACACCGGTGATCAGCATCGATTTATTGCTGCGGGTGATGCTATCGAGCATGCTCAGCAGCTCATTTTCCTCGGTTTCCAGTGACGGAATTGCCGCTTCTGGCCAAATCACCAGATCGCCGCGTTGCAGATACGGACGCGACATATCGAGGTAAGTTTGCAGTGTCGGGATCCGATACGCTGGCTCCCACTTGAGCTCCTGATCGATATTGCCCTGAACCAGCGCCACATTGATTTTGCGCTCGCCATCAGCTTTCACCCAATGCAAATTAGCCAGTGGCAATGCCGCGAGTGGCAGTGCGACCGCGACTACGGCAGGGATCACCTTACGACGTACCAGCGCCAGCGTCAGCAATCCACTGATGAGCATCAGGGCAAAGGTAATACCTTGCACGCCAGTGATGGGCCCCAGCCCGCGCAGTGGGCCATCAATCTGGGTATAGCCAAATTGCAGCCACGGGAAGCCGGTGAGCATCCAGCCGCGCAGAAACTCGGTGAAGGTCCACAGTACCGGCGCGGCAAACACCAAACGCGCAGCATTGGCATTCGGCAAGAGGCGCGCCAGTAAGGCGGCAAACAGCGCCGGATAGAGCGACAGGTAGGCAGCCAGTAACGCCACCAATACCCAGCCGACCGCCACCGGTAACCCGCCAAATTGCTGGATACTGACGTTGATCCAGCTAATGCCGGTGATAAACAGGGCAAACCCCCAGACAAACCCAACCAACGCAGCTTGTTTAGTCGAACGGTTTAAGGTCAGCAGGAGTAATCCCATCAAAGACAGCAGAGCACACGGCCAAAAATCAAACGGGGAGTAGGCCAGTGTACCCAAGGCGCCAAACAGCGCCGCCAGCGGTAGCGCAAACCGCCGGCGAGTTAACAGTTGCATCATACAGCTCAGTCAGCCAAATCAGGTTGAGGGGCATCGTCGGGAATGGTTACCCGCACTTGAATTATCCGGCGGCTGTCCGCCATGGTGACCTTAAACTGATAGCCATCGATGGTGACCTGCTCTCCCCGCGCGGGAAGATGGCCGAAGCTTTGCATGATCAGACCACCGATAGTGTCGACCTCTTCATCACTGAAGTGGGTGCCAAAGGCGTCATTGAACTCGTCAATCGGGGCGAGGGCATTGACCGCAAAGGTGTGCCGGCTCAGCTGACGAATATCACGATCGTCCTCTTCGTCGTACTCATCTTCAATCTCGCCGACGATCTCCTCGAGAATATCTTCGATGGTTACCAGACCGGACACCCCACCGAATTCATCGATCACGATAGCCATGTGGTAGCGCTGTGAGCGGAAGTCCTTCAGCATGCGGTCAACCCGCTTACTTTCGGGCACTACCACGGCAGGGCGCAGCACTTTGCTGATGGCAAACGGCTCGGCATCGCTACGCATAAACGGCAGCAGATCCTTGGCCATCAGCAGGCCTTCGATGTGATCTTTGTCTTCGCTGATCACCGGAAAACGTGAATGGGCGGATTGAATAATCACGTCAATACACTCATCCAGTGACTGGTTGACCTTCAGGGTAACGATCTGAGAACGGGGGATCATGATATCGCGAACACGCAGTTCGGAGATTTCCATGACACCCTCGATCATCTCGCGGGTTTCCTGATCGATCAGCTCGTTCTGCTCGGAGTCCCGCAGGACCTCAAACAGTTCATCACGGTTTTTCGGTTCACCGTGAAAAAGCTGGGTTAACAGCTGACTGAAGAATCCCTTTTTCTGACTGGGGCCATCAGTGTTTTGCGAATGGTCGTCGCTCATGTGCTCTATTTAGTTAGTTAATCCAGGTCTTTTTCGGCAGCATACGGATCGGGATAACCCATCTCCTGCATGATTTCCGTTTCCAAAGACTCCATTTCTTCGGCTTCTTCGTCCTCAATATGATCATAGCCCAGCAGATGCAAACTGCCGTGTACCACCATATGAGCCCAGTGGGCCGAAAGCTCCTTTTGTTGCTCTACCGCTTCGGCTTCAACAACCTGACGGCAGATAATCAGATCGCCCAGCAACGGCAGTTCAATGCCTGGCGGGGCTTCAAACGGGAAAGATAACACATTGGTAGGCTTATCTTTGCCGCGATAGGTTAAATTTAGATGATGACTTTCTTCTTCATCCACAATGCGGATGGTGACTTCGGCTTCCGGTTGAAAGCCGAGTACTGCGCCATCGAGCCAACGCTGAAAGTCAGCGGCGGCCGGTAAACCGGTATCATTCTGACAGGCAATCTGCAGATCGAGTTCCACGCTCATTATTATTCGTTCTCACTGGTAGGAGCAAGTGCTGTAATTTCAGTCACTTCCGAAGTCGCTGCTGGTGCTGACAGCGCTAAAGCTTCTAGGCGACGCTGTTCAGCCTTTTCTTCTCGGTGACGCTGGTCTTGTGCATCCCACGCTTCATAGGCCTGCACTACACGGGCGACAACCGGATGACGCACGATATCTTCGGTCATCAGGAAGTTGAAGCTGATATCTTCCACATCCTTCAGCACTTCAATCGCGTGACGCAAGCCAGAGCGCTGGCCACGTGGCAAGTCAACCTGCGTGACGTCACCGGTGATCACCGCTTTGGAATTAAAGCCAATCCGCGTCAGGAACATCTTCATCTGTTCGCTGGTGGTGTTCTGGCTTTCATCCAAAATGATGAAGGCATCGTTCAGGGTTCGACCACGCATGTAAGCCAGAGGGGCGATTTCAATCACGTTGCGCTCAATCAGCTTTTCTACGCGCTCAAAACCCAGCATCTCGAACAGCGCATCGTACAGCGGACGCAGATACGGGTCGACTTTCTGGCTCAGATCGCCCGGCAAGAAGCCCAGTTTTTCACCGGCTTCTACCGCAGGACGCGTCAACAGGATACGACGGATCTCTTGACGCTCCAGGGCATCGACTGCGGCCGCAACCGCCAGATAGGTTTTACCGGTACCGGCTGGGCCGACGCCGAAGGTGATGTCATGACCAAGGATATTGGCAATGTAATGGGCTTGATTTGGCGTACGTGGCTTAATCAGACCGCGTTTGGTTTTGATCACCACTTCTTTGCCGTATTGCGGCAACTCAGCATTGACCTGCTCCAGCACACGACTTTCGGTGATAGCCAGATGAATTTGGTCCGGCTCCAAATCAGGGATCACGCCACGGACCGGCGCGGTATCTACATACAAACGCGTGAGGATCTGGCTGACCGCCTCTACACACAATTGCTTGCCAGAGATCTGGAAAAAGTTATCACGACGGATAATTTCCACGCCCAGACGGCGCTCCAGCTGTTTTAAGTTGTCGTCAAACGGGCCGCACAGACTCAGCAGACGCTTGTTATCCGCGGGGGTCAGGGAAATTTCGTGGGTATAGACCTTGTTCAAATTCAACCTCTTAAATTACTGCCCGCAGCGCGGGCAGTGTCAGTTAAGCGCTTAAGAGGATTTAAGGTGCGTAAGTACCAACCCCTAAATCATCTTCCTTACGGGTACGGGCGATCACGCTCTCTGGTGACTCGACGACCCGCAGATTCATTTCATCTTCGGTGCGCAGCAGTTTACCGCGCAGGGAGTTCGGATTGACATCGGTGATTTCGACATCAACAAATTTACCAATCAGATCCGGTGTACCTTCGAAGTTCACCACGCGGTTGTTTTCGGTACGGCCAGACAGCTCCATCACGCTCTTACGTGACAAGCCTTCCACCAAAATACGCTGTGTGGTGCCGAGCATACGGCGGCTAAACTGCATCGCTTGCTGGTTAATGCGCTCTTGCAGAATGTACAGACGCTGCTTTTTCTCTTCTTCCGGCACATCATCCGGCATATCGGCTGCTGGTGTACCTGGGCGTGCAGAGAAGACAAAGCTGTAGCTCATGTCGAATTCTACATCGGCAATCAGCTTCATGGTCTGCTCGAAGTCTTCCTGAGTTTCACCTGGGAAGCCAACGATAAAATCAGAGCTGATTTGAATGCCTGGGCGCGCTTTGCGGATCTTGCGGATCAGCGATTTGTATTCCAGCGCGGTGTGCGCACGCTTCATCATGGTCAAAATGCGATCAGAGCCGCTTTGTACCGGCAGGTGCAGGAAGCTCACCAGCTCAGGAGTATCTTCGTACACCGCAATGATGTCGTCAGTAAACTCGATCGGGTGGCTGGTGGTAAAGCGCAAACGGTCGATACCATCGATAGAGGCAACCAAACGCAGCAGTTCGGCGAAGGTGCACTCGCTGCCATCATGGTTAGTGGCGCGGTACGCGTTCACGTTTTGACCCAGCAGGTTAATCTCACGCACGCCTTGCGCGGCCAATTGCGCGATTTCCAGCAGGATATCATCCGCCGGACGGCTCACTTCCTCACCACGGGTATACGGCACCACGCAGTAAGTACAATATTTGTTGCAGCCTTCCATGATAGAAACGAACGCTGTCGGGCCTTCTGCACGTGGCTCAGGCAGGCGGTCAAACTTCTCGATTTCAGGGAAGCTAACGTCCACAATCGGGCTGCGATTGCCGCGCAGACGATTGATCATCTCAGGCAGACGGTGCAGGGTTTGTGGGCCGAATACGATATCCACATACGGCGCGCGCTGACGGATATGGTCGCCTTCTTGTGACGCCACACAGCCACCCACCCCGATGATCAGATCTGGGTTTTTCTCTTTCAGGTTTTTCCAGCGTCCCAGTTGATGGAACACTTTTTCCTGCGCTTTTTCCCGAATGGAGCAGGTATTGAGCAGCAGAACGTCTGCCTCTTCTGCTTCTTCAGTGAGCTGGTAACCGTGAGTGGAGTCCAGCAGATCGGCCATTTTAGATGAATCGTATTCATTCATCTGGCAGCCCCAGGTTTTGATGTGAAGTTTCTTCGTCATCGAATCTCAGTGCCCAAAACAAAGTGAAACGCCGGCCCGTCGCGGCGGGCAGACAGTATGCAAGCGAACTATTCTACTCATTCACCTGACCGGTGACCAGTTGGTTTGCGTATCGGTTTTTAACCGCTGTGCACCTAAGGCCGCTTTTGGTGCCGTGAAGGCGTAGTGTAGGAAAACGAGGTCTGAGCGAGGCGTGAACTTTTTCGTGAATCAGTGGCCTTCGGCGCTGAGTGCGGCGGGCAAATCCGGTACACTTCACCGTAAGCATAATCACAGATGATATTTACAGATGTCAGGTATGGATATGGACAGGCAACAACATACGCTTACGCCGGATCTGCTGGTAGTCGGTGGAGGCATGGTCGGCGCGGCTTTGGCGCTTGGCGCAGCGCAGCAGGGGCTCAGCGTCACCGTGCTCGAACAACACGAGCCCGAACCTTGGTCAGCTGAGCTGCCACCGCAAGTGCGCGTTTCAGCCATCAGTGTGGCGTCGGTCGCGCTGTTGCAGCGCTTAGGCGTCTGGCCACAGATTCAGGCCATGCGCACCTGTCCGTACCGCCACTTAGAAACCTGGGAGTGGGAAGGGGCGCAGACCCGCTTTTCAGCCCAAGAGCTCAATTTGCCCGAGCTCGGTCATATCGTGGAAAACAGCGTGATACAGGTGGCTCTGTGGCAAGCGTTGCAGGCGCATCCAAAGGTGACGCTGCTGTGTGAGTCCGAAGGCTTTACCCTTGCGCGCGAGGATAACCGTTGGCGGCTGACCTTGGCCGATGGCCGTCAATGGCTACCGCGCTTGCTCGCAGGCGCAGATGGTGCGCAATCACGCGTGCGTGCCCAAGCCGGTATCGGCTTAAGTGGCTGGCAGTATCGTCAGTCTTGCCTGTTAGTCACGGTAAAAACCGCGGCTCCACAGCAAGACACCACGTGGCAGCGTTTTTATCCGTCTGGGCCACGGGCATTTTTGCCGCTGTATGGTCAGCATGGGTCGCTGGTGTGGTATGACAAGCCGGCGCGCATCAAACAGCTGTCGGCATTGCCGAATGCGCAGTTACACAAAGCTATCAGCCAAGCCTTTCCGGCGCGTTTGGGCGAGTTTGAGGTGCTAGATAAAGGTGCGTTCGCGCTGGTGCGCCGTCATGCGCAGCAGTATGTGTTACCGGGATTAGCATTGCTGGGGGATGCGGCACACACCATTAATCCGCTGGCAGGGCAGGGTGTCAATCTGGGCTTTAAAGATGTGCAAGCCTTGCTGGAGGTACTGGACAGTGCGGTCAGCCATCAAGAAGAGATTGGCTCTCTGGCGGTGCTGCGCCGTTATGAGTGTCGGCGTCGACCGGATAACTTACTGATGCAATCGGGCATGGATCTGTTCTATGGCCTGTTCAGTAACGATTTACCGCCGCTACGTATGCTGCGCAATGTCGGGCTGATGGTGGCGGATAAGTCTGGCGTGCTCAAACGTCAGGCACTGCGTTACGCGCTTGGCCTGTAGCGCCCTGAGCACAAGCTCAGTGTAAGAAGAGAGCATGGTAAGGCAGCACGCTGCGGTAACCTAGCCAACACCACTGCCGCTTCAAATAGCACGGATATACAACCTATCTAACCGGCGCTCTCACTCGAGCGCCGGTTTTTTTGTGCCGCACAGCGCTCAAATACAGTCTGAAGCGCTTAGCCAAGTCATGGCTAATCAAAATAATGATAAAGGGATAAAGAAATAGCTGAACGCCAGATAGCAAAAAGGCCCGCTAAAAGCAGGCCTTTTTACTTCGTGAAGAGTGGCTGGGGTGCCAGGATTCGAACCTGGGCATGGCGGGATCAAAACCCGCTGCCTTACCGCTTGGCGACACCCCAACA
>PPYF01524848.1_pt1 | contig 86489 bp, 52 predicted proteins | sample 1559871 | NCBI WGS metagenome assembly PPYF01 (sample SAMN08240021, study PRJNA423297) | Human gut metagenome, whole genome shotgun sequencing project.
TGCACTGTGTTTTTCATAGTATTAGATTTAAGGTTAACAAAGGTTGGAGCAAGGCGTTGCTCCTTTTTTTATGCCTATACCTCACCTAAGTAAAGGAAAACCAGTTATTCATAAGGCAGAACAGTTGTTCTATATCTGTTGCATCCGTTAATCTCATTTTACCATCAGTGGCTTGCATTTTCAACTGGTGACAATTTGTCACCGTTTCATTTCCCCTTCTTAAGTCTCTGTTTCAGTTTATTCTAATCTTTTCTACTATCTACGTTATCATTCAGCAGCCATAGAAGCAGAAATGATTTTATCCAGTTCACGGATAACAATCATTGGACTTTTAAGAATCTCTTTTATTTGAAGCGTATCGTTCCGTAACATATTTACGAGCGTAGGATAATCCGCAAACTCCCTCATCAATGACTTTTTGTGTCTTTTATAAAAGAGAGTACCTTTCATAATAAGGAAACATTTGGCATAATCCATATCTGGTAGCTGATAATAAAAACAAGGTAATACTTTCCAGTATCCGCTAAGGGGATCAACAAGACACCATATCATTCCCACATACCCATTCACATTCTTACCCTGATAAATAGAAAGTAACATAACCGGGTTTTCAGCAATATATCCTTTATATCTCCCGACACCATTGTTGACAAACATAGGTTTCCATACACCGCTTATAGAATCACCATTTTCTGATTTAATCTCCATCTTTTCTATATTCCTTATTTTATACTTCTCGGACTTGCCTTCTATATCAGAACTGATTTTAACTGAAAAGTCCCTATCCGTCAATGAAGAAGAACGCAGATACCCTTCCACGACAGTCGAATCTTTAAGTGTCAGTATCACATAAAGTACTTTTCTTTCTTTACCGAAAGAACAAACGGAAATTAAAGAGAATATTACCGAGCATAAAAATACTCTTTTCAGAATCAACCTGGAGTTTTTCATAACTTATTCACATTTTGAAGTACAAAGCTATGGATAACGAGAAGAAAAAAACTTGAAGTATTTCAAGACTTTCATTTATATCGAAGCTTTCTTCGTATATTACTGACCGTTTCGGGGGTAACTCCAAGAAATGACGCAATATCCTTTAGTGGTATTTTTTCTTTTAAGTCAGGACAGCGCCTCATTAATTTTATATATCGCTGCTCCGGTGTGTCACAATAAAATCCAAGCAAACGCTGGTACATCTCCGTAAATAAGACTTCAGCAGCATGCCTGCCCATACGCTGCGTATCCATATTAGTTTCCCAAAATTGATTGAGTACATGTATCGGTAAACAATAAACTTCACAATCAGTCATTGCTTGTATGCAGACTGTTGTTCTGCTCCCAAGAATTAATGATGGATAATCACACACAAATTCACCCTGAAAAGAATATCCCATAATATGCTCATTACCATCATCACTAGTACAAGTATAACGAAATATCCCACATTCTATAAATGCTACCAATTGAGTAACTTCATTTTGATGAACGAAATATTCCCGTTTTTTTAAGATACGCAACTGACCCTTTTTGCGGAAAAGCTCCCTGATTGGAGTATAATCAAACTGTTCTATATATAAATTGAAATTTTTCATATTCCGTCTCTATTAGATACTCGGTATTTGTGTCTTTAGTAACTCTTCTATTATGATTTAACGCTATATTATTGCTATACAAATTAGTATATAACAAATAAGCTTCTGCCAAATATAACACAAAGCTCCTAGAAATACGGAACTTACCGTGCTTTTTTTCATATAACTTGATTATTTTATTAATAATCTCTTCCCCAAAAAAGATAGAATGAACACAAATATTTAGCAGGGAACTATCCACAATAGTGTAAAGGATAAACAATTAACCGATTGTGTGACACTTATTTAATTTTTCTATATATCTTTGCCCTAATGAAAATAATCTACCGGCAATGGGAGAATTCAACATATACAACGAAATACTCGATTTCAGCGAGTTCTTCAGTCTGTTTCTCAATAATGGAAAAAGGATTGATTTTAAGAAAAACGACTATTTTTGTAAAGTAGGCGAGCATTTTCCCTTTATAGGTTATCTTGAAAAAGGTTCATTCAGATACACCTGCGATGATTCTAGTGGGAAAGAACATATCCTGTCATACGCATTTGAGAATGAAGTTCTCGGCAATTATTCTCCTTTACAGAATAACAGTCGTGCAATTGCTAATATACAAGCTGTTCAAAACTCTGTCATATATATACTTTCAATATCTGAAGTAAATTCATTTTTCAACAGTAACATAGATGCCCAGCATCTTGGCAGAAGGATAGCAGAAGTTATTCTTTTTTCAATGGCACAAAGACTCAGAGCCATATATTGTGATACCCCGGAAGAGCGGTATCAAGCATTAACAGCAAAATGTCCTGACATATTAAACAGGATAACCTTGCGAGAAATGGCTTCCTATTTAATGATAACACCCGAAACATTGAGCCGGATTAGAAAAAGGATTGTACAGAGAAGTAAATCTTGATTCAAATCAAGGTTATTATCCATTCTTTTGCTGTATTTTGTAGTCAGATAATTTTATATTTTAATTCGATTAGTATAATGAGAACAAAAGAAAGATTTGGAATACTACTACTATTCCTTTATACATTCTGTTTTATCAGTTGTAGTGATGACGACAATGTTGTTGGAGAAATTGTCGTTATGTCTATTTCGTCCAAACTGGTGTGGGTTGAGGTTGTCACTTCAACCGAACATAAAGTTCAGGGTATGATAGAATGCACTATCAAAGATTCTAATGAGAAATTGCGTATTCTTCCCAATCAGATAGAAGGCTTTGAATACCAAAGCGGATATGAATATAAATTAAGGGTGAGGATAACCCCTTTCGATAATCCTTCCTCTAACGGTAGTACAGAGAGGTATGAACTAATAGAGATAATATCTCAAAATAAAATAGTACCATTATTCAATATTCAGTTCATGTATGCAGTTGATGCAGAGCAGAAAGATATTATCGAAAATGATTTAAAGAATAATTCATCATTCTTTGTTGGCGGCAGTTATCTTTTCAATTACGAGCTGACGGCATGGACACTTTTAGATGCAAACAATGTTCCAATAGAAAGTGGGACACTTCAAAGAAAGAGCAATTTTCCTTTGGAGACACCACTACCTGCATCCTATCAACTGTTACAACCGGATGAACAAATAGCCACGTATGCAATATGGTTCTTTTCTTCTATATCGAGATCTGAACAAATAGTGCACCCGTATGATGTCATTATTACATTAATGCCCGGTGGCGGAAGGGATCCTTACTATCGTCTTTGGTTTTACGAAGATTTGACTAATTATTATAAGACTAAATTTCCAAATGCCGGAGTTAAAGGCGTAGTACGCGTTCAACGCCTGAACAATAGCCAATTTACTATATCCTGATTTCATACCATGCAGACATATCACAAAAACAAGTAATACATTTCAATATTAATCGGTAGTATTTGCTACTAACTTCTTTAAGGAAAGTATGTAAATACTACCGATTATATCTTTCCTATAATAATCTGTCTTTCAACACCTGCGGCAGTTCCGGCATCGCCCCGCTCTGCGTACAGACATAAGCAGAAACTTCCACCGCCAACTTATGAGCTTCGGGAACCGGTTTACCATTAAGTATAGAAGCACAGAAAGCTGCCGTGAACGAATCGCCTGCCCCTACCGTATCGGCAACAGGAACTCTCGGTGTTTCCTGGAAAGAGACAACGCCCGGAGTAAATACATAGCTGCCATTGATTCCGCAAGTCAGAATCAACATCTTCAGATTATACTTAGCCAACAGAATCCAGCACTTATCCTGCAAATCGATGCCCGGATAACCGAACATACGGCTGATAGTCACCAGTTCTTCATCGTTAATCTTCAAGACATTGCAACGTTGGAAAGACTCGCGCAACACTTCTTTGGTGTAGAAGTCCTGGCGGAGATTGATGTCGAATATCTTCAGTTGTCCGTCTATATCGGGCATTGTATCCAGGAAGCGGTTGATAGTGGCACGGCTTACGTCATTGCGTTGCGCCAACGAGCCGAAGCAGACGGCACGTGTATTCAACGCCAAGCGTTTCAGTTCGTCCGTGAAAGGAATGTTATCCCAGGCAACACCTTCCTTGATTTCATAACAAGGCACACCTTCAGCGTCCAGTGTCACTTGCACCGTACCGGTAGGGTAATCTACCCGTTCAATCTGAGTATTCAGTTTCTTGTCTTTAAAGACCGACATTATCTCATCCCCCAGTTCGTCATTACCTACCGCACTGACTACACGGCTGTCAAAGCCGAATTGTGAAACATGGTAAGCAAAGTTTGCCGGAGCACCACCTATTTTCTTTCCTTCGGGCAGCACATCCCATAGTGCTTCACCCATTCCTACTATTATATTATTCATGATAAACAGAGTTTAATTGATTCCCAAATATAAAATTATTTTCTGATACGGAGCGTATAGAACAGCAGATAAAGCACTCCGATTGTCATAACGGCAATCGCTCCGTTCTGTCCCAGTGAAGTGTCCGAAGCCAGTCCCATCGCCAACGGGAATACCGTTCCACCGAAAAGCCCCATAATCATCAAGCCGGAAACTTCGTTTTTCTTACCCGGCAGATAAAGTAATGCTTGCGAGAAGATAACGGAGAATACATTAGAGTTGCCAAAACCAATCAAGGCGATGCAAGCATAGATAATTGCTTTTTCATGGAAAATAAACAAACCTATCATGGCAATTAACATCATCACTACGCTGATGCCGAAGAAAGATTTCGGAGACATCTTACGTAAGATGAAAGATCCCAGGAAGCAGCCTGCCGTACGGAAGATAAAATAAAGGCTTGTCGCAAAAGCGGCATCGTCCAGTCCCATGCCGATACGTTCCATCAGAATCTTCGGGGCGGTAGTGTTCGTGCCTACGTCGATGCCGACATGGCACATGATACCGATAAAGCAAAGCAGGATGAATGGTTTACCGAGCAAGGCAAGGCACTGACCAAAAGTAGACGGTTTGCCCTCTTCTTTCTCTTCTTCAATCTGCGTGACGTTGAGCAGGAGAATGGCAACGACGGCTACTATCATATAAATCGGGAAAAGAACGCGCCAGCCCAGGTCAAAAGACGGAATGGCCTGCGTCGCTCCCCACATAGCAATATATGGCGCAAGGAAAGAAGCAATCGCTTTCACGAATTGACCGAAAGTTAGGCTACTTGCCAAGCGGTCACCCCTCACGATGTTAGAGAGCAGCGGATTCAGGGAAGTCTGCATCAATGCGTTTCCGATACCCAAGAGGGAGAAAGAAATCAGCATCAACATATAACTGTCACCGAAAATGGGTAACAGTAACGAAGCGAATGTCACAAGCAAACTAAGCAATACGGTTTTCTTCTGACCGATACGGCTCATCAGCATCCCTGTCGGTACGGAGAAAATCAAAAACCAGAAGAAGACGAGTGAAGGAAAGATATTCGCCTGTGAGTCTGACAGACCAAGGTCTGCCTTTACATAATTGGAAGCAATGCCTACCAAGTCAACGAACCCCATGGCGAAGAAGCATAGCATCACCGGGATAAGTTTGGAGAGAGAAGAGTTTTTACTGTTTTCCATTATTATATCTTTTACTTAAGTTTTCCATTGTTATATCTTTTACTTAAATTGCACATACCTGTTTATCCGTATGCTACAAAGTGAATCTGTTATTGTATAATTTCTGTATCCTTAGGGCTTAACTTGTCCGCCCCTACGGGAGTAAACCTGTTTAGCGCTTATCCGATTCTTGCTTCATACCGCTATAATAGGACGAAAGCTACGGTATTGTTAGTTTGTCACGGCCGTGACGAATTCTCTTCATGGCCGTGGTAGGTTCTCTTCATGGCCGTGAGAAGAAGCTACCACGGCCGTGGTAAACTAACTATACCGTAGGCTTAACAGAAGTATACCGTTACCTTAAGTGTAGTAATCCGTAAGGGTAGATATACTCTGCCGTAGGGAATCGGGAAAAGAGCGCATAGATTAAATAGAAGAAGCCTATGGCTTCAACCGGTAAACCACAAATGAATCTACCTTATAAGCTCCGCCCTTGCTGTAAAAGTCGATATGGCGGTAGGGTTCCGACGGGAATACCTGGTTGGTCATCGCAAAACGTCCGTCGTCACCGAATGCTTCTACACTTGATTTATCTACAAACAGGCGAAGTTTCAATTCGTTCCTTCCGCTTTCAATAGCCGTCCATGTCAGCATCGGGAAGTTCTCGTTGAAACCGACATCGCCGCTTTTGTGGCGATTCATAGAGAACTTATTCTCTTTCATATCATATTGCATATCCACTTCCTCGCCTTTATCGTTGTAGAGACGGAAGCCGATAATATCTGCCTGTTGGTTCTTGATGGTCAGTTCTATTTCGTAAGCACCTTCGTTGCCCGGAATCATTTCTTTGACCGTGCGTGTTCCGCTTACTTTGAACGAACGTTTCTTTGAAATGTCGCGCAGTTTCAACAGTTCGGGAGAAGGGGCGGATTTGAGATAAATCCCACCATCTACGACAAACAGGCTCAAGTCGCGGGGAACAGAGTTCGGGCTGCGGTATTGGGAAGTCGGGACGTCGTTGGCATACTGCCAGTTGCTCATCCATGCGATAGCGATACGGCGGTTGTCGGGAGCATCGCTCCAGGTTACGGTGGCATAATGGTCTTTTCCCCAGTCCATCCATTTGGTAGCTTCCGGCTGGTTGTCACAGACAAATTTCTTTCCGTCGAAGCTGCCGACAAAATATTGAGTGGCGGAATCTCCGAAAGGGCCGTCACCGAGACTGCAAAGCAGTACCCATTTCTTTTCATTTGTTCCTTCCACGGGAAGTTCGAAGAGGTCGGGACATTCCCACACATTACCGTGAGCACCATATCCTTCGCCGAAGCTGCTTTCAAATGTCCAGTCTTTCAAGTTCGGAGAAGAGAAGATTTGCATTTCCTGTCCTACGGCAAGCACTTGAATCCAACGTTTTGTTCCTTCGTACCAAAAGACTTTCGGGTCGCGGAAGTCGCGGGCTTCGGAAACCAGGACGGGGTTGTTTTCGTATTTGGTAAACGAACGCCCGTTGTCGGTGCTGTAAGCGATGCTTTGTACCTGGCGGTCGCCGTTTTGTGTATAGATGGCGATGATTGCGCCTGCGCCGAAGCCGGCGGTATTGTTGTGGTCTACGACAGCCGAGCCGCTGAATATCGTTCCGAAAGCATCAGGAGCAATGGCAACCGGACGGTGTTCCCAATTGACCAGGTCTTTGCTGATGGCATGTCCCCAGTTCATATTCCCCCATTTGGAGCCATAAGGATTGTATTGATAGAACAGGTGATATTCACCGTCTTTATATACCATTCCGTTCGGGTCGTTCATCCATCCGTAGAGGGGTGAGAAATGGTACAGGGGGCGGAACTTTTCACGGTTAGAAGTATCGAACGTGTCGGATAGCTTCATTTCCTTGCAGCAGGCCGTGTTGTCCGGTGAAAGGTTGACACGAACCGGGTCGTTCGAGTTCAGTTTGAATTTGAAAGAAATCAGTTGGCCGGAGTAGTCGGAAAGGTCTACCGGAACAAAGTAATCCACTTTATTGATAGCCAGCCGGACATCGAAGTTCTTTACTTCTTTATTATTAACGATCATATTGATACGTACATCGGGAGACGCATCTTCTACGGGCAACAGCAGGTATTTCTGATTCGTGTTGACACGCACCAGGCAATAACCTTCTCCCAAATTCCGGATGGATAAGGAAGAACCGGTCGCTTGGACAGAGAGTGAGACAGTCATAAGCGTAAAACAAATCAGAAGGGTCTGAAGTTTTTTTAAAGGCAAAAATACATTCATGTTTTATGGTATTAAGGTTGTTACTTATTTCAGGATATCGCGTTTCTTGTAACAGTGCAAAGATAGGCGCAATGAAGCAGAGCGCCTATCACATTTGTTTCAAACGCTGTAAAAGATGTTACTTTTCAATCAATAAGTACTCAATTTAATTTCGGATACGGTCACTTCGCCGTCGGAGCAGAAGACAGACCAGGGATTCTTAGGCAAATCATACACCCGATTGGTGAATGCGAAAGCATCGTTGACGTATAATACACAAACAGATTGCTCCGTGTACATCTTGATGCGGTACATACCATCGGCGGATTTCTCAAAAGGAACTTCCGTGATGTCTTTCCGTTCGGTCACTTCTCCAGTCTTCTCGTCTGTCACTACTTTGGCAAGTTTCAGCATATTCCATCGAGCTTCGATAAAGAGACTGTATTTCACATTACGGTCGGTGCAGTCTACAAACGAAACTCCGAATACGGCTTCACTGTTTTCGGGTGCTTTCACCGTCATTTCTATCTTATTATTATCCTGCAAACGTCCGAAGCGAACGGAAGCCTCTGCTTTCAAGGTATAGGCTGAAGCATTCCCACTCACCTCTCCTGTCCTAGCTTTTTCTTCCCACACAACTGCCTGTGTATATTTGGCATTAATTGCGGCGGGGACATCCAGACTCAACGTGCCATCTGCGTTCTGTACCAGTTTATGGGCTACCAAAGCGCCTGCCCAGTCGGCATTGGCTGCATTGTCTTTCCCTTCACGAGTGGCGCACCATCCCCAAAGATAACGGTCGTTTCCGTCGCTTGCCGTCTTTCCGGCATAGAATGAAGTACCTTCCAACTTTCCTTCACGAGGCAGATAGCCGGGATAACCGTTATCCGGCAATCCCATCAGTCCGGCCAGTGTAGGCGCAAAGAAGTATTGCACCATGCGGGTTTCGTCTTTGTCGGAGTAAATCATGTACCAGTAGTCTCCCATCTTAAATACATCCGGGCATTCGTAGAATCGTCCCCATATATTGTTGAAGAAAGGCTCCTGCACAGTCCAGTTGCGCAAGTCGGTGGAAGTAAAATGAGCGATGACCGATTTGCCGTTTTTAATGGCAGACACCACCATGCGGTAGAGTCCGGCATCTTCGTCACGGAACACGTGCGGGTCGCGGAATTCATTCGGGTTATATCCTTCGGGCGCTTCGAGACGGAAAGAGTGGTCTTTAGTCCATGTGCGGCAATCGGCAGAGGTAGCCAGCATCAACACTTCTTTCTTTTGGTCGCCTTTATAGTTGAACTTATGCCCGGTGTAGAAAGTATAATAAGTGCCGTCGGCATAAATCGTACCGCCGGTGCCTATGGCAGGGTCTTGTTCTGTCAATGCTCCGCAGGGGATTGCTTCACCAAAGGAAATATAAGAAGCCGCATCTTTTGTAGCGACGCAATGAATGGGGTGGAAAGTAGCCGCACCGTCACGCCAGTCCTGAAGATAAAGGATACGGAATTCCTTGCTCACCGGGTCGAAGAATGGCATCGGGTCACCTACATAGCCTACTTGCGGCTTGTAGTAGGTGAAATAACTATCCGGTTCGGAACGGGTGAAATAGGTAGTAGTCTGTTCCAACTGACGGTCGGTGATGACCGGATTGTCATCGTCGCCGCAAGCAGCGAACGATAAGGAAAGTCCCAGTGACAATATACTGAATATCATAGTTTTCATAATAATGGTGTCTTTATATAGTTTAATAGATATTATTCACATAAATAGTCGATAGCATTCCTGGTTAACTTCTCCGTATTCGGACGGTACAGGTTGTCGCTGGTTCCGTTCTCACCATACCAGTCGTAAGAGCCCGAGCCGATACAGATTACTTTACCGCTGCCATCACGCGACGGGAATTCGGCTATTACCACCGCCTTTCTGTCTTCATCCGCATCTACATCGCCATCCGAAGCGGCAAGGTCGATGCCACCTGTCTTCTCTCTCCAGTCTACCATTGTAGAGTATGCATCAGCCCAACCTTCCTTGATTTGCGTCACCCACTGTGCAGTACTGTTCGTTGTATAATATCCTTTATCGAACAGGTAAGCTACATCCGAACGTCCGTCTTTCAATGCCAGTCCGCGGAATAACGGATGGTCTTCATGCCCTTTGAATGAAACTCCCCAGGGGGCATCTGTCACAAAGGCTTCCGATACAGAATTACCCCAACAGTTATTCGGTTCCCTACCGTCCAATGCAATTCCCCATTTACCTGCATACTTCGTAGCAAAACGTGTCAACAACAGGCTGCCTCCTCCTTCGAAATAAGAACGCATGGCAGCAGAAACGTCGTCGGCTATAGATGGGAGATTGTCATGCGGATGGAAATCTCCATGCCACCAAATAGCTGTGTAACGGCTTAAATCGACACTTCCATTCTTTACGGCTTCGAAAGATATGTACTCTGACGCTGCGATAGTGCTCTTCATCCAAGTCCATGCAGCCTTTTCGTCATCGCTTTCCAACTGGTCGGCAGAAGCAGCCGTGCCGATGAAACCTGTAAACTTAACGTTGGTCGGTACGACAGTAACGGTATAGGCAGCAGTAGCGGTGCGATTGGTCACGGTAAATACGACCGGACTGGTAAAGTCGATGATGTCTCCTGATTCGGGTTCGATAGTAGCTCCCTCGCTTGCCTGAACGCTTACCAACATGGCTGTGACATCCGTAGCCAATGGTACATAGATGGTAATCTTTTTGCCTGCTTCATCAATGCTGCCCAAATATGCTCCGGCTTTAAACTCAGTGATTCGAGCCTCATCACATTCTACGGTAAGGGTATAGTCAAGAAAAACATTTCCGTTCGTCACTCTTACTACGACCGGCAGTGTGAAATCAACCGGCGTGCCGCTTTTCAAATTGGCAGCCGCTCCTTCTGAAAGGGTAAATTCGGGAGTAAGATTGGTAATATCCGTACCTACCGGAACGTGTACTTTCACTGTTTTGGCTACCTGGTCTATCTCGCCTGCCTGTTCGCCAATCCGGAAAGAGGTAATCCACACGTCATTGTCCAGTATCAGCGAAGAAGTATTATCGTCATCGCATCCGGCAGCCAAAAGCAGCAGTGCCGACAAGAATAACATATATATTTTCTGTATCATAGTGATTCTGTTTTTAAATAATTTGATTTTATCTGTCTTACGATTACCAGCCATAATTCTGCTTGTACAGGTTACCGCTGTAATTTATCTGCTTCTGCGGGATAGGCAGATATTCATTCTTGTTCTTCGTGAATACAGCTTCGCCATAATAAGAACGGCGTGCAGTCTCGGTACGGTAATAGTTGTTTATTACTTTATCGGCAATTCCCCAACGTACCAGGTCGAAGAAGCGGCTTCCTTCCATGGCAAATTCCAAACGGCGTTCCCACTGTAATGCTTCGCGAGCTATTTCTTCCGATGCAAAACCGGCATACGGAGATACTTTGAAACGGGCATTATAGTCGAAAATCAATACTGTGCTCTTGGCGGCACGGTTGCGCACTTCATTAATCAAAGGCAATGCTTCCTGGTAACGGTGAAGCTCAATCAAGGCTTCGGCACGCATCAACAACACATCTGCATAGCGTAGCACGATATGGTTCAGCGAGTTGGCATAGAACACGCCGACCTTTTTCAGACAGGTACAGTCTTTATCCACATTTTCTTTCAGCGACGCATATGTACCATAGAAGGTCTTGTTGCGGCTCCAACTTTCATCGAAAGTATATTTCTCATTATACTTATAGGGGAAACCCGGAACAGCTACCGTGTGGAACAGGCGGGGATCTACCGGGTCTGTTGCACTGTTATAATTTTCGGTATCATAAGAACCGACCAAAGGAAATCCATCCACACTGGTCTTGAATGCATTCACCAGGTTTTGGCTCGGCTTGTGGAAGTCACAGCAACCGATTCCCTGCGGAGCAGTCAGTTGGTCGCCAAAGTTCAGATTACCATATTTAGTTCCGTCATTCTCCGAGTATTGAACTGCCCAGATGGACTCTCTGCCATTTTCGTATTGCGGCAGAAAGTTCATGGAGTAATCCTGCTCCAGGCTGAAACCGCCCGCTTTCATTATCGCGTCTTCCGTATAAGCCAATACGGCTTTCAGGTCATCTTCATTAATTTCCGTCACTTCATTCTTTTCATTCTGACGGTAGGCTTTGTAAAGCATTGTTTTTGCCAGATAGGCGGAAGCTGCGGCACGGGTGGGACGTCCTTTTATGGTTTGCCCGTCCTGTATCCAAGTGTCCGGCAGGTTTTGGAAAGCAAACTTAAAGTCGTCGGCAATCTTCTGCCATTGCTCGTCACTGGTATATTGCACGTTAGAAATCTTTGTGTATTGTTCTGTCGGAACCGTTTCGTCCACAATCACAATATTCTTGAACATCTCTTTGAGCATAAACATATAGTGGCCGCGCAGGAAACGCATTTCTCCGATGCGTGCCTGTTTCAAAGGATAGTTGGCTTCATCAATCGAGTTGAGTGAATTCAATGCCGCGTTTGCACGGGAGACACCGCAATAAAAACGATACCAGATATCATCAAAAGCCCAGTTGTCGGTCGTGATTCCTTTTCCTATCTCAAGGAAGTGGAAGTGTGAGCCGTCTTCGGAGTTGAGCCCGCCCTTGTATGCGTCGTCCGAACGGACATTTCCATACGGCCAAAGGCTGAACGGGGCATTCATGTCCTGCCCTGTCACCATATAGGCATAAGCGGCAATAACGAGATTGTCCACATATTCGGGCGTCGTGATTTCTTCCTGCGTGAGGGAGCCTTGCAGATTCCGGTCTAGAAAATCATTACAACCGGTAGTGGTCAATAAGGAAGCTGCCAACAGCAATGATATATATAGTTTTCTCTTTTTCATATCTTCATGTATTATTGATAAGTAACTTGATTAAAAACCGATATTGAATCCGAACGTGAGATTCATAGGAATCGGATAAGCAAAACCTTTATCCTTGTCTTCAGGGTCGAGGCCGGTAAAGTTCTTGCTCTTGATAGTCAACAGGTTCTGCGCACTGAAGTAGAAGCGCAGGCGTTCCATGCAAATCTTCCTGGAAATAGCGGCAGGCAGGGTATAGCCCAACTGCAAATTACGAAGTTTCAGATAAGAGCCGTCTTCTACAAAGTAACTGGAGAAACGTTTTTCATCATTCAGGTCGTCAACAGATAATGCCGGAATCGTGGAAGAAGGATTCGATGGCGACCATGCATTCAGCAGGCGTGTACCGCGATTGGCGTTCATGTCTCCTACCGACCAAAAATCTGTATTCTTCTTCACGTCATTGACTACATCCACTCCTTGTACACCTTGCCAGAACATGGTGAAATCAAAATTCTTATATTCCAGATAGATGTTGATACCATACGTAAAGTCGGGGTTCGGATTACCAATCCATGTACGGTCATTTTGGTCGATTACTCCATTGCCATCTACATCCCGGTAGCGGATACGGCCAATGCCCTTTCCCGTTTGGTCGGCATGATTGTCCACTTCTTCCTGTGTCTTGAAGATGCCGTCGGCAATATATCCGGCTCTCATCTGATAGGCATGACCGATGATATTCATAGCACCGTCACCACCAAAATCTCCGGTAGAAGCCACTTCGGCAGGCACGAAAAGAACCTTGTTACGATAGCTTCCCAAGTTGGCGCTGATGTCATAGCTTAGTCCGAATTTTGTTTTGTTACGATAGCCCAAATTGATTTCGAAACCTTTGTTTTCCATAGAGCCTGCATTTCGCCAATGCGCTCCACCTTCTCCCAATACGGCGATGTAGGACGGTTTCAGCAGTATGTCCGTTGTTTTCTTATAGAAGTATTCGGCAGAGCCATACAGACTTTGGTTGAAGAGTGTGAAGTCGATTCCGACGTTCGTCTGTGTTGTCGTCTCCCATTTCAGATCGTCATTGGCCAACTGGTCGCGTTTGAAACCGGAAGGAAGGATCAGACCGCCGTTATTGCCGATGATGTCATAGGCAGTTCCGTATGTGGGCGGTTCGCCTGTTCCGTAATTGGAGTTATACAGGGAGAAACGACCGTTGTTCTCAATTTCCTGGTTACCGGTCTGTCCCCATGCAAAACGGATTTTCAAATCATCCACTACGCTCCGTGTCTTTTCCATGAAAGCCTCCTGGCTGATACGCCATCCTACGGAAACGGAAGGAAAGTTCGCATATTTGTTGTTCTTACCGAAACGGGAAGATCCGTCGCGACGAATGGTGAATGATGCGAGATATTTCTCATCATAAGAGTAGTTCAACTTGCCAAAGAAAGAAACCAGTGAGAAGCCACCTGCGCCACCTGTGGCTTGCGCCAGTCCGGTGCCTGCGCTGGGGTACATGTAGTTGGGGTCGATGACTGCAAAGTCTTCACGATAAGAGGCCAGGTCGATGTCGTCTTCACGGTTCAACTCCATACCACCCATGACGTCTCCGCGATGTTTACCGACTTCCAGTTCGTAAGTAGCAATGGCATTCCACATCCATTTGGTGAAATGTTCCTGTTTCATGGTCACGCCATTGGTGCTGTTTTCCAGAACGCCGTTTTTGTAGGGTAATACAAAGTTGCGTTGATATTTCTGTGCATAGTCCAAACCGAAGTTGGTGCGGATATTGAATCCTTTGAACGGATGCAGGTTGGCATAAGCGTTGCCGAAGATACGCCAGTATGTGTAACGGTTGTCTTTATTGTCATGCAGCACGCGGGCGATATTCTGACGGTCGGGCATACTTTTGTTAGGGCCGCCCCATCCTTTTCCGTCTACCGTATGTACGGGAATCATCGGAAGTGAAATCATGGCATCACTCAGCAAGTTGCCCGGTGCCTGCACTTCAGTAGTACGGTTCAGGGTAAAGTTCTCACCAATGGTAAGAAGGTCGCCGATTACCTTAAAGTCGGCATTCATACGGGCAGAGATACGGTCGAAGTTTGTATACTTAATCAAACCGTCGTTTTTATAATAGCCTAATGAGAAGAAATAGTTTCCTCTTTCAGTACCGTTGCTGATAGAAAGATTATATTGCTGGATAAATCCGGTACGGGTGATTTCGTCGAACCAGTCGGTATCGCCTACGGCAATGGTATTTTCCGAATCAATGAATTTGGGTAATGACATTCCATGAAGTACCGGAGTGCCATTGCTATCGTATCCCCAGTTATAATTATAACCGATAGGATTGGCGTTCGGATTCTTGCCGCTATTAACATTAGCCTGCCACAAGGTACGGCCGTACTGCTCGGTATTCATCATTTCTAACTTGGTCTGATACATAGAAGCCGAAACGGAAGCGTCAAAGTTTACTTTAATCTGTCCTTTCTTGCCTTGTTTGGTAGTAATAATAATCACGCCGTTGGCAGCACGCGAACCGTAGATAGATGCGGAAGCAGCATCTTTCAATACTTGGATGGATTCGATGTCGTTTCCGTTCAGTTCGTGCATCCCCGATTTAGTAGGCACTCCGTCGACAATGTAAAGAGGGTCGTTGTTATTCAACGTACCGATACCGCGGATACGTACGGTAGCGGAACCACTCGGGTTACCGTCAGTAGTGATGTTCATACCGGGGACACGGCCTTGAAGGGCTTTCACGGGATTGTTCTCACCTTGTTTCTGTATATCGTCCACCTTGACTACGGAGACGGCACCGGTCAAATCGGCTTTGCGTTGGGTGGTGTAGCCGGTCACGACGACTTCGTCCACCATTTGTGTGTCTTCTTCTAATAATACACGGATAGAAGCAGCCGCTTTCACGGTCACGGGTTTGTAGCCGATATACGAAATCTTTAAAGTTGAATGAGCAGGAACGGAAAGGGTAAAGTTACCGTCAAAGTCGGTAATTGTTCCGTTGGTTGTAGCTGTAGTTTCAATAACAGAGGCCCCGATAATCGGCTGTCCGTCCGTTTTGGAAGTAACGTTTCCCTTCACCGTTATGCTTTGCCCCCAAAGGGCTGACATGAAAGCAAACAGGAAACAAACGCTGCAAAGAAGTTTTTTGTTCTTCATAATACTGAGCATTAGTTTAATGTTATTAATTTAAAAGTACGAATTTTCTCTTTATCGATGATGCAAATTACGGTTGATTTATGTCAATCGACTGAAAGAAATGTTTCAAAGGCTGTAATTTATGTTGCATAGAACGCTATAATCACAGAAAACGCTACCTTTGTATGATGATAAGAACTTTTAAAATGGAGTTGACTACTAATTGTAGTCAACTGAAAAATGAATGATATGAAAACAATATCCAACGAACAACTTACGATTCAAGTATCTCCGCATGGAGCTGAACTTTGCAGTATCTTTGCCAATGGAAAAGAGTATCTATGGCAAGCCGACCCTGCATTTTGGAAACGCCACTCCCCTGTCCTGTTCCCTATTGTAGGAAGTGTGTGGGAGAATGAGTATCGCAATGAAGGTATTCCTTATGTACTTACCCAGCATGGTTTTGCCCGTGACATGGAATTCACGCTTGTTTCTGAAAAAGAAAACGAAGTATGTTATCGTCTTACCAGCAATGAAGAGACGTTGCAGAAATATCCGTTTCCATTCTGTCTGGAAATAGGTTATCGCATTCAAGGGAAACAAATCAAGGTGATATGGAAAGTAAAGAATACGGGTGACAAAGAAATGTATTTTCAGATTGGTGCTCATCCTGCTTTCTATTGGCCGGACTTTGATGCCGCCACTTCGGAAAGAGGGTTCTTCGGATTTGATAAGAAAGACGACTTGAAATATATTCTTATCTCTGAAAAGGGATGTGCAGACCCTTCTACTGAATATGCGTTAGAGTTGGCGGATGGATTGTTGCCACTTGATATACATAGCTTTGATAAAGATGCTTTGATATTGGAAGGTGAACAGATTCATAAAGTCACCTTATATAATAAGGAGAAGAGAGCTTATCTAAGCCTGCATTTTGATGCTCCGGTAGTAGGGCTTTGGTCGCCGCCCGCAAAGAATGCTCCTTTCGTATGCATCGAACCCTGGTATGGGCGTTGCGACCGTGCACACTATACAGGGGAATACAAAGATAAAGACTGGATGCAGCATTTACAGCCGGGTGAAGTATTCAAAGGGGGATACACGATTGAAATAAATGAGTAATTGATGAATATCCAACAATATTCGAGCCATATCATACCTAAAAGTAGCTGCCGGATTCGCATCCGACAGCTACCCACACCTAATTCTAATCAACAAAACCTAACTTATAAACCTAATCTATACACTTTTAATGAATCAACATTGAATGCTCCCCCTTTACTGTAGAAACACATACGGTTGTATGGTTCCGTCGGAAAAACGAGGTTAGTCATAGCTATCTTTCCCCCATTCAGAAAGACTTCTACCGAACATTTATCAACAAAAATATCCAAAGTATATTTATTCTCTTTCCTTATAGGCGCCCATGTAGCCAATGCGAAATCATCCATATAATTAATCGAAGTCGTCTTTCTACGGTCATGAGTTTCCAGTTCATGGGGTATGCTATTCTTTCCGAAATCTACAATGCCGCTTTTCGTACGGTCCATCACCAGTTTATTCTCCGGAAGATTGAAATAGATATCAACCTTTTCACCTTTATCATTAAAGAGACTGAATCCCATAATCTCTGCTTTCTCGGAAGTTATATCCAATACCAGTTCATAAGAACCTTCATTATCAGCCAATAAGGAATCAATATGATAATCTTTGGTAACAGCAAAAGCAAGAATCTCCTTACTTTCTTTCCGCAACGCCTTTACTTCCGCTACCGGAGCAGCAGAAAGATAAATATCGTCATCTTGCGTGTACAGTCCCAACTCACGTGGCAATGCATTCGCACTGCAGAATTGTTTCGCCGGAACAATATTGCAATACTGCCAATTATTCATCCAAGGGACGGCAATTGTCCGTTCTTCTGTATTTGAGAAACAAGCTGTAACATAATGGTCTTTTCCCCAATCCAGCCATTTCGTGACATTGGGCTGATTGTCACAGATAAAATTCGTCCCGTCAAAGTCTCCTATAAAATACTGAGTTGCACTACCGCCGAAGTAACAGCCCGGATTTACGTTGACTATCAAAGCCCATTTCTTACGACCGGTATCTCCATCTACCGATAGTTCCACCATGTCAGGATTCTCCAATAGACAAGGTTGCACTCCGTATCCTTCCCCGAAGCTGCTCATATAATCCCAGTCTTTCTTGTCTTTGGAAGCATAGAAACTTATTTCTTTATTGTCAGACACAATCATCACCCATTTATTCTCCGATGCATACCAAAAGACTTTGGAAGCGTTGAATATCTCCAAGTCGTCGGAAAAGATGTGTTCCAACGTATCACGGGGAGTAGTTGGCACCAAATACTCCCAATGTAGAAGGTCTTTGCTGACAGAATGTCCCCAATACATATTTCCCTGCCTGGAATCATAGGGGGTGTATTGAAAATAGATATGATACTCTCCGTCTTGATAAGATAAGCCGTTAATATCGTTCATCCAGCCGTAAAGGGGAGTATGATGGTAGACAGGACGGAACTTTTCTGCAACTGTATCTAATGTGCTGCTTGTGTGGCAACAGGTCAGTCCGCAGAAGGCTGCTAACGCAAGTAGGGCACCTTTACATAGTTCTATCCAAGGGATTGTTTTCATGGCAACAAAGTATTCAATTTAATAACAAGACCTAATTAAAATAAGACGAAGGCAAAGATAGGGGGTATCTTTGCCTTCGTCTATAAACTTTGTTTCAAAGGGTATCAAATTTGATACAACCGGCAGGCAACTTATAATAAAACCCGACACTAAAATTATACAGCGGATATGCCTTATCATAAATGATTTGTCCCGATTCGTCTTTAGGTTCATAGTCAGGACGGAGAGTCGTCTCGAATTCCTCACGCGGATAAACATAAGAACCGTCTTCATTCTTTTTATCCAAGTCTATATAGGTATAAAAAGCTTTATAAGGGTCACTGTCCCGCAAATTGCCATGTCCCTGCAAATGATTCTTGCCATTCTCCTGTTGGTCAATATGCGCTCTTGTTCCGGCATACATGATGATAACCTCTCCTTCCAAAGATTGCTGACAGGTCAGTACAACTTCATCTTTCTCGATAGTTATGTTTGTTATCTTCTGACGGTTGTCCGGCCGATAGTCATTCAGATACACTTCAAAACCATAATCACGGATTTTGGGCAATGTATTCACATCAAACACCAAAGGCGGCACAGGTACATGAAACTTGATACGTATCTGATTGGGCTGGCTTGTCCGCTTTATTGCCACCGGTTGTAAAGGTTTGAATTCCTTCTTTTTGATTTGTGTCTGAAAATAAACCTTACCCAACATCTCCCCGTACCAACGATAACCATTAGCATCAAGATGCCCACCCCTATCTGTCATCGGGTAAATGGGGCCCGCACAGATAATATCCGGATTTTCGTTAGCCGCCTCAAGTTGTGCCATAGAAATGGAAAGCGTATCACGCATATATTGCGCACCGGTCTGATAGGTTATAAATACCGGTTTCTTCTTCTGTCCGTATCGTGACAATATATCATCCTGCATGTTGTTTTTCAACTGCAACAACAAAGCTTTGTATTCTTCCCTGTCTGTTGTATTCGGCACATCGGCACGCATTCCCTTATCTTTATTCGGACTGTAATTAAACTCACCCTGCATCCAAAAAATAACCGGGCAATAAAGATTGCTATTCTGGCTTCGGGCAACTTCAACACCATAATCCAATGAACGGAGAAAGTCCTTATAATAAGAACGAATTTCCGACTCTTTCGACAATTCTTCCACACTGGCACCACTGACGCCTACCGAAGTAGCCAGGATTTTATCCATCTTCGGTCGCTTCAAACGGATATGATTGACAGCCGCCAATAACGGACATTCGGCTATCGTTCCTGCCGAACGGCTCTTTACATCCTTCCCGGTGAGAAAACTCGAAGCGATATTGCCTGTCAGCGGATTAAACACATATTCTTGGGAATTTCCATAGTTTATCCATATCTGATTACCAATCATATAATTACCTTCCACATTCTCCGTAGAAAGTACCGGATAAGACTGATGTCCGGTAGACAAACTCTGCCCGTTCATTATTATATGAACATAGGTATCTTTCTTTTCTGCTACTCCCACAACCATCTTTTCAACAGTAGCCGCTGAAACCAAAGACGGACAGAAGCTGAAGAAGATTAAGCTTCCCCCTAAAAACAAATTTCGTATTCTCATATTTTGCTCTATTTAATTCTCAAACAAACTCAACTATACTTATTTCTTTCTATTTCCTATCGAAATTCAAACCAATCGATGTTCAAGGCACTAAGTATATGGATTTTCATTGTATGAGTGCCGGGTGATAATTGCACATTCGATACTGTAAAGTCATTATAAGTATTCCAGTTCCCCGTAGTTGTGGAAACGGCATCCAACTGCGCCCCACCATCAAAAGAAAGGGCAAACTTACCGCCACTTTCTGCTGCCGCACGAACCTTGACGCTGGAAATCTTCTCCTGAACGCTGAATGTATATTGAATCCAGTCGCCACCGGAAGTATTACTGATATGGACAACATTATTACTTGCACTGATAGCTACCCCCTGGTCACTCCTGTAAGATTTGAAATTGCCGGACGAACCGTTCTTGAAACTATATTGTCCTTCGTCAAAATCCTCAGCCTGAATGACACCGGGCACCTGGCTGTATCCCGCACCGAACTTTATCCAGTCCATGTCAATATCCCCGCCCTTAATACGGAAGTCGATATATTGCTCGCCCGCTTCCAGTTCGACAGGATATACAAAAGTCTCACTCCATACACCGGCAAAACCGCTCAAAGCAATTTCACCCGTTTTATATACTCCATTGATGGCAATACGGAATTTACCGCCCGAACGTTTTTGGAACATTCTGCAAGTGATGCCATAACGTCCCGCTTCCCTGACATTAATCGAATAACGCACCCATTCGCCGGACTTCATTCCTTTAAGATATGTAACCCCATTTTGTGTCTCCTGTTTCATTCCGCCTTCCGACGGATTCTTATGATACCCATAATGTTCACCGCCCGCATTATAGTCCTCTGCCTGAATCACCACAGACGGCGACATTTTTACTTCCACAGCCTTTCCACTGCGGGGAGTTCCCCAGTTTTGTACCATCTTTAATTTATTATTCTGGTCATATTCAATCGGGTCTACACAGACTGAACGCAAAGCTCCTTTCCCAGAATGATTAGCTGTGTGGTAGAAAGAATACCAACGCCCGTTATACTCGACAATAGAACCATGCGCTGTCTCTTCACCATGAGGATACATATATGCACCACATGGAGTATACGGGCCTAAAGGATTGTTGGACATAGAATACTGCATCCGGTTACCGCCCTGGCTGGCCGCATGATTGTCCGAATGGCTCAAATAGTACTTACCTTTATATTTATGCACCCAAGGAGCTTCATGAAAATCGGTAAAACCGGTCAGAGGAGTCATTACTCCATCCAACTTAGTCCAGTCATCCTTACGTAACTTAGCGCCCCAACAGCCTTTGCCGGCACCGCTGGTATAAATATAAGGTTGTCCGTCGTCATCGACAAATACGCAAGGGTCAATCGTAGAAGGAATACCGTCAATCACTCCTTTCACCCTGAACTTCGCGGCAGGTTCTTTGCTAGTTGCCACAAAAATACGCCATGTATTCGCGTCAATCTTATGAGGGAAATAAAAATAGTACAATTGGTCTTCCTTATTATACGCACAATCAGGAGCCCACATAAAGCCGTCAATGCCCATACCTACATGTGCCTTTACAGTAGCCGAGTTCATTATCTCTCCATGGTCTGTCCAGTTTTTCATATCCGTAGTAGAGAAAACATGGTATCTGTCCATGCGGTCGCATCCCTGTGTCGGCTCCATGTCGTGTGAAGCATAGACATACAGTCTTCCGTCCGCCCAAACATGGGCCGAAGGGTCGGCTGTATAAAGCGTTCCCGTAAATGAATTCTGAAACATCTGAGAGGAGAAATCGACGAACAACGGATTATGTTCATAATAACCGTATCTGGGATATTCAAACTGAGCACCGTCCACTTTATCTCCCGTATATTCTCCGGTACGTGTAAATACGAACTTATCCAGATTAATGCTACCCGTAGTGTACCACCTCAAAACATGCTTTCCTTCACTCAACTGCACATTCGTCACCTTGACCGAATGTGAAAAGACGCTCCAGTCATCTTCCGGCGAATCGACTATCTGACCGGCGGATTTACCGTCCACCTCAAAATAAAAACTGGTCTTTCCGCCACCCGACACACAATATGTTTCAATAGAATAAGCTCCTGTCTGAGTGACCTGCAATGTATAGCAAAGCCAGTCACCATTATTGATATTACCTATATTAATGACCATTCCGCTCTTGCTGATGGCAACTCCCTTTTCTGTACGATAATCCTTGTAGTTTCCGGCCGTGCTGTTTTTAAAGTTGAAAGAGATGTCCTGTCCGCCGTCATCAAAGTCCTCGGCTTCTATCGTAGCGGGTACTCCCGAAATCACAGACAAACTATTTCCTTCCGAATCTTTTTTAAACGGAACTCCCCGATAGTTGGCCAAATATTCCTCGCAGCTTATCCCATTATCATAACGGTCGTCCACATACTCATATTCATCGTCACCATCCCCATCTTTCCCAGAATCATCACTGATGACCGAACGCTCTTCCTTACAAGCAACATTCAAGACGACTAATCCGCTAAAGAAGAGCGGAAGAAAATATCTCAAAGCAAATAATAAATTGTGTCTCATAGTTTTTCTTTTTATCAAATAACATTTATCATATCTGTATTTGCAAAGATAAATGGAGCCGGTTTCCTACTTTATTAAAACCGGATTAACCGGAGATTAAAAAACAATTAAATCGCTTAAAATGCTACTTTTCTTATCAATTATGTCCATTTATTGCCGGAGAGGCTAACAGGATTTCTTTCATTACCTAATCAGATTATCTTCATTGCTTATTCTTTTTGCGTTACACTATAGTGTAACGCAAAGATAACTATAGTCTCCCTTGCGTATAACTATAGTCATCCGCAAGGGAAACTATAGTTAAACGAAATAAAAGTAACGAATGAAATATATCCTGATAGTTAAACGATGAAATTAAAAAGCCAGCAAAAGTTATTTCGCTCAAAGAATTAAAAATCATTCTCAGATATAAGTTTTTTCAGACGTGCAAAGACGGCATCTAAAGCAGATTTTTCCCTTTATTTGGAAGAAAAACAGATGTTTTGTGCAATTAATTACTTTTTAATCCCAGATTAATCCCTTTCATTCCCCCTTTTTAATGCTTTTCCCTTTACTTTGCCGCTAACTAATAATATCAGAAAAACTATTAATGTATAAATATGAAGAAGAATCTAATCCTATTGTGTAGTCTGCTGGCTAGTTTTACCTTACAGCCCATACAGACGAATGCACAAACAGTGACTAACGGACAAAAGTTACTTTATCCCTATCCTTTTGCCCCCAGCGAAGGTTTGGTGAATAAAACCGAGAAAGAACATCGCCAAGAGATTTGCCTGAACGGCTACTGGGATTTCCAACCCGTCGCTTTGCCGAAGGACTACAAACAAGGGAAAGGAACAGCTCCCGAATTGCCACTCCCGAAAGACGGTAGTAATTGGAGTGCGACACGTATCAAAATACCTTCTCCATGGAATATCAATTCTTTCGGTTATCGTGATTTAGAAGGTCCCGACCACCGCAACTATCCTTCTTATCCCAAAGAATGGGAACAAGTAAAAATGGCATGGATGAAAAAGAACATCACCATCCCCGCCAACTGGACAGGTCAGCAAATCAAACTTCACTTTGAAGCCGTCGCAGGATATTCCGAAGTCTATGTCAACAAGAAAAAGTTAGGCGAGAATTTCGATTTGTTCCTGCCTTTCAGCTTCGACATCACAGATAAAGTGACTCCCGGTGAAACCGTGGAAGTACTCGTAGGAGTACGCAGCCAGTCCTTATTTGAAGACAACTCGACTATCGGACGCCGTATCGTACCAGGTGGCTCCATGTGGGGGTATCATATCAACGGTATCTGGCAAGATGTATATCTGTTGGCCTTGCCCAAAATACATATAGAAGATGTATATGTGAAACCGCTGGTTTCCAAGAATACATTGGAAATAGAAGTAACCCTGGAGAATAAAACCGCCCAGAAAGCCAACATACAACTGCAAGGCAATGTAAAAGAATGGATAAACTGTGCCGGAACGGACATTAATTCCGCTCCCGTTCCTGCCTGGACATTAGGCACGGAAGCGTTACAGGTAACTCCGCTCAAAGTTTCGCTGGCTGCCAATGAAAAACAGAAAGTCACCTTACAAATAGCTGTCGGCAAGAATACGCTCCAATACTGGACTCCCGAACAACCGAACCTGTATGCCTTATTACTTTCCATAAAAGACAAAAAACAGACTGTCGATACCAAATACGAACGCTTCGGCTGGCGTGAATGGACATTACAAGGAACTACACAATGTCTGAACGGCGAACCTTATACATTGCATGGAGACTCCTGGCACTTTATGGGTATCCCGCAAATGACACGCCGCTATGCGTGGGCATGGTTTACTGCCATTAAGGGCATGAACGGAAACGCAGTCCGCCCGCACGCACAGGTCTATCCCCGCTTCTATATGGATATGGCCGACGAAATGGGTATCTGCGTACTGAATGAAACCGCCAACTGGGCGAGCGACGGTGGCCCGAAACTGGATTCGGAACACTTTTGGGAATCATCAAAAGAACATCTGAAACGTTTTGTCTTGCGTGACCGCAACCATGCTTCCGTCTTCGGATGGAGTATCAGCAACGAGAACAAACCCGTTATCCTGCATGTATATAACCGTCCCGAACTGATGCCCACCCAACAAAAGGCATGGGAAGAATGGCGCGACATCGTACGCCTGTACGACCCTACCCGTCCCTGGATTTCATCTGACGGTGAAGACGACGGCAACGGCATACTACCTGTAACCGTCGGGCACTATGGAGACATCAACTCCATGAAAAACTGGATTAACATCGGAAAGCCTTGGGGTATCGGTGAACACAGCATGGCTTACTACGGTACACCTGAACAAGTATCCAAATACAATGGAGAACGTGCTTACGAATCACAGGAAGGACGTATGGAAGGACTGGCAAACGAGTGTTACAACCTGATAGCCAACCAACGCCGGATGGGTGCTTCATACAGTACTGTCTTCAATATGGCATGGTATGCACTGAAACCGCTCCCACTCGGCAAGAGAGATGTAACGAAAACGCCTTCCGTGACGGAAGACGGCGTATTCTTCGGTGAATACCAGGAAGGAGTTCCGGGTGTACAACCCGAACGCGTAGGCCCTTATTGCACGACGTTCAATCCCGGTTACGACCCAACCTTGCCACTCTATCAGGAATGGCCAATGTATAGCGCCCTACGTGCCGCCAATGCTCCGGGAGAACCGGCATGGTCACCTTACGCCACAATCGACAAAGAACAATACAAGGCCCACGAAGCCACAAATACAGTCAGAAATTATAAGGAAGTAGTATTTATCGGCAATCCGGACAGCAAAGTAAAACAACTGATGGACGCACAGGGAGTAACATTCGCTTCAAAAATAACCACTCCTTCCTCACTGCTTTATATCATAGACGGTACCCGCGCATTAGATGCCGCCACCCAAAAAGAACTGCAAAAGCAGCTTGCCAAAGGCGCAGATGCATGGATTTGGGGAATTACACCGGAAACCGTAGGAAGATACAACGAGATTCTGCCGCTTCCGGTAGCCTTAGACCCGCTGAAACGTTCTTCTTTCCTACCTGTGCAGAAAGCATGGATGTATGGACTCAACAACTCCGACTTCTATTTCTGTGAACTTCAAAAGGCGGATGCTTCCAACTATTCACTGAAAGGCGCATTCGTAGAAGAAGGCGATGTCCTACTGAACGCCTGCAAAACAGACTGGCGCAAGTGGAACAAACGACCGGAAGAAATCAAGACAGCCGGAACAATCCGCAGTGAATACGAATGTACGTCCGCCACTCCGGTGTTTGTCAAATACCGGGAAGGGGCTTCCACTTACTATTTAAATACACTAACCGAGTTCGCCAATTCGGAAAAAGGATACAACACATTGAGCACTATCTTGAAGAATGCAGGAATCCAATCCCAAAAGCCGGAAATTGACATCAACGAAGTCTTTTTCCTGCGCGACGAGCAGATGAACTTCCCGGTAGCCACTAAAGATAAATTCGTGAAGGAGAATGACAGCCGGACATTGGAATTTTATGTATTCAGCCCGCGTCCCCTGGATGACCTGTTGATAGAGCCTAATATGCCAAAACTCTCCCTGATGTTGAAAGCGAAGAAACGCGAACTGCTCATTAATGACAAACCTTATACAAGTGTATCGCACGACGGGCGGAATGAAATAATCTATAAAGAGCTTCCTCTATTGCAAGGCTGGAACAAGTTAGTCATTAAAATAGGAGAAGGCGACCGGAACGACTTTACCGGATTCTTCAAATGTGACAACAAACAGGATTTTCTTCCGACTTTAAAAGCTGCCTTCATCAACCCGGAAGCCAAATAAAATAGGATTAGAAACAACTAAAAATAGAAAGTAACCATGAGAATTACACATTTATTCGCTGCCGCAACAATCGTTGCCATATTAAGCGGATGCAATGGCGGACAGTCGCAGAGCTCCAACAAGGAGCCTGTCGACTATGTCAATCCGTACATAGGGAATATCAGCCATCTACTGGTGCCCACATTCCCTACCATCCAACTGCCGAACAGCATGCTCCGCGTCTATCCCGAACGTGCCGACTACACTACCGAGCTGTTAAACGGACTGCCTTTGATTGTCACCAACCACCGCGAACGTTCCGCGTTCAACCTCAGTCCCTATCAGGGAACGGAGCTCCGCCCCATCATCACTTACAACTATGATAACGAGCGTCTCACCCCTTACTCATACGAAGTAGACCTGGACGACAACCGCATGAAAGCGGAGTATGCCCTTTCCCACCAATCCGCCCTTTACCGGATAACCTTTGAAACGGACAAACCTGCCTATATCATTGTCAACTCCCGCAATGGCTCTATACATGTAGGTGAAAACTTTATCAGCGGACATCAACAGTTGAGCGCCAACACCAATGTATATGTATATATCGAGCCACAAGAAAAACCGATAAGTACAGGTATCCTGAACGACGGTGTCATCGAAGCCAGCAAAGACAATGCAGAAGGCATAAACGCTTGTGCAGCATGGCGTTTCGCCGACGGAACAACGACAGTCAACCTTCGCTATGGCATCTCTTTCATCAGCGAAGAACAAGCTGAAAAGAACATGCGTAACGAACTGAAAGACTACAATATAAAGAACCTGGCGAAAGCCGGGCGCCAACTATGGAACGAAACCCTGGGACGCATCAAGGTGGAAGGCGGTACGGAAGACGACAAGACCGTATTATATTCCTCGTTCTACCGTACTTTCGAACGTCCTATCTGCACGAGTGAAGCTGGCGGCCGCTATTTCAGCGCCTTCGACGGTGAAGTACACGATGACAACGGCACGCCTTTCTACAACGACGACTGGATTTGGGATACCTACCGCGCCGCCCACCCGCTCCGCACATTGATTGACCAGAAGAAAGAAGAGGACATCATCGCATCCTTCCTGTTGATGGCGGAACAAATGGGAACGATGTGGATGCCTACCTTCCCCGAAGTAACAGGTGACTCACGCCGCATGAACTCCAACCATGCTGTCGCCACCATAGCCGATGCTCTTGCCAAAGGATTGAACCTGGATGCGGCAAAAGCCTACGAAGCCTGCCGGAAAGGAATTGAAGAAAAAACCCTTGCCCCCTGGTCGGGAGCCGCCGCGGGATGGCTGGATGAATTCTACCGAAACAACGGATATATCCCCGCCCTTCGCCCGGACGAAAAAGAAACCGACCCGAACGTGCATCCTTTTGAAAAGCGTCAGCCCGTCGCCGTCACTTTGGGAACCAGCTACGACCAATGGTGTCTTTCACGCATAGCGGACGCATTAGGCAAAAAAGACGAAGCCGCCCACTACCTGCAATGTTCTTACAACTACCGGAATATCTTCAATAAAGAAACAAGTTTCTTCCACCCGAAAGATAAGGAAGGCAACTGGATTACTCCATTCGACTACCGTTATTCAGGCGGTATGGGCGCCCGTGAATACTACGGAGAGAACAACGGCTGGGTATATCGTTGGGACGTCCCCCACAACGTAGCCGACCTCATCAACCTTATGGGCGGAAAAGAACAGTTCATCGCCAACCTCGACCGTACTTTCAGCGAACCGTTGGGACGCAGCAAATATGAATTCTATTCAAAACTCCCCGACCACACAGGCAACGTCGGACAGTTTTCCATGGCAAACGAACCGTCATTGCACGTACCTTATCTCTACAACTACGCGGGCCAGCCCTGGAAAACCCAGAAACGTATCCGCCAAATGCTGAAAACCTGGTTCCGCAATGACCTCATGGGGATACCGGGAGATGAAGACGGCGGCGGCATGACTTCATTTGTAGTATTCTCCTCACTGGGCTTCTACCCTGTCACTCCGGGAATGCCCGTCTACAATATCGGCAGCCCCCTTTTCACCAATGCAAAAATTACCCTCAGCAACGGTTCCGTATTTGAAATCGAAGCTCCGGATGCTTCCGAAGAAAATAAATATATCCAGTCGGCTACACTGAACGGTCAGGAATGGGAGAAACCCTGGTTCAGCCACGATGATTTGAAAAACGGTGGAAAGTTAGTATTGAAAATGGGCAACAAGCCGAATAAGGCATGGGGCAGCGGAATAAATGACGCTCCGCCCTCAGCGGACAGTAAATAAGCTACCATCGGTTTATATGAAGATGTCGCAAAATAGAATTTTCATTTCCTGCATTCTATTTTGGGACATCTTCATTTTTCATAAAACGTATGATAGACAGTAATACCGAATGTCTGTTTCAAAGTATTGCCCCATAAATAACTCCCATTTCTTGGGTATATCATACAGTTTTTTGTATTTTTGCACTATAAACAGAGTACTATGAAATATCAACTGCAAATTTTGCTCTTCGTCCTGCTTTGCACGGTAGGTAAAGTGGACGCATCTTCTTTGTATGATTATGGACTTTCTCTCAAATCCCATACAGTGCCGGGAGTAGAGAGAACCACCTTGTACTTGGATGATAACCAACCTTTCTCTATAAAAAACGATTTCACCATTTCATTTCAGATGTACGTACGAGCCGGTGAACACGACTTCGGTTCCATTCTCCATCTGCATACAAATACGAACCAGTTTATCCGCTTCTCATTTGTCGCCGGTGAGGAAAGGCATTTTCCGGCATTGGTGCTCAACGAAGGTATCGTGAACATAAACAGCCCCATAGAACGGGAAAAATGGCTGGATGTATCTTTGCACCTGCGCCTGAAAGACAACGTTATCGAAGTAGATTACGACAACAAGAAAATATCCGCCATGGCTCCCCTGCAAGGAGTGAAAAGCTTAACAGCTTCATTCGGACAGATGCAACAATATCTGGCAGACGTGGCTCCTATCGACCTGAGAAACATAACCATCACACAAGATGGAAAACAGATACGCGAATGGAAACTGTGGAAACACAATGACGATGTATGCTATGATGAAATAGAAGAGGCTGTGGCACGCGCTGTCCATCCTTTATGGCTGATAGACAATCATATCGAATGGAAACTTATTCACCAGGCTAAAATTCCGGGAAAACTAAACATAGCCTTCAACGTCCGCGACGCCTTGTTTTATATCGTCAAATCCCAGTCTATTGATATTTTAGACGAAAACGGAGTCCTGCAAAAAGAAGTAACCATACGCGGCGGTTACCCGGCTGTCGAGTCTCCCAACCATCTTATATACGATACGTTAAGCAACCGGTTAGTCTCTTATTTCCCGAAAAAAGGCACAATTTCCAGCTTTTCATTCGATACGGAGAAATGGAGCAATGAGGTACGCAATACGGAAGAAGCCTCTAACTACAACCATGCCAGGGCATTTAATCCGGCAGACTCTTCTTTCTACTTCTTCGGCGGCTATGGTTTCTACCAATACCGCAATGACCTCTATCGGATGAAGTCCGGCAGCGGCAAAGTAGAACAGATAGAATACGAACGCCCCCTCTATCCCCGCTACTCGGCAGCTATGGCGGTAGTTGGCGACGAACTGTATATCTTTGGCGGCAGAGGAAACAAGTACGGCAAGCAGGAACTAAGCACTCACTACTATTGGGGCTTATGTGCCATCAATCTGAAAACCAAACAATCACGTATCGTCTGGCAAAAAGACAAACCCAAAGCGGACGGCACAATTATGGCTTCATCCATGTATTTCGAACCATCGGACAGTACCTTCTATGCCGTCTCGACAAATAAAGGGGGCGTATTGTGGAAGATTTCGATGAAAGACTCCGTCTACACGGAAGTCTCCAAGCCCATTTATAACGAATCGACCTATCAAGACTGTGATTTCAGCCTTTATACCTCTCCGTCGCACGGAAAACTGTTCCTGGTATTAGATAAGATACTAAGCAACCATACCCACGATGTAGCTATCTATTCCATCAATATGCCACTCGTGAACGAAATGGATATCCGGCAGTCCACGGCTGAAGAGGATACCGGCAGTTGTTGGTATATCTACGTCACCGGTATCATCCTGCTTGTCTTAGGTGGTTTCGTATTCTACCGCTTGAAATGCAAGAACAAGAAGGAAGAAGCACCTGCCCCCAAGAAAATCGCAGAAAATCCAGCTATGACAGAAACCGGAAATACCCAAAAACAACCGGAACCGACAGAGTACAAGGCGGCATCGAGAAGAGAAATAATGCAAGACACGGAGCCCGTTTTCACTGAAACGATGAACTATTACGACCGTAGCCGTGCGTCAATTTCTTTATTGGGCTGTTTCAACGTACGCGATAAAGATGGAAATGACATCACTTCCAACTTCACCCCCCGCTTGAAACATATGCTTATCCTGCTGATACTCCATACAGAGAAAAATTCCCAGGGCATTTTAGCATCCAAGACAACGGAAATACTATGGCCGGACAAGGAAGAAACAGCCGCCCGCAATAACCGTAACGTAAACCTGCGCAAGCTACGGGTACTCTTGGAAAGCATCGGAGACATGGAAGTAATGATAGAAAACAATTTCCTGCGTATCAAATGGGGAACAGACGTTTTCTGCGACTACCATACCCTGATTGCCTGTACCAAACAATTCGAGCAGGAGAAAAGTGAAGAACTATTGAACCGAATCCTGGAATTACTATTATACGGACCTTTACTTCCTAACACGATTCTTGATTGGCTGGACGACTTTAAAGACGATTATTCCAGTTATTCCATCGACTTATTGAAGAACCTGCTGGACATTGAAATCAGCCGGAACCATCAGGATATGATTATCCGCCTTGCCGACATCATGTTCCTGCACGACCCGCTGAATGAAGAAGCATTGGCAGCCAAGTGTTCCGTACTGGTCGCACAGGGAAAGAAAGGTATTGCCCGAAACCTGTACGACCGCTTCTGCAAAGAGTATCACGACTCCATGGGTGAAACTTATAAAGTCCCATTTGCCGATTTATAACCCGACGACAAGTTATTTTAGCATTAATTTTTCCATAAACATTCTCCCCTTCCCCCTAAACCATCGAAATATATCAAGATTTAGGGAAAAGGGGAATCCCATTTCATACACTCCACATCACAAACCTGAATAATTCCAGAGATATTTCTCCATATACATAACTTTATTTTCATTCAACACAAGGAAAAAGCACCTATCTGTGAAGGATTATAAGAAAAAAAAGACTTAATTCACATTTAATTGTTTTTTAATTCCCAATTAATCGCAAACACCCCTCTTTTTTTATTGATTAACAGTTCTTTTGCTGAAAAATTAATCTTAAAAACATAACGTATTATGAAAGAAGAAAGGACACCTTAATCTAATTCGAATGACGAAGCCTGTAATAAAAGCAGGTTCCCTCATCCGACTGATTCTTAAATTTAGTGATTATTCATAAATAAATTCATGAAAAGCATGAAACAACGATTTTCTCAGCACATGAGATACTATGAAAGAAGTCTCATTTTAATTTTAATGCTGTTCAGTGCCTCGGTGATGCAAGCGCAGAACCGGACAGTGAAAGGAACAGTATCCGATGCACAAGGTGAGCCTATTATCGGTGCTAATGTAGTGATAGTGGGTGGTACAAAAGGTGTAATAACCGACCTTGATGGTAAATACTCTATTCAAGTCCCCGAAAACGGCGCTGTATTGAAATTCTCCTATATTGGTTTTAAGACAAAATCATTCAATGTAGTAAAAGGAAAGAATCTATTGAATGTGACCCTGGAAGAAGACGCCGTCATGTTGGAACAGACAGTAGTAACAGCCATGGACTTGCGCCGTGATGAAAAATCACTTTCCACCGCTTTCCAGAAGATGGACGTAGAAAGCATGACCGAAAACCGGGACGCTGGATTCGTAAACATGCTGGCAGGTAAAGTAGCGGGATTGCAGGTTATCTCCAACGGTGCCGCCGGTTCGGCTACCGTGCGCATCCGTGGTGCCAACTCCATTTCCGGCAACAACCAGCCACTTTACGTTATCGACGGTGTACCTATTATCAATGACGTGACCGGTGGTGAAATCGACTACGGTAACCCCGCCAACAGTATCAATCCGGACGACATCGAAAACATCGTAGTCCTGAAAGGTGCGAACGCTTCTGCCCTCTACGGTTCGGATGCAGCCAACGGCGCCATCCTGATTACCACCAAGAAAGCCGGCCAAAGAAGCGGCTTGGGTGTCACGTACTCCACAAACGTACAGTTCACCGAGTTCTCCCAATACCCTATCTATCAAAATATATATGGTGGCGGACACATCAACCGTTTTGAAAACAACAAGGCAAACTCGTTCAACGGGGACGTCAAAGTTCCTTATGACCCAAATCTACCTTACGGTATCCAACGCATGGGCGGTTATGACAACTCCCGTTCATGGGGTATGCCGATGTTAGGTTTCCAGGTAGTAGGACGCAACGGAGAACTCAAATCTTATGTTCCTACCCCGGCAAACACCACCTCCATGTATCAGACTGCCTACTCCTGGACGAACAGTGTTTCCATAGAACGCGCCACCGAACATGTCTCCACCCGTATCGGTTTCACCAACCTGCGGAGCGACGACGTATTGGAAGGATTGAACAACCTTACCCGTAACGCTTTCAACGTGCGTTCCAATGTGAAACTGACAAAGTCACTGGACGTCGACCTGAACGGTCGCTATACGCACGAGAATGTAAAGAACCGTTCTTATCGTAACAATTCCGACCGTAACCCTATATATACACTTATGGATATGCCCCGCGACCTTTCCATACAGGAAATGTATCCCTGGAAAGACGAGAACGGAAAACCGACCGCCCTTCAATTCAAGAGTCCGGTATGGATGCTGAACGAGCTTTCCAACCAGGATAAGAAAGAATGGATACTGGCAGACATTACGATAAACTACAAACTGACCAAAGACCTGAAACTGCGTCTGAAAGCCGCCCTCGACATGAATATGAAAGACGGCTATGAGTTCCGCAATATGTACACTCCGGGAGATGCCGACGGATTCTATAAAGAATTCACGGAGAAAGCCCGTAACTATACTTACGAAGCCATGCTTTCTTACAACAAGACCTGGAAAGACTTCAACGTATCCGCCAGCGTGGGTACCAATATGCAGGACTTCCTGTTCAAGAAACAAAACTCGGAAATCGGCACATTGGCTACTTCCGACTTTATTTCCCTCACCAACAACGGTGCTACCATCAAATCATGGCCGGAATATAACGCGAAGAAAAAGCAGGCTGTCTACGGAACTGCCAGCGTAGGTTACAAAGATTTCATCTACATGGACGTAACCGGACGTAACGACTGGTCGTCTGCCCTGCCTTCCGACAACCGTTCTTATTTCTACTCCTCTTACGGTGTCAGCTTCGTACTGACAGAGTTAGTGAAGAGTATTCCCAAAGACTGGTTATCCTATGCCAAGGTTCGTGGTTCTTACGCCAAAGTAGGTAACGATACCGGCTTCGACCAATTACTGAACGGATTCAGCTACAATACTTCTTACTTGGGAGACATGGCATGGTTTGAGAGTGAAAACAAGCGCAAGACCAATTCATTGAAACCGGAAAGCACCACCTCTTTCGAGACAGGGTTGGACCTTCGTTTCCTGAAAGACCGCGCTTCATTCAGCTTCACCTATTACAACAAGAACACCAAAAACCAAATCCTGACTTCCACCATCAACGGTGTAAGCGGTTATGGAGAAGCCTTGTTCAACGCCGGTGAAGTAAAGAACTGGGGATATGAAGTGACCCTGGGCGTCGTTCCTTTCAAGAATAAAGACTGGGAATGGAAAGTAGACATCAACTGGGCTAAAAACAACTCGGAAGTAGTCTCACTGGCAAACGGTATGGACTACATGACACTGACTACCGTACAAAACAGTGTGGAACTACGTATTGTGAAAGGTGAGCCGCTGGTCAGCCTCTACTGCCGCGAACCGTGGAAGACCAATGACGAAGGCCAAGTGCTCGTGGGAGCCAACGGCCGTCCCCTGTCAGGCGAAGCCAAATTCCTCGCCAGCGTAGAACCGAAATGGACAGGCAGTATCCGTACTTCGCTCCGCTGGAAAGATTTGACTTTCTCCGCCATGCTCGACGTTCGTATGGGCGGACACGTATGGTCGGAAACGGCTTTCCAGTCTTCGCGAAACGCGCAATCCATCATGTCCATGGGCGGACGTACAGAGCACCTGTTCTCTGACCTGATTCTGAATGAAGGCGACCAGACCGGTTATCTCGGTATTCTCGACCCTAAATACGTACCCAACGGCAAGAACAACATTTATATGGACGCTTCCCGCCCGAAAGGCATGAATATCCCCGGAGCCGTATATGACAGTTCCGTACCGGGACTGGCGGGACAACCTTGCCAAGCCTGGATTAAGCCGATTGACTATTGGACCAACGACAGCGGTAAAAACGGTGAGCTCTATCTATACGACGCTTCTTACGTGAAACTGAAAGAAATCTCTTTGGGATACAACATCCCCAAGAACTGGCTGAGAAAGATAGGCTTCATACAATCCATGAGAGTTTCGGCCGTAGGCAGGAACGTAGCTATCCTTCATCAGAAAACGCCGAAAGGAATTGACCCGGAAGCCACTTCTTCCATGGGAATCCAACAAGGTCTGGAACGCGGCTTTAACCTGCCTACTTCCAGTTACGGTTTCGATTTTAAAATAACTTTTTAACAGCGATGACGATGAAAAAGTACTTATATACACTATGCGCTGCAGCCATGTTGGGACTGGCTACATCTTGCGTGGATAGTTTCGACGCAACCAATCAAAACCCCAACAAGCTATATTTGGAAGAAATTGACATTCAGAAGATATTTCCGGGCACTATCTACAAATCCCTGGACGTATTATCCGAAATGAACTATAACTACTACGCCTACATGGCACGTTACGTAGTTTCCTGGACGAGCCCGCAAAGTTCGGACAACGTAGGCGACAGATTCTATAACTTCTACAAGAAAGTTTTGGGCGACGTAGCCATCATGGAACAGAAATACGACCGGGATACCAACGGCAACTACTGGGCGATACTGACCACCTGGAAAGCCTACCTCTACTCCGTACTAACCGGAACCTGGGGACCTATTCCTTTGGATTCTGCCTGCAAAGAGACTTACGGAAACGTATATTACTACAACAGCGAAGCCGAAGCATATATGCAAATACTCCGTTGGTTGGACCAGGCAGTGGAAACATTCGACCCGAACGGAACGAAAATGCTGAAAGACCCGTTCTACCCGTCTGCCGGTGGTGACAGCGACATTGATAAATGGCGCAAGTTTGCCAACTCCCTGCGTCTGGACGTAGCTATCCGCATGATGAACATGAAGAAAAGCCCCGAAGCCATCTCCATGGCACGTGAACAGATAGAAAAAGCATTGAACGAAACTAACCGCAACTACCTGTTCAGTTCCAACAGCGACAACGCGGCCGGACGCTACGGAACCGACCCCAATGCCGACGTATCCTTATATTACAACCGTATCCTGAAAGAATTCGACCTGGGTACGAAACTGGAAACAGAGATAGGTGGGCTGACTTACCCGGCAATGAACGAATACTTCTTCTGCTATATGCGCTCCTACAAAGACCCCCGTCTGAGCAAGTATGCGCAGACATCACGTCTCAACGAGAGTGGTGACTACCGTGCCGTAGTAAGAGATTCCCTATGGTCCGTAGCAGAGCAGAAATATATCCAAGTATCCTACAGAGTACCGTTCCTGCCCCGCTTCGAATTGAAACAGACTCCAACCGGATGGATTGTAGGCAAGGATGAGCACAATAACAACCTTCAGAGCCTTTACTCCACAGCTTCCGTCAGCATCGAGGGTTATACATACGCCCTGATTCATCGTGACTTCATCAAGCAGGACGCTACGGTGAAACTGCTGACATGGGCGGACGTAAACTTCATGCTCGCCGAAATCCAATTGCGCAAAGACGAATGGGGATTGAACGTGGCATTGCCGCAGAGCGCCGAACAGTACTACTACAACGGTATCAGTGCTTCCATGAACGAGTATGGAGTCACCAGCGGAGTATCCGGATATATCGAACGCAACGGTATCAAATGGAATACCAACGGACTGGGATGCCGCGACTACCGTGCCTTCTATAAAGCTGACATCAACGGAAAAGGCGGTTACAAGAACAATCTGGAACAGGTGTGGAAGCAACGTTACATCGCCGACTACTTCAACGGATTCGCCGGATGGACACTGGAACGCAGGACACGCGTGATGCAATATCCGCCTATCTTCTACAACGGAACTCCGAACAACTACGGAACCTACGGCGCCAACCAGTTCGACCCGGTGCCCGAACGCCTGCAATATCCTACGGACGAACGTAACTGGAACATGAACTATTACCGTGAAGCCTGCCGTATGCTGCAATCCACTTCACTCGTACCCCGTTCCGACGGTAACTATAATGATAATTTCTTCACTCCGTTGGGTATCGGCGGTCCATACAACCAGGAAGGCTTGTACGAGCGTTGGAAAGGCGGTCAGTTAATGTATAACAACGAAATGGTAGCCCATTGGTATGGTGACACAATTGAAGAGTTTGTCGAAAATGTACTCGAAGACTATCCCGAATACGCTTCCCTGCAAGGAGAAGAACGCCTGGCGGCAAGTATCAAGTGGGTACGCATAGAAGATAATAAATAATATAATAAACAGATAGACAGTTATGAAACTAATGAAATACATTACCGGATGCTCCGCAGCCTTACTACTTCTTGCAGCATGCAGCAAGGAAGAAGGTCCGAGCGTCGATGACTACTTCCTGAACTACGAGATTCCGGAAATTCCTGTCACCGAAGATTATCAGGTGGGCATCTTCTACTACAAGGGGAACGACATTACCACCAGACCGAATGGTGACGCAAATTTCACCCGTTGGGAACTTCTGACGCTGACAGACAAGGAACTGAGCGCCAAGAACGACTACAACAACCTGACACCGCAAGTAATGCCCGAATCACAAAAGGACGATTACTTGCAACCGGACGCAGGAAGCCAAAGCTATCGCATGATACCGATGGTACAGCAGCACGTAGACGACTGTATCGAAGCAGGAGCGAACTTTATCATCCTGCCCGAAGTGGGCGCTGACTTGGGCAAGGGCCCCGGTACGGAAATCAACCAGGGAGATTCACTGTTCGTCACAATGATGCTGGGACGTTCCGGCAGGGGTGGCAAACGCCTGCCGATGCCGCACCTCGGCCAACCGGGAGTAGACTTCGTAGACTTGAAAACTATGAAAATAGTAATTGCGGTCAACTGGAACAACATTGTCGACCTGCCTCCCACTCTTTCTTCAAGCAACTGCATCGAGACTGCTGCCGGAAAGGTATATGACGGTGTCACCTATACCCGCCAGCAACTACTGAACAATTTCTTCAGCAAAATCGGCTGTTACTTCTCGGACGAGCGTTACTACAAACTAGGCGGCACACGCCCGGTAGTTTACATCAAGAACAAGACAGGCGAAATCTATGCGCAAGAATCCAAGGCAATGTATGACGGCATCCGCAAAGCGGTGAAAGAAGCTACCGGTTACGACATTTACATCATGGTGGAAAGCGCTGATGTATGGTGTAACCAGATGCGTTATCAATACTTCTACATGGAAGGTTGCGTAGACGCCGTAGCCAGCCGCAATATGTACGACCAGTCGGAAATGAGCCGTTCCTATATGTACCCGCAGATGATAGACCAAAACTGGAAGTACAACCGTGAAACAGCGTTGCCCGCTTTCGGCGACGGCAGCATGGAGTTCGTTCCTTGTGTCGGTCCGGCATGGAACAAACTGGTGCAGGATGGTCGCGGTTCCGTCGGCAACTCTCCGATTGTGAAGAAAGACGACGCCACCTACCGCACCATGTGCAACGTGGCCAAGATGAATGCCGGACGCAACCGGTTAATTCTTATCGACTCCTACAACAAGTATAACTTCGACTCTTTCATCGAGCCGACAGTAGAAGGATACGGCAACGGATACGGCAGGACTTACCTGGACATCACCCGCCAGCAATTCAAGAAAAACTAAGATTGTAAACTCTTTAATGATAGAAAGAATATGAAAAATAAATATTGGAAATACATTTGTCTGCTGGGATTGGGCGCTTTCTGCTGGACGTGCTCGGACGACAATCCGAATGACGGACCGGACGGTCCGGGTTCTGAAGGCGGACAGGGAACGGAACAGGAAATCGTACGTTCCTACAAGATAGGTACACTGGCAGGATTCGAAGGCAACTTGCGCCAGAAGATGGACAAGCCCAGAACCGACGTTTCCACCATGCACAACCGTTCATTATTCTGCCGCTACGTTGCTTCCGCTTACCCGGAAGCACAGGACGACAAATCTTATCCCGGCCCGATTACCGAAGCCGACTGGTGGGATAACTTCGTAGAAGAAATCGCTTACAGCGGTCAGGATTATGTTGCCATGAACTGTCGCGGTGAAGCCAACAAGGACATTGACCACGGACGTCCCGACAAGCTACACGACTTGATGGCAGCTATCAAGCGTAAAGGTGTGGAACACGAGTTCAAAATCGCCATCTTCGACGATACGCCTGCCTCATGGTCGGCTGCGCGCAACGCGCACAAAGGTTACGGTTATGACAACAAGCCGTTCAAGAACGGCAGCCGTGTAGAAGGCTCACACTATCCGTTGCTGTTCCTCGACCCCGAGAAAGAGGATATGAAAGGTGCGGACAACGATTTCCGCAAGGAAGTGTACTACTACATCTGGGATGCCAACCTGAAACCCTCGTTCGAAAACGTACCACGCGACTACTGGTTCGAGATAGACGGACGCCCGGTTATCCTGTTCTGGAATCCTAACGGCTTTCTGCAGGACAGTTACCTCAGCGAGCTGATGAAGAAAGACCCGGCAAAATACAAAAGTACGACCGGACTTGATGAAACAAAATCGGATGCCTACAACGGCAAGTTGAGCTATATCCTGAAGTGTATCAGTGACGATTTCAACAGTACGTTCGGCGTGCGCCCGTTCCTTATCATCCAGCGCGAATGGACCGACCGCGACTTCTCACTGGTAAACTGTCCCTATCTGGACGGTATTCACAACTGGTTTGCAGTTCCCACTATGGATATGTCAGAGGAAGTGTACAATGAGAACTTAATCTACAACACCTATATCTCCGCCTATAACTTCAAAGGATTCAGTGTAGGCAGCGGATGTCCAGGCTTCGTACAGGGTGACCTCGCTCGTCCGAACTGGCAGTTTATCGACTCCGACCACGGTCGCTACGCAACCAAGATGATGGAATCTTTCTTAGCTAAAAAGCCTGACCTCGTATTCCTGGAAGGATTTACCGACCTTGCCGAGAACGCAGCCTGGTGGCGCAGTTCGGATAAAATCTACTACGACTATCCCAACCAGCGCATCAACCTGCTCCGCAAGTACAGCAACCATCCTTTCCCGACCAAACAGAAACTGGAAGCGGAAGCCTGCGACTATTGTTTCAACGGTTCGGTTTCGGGAAGCAAGATAGAGTCGCTGTTGATGGAAGTAGAAATGAACAATGCTCCCGAACAGGGCGTGGTGAAATACAGCGACGATACGAAGTACAACGGCGGTTGGCACGCCAACCTCACTTCCGGCGGTCTGAATACGCTAAGATGGAAAGAGATTCCTTTCCGGACCGGAGCATCCACCATCCGCTTCCGCTACTCCAGCAATGGTGCAGCCAGCGTACGTTGCCAGATTGGCGACACGATGACCCAAAGCGTAAGTCTCCCTGCCACAGGCGGCGCATGGGAAGAAGCCGAAGTAGCTGTTTACTCCCGTGAAGCACGCGGATATGCCGACTTCAACCTGATAGTGACCGAAGGTGACATCAGTCTGAACTACGCGGAAATTATCGCAGAGAAATAAAGAAATTAGAATAGTAAAATATGTATCAAACTAAAAATTTACCTATGATGAACAAAAGAGTATTAAACAGTTTTCTCTATGGAGCGCTGTTGTTTTCATTAGGAACAGGAGTTGTTTCTTGCAAGGATTACGACTCGGATATCGAAGGTCTGAACAACCGCATCACAACGGTTGAGTCTGACATGGATAGATTCAAAGAAAAGATTGAAGCTGCGCTGAACGCAAACCTAACCGTACAAAGCTGGTACCCCAGTGAAGACCACTCTCAATACACCATCGTATTGAGCAACGGAGACGAGTTATACGTCCAAGCTTCCAATAAAGCCACCCCTTTCTATCAGTTCAAGGTGGAAGAAGGTACATGGAGATACACCAAAGACAAAGGTGCGGGCTGGTATAAAGTACTGACATTCGGTACCGAACAGGAAATCGCCGGAACAGACAAAGACCAACTGTATTATGACAAGAGCAACGGTTACATCTATATCCAGAAAACGGAAGGACTGGTACAAACCACTATCACCGCAGACAAGGATACACCGATTTTGGCAGAGAACAAAGAGAATAAGACGCTCTCTGTCTATATCTACGGCGAAAACTATATTCTTCCCGTACAAGGCGGCGGTTTCAGCGGTATCAGCTCTATCCTCTTCCAGAAACAATTTGTTTTCGAAGAAGACGAGTTCCTGGAAGCAGCCAGCTATACCAATACGCAAGGTAAAGTGGTTACCGCCCATACAGCTACCGCCAAGTTCAAGATTCTGCCTAAAGACATTGATTTGTCCGAAGCAGACTTCCAGTGCGCGGATATTCACGAATTGAAGCTGACACGTGCGGAAGTGCCCCAATTGTTAGTAAATACAACTAAGAAGTTAGACGAAAACGGCATTTTGAGCGTAGAGTTGACTCCAAGTAACATGACTGCTCCTTACTACGGTGCAGTACTGGAAATCACATTGGACAAGACGACTACAAGTTCTAACTACTTCGTAGTGAAACCGACTTCTTACAGTGCCAACAACGGTTTGTTCGCTTATCGCGAAACACGTACGGTATATCAGAACTCGGAATCCTTGAAATTCGTCAGCACTGAAAGCCTCGACCTTGCCAAGACAATAGGCTGGGGATTCGGTGAAAGCGGAGAAGTGAAGTTTGTGGACGAACTAGGATTCAGTGAACTCGCAGTTGCAACCACTTATGAATTGACAGAAAACCCGAACAATACGTTCGAAGTTACTGATAAAGGTGTATTAACTGCCAAAGCTCCTAACAGGTCGGGTAAAGTCAGAATAACTTATACCGTTGCCGAAGAGGAATTCTCTAAAGAAGTATTGATTTACTCACAAGATGAAGCAACCGCTAAGAACGGTATCGAATTAAGAAGTACAACAGTATCGTTGAGCGACATTGAAAGTCTGTACAAAGGTACAAAAGTCTTCATTGTGCAGAACTCCCAAACAACACTGGAAAATCTCGGTGTCACTGCGTCCAAAGCATGGAAACTGGGTACTCAAGCCAACGGCGGCAATTGGGAAGCTATCCCGATGACTACCAACCTTGCGACGATTACACAAGACACTGAATTAGCTAATGGTGAAGTATGCCTTTACTACGATGCCGCCCAAAAGACCAGTTATCTGTTGGTAGGTCCTCAGGCCGATGGCATAGAAGGTGCTAACCTGTTCGCAATGAATGATGAAGGAACAGACAAAGCTCCTTTCACTCTCAATGAGAAAGAAGTGGGATTGTATGTAGGAAATGTAGGTACGAAATATGTAGTGGAAGCTCCGACTGCAAAAGAGGAACTGGCTATTCAAATGTATGTAAAAGCCGGTATTGACCATCCGGATACCGACCCTAATCAGAATATACGTATATTAGGCAAGAAATTGGCAATCCCCGGTGTGTATGATGAAGAACTGGGTTACCACTTCAACGAGTTGGATTTGCGCACTACCCTGTATAATTTCAAACCTACTGATGCTGATTTCAAAATCACATTGAATAGAGACGACCAGAATGACAAAGTAAAAGAAAAATGGGGTACTAACTTCAAATGGGATGCCGACAACTATACTTTAACATTAAGTCCGGTATGGGCTCTGTATAACTTCAACTTCAACGACAAGAAAGTGAATGATATGACAGAAGCCAATAATGGTGTCAAATTCTCTTGGACATTCGATGCCGGTAAGGGAGCAACTAACTCTAACGGAAATGAACAGTGGTACATCAAAGACCCCGTTCGCCAACCAGGTGAAAACACAATTTACATGGGACTTGACAAACAGCCAAACGCAACGGGCGTCATCAGTACAGACTATGAAATCAAAGTATCTGAAATAACGGGCGACCCGGAAAAGAAGAAATTGTCAGATTTGGAAGTAGGCAAAGTATATAAATTCGGAGATTACTTCAAAAATCACAATTTCTGGGTAAACGGTTGTTCATGGGATGTTTACGGCGGGCCTAAAAATCTTACCGGAAAGGATCTTCCCGTATTAATAAAATATGATTTTGCCACAAATAAACTTGTGATAACCGATTATGCAAAAAAGTACTTTGGCAAAAGAAGGTGTGAATTAAAGCTCCAACCACAAGGTAATGAAACTACTGCCGGCTTGGAAATTGACAGTGACGAACAGACATTCAAATTAAAGGTAGTTCCGACAACGACCAATTTTCAAATAAAGATTGATTATAATACCGACTTCTCAAACCAGAACCTGTTCTTCAGAATTGTTGAGGGGTAAGTCTTATTCTCTGTACAAACTAGAGTAATGCAGGTTACTTTAGAATAGGGACTCTATCAAACAACCATGCCGTGAAATCGCAAGTCTGTTACAGACCTCGAATTCCGGCATGGCTCTTTTTACAAAAGAACAAGAGCAGGGATAATTAATCGCATTTTAAGCGTACATTAAGCGACACTTCATCCTAAAATTTATCGCCGGACGATATCTTTGTCTCAAAATTATTATTAACTTGTAATATCATGAATAGAATCAGCAAAGTATTTCTAGCCTGTGCGTGCAGCGCCTTCTGCATGAACGGACAAGCACAAGACAATGCTTCATGGACAAACGACTTCTCCAACACCGGAGAAACACTGAAAGTGGTGGGTCGGGGCACATGCAGTATTGCCGACAACGTATTCCGTTCCAAAGGCTCCTACGCCTTATTCGGCAACCCCGAATGGAAGAACTACTCTTTCTCTTTCAAAGCCCGTGCCCCTAAAAATGCCGAACAGGTACAAATCTGGGCGAGTTTCCGCAATTACAACCGCTTCGACCGCTATGTGATAGGTATCAAAGGCGGATTGCAGGACGACCTTTACCTGATGCGCACGGGATATATGGGTACGGATGAGTTTATGGGTGTCCGTCCGCTGGGCTTCCACCCTGTGCCGGGAGAATGGTATCAGGTGAAAGTAGAAGTTTGCGGCAACCGCATCCGTATCTTCCTCAATGACGAGAAACAACCCCGTATCGACCTCGTGGACAAAAATGCGAACCTCGTTCCATCGGGTGAAGTTGCTTTAGGCGGCGGATGGATAGAGACTGAGTTTGACGACCTTGTCGTAACCCCGATGGCGGACGACGCACTGAAAGACGTAAAAGTAGCGGAATATAAAAAGAAAGCCACCCCTGCGGAAAAAGAAAACAAACGCCGCGAGGAACGTGCCGCCTACGCGCCCGTTCAATTAAAAGCCCTCACCGGCAGCCGCACGGACATCACGCTGGACGGCAACTGGCTCTTTATGCCTGACTATCAACTGGACAACAAGGATAAAGCTATTTCAGCACAAACTGACGATAAGGACTGGCATATCATGTCCGTCCCCAATTTCTGGAATCCTATCCGCATCTGGCTGCACGGCGAAACAATGCCCTCTCCCACCGGAGCACAGCCGAAAGGCGTATCGGACACCTACTACCAACAGGAAACCGACCGTTGCGAAAACTATACCTTTGATTACCGCCGCGTGAAATACGCCTGGTATCGCCAATGGATGGAACTGCCCGCCGACGTAGCAGGCAAGAACCTGACTCTGACCTTCGACGCCGTTTCTAAAATTGCCGAAATCTATATCAACGGCACACTGGCAGCTTCGAACATCGGTATGTTCGGCGAAATCCGGGTAGACGGCAGCCAACTGCTGAAACCCGGCAAGAACCTGCTTACAGTAAAAGTGACGCGCAACGCGGACGGAAACACTTCTTCCGATTCCAACTCTATCGACTTCTTCTACTCTTCCGTCCGCGAAAGTGAGAAAGAGGACGGTAAAGTGACCGTAAAGAAAGATATCCTGAAAGACATCGCACATGGTTTCTACGGTGATGAACCTGCCGGAATCTGGCAACCTGTGAGGCTGACTGTCACCGACCCGATGAAGGTGGAAGATGTCTTTATCAAACCCGCATTGAATGGCGCCACCTTCGACGTAACCATAAAGAACCACGGTAGCAAGAAGAAACAATTCGACCTTTACACGGATATTATCGACAAGGAAACCGGCTCTATGCTTTACTCCGGCCTATCTCTGCGGAAACTGAACCTCAACGCAGGCGAAGAACGAATGGAAACGTACACTATAAACGACCTGAAACCCCGTCTATGGACACCGCAGCATCCTAATCTCTATGATTTCAAGTTCCGCCTGGTTGCGGCCAAAGGCACTGAGCTGGACTGCCTGACTGAAACTTCCGGTTTCCGCACTTTTGAAGTAAAGGACGGACTTTTCTACCTGAACGGTAATAAATACTGGTTACGTGGCGGAAACCACATTCCTTTCGCACTGGCCCCCAACGATGAAAACCTGGCCAATACCTTCATGCAACTGATGAAAGCCGGAAACATTGACGTAACCCGCACGCATACCACCCCGTGGAACAAACTTTGGATGGCGGCTGCCGATAACAACGGTATCGGTGTTTCATTCGAAGGTACATGGTCATGGCTGATGATTCACTCCACACCGATTCCCGACCAACGTCTGTTGGAGATGTGGCGCGACGAATTTCTGGGACTGCTGAAAAAGTATCGCAATCATCCGTCATTACTCTTTTGGACAGTAAACAATGAAATGAAGTTCTACGACAATGACAGCGATCTGGAACGTGCCAAAGAGAAATATCGCATTATCTCGGATGTAGTGAAAGAGATGCGCCGCATCGACCCTACCCGTCCTATCTGCTTCGATTCCAACTATCAGGCCAAAGGCAAAGACAAGAAATTCGGCACCGACTTTATGAACAGCATTGATGATGGTGACATTGACGATATGCACGGTTATTACAACTGGTATGACTACTCCGTATTCCGTTTCTTCAACGGTGAATTCCAAAAGCAGTTCAAAGTGGCAGACCGTCCGCTCATCAGCCAGGAAATGTCTACGGGTTATCCCAACAATGAAACGGGGCATCCTACACGTTCTTACCAGCTTATCCATCAGAATCCCTATACATTGATAGGTTATGAGGCTTACGACTGGGCTGACCCTGCATCCTTCCTGAAAGTACAGGCATTCATCACGGGCGAACTGGCTGAAACGCTCCGCCGTTCCAACGACCAGGCTTCGGGTATTATGCACTTTGCGTTAATGACCTGGTTCCGTCAAACATACGATTATCAGAATATCGAGCCGTATCCTACTTACTATGCTTTGAAACGGGCTTTACAACCTGTATTGGTCAGCGCAGAATTATGGGGGCGCAATTTGTATGCCGGCGAGAAGTTGCCTACACGTATCTATATAGTAAACGACCGCGAGAACGGCACGGATTTGAAACCGTCGCTGCTCCATTGGGAAATACAAGACGAAACCGGAAAGCGATTGGCAAACGGTTGTGAAAATATCCCTGCCGTGAAGCATTACGCACGATATTATATCGAACCTGACATTCAGTTACCGACCTGTCTGCCTGCCAACAAGACAAAAGCCAAACTGGTATTGAAACTCACAGAGAACGGCTTGCCCATCTCTGCCAATGAATACGAGTTACTGCTCGCCCGCAAAGAATGGAATGCAGGTCAGGTGGACAACAGCAAAAAGATTGTATTATTAGATAAAGATAACACGAAAAGCGTATTCGACTTCCTGAACATCAAGTATCAACCGGTTTCTTCGGTAAAAGAATTGCTCGACAGCAAACTAAAAGCCGACCTTTGCGTCATCTCCGGACTGACAACTTGCAACGATGAAGAAAAAGAATTGCTCCGTGCCTACCAGTCAAAAGGTGGAAAACTTCTTTTCCTCAACAGCAAGGAAACTGTCAAAACCGTATATCCCGAATATATCACAGGCTGGATTATCCCGACGGAAGGCGATATTGTAATCATGGAACGCAATGACGCTCCGGTCTTTAACGACATCGACGTACTGGAACTGCGCTATTTCAATAACAATAAACGAGAAATTCCCGTGGCATGTACGGCTACCTTGAAAGCTCACCGCCACAAGAATGTAACGGAACTGGCAGGGCAAATGAAAATCCATGCTTACATTGACGGTGGCAAACCAGAAGACCGCATTGAACGGATAGAATCCATGCGCGGACTGACCATGTTACAAATAGCTGACGGAAAGGGAGAAGCCATTGTCTCCACTATGTGCACGGAAAAAGCAATGACAGACCCGATAGCAGGCAAATTGGTAGTGAATATGATAAACTGTCTGGCTACAAATAAATAGGTAAGTAAGCATTCACAACTAGTTAAAACAAAGACTACCTTACTATATAAAAGTTTGTTAGTCACAAACTTTTATATAGTATTAGTTTGTGACTAACAAACTTTTTCATATCTTTGTTGAGTCAAACAAACGCGGGTGACGTCCGCATAAGTTCTTTATATTATGGAACAATTGTTCGAAGCTATCGAAATGATAGCAAAGGCGAATCCTGACGGATTCACGGTTGATCTCACAACCTTAAAAAAGATCACAAAAGGTATTTCAGTCGCCTATCTTGAGACTCAAAACAGTTTCGGAGAAGAAGGATTGAAAAGAGTTCTTAATCATGCTTTGATGCACGAAAAGAAAGTCGGTGGATGGTTTAATGAAGAAAACAGAATGTTCTACTTCGACTCCATCAGAATTTTCACCAACCTCGAAGAAGCCAAGCTATTCGGACGTGAAAACAATCAGATTGCTATTTTCGACATCTCGCAGATGAGGCTCATCAAATTGTGATCAGGAGGGGCGAAAGCCCCTCCATTACAAAGTATATTACATTATTAAATATCCGATTATCAAAACGTAAATTGATGAATTATGAAGAATCTTGAATTACTACCTCTCCCTGCCGAGAGTAAAAAACGAATTGATGAGTTCGCAAGGCAGTATCAACGCATGGGCCATATTTCTATTGAAGTTGTGTCCTATAATGAAGGGCGATTGATTGTTCGCGCTGAACAAAAAGACTTGGTAAATGATAAGTTTCTTACCAAAAAAGAACTGACTGAACGTATTCGTGAAATGTTCAAAGGAGAAATCCCGGACGATTGGAAGCTGACCGTATCAGCAGTCAATTTCGACCGCAAAGACATCGATGGGATTACTGTTGATTGGGTTAAGAAAAGGATGGACCACTTGGGCTTAAGGAGCAAACACCTAAGCAACTATACAGGCATTGACAAATGCACGGTATCTTCACTCCTATCGGGTGATAAAGAGTTAACCAAATGGCATAAGGTAGCTTTCTATTACTTCTTTAAGTATTATGAAGTTGCTAACTTCTAATCATACATAACTTTAAACAAGAAAGCGGAGCAAAAAACTCCGCTTTCTTGTTTAAAGTTAATTATACTATGATGAACCATTATACTTATCTATTTCTATAAGCATTCTTTTATAACTACTTCGCTATTCTTAATTATATAAGCATAGCCTATAAACCGACTACCGTCTGCAAACGAATATCCTTGGAAGATGCACCAACCATAATGTCGAATACGCCTTCAGGCATTACAAACTGTTCTTTTGCCGTATCCCAGTAGCGAAGTTGTTCTTTATCAAGCTCAACATCTACGGTACGGCTCTCGCCCGGTTTCAAAGGGACACGTTGGAAACCTTTCAGTTCTTTTATCGGAATGATGCCGCCTGTTTCGGGAATTCGCACGTACACCTGTGCCACTTCATCGCCTTTTCTCTTTCCGGTGTTCCTCAAACGGAAGGAAACAGTGACTTTATTTGCACTGTCTTTTACTTTCAAATCGCTATATTTAAAAGAAGAATAGCTCAGTCCGTAGCCAAAAGGATAAAGGACATCACCTTTGAAATACTTATAAGTACGTCCCTTCGTGATATCGTAGTCATCGAACGGCGGCAGTTCATCCAAAGATTTGTAATAAGTCAGCGGCAAACGTCCGGCAGGATTATAATCACCGAATAACACGTCGGCAACAGCCGTCCCGCCTTGCTCGCCCGGATACCAGGCATTCACGATGGCAGGAATATGCTCGTCCATCCAGTTGACAGCCAATGAACTTCCGGCAACGAGCACAACGATAATATTCGGATTCACTTTATAGATTTCCTGCAAGAACTCTCTTTGGTCTGCCGGAAGCTGAATATCATATCTATCCTGTCCTTCACGTTCGATTGACTTATTGATTCCCATCACAGCAACCACCGTTTCGCACTCGCGGACAGCCTTTCCGGCTTCTCCATACAAATCGAGACGAGTAGCTTTTCCTACTTGCGGAACTTTCCATTGCAGCTTTGCGATAGCGTAATCCCGGTTATCGTAATATTCCGCTTTTAGCTGATACTCTTTTCCCGCTTCAAGATTAATCGAAGCAGAGTCGGTAGATACCGCATGTGCCGACCAGGCATCAATCAACAACTGATTGTCAATGCTCAAACGGCAACCGTCGTCCGAAGTAAAACTGAATGTATAACGACCGGAAATAGTAGGTTTCAGCTTTCCCGTCCAACGGACAGACAACGGAGATTTAGGCAAAAACGGGTCGGGAGCCTGGTTGGCAGGTTCAAAGTTTATCCAGTTCTCTGTGCGTACCTTAGGAGTCCCCTTCAAATGGGTATCTTCAAAATATTCCGCTTTCAATCCTTCGGGAAAATTCTCTCCCTGAATAAGTTCCAAGCCATCGGCAGCAGATTTCCAAGGTGCATACACGACTTTCACCTTATCGCCTACCCTGTTTTTGATTCCCTGCAAGATAGAAACGGGTTCTACTACCGGTGCACCGCTATAATCACCGAACTCACACTTGCCCGCATTGATGCCTACTACTGCTATTGATTTCAGTCTATCGACATTCAACGGAAGCATATTCTTTTTATTCTTCAGCAGGACGATACACTCCCTGGCAGCATCCAAAGCAATCTGTTGATGCTCTTTCGAGCCAATCACCGAAGGGGATATCTTTGTATATGGATTTTGTTCCATTCCATCGAAAAGCCCCAGTTTCATACGGGCTGTCAGAACGTTATAAGCAGCCGAATCAATATCAGCGTCGGATACCATATATTGCTTGTAAGCATTCAGCAGATATTCGTCATATACATCGTCTCCACATTCCAAGTCCAGTCCCGCTTTAATGGATAAAGTAGCGGCCGCTTCTTTCGTCTTTACATATTTGTGGGCGTTTACCAACAGAGACGGCCCCCCGCAATCGGAAACGACATATCCCCGGAATCCCCAGTCCTGACGCAGCACTTTTTGCAATAGCCAGGCATTCAGCGTACAAGGCACATCGTTCAATGCGTTATAAGCAGTCATGATAGAAGCAGCTTTCCCTTGCTTCACACACATTTCGAAAGCCGGGAAATAATACTCACGCAATTGTTTCTCCGATATTTGCGGATTACAGACAAAGCGGTTGTGTTCCTCGTTATTGGCTGCGAAATGCTTGGGAGTGGAAACGATTTTCAAATAACGCGGGTCGTCCCCTTGCAGTCCTTGCACAAAAGCTGTTCCCATCACTCCGCTAAGGAAAGGGTCTTCGCCATACGTTTCCGGAGTACGTCCCCAGCGAGGGTCACGTGCCATATTTACGGTGGGCGACCAGAAAGTCAATACATCGCTAAACTGTTCTTTCTGCTCCCTGCCCTGCTCCAGTTCATTCCAACGAGCACGCGCCTCATCCGAAATCACGGTAGCCACCCGTTTCTGCAACACAGGATTCCAAGTGGCAGCCAATCCGATGGCTTGCGGAAATACAGTAAAACGTCCTGGGCGGACAACTCCATGCAATGCCTCATTGCCATGATAATACTTATCAATACCCAAACGGGGGATGGCAGGAGAAGTAGCACGCAGCAGACTTATCTTCTCTTCCACGGTCATACGGGACAGCAAATCCATCACCCGCTCATGTACAGGAGCATTTTCATTCTTATACAACTCTTGCGCATGTATAAAAGGACAAGACATCACAGCTAAAACACCCGCCAACAGAATCTTTTTATACCTATTCATTATTACCTTATTTCTTATATAAGAGCCCTCTTTATTCTATTCTTCTTTTTATTTGTTCCGGCAAATGATGGCTCTACAGAGCCACCATTTTATACTTGGTAGTAAAAGCGACAGGCTGCTTATTGTCCTTGCCCAACTTGAACGGAATCAGTTTTTCTTCTCCGGCTCCCAGTTCATAATGGATAGCATCACCCACCTTTTTACCGTCAACAAACATTTCTACTTTTCCAATATCCATCAGTGTGCCTTTATTCTTCACACTTACCCATACGGTCTTTTGGTTCTTTGTCAGATTCTCTTCTACTTTCGAAATAGAGAGGTCGAAGTCGGCGCCAAATTCATGAGTATAATCAAGCATACCGGATACGCCTTTTTTCTTATCGCTAAAGCCTACACTATGTTTAATCTCATTGTTGGCCTTATAGTCAGGACTCATACCACCGACACATATCTTGAATTCTCCTTTTTCCACCACTCTGTCCATGCGGTCATTGAGCAGGGAAATATCGTACGGTGTCAACTCAAAAGAGACGTTTTTTGATTCTCCCGGTTGCAAGTGAATACGCTCGAAGTCTTTCAGTTCCATGACACGGGTCTTTACACTGGCATACATATCCGTCACATACAACTGTGCCACTTCATCACCGGCACGGCTTCCTGTATTTTTCACTGTTGCCTGAACTGTTATATTTCCATCCGGTTTTTCCTGTATCTTCAGATTAGAATATTCAAAGGAAGTATAGCTAAGACCGAATCCGAAGCGGTAAAGGGGATAATATTCCATATCCACATATTCATAACGGCGTCCTGAAGTCTTGAAGTTATAATATAATGGAAGTTGCCCAACGTGGCGCGGGAAAGTCATCGGCAAACGACCTCCGGGATTATAATCCCCAAACAGCACGTCCGCCATTGCCGGACCGCCTTCCTGTCCCGGAAGCCAGTTTACAAGAATAGCCTTACACATTTCGGATGCTTTCAGAATATCGTAAGGACGTCCTGCCTGAAGAACTAGAATCACAGGTTTTCCGGTTGCACAAACGGCTTCCAACAGTTCCTGTTGTTTGCCCGGCAGAATCAGGGTAGCCCAGTCGTTGTTCTCTCCGCACGTCTTGCGGACATCAGTAGTGGCTTCGCTGGTAGAGCAGTCTCCCAACACCATTACTACGACATCTGATTGGGAAGCAGCTTTGACAGCCTTAGGGATATTCGTTGCGTCCGGATTGGTAAAATCGCAACCTTGCTCATAAAGAACTTTCGTCTGTTTGCCTACGGCATCTTTGATACCTGTCAGGACGGATTTCAATTGTCCGGGCTGCAATTTCGGAGTGTAATCACCCGGCTGAAGGTCATCTGCCCCAGGGCCTAGTACAGCAATAGTGCGTACGGTCTTGGACAAAGGCAAAAGATTATCCTTATTTTCCAACATTACAATAGATTCGCGGGCTGCCTGACGCGCCATTTCTTTATGGCTGTCCGAGTTCCATCCCGGATAGATTTTCTTCCAATCCAAAGGTTTGCAAGGGTTCTTCTCGAAGAGTTCGTTGCGGAACATGGTAGATAGCATGGTACGGCATACGTTATCCAGGTTTTCCATATTGATACGTCCGTCTTTTGCAGCTTGAATCACTTCCTTATTATTATAAGTGTCACCGCAATTGGTAGCGATACCCGCAGCCAATGCCTGGTTGGCAGCTTCAATCTTATCTTTTGCCGTATAATGTTTACGGGCAGTCAGATTTCCGATAGCACCACAGTCGCTGACGATAAATCCGTTGAATCCCCATTCCTGACGTAAAATCTGTTGCAGCAGTTCCGTGCTCTTGGCTACCGGAATCCCCATATAGTCGGAGTAAGCCATCATCAAAGACTGGCAATCGTAGTTGCGGATAGCATGACGGAACGGAACCAAATGCACCTCACGCATCTCACGCTCGGACAGGCCGATGTCGTGTGAGTCACGTCCGCCCAACGGAGCGCCGTGTCCGCCAAAGTGCTTGGGAGTGGTAAACAAGCCTCTGGACTGATAACCTTTAATCCATGCACCGCCTATTTGTGAAACCAATACCGGGTCTTCCCCGAAAGTTTCTTCACAACGTCCCCAGCGTGCATCCTGTGCAACGTCCAATACGGGCGACCATGCCTGTTTGGTATTTGCCGCTACAGTCTCGTCACCGATTACCATCGCCACTTCTTCCGTCAGTTTCCGGTTCCAAGTGGCTCCCATCGCCAAAGCCTGTGGGAAAATAGTCGCACCGCTTCCGTATGAGAAACCATGTACTGCTTCTACCTTTGTGATAGGCGGCACATACAAATGAGGAATACCGGGAATCCCCCATCCTTCACGAATCAATTCCATTTTATCTTCCGGCGTCATTACAGCCAACAGGCTCTCTACGCGTTCTTCTACGGGAAGGGACGCGTCCATATAACGACGGTCGGTCGCTTTCCCTTTGCTGTCCTTTAAAACCTTTTCCGCTACGAGCACAGAAATCTCCCTAAGAGAAAAAGGCTTATCCAGCTTTCCTGATTTGAAGTTCAGCTTGACATGAGCGCCATATTTAGGGGGAAATTTCACTTTCATTTGTTTATCACTCCCCTCTACCTGATAACTTACAGGAGTTCCCAAGTTCATCGGGTCGTAAGTGACAAAAATATCCAATGCATCTTTCAACTCATTTTTGTTGATACCCTGCATCTGAAGCTCCAGTTCGCAGACATCTCCGGGCTGTTGAATGGTAAACATCAGCCATTGTTCGGTCTTTAATGCCTGAGAGGGGATTGTCCACATTGTCTTTGCATTTTTATCAAATGCCAAAGAAGCATTTTCTGCGTTTGCAGAAGCCGCTACCGATAGAATATCGCTCTGTTGTTGCGCCATTGCTACTGAACACGACAATAATCCTACTGCCAGCATCCATTTCATTTTGTTTTTCATGTTATATTCGTTTTTCAACTATTATTAGTATTCCGTTTATCTATTTATTTCGTCTGCTTTACCATTTGTATAGTGCCGTCCTGATTGTAGTATAACTTATCTACACAAATGGAGCGCAACCAATCATGCCCGGACAGCGCGCTGTTGTGATAGAAAGCATACCACTGCCCTTTGAACTGGACGATAGAGCCATGATTCGTGTAACTGTCGGTCGGTTCCATATAGATACCTTTCGATTCCCAAGGTCCCAGCGGGGAGTCACTGATGGCATAACGCATCCGGTTATCTCCTTTCACGCCGTCATTCCAATTTTCATCATGGTTGTCGGAATAAGACAGATAATATTTGCCGTTATATTTGTGAATCCAGGCTGCTTCGTGGAAGTCTTCCAATCCTTTCATCAATTGCATCGGGCCATCCAGTTCTATCATATTATCTTTCAGCTTGCCTCCTTTGCAGATGCCGCCACCGCCATTGTAGACATAAGCCTGCCCGTCATCGTCCACAAAAATACAAGGGTCGATCATCGGGTCCATTCCCTCGATATATCCCTGCACTTTGAATCCTTCCGCCGGCTTGTTGCTGGTAGCTACTCCAATCTTCCAACTGCCGTCCCAGGCTGTCTCGCTGGGATGAGGAAAATAGAAATAATAAGTACCGTTTCTGTAAGCACAATCCGGTGCCCACATAAAACCACCCTCTTTCCGTCCCCAGAGTACTTGTTCAGAACTAAGAATCTCTCCGTGGTCTGTCCAGTTCACCATATCGTCGGTTGAGAATACATGATAACGGTCCATCAAATCACATCCGCGCGGCGGGGCAATGTCATGGGAAGCATATACATACAAACGCCCGTCTTTCCAGACATGAGCCGAAGGGTCTGCCGTGTACATATGCCGGATAAAAGGATTAGGAGTTGCCGGATTCAGGCTAGTATTCAAGGCTGTCGCCTTCTCTTTCCGTAATATCTTACCGGCCTCACCGACCAGTTTCAGATAATGGTCGCTTTCCACACCCTCTTCAATAGGCACAAATGTACTTTCACCTACCGGAACTTTCTTGGCACATTTAAAAATAGCCGTTCCTTCGTCAATCTCATCAAACATAGCTACATAAATCATTTCGGCACCTGCCCGAATAGCTCCCATCATCTGGTCCCAGAGGAAAGAACCTTTATTGCGGGGGATAAGTGAATTGTTATCTTTCCCCTTCATATTCGCCCATGAGAAACCCGGGAAAACCAACGGAGCATAATCAACCAGATTCTTCTTCGTCCACTGAATATCTTCTTCTACGAGTTTCTGATATTTCGGATAGGTAGTTTGATTGTAGCGTCCCACAAACCAAGGCATGATAATATCGCATTTTCTGATAAGCGCGTGCAACTGAGGGTCTGATTCCGTATCGCCCTTCAATTCGCGCCACTGGGTAGGCACGCCGAGCATCACACTGAATCCCTGGGATTTCAAGCCGTCGATGATACGCGCAGCTTCTTTCAGCCCATAACGCCGGTTATCATTGAATCCCACTCCCCATACCGTAACCAACGGCTTGCCGTTGTGATACAGATAGGAAGAATTCTTTGCCCGATTTTTTATGGAATATCGCTGTGCAATCTCCGCTATATCTTTTAGCAGGAACTCTTCCTCACCTGGCTTCATTCCGCTCAAGTCGTACATCACACAGATAGCACGCTCATACTTATTGGCAGCTTTCATCGCCGAATTCAGCACCTTATTGAAATGCTTCATCCCACTTTCGTTCCGAATCTCCGTGATAAAACGCTGCATGAATACTCCATCAAGCCCGTACTCCTTCATCCATTTGAAATGGACATTGACGGTAGACTCATCATAAGAAGAAAAAACAGAAGCCTGTTTGCCGTCCGCAAAAGTAAATTCCGTTTTATAGAGCTTTTTATACTCCGACACTTCCGGCCACATATCCACCGAACAGGAACCCGGACGAAACCCCTCACGACCATTGTAATGATGCCACCCACGGCCGGAGCCGTCACCAGGGGTATTGAACCACCCCTGATAACCAGCCATGACCAATCCTTTGTAAGAATCATACTGTTTCCTGCCGGATTGTGCCGTCGCCCCTATTGAAAACAATAAAAATACCAATAACCAATCAAACCTTTTTACCATCTTATTCCTTTGTTTTTCATTTTACACTTTTAAGTCTTTAAAACTATTTTCAGCAAAGTAAAGGGGCACCCCTTAATAAATTCCGCCAAAGTCAATTAATAATGACTTAAAATCGAATTAATTGAGAAAAAAGATGGGAAGAACCGGGAAAATACCCCTTTTTACGGAGATATTACAAGAATAAAGACAGACAACCTCTTTGTTTTACTGAATTTATTTTTCTACTTTTGAAGCAAATCTTTATTCTTCTGCTTATGCCAGCCAATAGAAATGCCTTGATACGTTATAAAACGATTGACAACTGTCTGCGTAATCCTTACCGACGCTGGACGTTGGAAGATTTGATGGACGCCTGTTCGGATGCCCTTTATGAATATGAGGGCATTGACAAAGGAATAAGCAAACGTACCGTGCAGATGGATATCCAGATGATGCGCAGCGAAAAGCTGGGATATAACGCCCCAATTGTAGTGTACGAGAATAAATACTATAAATATGAAGACCCGGAATACAGCATCACGCAAACTCCGCTGAACGAACAGGACTTGAAAACAATGTCGGAAGCTGTGGAAGTATTACGGCAGTTCAAGGGATTCTCCTACTTCACGGAAATGAGCGATATTATCAATCGCTTGGAAGACCATGTGGCTTCCGCCCGAATGAAGACAACCCCTGTCATCGACTTCGAGAAGAACGAATCGTTGAAAGGGCTGGATTACCTGGATACTATCTATCACGCCATCGTAAACGAGCATCCGATACGGATTAAATATCGTTCGTTCAAAGCACGTTCGGCAAACGAATTTATTTTTTATCCTTATCTATTAAAAGAATACCGGAACCGTTGGTTTGTCTACGGAGTAAGGAGAAGGGGACGCATGTTGCAAAATTTAGCTTTGGACAGGATACACTCCTTAGAAGTCCTGCAACAAGAACAATCTATAAAGAATACATTCTTCGACCCGAATACATTCTTTGACGACCTGGTCGGAGTGACCAAGAACTCAGGAAGCAAAGCGGAAAAAGTAGGTTTCAAAGTGAGAGCCGACGAAGCGCCTTACATCATAACCAAGCCGATACATCACAGCCAGCAATTGATAGAAGAACTGGCTGACGGAAGCGTCATACTGGAAATCAAGGTAGTCATCAACCATGAACTGGAACGGGTATTCTTCGGATATGCCGACGGAATACAAATCCTGTATCCGAAAACATTGGTAGAATTGATGGGCAAGAAACTAAAAAGAGCTGCCGAACAATATACAGACTCAGAGTGAACAGGAAACCATAATAAACAGGAAGCATAGCCAATATTCAACAATCTTATCCGCCATACGGAGAAAAGCAAAGAGCGGGAAGAATCCTTTATTCTTCAAATAAAGCTCTTGCGCACTCATATCCTTCCTGATAAAACTCAGTCAGCTTCTGCACATCTTTCTCGATGCGGTCTACGGCTACCGGTTTCAACGGACGGATAACGACAATCTTTCCTTCGTCTTCCATGCGCTCCACCATCTCCAACTGTTCATTGTACAGGGCACAACGCCGGCTCAACGCTTCACGCAAATTCGGATACTTCCGATAGATGAATGACGGAACACGAATATCTTTAGAATCTTTCCGGTAACCACGGTTGCGGGTGAGCACAACGAGATTGCGTGTATAACCATCGGCAATGGCACGCAACAGAGGAATGGAGTCTACAATTCCCCCATCGAGCATCGGAATACCGTCTACATAAGCAATGGGACAGACAATAGGCAGACTGCTGGAAGCACGGACAATATCAATCACCCGGTTCTTGTCTTTCTTCTCTTCAAAATAGTTGGCTTCTCCCGTCAGGCAGTTTGTAGTCACCATGACGAAACGTTCGGGCGAAGCAAAGTATGTTTCGTAATCATAAGGAAGAATATGTTCCGGGAATTCATTGAACAACAAATCGAAATCGAGGATATTCCGTTTCTTGAGCAGATGTTTCAGACCGATATAATTGTACTTCTCCAACAGGTCGATATTGCTGTATTTGGCACGTCCCCGTTGACGGGAAGCATAAGAAAGCCCGTTGCACGCTCCGGCGGATACCCCTATCGCATAAGGGAAGCGGATGTCGCAATCCATCAAATAATCGAGTACGCCGCAAGTAAATACGCCGCGCATTCCCCCGCCTTCCAACACTAATCCGGTACATTCATCTATTTCTAAGTTCTTCATTCTTATCTCCCCTTTTTTATTTATCACTCTCTTTACAGACTCTGCCCTATTACTGTTTGTTGCATATTTATTATAAAAACAAACGAAAAAGACAGATTATCCGGCAAAAGTAGCAAATATTTAAACAAAATCTTGTTTTTTTGCTTCAATCTACGTAACTTTAGGCTAGCTTTATTGTTTAAGTAGGAAAAAATCAAAAAAGTCCTGCCCGCAGGCAAGCACCATGAGAATACAGTTTGAGATTAAAGAAAGATTGCCGGAAATCATTGAAGAAATCATGCATTCCGAGAAATGGCAAACTTCCGTGAAGGAAGAAATCAGCGGTCGAACGACCGTTGTGATTCGTGACCAGGCGTATGGTTCTGAAGCTACAGTTGAAATCTATGCTGCATCCGTCGAAATCAAAACCGCATGGTCTAAGTACACCTATCGTATATTTGTAACCAACGACATCGTGTGGTGCGAATACAACGGCGCCTATCGTGGGTTATTGGAACAAGTACTCCTACCGACCATCACTCCGAAAGAAGGGCTGCTCAATTCGGACGTGACCGAGAGCTCGCTTTATGGAAATGAGCCTAAAAAACTAAGGGAATATGCCGAAGATAACCTGAAGTTGAAGCAATTCCGCCGCGAGAATTTCAATGAACAAAAGAGTGGAACTGCACAATTCGACCATCCGAAACGTGTATATGATGAGTTCATCAAGGAAGATTATGTAATTAACTCTCAAAAGGGGGAGTAATCCACACCTTAGTATTGAGTTTGTGCCACCTCACTGGCACAGTCGTGCCAATACGTGGCATGACTGTGCCAACGAAGTGGCATTAGTACACAATCCCCAAGTACTCCAGATCCCCCTTCGATATAGTAAATTCATCTCCTGCTTCTATACGTTCAAGAACTAAATTTCCTACTCGCCGGGCATCCTGCTCTGCACGGAAAGCTCTTTTTCCGGCAACGACAGGAATGAAAGGCTGAACAATAATCGTACGTTCTCCCTCATAGATTTTATAACCGTATCCGTTCTCTCCAAGTTTCATCACTTCCAAATGGTAGCGGTCTGCGGGAGTCATGTTCCGGTAGCAGACAAACCCGGCGGTGAGCAACAGGATAAGGCATCCAATACCTGTTATTATCTTATTTTTCTTCATATTCATAAGGTTTCAACTCCCAGGTATCGTCATAATAGGACGAGGAAGTACTACCACCGGTCGTTATAAATCCCCGTGTTCCTGTGGAAAAGCAAACCGCTTTCGCACGTGCGCTGCCCTCAAAATCGGTCAGGTCTTCACCTTCCCACAAATCCGTAGAAGGGTCATATATCCAATAGTTGGTACGCAAGCTCCCACCCGCCGTCTGTCCTACGGCCAGATATCCTTTACCGTCAATCACAAAAGCACAGCCATAGCAGCGTGCGATAGAAGTGTAGTCGTCATCATAATCATCGTCACTGGAATCTTTGATGTCACGCAGTTGCTTCCAGGGATTGGATGCATTCGACGGGTCAAAGCACCAAAAGTCCGTGACATCCGAGTTATTATTCTCACCACCGCAGATATAGGCTACATCATCAATGATAAAAACCTGTCCGCCCTGGCGCTTCTGTCCACCGAAGCCATTGATAAGCGTCCATTCTCCCTTATCACCCACCGAAGGGTCAAAGCGGTAAAAATCCTTCTGATAGTTATCATCGTAGCCCGTACCCAAATAACCGTATTGCCCGATGCCGAAAGAAAGTGCATAACGGCGTCCTCCCCCGGGAAAGTCCGCCATCTGTTTCCAATCATTCGTTGCCGGGTCATATTGCCAGCAATCTTTCAGAAACGAACTGGTCTTAGCGTCATATCCTGTGGCAATATATCCTTTCGTCCCTACAGAAAAGCCTGTCGCCGCGTTCCGGGCAATGGCTTCTTCACTCATGTCTTTGCATTGAGTCCACCAGTCATTATCAATATCATACTCCCAGCAATCTTTCAGGCGGTCTTTGTTGCTTCCCCGGTATCCGCCGCAAATATACCCTTTGTTGCCAATAGTAAACCCGGCAGCATCATTACGTGCCACCCCATCAAAATCAGAACGGCGATACCACACACCTGCCGTATATTCCGTATCCTCCGTACATGCCGCCAATGAGAGCAGTACGACCACCATGCAAAGTAATTTATTCATTTTTCTATCCATTAAATATGTCGTTTATTACCCGCAAAAGTAGGGGGCAACGGGCACGGATAAAAAAACTATCGACAAACAGATATATTCTGTCTACCAACGAAATCGAGGTCGACAAATAACAAGACTTAGTCGATAGTTTTTGGGGAGACTGCTTAAAAGCTCTTCTTTTGCCGTCACAAAACCAATTTCATTAGTATTGCATGAAATCAATCTTAGTACTTTTTTCGCTCTTTCTATTTCTTTCCTTTTCCTCTTGCCTGGACGAATCATCCGCAATAGGCGGGAAATGGGTGGAAAGTTCTTTCCGGAATGTACAGACAGACAGTTGTACCGTATCGCTCAGTACCATCCTTAGTGACTCACTGGCAACTTCGGGTGATACCGTTTGTCAGATAGGACATCGCAAAGATGAATTATGGGGGACTATTACGGCCTCATTCTATGCCGAATACGAAATCCCCTCTTTCTCCTTTAATGACGAGACGGTATATACATTCGATTCCATCACCATCCGTCTTTACTCCTCCGGCAATTATTTAGGAGATACACTAAGTACCCAACGCATCCATATGCACCGCCTGACGGAAAATATCCAACTGGATGATTACGGGTATCTATACAGTACCACCCGGACATCGTATGAAGCATCTCCCCTGACCTCGTTCAGTTTCAAGCCGACTCCCGGACAAAGGACAAAAGAAATGGAAGTGCGCCTGCCCGACAACTGGGGGGAAGAGTGGTTTAACCTGATGCTGCAAGACGCGCGTCAAATGGAGTCGCAGGAGCTCTTCCATGATTACTTCAAGGGAATCGCCTTTATTCCGGACATCGACAATGATGCCTGCGTCAACGGATTCCAGGTGAATGATTCCAGTTTGTGTATTACGCTTTACTACCATGAACAGGCGGAAATCTCAACGGAAAAGACACTTGTATTCAATGCCAGCAGTTCTCTTATATATAATAAGGTATCATATGACCGTACCGGCACTCCGATTGAGGGACTGAAAAGCGGCGCCGACAATGCCCTGTCCACTTCCCGGACAGAACACCAATGTTATCTGCAAGGCATGACAGGAATGTATATCGCTATCGACTTCCCGCATTTGAATAATCTCTGCGCAGAAGGCGAACTCGTGACCATCGAAAGCGCCACGTTACAACTCTATCCGGTGAAGGGGACATATGACGGAATGTACCCGCTCCCCGCAAGCCTGACACTTTATACTTCCAATGAGGATAACGTGAGACAGGATGTTATCACCGACCTTACCGGAAGCTCCGTACAAACGGGTAACCTGGTGGTTGACGACATGGCTTACGAAGAGACGTATTATTCTTTCGACATCACCTCTTTCCTGCAAAGCAACCTGGGAACAACCGGCTATAACCGGCAGAAGTTACAGTTATTCCTTCCCGACAACTTGTTCTACACCACCCTGCAAGGTGTTATCTTCGGCGATGGGGAGCATACAGCAAATAAAAAGAACACCAAACTTATCATACTCTACAAAACTTATCAACAATGAAAAAGATTTTGTTCTGCCTTTTGGCATTCTATACTCCCGCTCACTTATTGATGGCACAAAACACAACGAATTCGCCCACTTCCATGTTCGGATTGGGCGAACTTTCTACCGGAGAAGGCGGACAATATGCCGGACTGGGTGGTGCGGGGATTGCTCTGCGGGGTAATAATTTCCTGAACAGTGCCAACCCGGCTTCACTCACGGAACTAAGCGAACAGCGGTTTCAGATAGATGCCGGCATCATGGGAGCTTATCAGAATTATTCGCAGCGGGGAGCAAACAATCATTCCGTCACGGGGAATCTGAATAACCTGAGCATCGGTTGCCGGATTATTCCACGATGGTACGGGGCTATCTTCATGGCTCCTGTGAGTAGCGTAGGATACGCCATCACGTTGGATGAAGAGGTGGCGGGCAGTAACGGAAGTACCGTTTCTTCCCTGTTTCAAGGCGAAGGCGGGCTGTCTAAAATGGGTATCAGCACAGCGTATCTTTTCGGAAAAGGATTTTCTATCGGCACGAATCTCTCCTACGTTACCGGTACTATTACGCAGACGGAAACACAAGGCAGTGCGTCAGAAGAAACTAGTTCGTATAAACATACGTTTTATGCAGATTTCGGCGTGCAGTATAAATGGGCAATCGACCGTGACCGTTCTTTCGTAGCAGGTGCCGTCTATGGCTATTCGCAGGACTTCAAGCAGGAGAACAGCCTATACGTCAGCAGCAGTTCGGACGGGGATGATATTGCAAAAGACCTGAAACGCTATCGGCAATGCCTTCCCCAATTCTTTGGGTTAGGAGTTTCTTACAACAGCTTGCGGTGGATGGCAACCGTTGATTATAAGTATGTGGACTGGAGCCGGATGCAATCTTCACAATCCAATATCAGTTTTGAGAATCAGCACCGGTTGTCACTGGGGGGAAGATATACCTTAGGCAATGTGTACCGTAATCCGGTCAGCTTGTTGCTGGGAACGGGAATCAACAATTCCTACATTGTCATCCAAAAGAAAAAGGCGACTGAATACTATATGAGTACGGGGCTGAATTTGGGTCTGCGCAATAATAATGTACTTTCCATCGGACTGAAATACAAGGGACAGATGAAGGTACCCGCCGGTATGCAACGTGAAAACAGCCTGTCCCTGTTCCTCAATATTACCTTCTCCGAACGAACCTATCGCGCCAAGATACAGTAATATTCATTCTTTTTTTATGCAAATTGAATCCAAATGGATGGTTTTCAAGAGAGGAATCGTTATATTTGTGGCCAAAACAAATTTAATATGAATGTCATAAGAATGAAAAAAAGTATCCTTATCGCTGCTTTGGGCTTATGCAGCCTGAGCATGACGGCACAAGACGCAAAACCCCAAGAGGGATTTGTATTCACGACAGTGAAAGAAAACCCGATTACTTCCATCAAGAATCAGAACCGTTCGAGCACTTGCTGGAGTTTCTCCACTCTCGGATTTGTAGAATCAGAACTACTTCGTATGGGCAAAGGTGAATATGACCTGGCTGAAATGTTTGTGGTACACAAAACGATGCAGGACCGCGGAGTGAACTATGTACGCTACCACGGTGACAGTTCTTTCTCTCCGGGCGGAAGTTTCTACGATGTAATGTATTGCATCAAGAATTACGGTATCGTTCCGCAGGAAGTGATGCCGGGAATCATGTATGGTGATACGCTGCCGGTACATAACGAACTGGACGCTGTTGCTTCCGGCTATATCAACGCCATCGCCAAGGGCAAACTGAGCAAGCTGACTCCGGTATGGAAAAACGGACTGGCAGCTATCTATGACACTTATTTGGGTAAATGCCCGGAAAACTTCACTTACAAAGGCAAGGAATATACTCCGAAGTCCTTTGCAGAATCATTGGGACTGAATCCTGACGATTACGTATCACTGACTTCTTATACTCATCATCCCTTCTATTCCCAATTCGCTATCGAAATTCAGGATAACTGGCGCAACGGCTTGTCTTACAATCTGCCTATCGACGAACTGATGGCTGTAATGGACAACGCCGTAAAGAAAGGTTATACTTTCGCATGGGGCAGCGACGTGAGCGAGCAAGGTTTCACACGCAATGGTACTGCCGTAATGCCGGATGCAGCGAAAGGCGCTGAACTTAGCGGTTCGGATATGGCTCGCTGGACAGGTCTGACGGCTGCTGACAAGCAGAAAGAAATGACTACCAAACCGTTCCAGGAAATGGAAATCACTCAGGAAATGCGTCAAACAGCTTTCGATAACTGGGAAACGACTGACGACCACGGAATGGTAATCTACGGTATCGCTAAAGACCAAAACGGAAAAGAATACTTCATGGTGAAGAACTCCTGGGGTAAAGCGGGCAAATACAAGGGTATCTGGTATGCTTCCAAAGCATTCGTAGCCTACAAGACTATGAACATCCTGGTACACAAAGATGCGCTTCCTAAGGATATAGCCAAGAAACTGGGCATCAAATAAGTAGTTATTCTTATCAGGAAAGATACAGTTTCTTAAGAAAGGCTCAGTTTTCCGATATATTCGGTGAATTTATCCTTATAATTATCACTGACAGGAATATAAGTATTCTTATCGAAGATAATACGGAGACGGGAAACTTCGGTAATCTTTCGAAGATTGACAATATAAGAACGGTGAACCCGCATGAAATGCGTGGGAAGCCGTTCTTCCATTTTCTGGAGACTGGCAAGCGTGATAACCGCCCTGTCCTCTCCTTCTACAAAGATACGCACGTATTCACTCATACCTTCTATATAGCGGATATTGTTCACGTCGATACGGATTACCTTATAATCGCTCTTCACAAACAGCGAGTCCCCTTTTATCTGCGAAGCGTTTCCCAGTTCTCCCTGCTGTTCCAATAACCGGTATTCAAACTGTTTGCGGGCTTTGTCCGCCGCTTTCAGCAAATCCTGAAACTCGAACGGTTTCAGCAGGTAATCCACGGCATCCAGTTTAAAGCCGTCTACCGCATATTCCGAATAGGCGGTGGTGAAAATGACCAATGGCGGACTAATCAGTGACCGTACAAAGTCCAGTCCGTTCAAATCGGGCATATTGATATCCACGAATATCAGGTCTACTTCTTCTTCCGCCAATACCTTCATTGCTTCGAAAGCATCCTGGCAGGATTTCACTAAAGACAAAAAAGGGACACGGGATATATAATCCGAGATTTGTGCCAATGCCAACGGTTCGTCATCTATTGCTAAACATTTCATTATAATAAAGGTATAATAAGTAACACATCAAAAGTTTGTTTCTCGTCCGTAATGGAAAGTGTATAATCATTGCCGAACAGTAGCCGCAGACGCTTCCGTACGTTTTCGAGCCCGATGCCGTGATGCTGTTCATCCGCCGAGCCGTTATTGCTGTTCGTGCAACGGAAAGACAGGCGGTTGTCTTCTTCCAACTGTACAAGGACGCGGATGAAAGACTCGTTCCGGTAACTGACGCCATGCTTGAAGGCGTTCTCCACAAAAGAGATAAAGAGCAAGGGGGGAATCTCTACCTTGGGCACTTCGGCAGGGAAATACATCTCGATAGAGACTTTGTTGGTATAGCGCAGGCTCATCAAGCCGACATAGTTCTCGAGAAACTGCACCTCACGTGAAAGCAGGGTGGTTTTATTGCTCGCTTCATACAGCACATAGCGCATCAATTTAGAGAGTTCGACAATCGTGCTCTTCGCTTTTCCCGTATCAATGTCCACCAATGCATGAATATTATTGAGCGTATTCATGAAGAAATGAGGGTTGATTTGATATTTGAGGTACTGCAATTCGGATTGCAAACGCTGGTGTTCGAGTTCTTTCAGCATTTCTTCGTCGCGGAAAGACTTAAAGAAAAGTTTGATGGCAATATTGAACCCTACCATCAAAAAAGCAATGGCAAAATGAATGAGGTAACGGATTCCAAAGGGGGGATAAGGAAGAGGCCCCCGTTTGGGAAAAGCTTTAGGACCACCTTTAGGATTTCCCATTTCCATAGGGGGCTTTTCACGCTCAGGCTCATTCCAGTATGCCTCTCCTTTCTCCCTGCTCTTCTCTCTCATCTTTATAATTTGGTCTCTTGGACTTTCTTTCACGTCACGATGCAAGCCGTCGTGCCTGAAGTCTTTTCTGAAGCGTTCCATATAAGGGGACGGAACGAACCAGCACACAGCAATTATCAACAAAAACAATGAAACAAAATACTGCCCGTATTTTTTCTTGAAAAGGAGATAGGGAACCAGTCCGTAATTGTTTAGCAAAAAAAGCATGAAGAAAGGAAGGATACCTAGCCATGAGTCGCGAATAATCATGCGGATTTCTTCTCTTTCGAGTCCGCCACTCATGGCAAAGTATCCGCCTATCAGCGGAAGAAGGAATATTACAACCCAAATGGCTCCATAAATGCCCTGTTCCAGCAATTGTTGCTTACGCTGTCGTTCCATGCTCCATTTATTCCAAGTTAGCGGGACAAAGGTAGGACTGGCACTGCTTTATCCCAAATAGAATCGACCAAAGGACGGATTTCGACGGTAAACTGCTGTTTACCATCCCCATCCGCCGGGTCCGCCACCGCCACCAGGCTGACCGCCACCGCCGGAAGTACTGCCGACTTGCGTCACCATCGAGCCGACTGTGAAAGTTGCCGCCTGCGTACCACCGGAGTAGGTTGCTCCCGTATATAAACCGAAGAACTCGGAGCCGCCGGAAACGGTTCCGCCTTTCGAGATTGTGTAACTTCCGCCCGACGTCAGGTTCGGGCTACTGAACAAGACTGTCATCTGAGAATAAGTCCGGGGAATCTGGTAAGTCAGAATATCGGTTCCGTCGGCAGACCGGATATTAAGATATTCTCCATTCGAGCCCGAACCGCCATAAATAACGCTACGCTGTGTACATACACCGGAAGTAGGCGTACTCGTCCCGCCACCAATGCCGAGGGCAATGCCACCGGTTATCTTGAAAGTGTTCTGGTCGCAATCGAATCCTTCTTCGGGAGAGGTAGTGCCGGATGATACAATCACTCCGCCTGTGATAGTCAGTGTGCCGTTGGAGTCAATACCGTCGTTGCCGGAACTGTAGCAGTAGATATTACCGCCGTTAATGACAATGCTGTTGCTGGCATTCATACAGTCATCGTAACAGAGGGCGGCAATCATGCCGTTATTCACAGTCAGCACGCTTTTGCTTTCGATACCTTCACTGCCTTCGCCGCCGGTAGCTTTCACCAATACGGTTCCGCCATTGATTGTCAGTGCCCCGTCCGCCTTTATTCCCTTTGCCGATGAGTCGAGTTTGCCATATACACATTGGGTGCCGGTGGTAATGACTTTCACCGTACCGTCACTGATGGTGATAGAACCATCGCAGTTTATCCCCTTGCCGGCTCCGCCTGTGCTTTGGATGGCTATTTCACCACCTGTAATCAGGATATTGCCGTCACATTTGATTCCGGCGCACGAGCTTAAATCATTGTCTTCGTAGAGGGCGGTCTGAGAGGTGAAGGCTGTCAATTTTCCACCCGAAAAGGTCAGGTTGCCATCGCAGGATATTCCTTTCGAGGCGGCTCCCGCCACTTGTGCCTGGATGGCACCACCACTGATTGCTACGTCCAGATAAGATTTTAGCCCATGTGCTTTGTTGGCTGTTGTAGATACTTTCACAAAGCCGCCTGTCATCGTGATTCCACCGTCTTCGCACCGGATGGCGTCTTCGGTGGAAGATATGTTCAGGATTCCGCCGCCGATAACAACAGCGTCATTGACATGGATACCGTCTTTCCTGGCAGCGGGAATTGTAATATTACATCCGCTACGGAAACGTACATATTCGTCACTCGTGATGGCATGTTTATAGTTTCCGGTGACTGTCAGCAAACCGCTGCCGCTGAATACAAGCTGTCCTTCACTGAAGAAACAGGCTTTCATATCTTCGCCCTCGGTGGCCGACGTGTACGAAGAACCGTCTGCCAGGATATTTGTCGTCCCGTCCGCGCATACCACAAATACACGTTTGGATGACTGTATATTTATAGCCGCGCCCACCGGATTGAGGATAGACACTCCTGCTAGCGACAGTTTGAACTTTTTATCGCTATATACTTTGAACGAACCGTTCGCCGTTGTTCCGCTCAACACGTATTCCACTTTACTGACCGCAGAATTCACTACCACATGTCCCCCGTTGGAAGACACTTCTACGCCGGAAACACTGTTGCTTACCGTCGCTGTCGTTCCGTTATAAACAATGGTCACTACGGACGTAAATTCGGAATTTTCTATAAAGTCTTCATCATCCGCCGGAACTGTTTCCGGCATACTCCCGTAAGTCAATTCATCATTTTCATCGAAAGCGACGGTAAATCCCAACAAATCCCCCGATTCTTCGGGAACCGTCGGGTCAGGCTGGCTGCTTCCACCGCCCGAACCTTCGACCAATATTCCTTCTTCCCCACCGAAGTCGAATGACTCCGTCGTACAGTTCACCAACAGCAGTAACAGTACCGGCATCCAAAACAACACATTCTTTTTCATAACTTTCCGCTTTATACATTAAAACTTAAACGAGTATCCTGCGCCAACCACATGCCCGTTCGCCTCATCATCATCCGCTTTATTCTGATACAGATAGTAGAAATCAAGGGAATATTTTTTACTTAGTTTCCATTCCGTCCCCAATGTCCATCGCAGTTTTTCAAAAGCTGCATTGTCATTTAGTGAATGAGACAGTTCGCACGAAGTATAGGGGGTGAAAGCGCACTTACGTATATTATATTCTATTTGTAAACGGGAACGAAGCACATTCTTCCCCTTTCCACTGATATATTCATCATTCTTCGCGCTCCCGTCGTCTCCGTCGTATTTCGCAACGGACTGGCTGGGACGGTAGGTGTACTGCCATCGTTCACGAAGAGAAAACGTGAAACGGCGCCAGTCCACTTTTCCTGTCAGTGACAACTGAACGCGATGCTTCGCTTGCCAGTACTCGGGGATATAATTTCCTTTTTTAGTTGTCTCCATCGGATGGTAGTAATTGATAAATGTATATCCGGCGGATGCTTTCAGCCAACGGAACACTTTATAGGAAACACCTGCCGAACCTGACCAACGCTCTACTGTCTGCAATCCGTCCCTGGTACGGAACTCGCCTTCTAAAGAAGCGTCGAATCCGGGGAATAGTTTTTTCTTCACTTCCGCACTGGTCCATATGCCGAAATCATCACTTTGGGCACGGGTCGTTTCTGCCATGCACAGCAATAACAAACAGCCCGTCAGATACATTCCTGCTCTTTTGAAGCGGGGTTGTCCTTTTTTGTTTTTCCGGTCGTTCATATTCTCATTCATTTTCCTTAGGAAGGCGGGTTAGGGTATCTATCGTATTTATCTCGTCTCTCAAAGGCTCGTAATAGACTTTCAGTATGGCAGTGTCACGCAGGAAGTCGATGTGCCCGACTTCTACACGAAGTACGTCAAGTCCTGTGCGTTCACGAAGGTCACGCAATAAATCCGGTTCCCGTTCGGGCTTTATCAGTTCTATCTTGTCATACTGAATCAATTTGCACGAGATGTGTTTCAGCCATCGATTGCTTTCACAAATCCATATACTTACTATAAAAAGAAGATTGGTACACAGCAATTCGGCATGGCTGATAGCTACGGCAAGGGCATTTATCACGGAGATAGCGATGATGACAAAAAGGTAAGTCATCTCGCGTACCGGCATCGACTCCGTCCGGTAACGTATGATGCCGAAAATGGCGAATAATCCGAGGGCAAAGCCGATTTTCAACTTGACACTTCCCAAGAGGAAAATCATCAGGAAGATGCTAATACTGATCAGAGTAAAGGTGAAGTAATAATCGCGCCGTTTGCTCTTCGGATAGTAGAACAAATGGATAATGCAGGATACGACCAATAAATTGAAGAAGAATCGCAGCAGCAATTCCATAAAACCCGCACTATCCAGTAATGGCGTTTCTATCAATGTAATATCACTAAGTTCGTCAAACATACTATTCAATTTTAATATTATATATTCATTACCTTATTATATATCCATTATCTTACGCTTTGCAATTTTTTGTGCGAGTCTCAATTTGGGTTTGAAACGATTGTATTTCAACTCACCTGCCGTTAATACGGTTCCTACGCAGTATTTACTAATTCCCGAAGGGCGTACATGTAGTTCGCGCAGTATTTCACTGATAGGTGAATAGGTTCTTCCGTCGCGTTTCAGTTCTATTATTGCCAAGTTGTCGAGTTTGGCTTCCGTGCCCGTTAGAAGATGATGGAAATGTACGCCTGTATCAATGGTCAGGCGTTCTGTCATGGCTTTATTCACCAATGTAATGCGATGGAAATGATTTTCTAAAAGAAGGTCTAAGGCGGATAACTCATACCAGGCGTGATTACGAAGAAATTCTTCCCCACCATCCACATATAAAGAATCGACTCCTTGCACCCGGATACGTTTTTTATCCGTGCGCCCTTTATTATTCTTATTTTTCACTTCAAGGAATGCCAGGCCGGAAGCAACATAGGTTCGTACACGTATCTTTTCACGTATCACTCTTCCGTTCTGATGCGCCAGATACATAGCATAATCCGGTGTATCAAGATAGGTAGTATGATAGGCGATGTTTCGTTCCCCTTCAACTTCCTGTACACGATAATACTGACTTGCACGCCGTAGTACATCCATCAGGACAGGCAGCGAAACAATATATTTCGTATCTGTACGGTTCATTAAACGGATGGTGTTCATCTCTTCCAAAGAAATGGGTGAGAAAGTGGAAAGTGCGGGGGCAATATGGAACGTTTCGTTTATATTCATAGGGCTTGGGGTATTCGATGTTACAATTCTATAACAAATGTATGACAGAGAAAGCAGAAAAGGAAAAAAAATCAATGAACGGGGGATTCTTATCGGTGAATAGGCTTTATTGTGGCGACAAACAATTTTGCTCTATTCTGTCCCATTTTTAAGATTGAGCCATCTGCTGACAGGTAATTTTCGAAGCTAATAGAGAAAAAAGTGCATAAACTAATGCAAGAATATGCATATTTAGTCCCCTATTATGTATAAATCAGGGATGAATATTTGTTTTTTGGGGGTTGATGGTATTTGTTCCTCACCGAGAAACACATCGTTCCTCGGTGAGGAACACTTTCTTGCTCACCGACCAAGCGATTAATCCCCGGTGAGGAAGCATCTATTAGTTGAAATAAGGGTTGTTTTCGAGCTATTTCGTATTAAAACCCGTTGATTATCCACATAACAAATAGCTGCATATCGACAGAAAGTCGACCTATTTGTTTCCTTTTCGTTAATAGAAAGTACAAAAAGAACTATTTCAAGCAATAATCCTATCTTCTCTCTTCTTTCCCATTGCAGATTCACGGCATATTTTCATCCACGTCTCTATGGAAGTCCTATTTTGAGGATAGAAAATGCATAAAACGTTCCATTTTTATGTACAGTCATATTTTAAGAATACTGGATTTTACATTTCTCTATATTTCAACAGAAACCACCCCATAGGTTCACACTAATCCTTATCCTCAACAGTCCATTCTTAAAAGAAGAACAATTCATATTAAAAATAGAACACTAAAAATTCTACTTCATTCACCTTTTCGCCCCAAATAATTAAAAATAGAACATCATTATAGAAAAATAGACCTTGTTAATAAAGGATTGTTAGCCGAACTTTGCAAAGATTTATTAAATATGCAATAAAAGCAAGAAACAAAATGAGAAACTTAGAGAAACTATTTTGGGTAGCTTGTGCAGTTTTTTTCTTTACATCATGTGAAGAGACTTACAATGACAAGCTATTTTGGCCGGGAGAAATCAGCCAGGAATATGGCTCGTATATTAAGCCATATACGTTAGACCTAACCTACAGTGGAGAGAAATTAATCGGAAAAACTGTCAGTTTTAAGACAGAAGACAGCGAGACGGGGACGTTGACGCTGAATGATGTGATTCCGGGGGAAACGACTACTCCCATTAATGGCATCAAACTTTATGAGAGCGGAGAAAAAGATGCCTATACCTTCAGTGGAAAAAATACCACGATGGGGGGAGCTACAGTAAAGTATAGCGGTAGCATTACTCCGAAAGCGATGAAGTTGGCGGTAGATGTAAAAATGGCAAATTCTTCTGAATTGGCTAAAAATTATAGTTTCGGAACATTCGAAATGATTACTAATGATGAAGAATTTCTATACGTTAAATTCAAAGGTGCCGCTTATTTGGACATGATACCGAAAGAAGGTTTCGAAGATGATGCAGTTATGATGTCAATTATCGGAGTCATAGGGGGAAACATACTTCAAATACTTATTCCTCAATTAATCAAAGACATTAAGATTGAAGATAATGGTACTATCATAGCTAATTATTCTTCTGACCCTATTGACATGGAAAAAATAATGTCTTTAGTTGGCCAAGAGAATGCCGGACCAGAAATCCAGAAATTAGTAAACAGCCGTACTTATCTGCCTTCTCCAACCGGATTGGCATACTGGAGTAAAGTAAATGGTAAGTTTTTATTAAAACTTAATATTCCCGCTATTATCAACGAAGTCATAAAAAATAGTCAGCAACAAGTTGATAGCGGTCTCATTAACGGTATTACCGAGGCAATCTTCAAAACCGATCCAATCCGCCTTAAAAATTTGCTGGGAATTCTTAATACTATTATTAATAATCAAGTACTCGGGTACATTGTTAATACAGATGAAACAACATTCTCTGCATTATTCTCATGTATCAAAGACGGAATCCCGATGAATATTACTCATACAGAAGATGGACACACATATCTATATCTTGATTATCAAACATTGACTCCGATTATCAACGTGGTTTCCGGAATTAAAGTTGACCTCGGGGGAATAGAACTTGATTTATCAATGATGCTTGGTGAACCATGGAAATTAATGGAAACTGTCAACATAGGTCTGGACCTTGTTCCCGTCACACAATAACAACAGTCATATAAAATAAGAAACAATGAAAAAAATATCAATATTCTTATTCGGCAGCCTGCTCTGCCTTACAGTCCCTTTCATCACGTCCTGTGATGAAGACTATCCCGGTCCCGATCCGGTAGAAGTAACCGCAAACTACTCAAACAAATTAACCAATCCGAATCCTAACCTGGCATTGACATACAGTGGAGAAGAATTGATTGGCAAATCAGTCGACTTCAGTACAGTGAAAGGAGAGGATGCTAACATCACTCTATACAATATTATCCCTAGAGAAGAAACACTGAAACTGACTAATGTTCCTATCATCGGAGATGAAGAAGGATATTCTTTTTCAGGTAACTTGACCACGGCGAGAAATATCTCGTTCAAGTATGAAGGAAAGGTGACAAAAGGCAAACTGACATTAAATGTGAGTGAGGTGAAACTGCCGGGAAACATGCTGTCCGGTAATGGTGGAAACGGAACATGGTACTTGGTGCATAATGCTTTGCCAGAAGAGGGAGAGAATGAGGATTTTGTTTGGTTGACAACATATTCTTATTCAAGCTATTATCAGAATGACAAAACAAACACAATCAATTGGATCTTCGCCTTTTTCGCAAAGCCTTTATTGGATAATATCTTCAGCATTATGCTAAATGATATTACTTTTCAATCTGACGGGAATATTACAGCTCATTATGCCGGATTTCCTGAAGGAGTAACATTCACAGATATTCTACCCACCAGTCTCACAACCACAGGAGGACTTTACGTAAACGAACGTCCTGATTCGGATTATAAACTATCCGGCATCAATCTTGCGAATTATTATATGGAAGACGCTTCTACTTTTTATATAATTCCCAATATTGATATGATTTTACGTCAGATACAAAGTGATAAAACAGAAACACGCAGCATATCAATAGATATATTAAAAGATTTGTATTCCAAACTGGCTCAATGGACAACGACCGGAATTAAGTTTCATATTGAAGAAAATCCAATGCGTGATTTTGTAGGTGACGAATTCGAGCAAACCAAGATAAAAGGTGATTACATTATATATATGGATCCTTCGGAAATAAAAGTTCTGATACCTATACTTGATATACTCCCCGACATACTGAAGCTAGTTGCTCCCGACATGCTGGATCAGACAATTGGTGAGTTGGCAGGTGATATGCTTCCTACTGGGCTGAAACCGCTCCTTGGAAATCTGAAGATCACAGATTTATTACCTACACTTAGAAAAGATTTGAACGAATCGAACATAAAAATAGGAGTTTACTTATATAAATCAAAACAATAAAACTGTAACGAATATGAAGAAGATATATTTGATTATGTTGACTGTTCTCCTTGCAGGAGCAAGTATGAACGCGGAAACTCACACCACTGTGAAACCGGAAAGTACAATCAACAATTCTCTAAACGAGGATTGGACATTTAATGGAAATCTGAATGTAAAGGCAGGTCTATTACCCTTATCTAATGGTCCGGCTACGGTAACAGCGACTCCTAATGGTAACACAATCAGCTTATCTATTAGTGGTCTCACAATTTTAGAAATACCTATTGATCTGACTATGACTGATTTGACTTATGACGGAATTAAGATTCCAAAGGGTACAAAATCAACAGCCATGGGCTATCCTGTAACCTTCACACAAGATTGTTATATTAACGCAAATTCTTGCCAAGGAATATATTTGCGGATTACCGGAACACCTTCCGGCACCATAACTGCTGTTTTTAATTAAATGTGATTTATTCAAGTAACTCCTATTTCATAATATAGAACAATGAAAAAACTATATACACTATTAACTGTTCTCACTCTTTTCTCCGTCTGCGCCACTGCACAGACTCTGAAAGGACATATATACGACGCAAAAACCAACGAACCGTTGGTGGGCGCTGCCGTTACCTACAAGCTCCACGGCAACCAGGGAGTAGTATCCAACATCAACGGAGAATATGAAATCAAACTGCCCGAAGGCGGAGTTGACCTTGTATTCAGTTATGTAGGCTATGATGATGTACTGATGCCTATCGTCATTGGCAAACGTGAAGTAATCACTAAAGACGTTTACATGAAGGAAAGCACTAAACTACTGGAAGAAGTAGTAGTCAGTGCCGGGCGTTTCGAGCAGAAGTTAAGTGACGTCACTGTCTCTATGGACGTTGTCAAATCGGGAGACATTGCCCGCCAGGCGCCAACGGATATTTCTTCTACTCTCCGCACGCTTCCCGGTGTAGACATCATAGACAAACAGCCTTCCATGCGTGGTGGTAGCGGGTGGACTTACGGAGTAGGTGCGCGCAGCCAGATTTTGGTAGACGGTATGAGCACGCTCAATCCGAAAACAGGAGAAATAAACTGGAACACCGTTCCTTTGGAGAATGTAGAGCAAGTGGAAGTTATCAAAGGAGCTTCTTCCGTACTGTATGGCTCGTCAGCTTTGAACGGTATTATCAATATCCGTACCGCACGTCCGGGATTGACACCGAAAACACGTTTCAGCGCCTATGTCGGTGTATATGGAGATGCAGAGAATGACGAATACCAATGGAGTGACAAAAGCTTTTGGAAAGACGACAAGTATGCCGTGAAACCGATTCTCCGCGGAAGCCTTCTTAGCGGTGTACGGAATCCGATTTATGAAGGATTCGACCTCTCCCACTCCCGCCGCATCGGTAATTTTGATGTCAGTGGCGGTATCAATCTTTTCACGGACGAAGGATATCGTCAACAAGGATACAACAAACGTTTCCGCATGGGTGGCAGCCTGACTTACCACCAACCGGATATGGGAATGAAAATCCTGAATTATGGATTTAATGTGGATTTCCTTTCCAACCAGTATGGTGACTTCTTCATCTGGCGTTCACCGACGGAAGTGTACAAGCCCTCTCCTTTCACCAACATGGGACGTGAAGAGAACAACTTCCATATCGACCCGTTCATCAACTACGTGAATCCCGAAAACGGTACATCACATAAGATTAAAGGACGTTTCTATTATAGTGCCGACAATATCGTGCGCCCGACTGACGGAACATCCATTACTGATATTTTAGGAAATATGGGAACAGACGCCCAAACCATACAGAATATCGCAGGCGGTGATTACAGTTCGCTCTATCCGGCACTGGTAGGTATCGGTTCAGGACTTATCAACGGAAATTTAGAAGATGCCATGAACGGAGTATTCACTTCACTGGGCAACATCTTCCCGAACGCAACCACTGCCGATTACTGCGACCTTATCTCATGGGCAATGGATAATGGATTACCGAGTGATTTGGACAAGTTAGTACAGGATGGAAAATTACCGAGCGACCTCGTTCCCTGGTTATCCAATGTAATCAATCCCTCACGTAACAATCCGAAAACTCAGACTGACAAGAACTTCGACTATTATCTCGACTACCAGTTCAACAAGAAATGGGACGGTGGAGCACAAATCACTACCGGAGCTACTTTCGAGCATATCCGCTATGATTCCGCCATCATGGACGAAGTGTACAAAAGCGATAACATCGCCGCTTTCTTCCAGTACGACCAACGTTTCTGGGATCGCCTGAGTGTATCCGCCGGTGTACGTGCCGAATACTACCGTGTGAACAACCACCACCGCGAAGCGGAAACTAAGATATTCGGAACAAAAGTTCCCTTCCGTCCCGTATTCCGTGCCGGATTGAACTACCAGTTGGCTGATTACAGCTTTATCCGCGCCAGCTTCGGACAAGGTTACCGTAACCCGTCTATCAATGAGAAATATCTACGTAAGGATATTGGCGGTGTCGGTGTTTATCCAAACCTGAACATCAACCCCGAAAAAGGATTCAATGCAGAACTTGGATTCAAACAAGGATATAAGATTGGTAATTTCCAGGGATTTGTAGACGTTGCCGGGTTCTATACGCAATATAAAGACATGGTTGAATTCCAGTTCGGACTGTTCAACAATGCCAATTATACGATGATTAACAGCATCGGTGATGCCATCCAAATGTTGTCGGACGGCAAAGGTTTCGGCATCGGCGCCCAATTCCACAACGTATCGAAAGCTCAAATCTACGGAGTTGAAATCTCGACAAATGGTGTGTACAACTTCAATAAGAATACGAAGCTGTTCTATAACTTGGGATATGTATATACTGAACCCCGCGACGCAGATTATCAGGAACGCAACGCCGTAGAAGGTCTTTATACCGACCCATTGCAAATGAAAGAAAAATCAAATACCGGAAAGTATCTGAAATACCGCCCGAAACATAGCTTCAAAGCTACGGTAGATTTCCAATGGAAACGTATCAACGTAGGTGCCAACGTGGCATGGAAGAGCAAGATTCTTGCAGTGGATTACCTGATGATGGACGAGCGTCCCAAAATGCAAAATGACCTGATGGATTACGTACGCGGTATCCTCTTCGGTTATTCAAAAGGCGAGACACTGGCTACTTACTGGGACAAGCATAATACGCCCTATGCTACCGTTGATTTCCGCTTCGGTGTGAAAGCAACCAAAGAAGTGGCATTCCAATTTATGGTAAACAACCTGTTCAACAAGGAATACAGTTACCGTCCGATGGCAGTAGCCGCTCCACGTACTTTCGTACTGAAGATGGACGTGACATTCTAAAGGAAAGAAAAAGTAATAATTGTCGTAATTTGTAGGGCAATTATTACTTTTTTTGCTTATTTTTGGGGAGAAATAATAAACACTCACGCAACAAAACATCCCCCAAATGAAAAAGGCTGTTTACATATCATTTATCATCAACCTGCTTGTATGTATTCCATTACATTCAAAGGACAGGATTTCCGAACATTTGTACGCCTTACAACATCTTATCAACACCAACCTTGCTTATGATTCGATAGCCTCTATAGACAGTATCATTATCTGGGAACAGAAGCTAAGCCCGATACTCGAACAAGAGAACCAAACAGAACTTTTATTCCGAATCAAACAACTACTAGTACATGTACACTCTTTACATGGCAACATCGGACAAGCTATCGATGAAGCACGACTTATGTATGAAAAAGCCGAAACCCTGAAATATGATTTAGGAATAGCACTCTCCAATACAGCTATCGGAGATGCCTATTACTGTTCAAATATGTCCAAGGAGGCAATCGACGCTTACAAAGAAGCAATCCTTCAGCCCGTATCTTCTTCGGAAGGCAACTATTACAAAGAAATGGCTATATTGCACCTGAAGGCTATCTTTATCAGGGAACGCAACCCGAAAGAAGCGAAAGTCTACAGGGAAATGTTACTGAAATCGGATGCCATACATACCAACCGAACCATCCTGTTCTTCCATTATTGTTCCGATGTGGCATATTATATAATGGTAGGAGAACTGCAGAAAGCACAAGACAGTTTCCATGAAGCGGAAAAGATTTATGACTCCTGCAAAGAGCCCTATTATTACTCCCCTTTGCTCTGCTCCCGAGGATTATACTACGAAGCAATCGGGGAAAACGAACTCGCCTTGTCATGTTATGACAACGTGTTGCAAAGTATCAAACAAAAAATGCAGTCGATAAGCTACTTACAGGTATCCTACCTGAAAGCAGACTTGCTCGCAAAAACCGGAAACCCTCAAGAAGCCGCCCGACTATACGATAAAATCAGCCATATCACCGATTCTATCGCTTCTCCCAGTTATACACACCGCATCAACAGCCTGCGCGCCTCTTATCAGGAAAGCCGGATGAAAGTGGAGAACAAGATTGAGCACAATCGTATTTTCATGGGTGGTATCCTTATCGGAACTGTCATCCTGGCTGTCATTATTTATCTGGCGCTACATATATTGAAACAAAACAAGAAAATTGCCGAATCAAAAAAACTCCTTGAGCAGTCACGGCTAAATGCGGAAAGTGCCATGCACGCCAAAAGCCTTTTTCTCTCCAACATGAGTCATGAAATCCGTACTCCGCTTAGTGCCCTTTCCGGTTTCTCCAATCTGCTGACCGACCAGAAACTGGATACGGAAACTCGTCGGCAATGCAGTGATGTCATACAACAAAATTCGGACTTGCTGCTTAAACTGATTAATGACGTAATCGACCTGACTAATCTGGAAGTAGGCAAAATGAAGTTCAGCTTCGGCTACCACGATGCTATTGCCGTCTGCAACAATGTTATCGACACCGTCAACAAAGTAAAACAAACCCGGGCTGAACTCCGCTTTAAAACACCGCTCACCTCACTGCAACTATACACAGATGATTCACGTTTGCAACAGTTGCTCATCAATCTTCTCATCAACGCCACCAAATTCACTGCCGAAGGCAGCATTACCCTTGAAGTAGGATTGCAATCGGATGAGTATGCATTTTTTTCCGTGACGGATACAGGCTGCGGGATTCCTTTGGAGAAACAGGCGAACATCTTCAGCCGTTTCGAAAAGCTGAACGAAACGGCACAGGGATCGGGACTCGGTTTGTCTATCTGCCAACTGATTATAGAACGCATTGGTGGAAAAATATGGATAGACCCGGCATATACTGACGGATGCAGATTCTGTTTCACACACCCCGTCCGTCCGGTGGAAGGAAGAAAGGAGGAGCAGGCATGAAACGAATCGGTATATTCTGCATCATATTGCTGGGGTTGATAAAAATTCAGCCCGCCCAAGCAATGACTGTCAAAGACAGCCTGATACATGTACTGGATACCATACCCGCCAACGAGGCAAGGCTGGACGTCCTGTATTTATTAGCTTACCAAGACCCCATGTCAACGTCCTGTCTCAATTATCTGGACCGGCTGCTGAAAGAAGCGGCCGCGCAAGATGACAAAAAGTACCAGTGTCTTGCCATGTATGCGTATGTTGTCTATTATTTCAATCACCAAGACGGGAAAAACACCAAATTATGGATGGACAAACTGACCGAAATAGCCCTGAATCATAAATACTATAGTACTTATTTTTCTGCCAAACGGGCGGAGATATTGATACATATCATAGAACACAAAATAGAATACAGCATCACACAGGCTGAAGAAATGTATCGTCTCGCCTCTAAAACAAATAATATAAAAGGAATGCGTTATGCGAAACTATGCCTGATGAACGCTTATCTGATGTCCGCCCGATATAAGGAAGGAGAAAACGCAGGATTTGAGGCTTATCGCCTGCTGCCTGCCACCGCTTCTCTTGAAGAAAGAAAGGATATCTTACAGGAGATATCCCTGGCATGCGCATCGATAGAGAGCGAAGAGTCGCTGAAATATCTAAAAGAATTTGAGACTGTGCTGGACAAACTGTCCCAACAAGAAGCGAAATTCAAATTAAAGGTTCATCACACCGGTTATCTCTTATTGGAAACTTTATACGCCAAGTATTATCTGCAAAACGGAAAAATAGACGAAGCCCGTATTCACCTCAAGAAGATGAACGGATATTTCTCTCCTACGGATTATATCCCCTGCCGCGGACTCTATTACGACGTATATGCCCAATATTACCGGATTACGCAAATGTATGACAAAGCACTGATTTATGCAGACTCCGCCGTCAATTTACTTTCAGGAGTGTCGGATAACAACGGGCTAGACTACCGGATAAAACGGGCAGGAATACTTGCCGACGCAGGACGGACAGATGAAGCTATTCCCTTATTCCGCAGTCTGTTGGCTAAGAAAGATACCTTCTACCAGCACTTGTCCACCACCCAAATGGAAGAAATCTACGAAATGAAGGAAATGGATGAATTGCTCCTTGAAAAGGAGAAGCACCGGTCGATTATCCAAACAATCGAACTGGCATTAATCATTATTGCATTAATCATTCTGATACCTGCTACTATCCGCATCTTTTACGTAAAAAAAAGGCTGAAAAAGGAGGAGGAAGAAATCAGGAAAATGACTCATATAGCGGAAGAAGCAAATGAAGTGAAAAGCCACTTTCTTTCCAACATGAGCTATGACATCCGCAGTACGCTCAACAACGTGCTGGGCTTCTCACAATTAATGACCCAAGACCCCGACAGCATAGAAGCCACCCAGTGGGAAGAGTACTCCGAAATTATCCAAACCAATTCGACCGAACTGATACAACTGGTGAATGACGTACTTGACTTGTCGAGACTGGAAGCCGGAAAAACGAAATGGCAAATACAGGAGTATGACATTATTCCTTTATGCTCGGACATTGTCAGCATAGCGCAAATGAGAAACAGGGAAAAGATACTGATTGATTTCAAAACCACTGTCAAAGAACAGGCTTTCCAACTGGATATCGCACGCTTCACAGAAGTCATTCTAAGCACGCTCGTTTATCCGGTTTCCTGTGAGGTGCAAAGGTTCATCACGTTCTCCCTGTATCGTAATGAACCGGAAAAACAGTTTGTGTTCCGTATCATAAACACTCCGCTTGCAGATTCGGAGTTCCAAACGCGGAAAGTAGATATCCGCCACCGGATTAATCGCCTGACAATCGAATATTTCGGAGGGACATACACCATTATTTCCGGTCCGAGGGAAGAACCGGCAATTATTATCACATACCCTTACTCAAAATTACCGGCAGGAGATGCCATGTAACATACTTTTATAGACAAATACGCTTATGAACAACCCAAAAGCACAAATCAGCCTTATCTCCGGAATTTTACTAATGATTCCATACATTCTGTTTGCAACGGTAATCTCTACCCCTGCAGATAGTTTGCAGAACTTATTAAAAGACTGTCCGGATACCGGAAAGAGGGCTGTCATCTATGTACATCTGGCTGATATTTATGTCGATAGTATAAATATCGCTCCTGCATACTGGAACAAGGCACTCACCGAAGCGGTCAAGGCTAAAGATGAATATATTACGAAACTTGCTTTGGACGCACTCGTCAAAAGCTATGCCACGAAGGATAAGGAAAAAGTAAAACAGTATATAGATATCGCCAAGCGTGTGCTTCCGGAAAGCCACAACACGCTATTCGTCAATTATCTGTATTGTTACAATATTTGGATGGAAATGAGAAAAAACAACTCATTGGAACTTATCGAACAGGAACTGAATGAACTGAAAGATGAAGAAGTGAAAGCAATGACAGTTGAGGAACAAATCCGGTGGGAATACCTCACAGGAGTATCGTTGGATTATTTATCTCTACTGACTCATGCATACCGCGAAATCGGCAAAGCTATACCTTATATAGAACGAGCACTGGACAAAGTTTCAAAATTCCCTATGAAAGACAGAATCCATTTTGAAATATTATGCCGTTACGAATTGTCGGACTTATACACGGCAACAGAGGATAAAAAGGCAGCAGATGAAATAAACAAAATGATTGAATTAAACAGAGAATGGAACAGTCTGAATACCTCTTTCGAGAGAAAGTTTCTTGACGAATCAGACTATTATATGAAGCAATATTCATTAATCATTTTTCTCGGAGACCTTATTGATAAAAAGGAAACCCAAAAGTATTATGAAAAATACATCGGAATAGCCAGAAAGAAAAACAAGATGAAAAGTACATACGAAACCAGGGCAAGATACTATAAAACGATTGGAGACTACCAAGCCTCCATCACCTACATCGATTCTACTATCCTTACGAAACAGTATGAACCGGAAGTCCTTATCCCGCTCTACACAGTAAAAGCAGGGCTCTACTACAAAATGAAAGATTATAAAAATGCATATCTGACTTTAAAAGAGGGCAATAGACTACAAACAAAAAACAAATCAACAAAGAGGGAACAGCAAATGGCGGAAATGCAGACACGCTTTGATGTCAGCAAACTGGAACTGGAGAAAATGAGCCTTGCCTATAAAAACAAACAAATAGCGCTCATCGCTTCCTGTATTTTATTAATAGGACTAATTGCGTGGAGTATCTACCAACGCTATATGGTAAAACGACTGAAAAAGATGCATCGGAAATTGATGGTCGCCAATGAAGAGGTCAAAAGACAAAGCGAGAAAGCTACCGAAAGCGAAAAAATGAAAACCGCTTTTCTTAATTCCATCTGCCATGAAATACGGACTCCATTGAATTCTATAGCCGGATTTTCCGAACTAATCACGGATGATTCTCTGGATACTGCGACTCGTGTAGAATTCAAAGAATTAATACTAAACAATTCCACCGCATTGCTTTCTATGGTGAACAATATACTGGAACTATCCGAACTTGTCAGTTCTTACGAACCATTACCGGTTGAACCCACAGACGTATACGGACTTTGTGTAGAAGAAATGGAAATACTGAAAGACAGGATATTGAATCCTGACATATTATGTATCACCGAAGCAGATAAGAAAGAAATAATCATACCGACAAACGCTTTTTACCTCTCTCGAGTAATCGGTAATTTATTGGGTAATGCTGCCAAATTCACAGAGAAAGGGACAATTACATTAACCTGTCGAATTGACGAAGAACAGGGAGTATTGATTATTTCCATAACCGACACGGGAATAGGCATACCGACCGACAAGCAAGAGTGGGTATTCGAACGGTTTACCAAAGTAGATGATTTCAAACCCGGCACAGGACTTGGGCTTTATATTTGCCGTATCATCATCCAGCGTCTCAGCGGCAGTATAAGTATTGATTCCTGTTACACTAAAGGCTGCAAGGTATCGGTATGCCTGCCAATAAAGTAGTGGTTCATCGTACCTGCTATTCCTGTAGAATATAATTGGTTTTGTTACGATTCATACATTTTTTCCGTATATTTGTCATCCGTTAATGGAAAGAACAACCGATAAAATGAAGAAACAAATCGTATTTATTGCAATCCTATTTTGCACAGCCTTTGCACAGGCACAAGAAGTTTTTGTAAATGCGGACTTTGTCAGCAGCTATATCTGGCGTGGTATAGACAGCGGAAATGCAAGTGTGCAACCCTCACTCGGGCTCAACTGGAAAGGATTGACCGTTTATGCATGGGGCTCTACCGAATTTCGTGAAAAGAATAATGAAATAGACCTTTCATTGGAATATGCCTATAAAAACCTGACTCTTTACGCCAACAACTATTTTACCCAAACTGAAGACGAGCCTTTCAAATATTTCAATTACAACTCACACTCCACCGGACATACTTTTGAAGTAGGAGCCGGATATATGCTCAGCGAGAAATTCCCGTTATCAGTAAGCTGGTACACTACATTTGCCGGAAATGACTACCGGGAAAACGGGAAACGCGCCTGGTCGAGCTATTGCGAACTGAGCTATCCGTTCAGTGTGAAAGAGGTAGATTTAAGTATCGAAGCAGGATTTACCCCTTGGGAGAGCTTCTACTCCGACAAATTCAATGTAGTGAACGTCGGACTATCCGCAACGAAAGAAATCAAAATAACATCCGGTTTCTCTTTGCCTATATTCGGAAAACTGATAGCCAATCCTTACGAGGAACAGGTCTATTTTGTATTCGGAATCACACTCTAACAAATTCATTTATCTATTTAATAATTTATTAATTATCACCCCCATGAAAAAACACTCTCTTATTTTCTGCGCAGGAGTTCTTCTACTAAGTGCCTGCCAACCGGCAAAAGCACCGGAAGCTATCTTGCCTATCCCCGAAGCTAAACAGGTAGAATGGCAAAAGATGGAAACCTACGCTTTTGTACACTTCGGACTTAACACATTCAACGACCGCGAATGGGGATACGGAGATTCCGACCCTAAAACATTCAACCCCACCGGACTGGATTGCGAACAATGGGTACAAACCTTTGTAAAATCCGGAATGAAAGGAGTGATCCTGACAGCCAAGCATCACGATGGTTTTTGCCTTTGGCCTACCCAACTGACTGAGTACTGCATTCGAAACACTCCGTATAAAGACGGAAAAGGTGACATCGTCCGTGAGTTATCGGATGCCTGCAAAAAGTATGGCATTAAATTCGCTGTTTACCTGTCTCCGTGGGACAGGCATCAAGCCAATTATGGTTCTCCCGAATACGTAGACTATTTCTATAAACAACTCAATGAACTACTGACCAACTACGGTGACGTTTTTGAAATCTGGTTCGACGGCGCTAATGGCGGTGACGGCTGGTATGGCGGTGCAAAAGATAGCCGTACTATCGACCGCAAAACTTATTATGATTATCCGAGAGCCTATAAGATGATTGACGAGTTGCAACCACAAGCTGTAATCTTCTCCGATGGTGGCCCGGGTTGTCGCTGGGTAGGCAATGAGAAAGGATTTGCCGGAGCTACCAACTGGTCTTTCCTTCGTGCCGGAGAGGTCTATCCGGGTTATCCTAACTATCGTGAATTGCAATACGGTCATGCCGACGGCAACCAATGGGTAGCTGCCGAGTGTGACGTTTCTATCCGCCCAGGATGGTTCTATCACCCCGAAGAAGACGACCGTGTAAAAACTGTGGACGACCTGACCGACTTGTATTACCGCAGCGTAGGACACAACGCAACATTATTACTGAACTTCCCCGTTGACCGTGATGGACTGATTCATCCGACAGACTCTGCCAACGCCGTTAATTTCCACAAGAATGTACAAAAACAACTGGCAAATAACCTATTGGCTGGTCTTTCTCCTAAAGCATCGGACGAACGAGGTTCTGCTTTCTCTGCAAAAGCTGTTACAGACAATGATTACGATACCTATTGGGCTACTAACGACGAAGTAACCTCTGCCACTATCGAATTCGACTTGCCTCAACCGGAGAAAATCAACCGTATGATGTTGCAGGAATACATTCCTCTCGGACAGCGTGTCAAATCATTCGTAGTAGAATATAATCAGGAAGGTGAATGGCTTCCCGTGAAACTCAATGAAGAAACAACAACCGTTGGTTACAAACGTCTTCTCCGTTTCGAAACAATCACAGCCGATAAGATTCGTATCCGTTTCACGGATTCACGTGCTTGTCTCTGTATCAATAATATTGAAGCGTTTTATGCAGGAGAGACTTCTGATATATACACCGCAAAAGCGGAAGAACTGAAGAGTTTCCCGTTTACTCTTAACGGAGTAGACGCAGCAGAAGCACAAAAATGCATGGATAAGAACGACCAAACGGCCTGTTTCATCAATGGGAATGCAGTATTGATTGACTTGGGAGAAGAACGTACGATTACTTCATTCCATTACCTTCCCGACCAAAGCGAATATAATAAAGGTGTAATCGCCGCCTATGAAATATCTGTCGGAACGGATAGCAATGCAATCAATCAGGTAGTAGCGAAAGACGAATTTTCTAATATAAAGAATAATCCGATTCTGCAATCGGTCTACTTTACCCCAGTCAAAGCCCGTTATATTCAGTTGAAGGCAACACGGATGATACATGATGGAGAACCGATGGGATTAGCTGAAATCGGCATACAATAAAATAAGTAACTGCCATTTAACACTTAAAGAGAATAAATAGCTGTATCTCTTGACTTCTCGAATAATTTATATAACTTTGTTCGTAAATAAAAAG